>ENA-UERG01002523-UERG01002523.1-human-gut-metagenome-genome-assembly--contig:-NODE-2523-length-12970-cov-4.689754_pt1 | contig 12970 bp, 16 predicted proteins | sample MGYA00242954_ERZ507954 | MGnify/ENA primary metagenome ERZ507954 (study PRJEB26167, sample SAMN06115478) | human gut metagenome | host: Homo sapiens | place: China:Sichuan | collected 2015-01-21... | reverse complement strand
CAGAAAGCCATTGAGGCTGGACAGACCTTCCTCTCCAACATCATAAACTTCTTCCAGCAACTTCCCGGCAATATCCAGAATTTCATCTCCCAGGCATTAAGCAATATCCAAACCTGGGCAAGCAATCTGCTGACCTCTGCCCGGCAGGCAGGACAGAACTTCATCAATGGTGTAGTTCAGTTCTTCCAGACTCTTCCGAGTCGTATTCAGACCTTCTTGACCAATGCCCTCAACACGGTCAGAACCTGGGGCACCAACCTTCTAAGTGCTGCCAGGACGGCAGCAACTAATGTCATAAACGGCATAGTTAACACTCTGTCTTCCTTGCCGAGTAGGATGGTATCTATTGGAACCAACTTGGTCAATGGTCTCAAGAATGGTATCATGGGAGCTCTGAGGGGTCTACTGGATGGTATTAAGTCTTTTGGCAATAGTGTCATCTCCGGCTTCAAGTCTGTTTTCGGCATCCACTCCCCCTCCACAGAAATGATTGAACAGGGCCTCATGCTGACCAAGGGCCTCTCTGTGGGTCTGAAGGATGGCCAGGGCCAGGTCATCAAGACTGCGGAGGATTTGTCTAAGGCCATTCTGGACACTTCTACTGAGTGGGTCAATGACAAGAAGTTCTACAACCAGCTGGCAGCTAAAGACGAGCTGGCCTTCTGGGAGCAGCTGAAGTCCATCGGAGGTCTGGCTGGTGAGGAACTGGAGCAGGTCAACAAGAACATCTATACGGCCCGCCAGAATGCTTCTAAGGAGGCGTATGAACACTCCAAGAACTGGATTGAGCAGGAGGTCTATTACAACCGACTTTCTGCTGAAGAAGTTGTGGAGGCCTGGGAGCGTGTGGTCAATCGACGTAACCTCCAGGCCAAGGAGCAGGAACAGGCGGAGAAAAACCTTTACAAAGCTCAGCAGGATTTGCTCAAGCAGCAGGTCCAGGCTGAGGAAGAAGCGGCCAAGGCAAGAGAGGAGGCTATCGAGGAAGAGAGAAAGGCTCAGGAAAAAGCTCTTAAGGAGTACAAGTCCAACCTGGAGTCTCGTGCCAAGAGCCTGAGGTCTTTTGCTGGTCTCTTCGATGAAGTTACGGTCAAACAGGAAAACAGTGGCAAGGACCTTCTCAACAATCTGAAGAGTCAGGTTGAAGCTTTCAAGGGCTGGCAGCAGGACATGCTGAGCCTGGAGAAGCGGGGAGTATCTGGAGACCTACTGGAAGAACTGAGAGACCTTGGCCCTCAGGCAGCTGGTGACATCAAGGCCCTCACTCAGTTAACTGATGAGGAGCTGGATGAGTACATCAAGCTGTTTGGGGAGAAGTCTAAGCTGGCTGCCGAACAGGCTTCCTACGAACTCGGTGGAGGTTTGGTCGGTGGAATTAAGGAGACCTTCGATGAGGTCACCCAAACCCTGGTGACTCTGGTCGAGACTGCTAACGAAAGCATCCCGGCCTTGGCTATCTGGGGTGAGGATGACCAGAATAACCTCACCCTCTACTCGGATATGGTCTCCAACCTGACCACACTCTTTAGCCAGCTCTACTCTGTAGTTAACCTCATCAATACCGCATTTGCCTACATGGCTTCCCTGTGGGCCAACATCGCCCAGTCCTTCACGATTATTCGTAAGGAGAGTCTGCAAATCCTGGAGACCATCCGAGAGCAGGCTGAGGCTTATGAAGACCTGGCCGAAAGTATCTATGAATACATTAAGGCCCTGAAGAAACTCCAGAGAGAGCAGGAACGACAAGAGGAGATTACTACCCGGAGTGCTGAGAGCTCCAGTTCTTCTTCGTCCTCTTCTGGCTCTCGTGTGGGTAGGGCCATCAGTACCACCATTGGTGCTGCTGCAGCTGGAGCTACCTACATCTTCAATAGCCCTGTGGCTGTCACCCCCACAAAGGCGGCACAGCTGATGAAGAAGACCGCTCAGCAACTGGCACTGGACTTCTAAGGAGGGATAGCATTTGATTGAGTCCATTATTCTCAAGAACCTGGTCACCAATCAGTCTATCCTGATTGACAAGACAACCAGTGACTGGGTGCTCGGTGAGATTGACCTCGGCACCGTCGAGGGAAGTCACCACAGCTACAAGTACGTAAACCAGGTAGGAGTGTATATCGACAGCACCTCTCTGGAGGAGCGGGCGGTGAGCATTCCGGGATGGGTCATCGGAGAGAACTTCGCTGACATGAAGGACAATATGACTGTCCTCAATCGCCTGGTCAATCCACAGCATGAACTGGAGCTCACTCTGTTCGACCAGTATGTGCTTCGGTTTAAGCCCGACTATTCCATCAAGTATGCTACTCCCTATGAGGAGAACAATGAGGTCTTGTGTCAGTTCCTCATCCAAGGGACCTGTGCAGACCCTATGTTCTCAACTAAGAGTGGCATCTTGACTCAGATTGCCTCGATACTGCCCAAGTTCCATTTCCCCCTGATTATTCCCAAGGACAAGGGCATCATTCTGGGCCTGAGACAACCTGACCTGCTGGCAACGATTGTCAACGATGGAGACATCGACACTGGCATGGTCATCGAGTTTTCCTGCAATACCACTGTGGTCAATCCAAGTCTACTGCATGTGGGAACTCAGGAGTTCGTAAAAATCAACAAGACTATCACTCTGGGAGAGACTATTACAGTCTCGACCATGAGTGGTAACAAGTACGTAAGAGGTTACTACGATGGCCAGACTGAGAACTACTTCAAGTACTGGGACTGGGACTCCACTTGGCTCCAGATGTACAGGGGGGTCAATGTTCTGAAGTACGATGCGGATGAAGGAGTAGATGGCCTGGCTGTCAGTGTGACCTTTACACCTAAGCTCTTGGAGGTGCAGTGATGGAGCTGATAACTGTATATGTGTTTGACAGCTCCATCACCCCTCAAGGGGCTGTCGACGTCCTAACTGGACTAAACTGGGAGGAGAAGTTCTCGGAAGCCGGGAGCTTCGAACTCTGGTGTCCCCTTAACGACCAGAATGCAGAACTCCTCAGGGAGGACTACTTCGTGTGGCTGGGGGGAACACGTGACACCGCAGGTATCATCGAGTTCAGGGAACTTGAGGTCGATGAGGAAGGTACAGAGACCATTCATGTCCAGGGCAGGCTGCTCGAGTGTATTCTCGAGAGAAGGACTCTGTACCCTGCTTTCACCTTTACTGGGAAGGCTGGAGCTGCCATCAACAAGATGGTAGACACTACTCTGGTCAATCCCACAGACACTAAGAGGAAGGTCTCTTTCCTCAGTGTGGACTCTAGTGGAGACAACCTTGGAGCTCAGGTCTCCTTCCAAAAGACTGGTGGGGATGTACTCAGCCAGTCCTCGGAGCTGGCTCAAGCCAATGGCCTGGGCTTCAAGGTCTCCTTCAATCCCCGGGCCAAGTCCCTGACCTTCAAAGTTCTGCAGGGAACCGACCGAACTATCGACCAATCTGTGGTCAATCCCGTATACTTCGCATCTGACCTGGATGACATTCTCGAGTCTGGCTACTCCCATAACAAATCAGACTTTAGGAATGTGGCCTATGTGGCTGGAGAAGACTCAGGGTCCGATAGAAAGGTGGTGGAGGTAGGCACTTCCACAGGTTTAGACCGGAGAGAGGTCTTTGTGGATGCTCGGGACCTTCAGTCTGAGAAGGAAGGCGGGGGTACTATTCCGGCTGATGAGTATACCTCTATGCTCCAGGAGCGGGGCAAGACCTCCCTGGAGGAATACAAGGACATCCAAACTTTCTCAGCTACCCTTCGTACCTTCGGAGTGACTGGCTATGAGTATGGGGTAGACTTTTTTCTGGGGGACCTGGTTACCGTGTATGACCGAAGACTCAAGGTGAGGGCCAACGCCATAGTCACTGCTGTGGAACTCGAATATGACACCGATGGACAGCTACTTCAGTTGACCTTCGGCTACCAACAGCCTACCCTGGCAAATAAACTCAAAAGGAGGACTTTGACATGAGCTATACCTATGGCTTCTTCGACGCCGTAGACCTTGGCAGTGGTAACTACGACCGAGTTTATTCCTCGGCCGAGTTCTCCCACTACTGGGCTCTGCTGGTCGGAGATGGAGTCTTTGGTCAGCCTTCTACCTCGCTCAATGTACTGGCTACCACACCCGTGGCCATGAGTGTTAAGGTCTCACCTGGCACGGGGTGGATTAAGGGTCACTACCTCACTGTGCCTGACAACATGGACGAGGTCATTGCTGTTCCTGTGGCCAATCCCTCTTTGCCTCGTATCGACTCTATTATCATGGCCCTGGATAATACCGACCGCATGATGAAGCTTTATGTTCGGTCTGGCACTGCTGCTGCTTCCCCCACAGCTGTCGCCCTTCAGCGAGATGCTGACATCTGGGAGTTGGAGTTGGCTCAAATCACTGTGGCTGCTGGTGCTGGCAACATTACTCAGCAGGCCATCAAAGACATGAGAACTGACCCCAATCGTTGTGGTATCGTAACCGGTCTCATTGAACAGTTCGATGTCTCTGGCTTTTTTACGGCGGCTCAGGCTTCCTTTGATGAGTGGTTTGAGGATGTTCAAAGCCAGCTTGGAGATGATGTGGCTGGTAACCTTCTCAACCTCATTCAAGGACTCCAGGAAAGCAAATTGGATGTATCAGCCAAGGCCTCCACCTCTGAAGCTACCACAGGAACTAATGACACCAAGTATATGACCCCCCTAAAGGTTAAGCAAGCCATTGATGAGAAGATGTCCGGTCTATGGGCTATTGGTGACATTAGAGTATCTGGTAGAGATTTAGAGACTATTACTAATGGAGAGTACCTCTCCTGCGATGGTAGAGCTCTTAGTCGTAGCACCTATCAGGCTCTCTACAATGCTATTGGGGTGAAGTTTGGAACTCCCATAACCCAAAGCACTGTTAATTATGAGCCCTCCACCAGTCAGCGTAGTCGTTCGATGGGCCCTTATGCCTTTAACAACTTGGGGGGTACTCCCACCCAGGGAGTCTGTGCTCCACGGGGTTACTCCACTAATCATGTGGTAGTTACCTCCCTTACGGGTATTACTCGAACTTTGAGTTTGGGTAGTGATGATTACAATCCCCTCTTTGTTTTCTACATCGGCTCTCAAGCCTATGTCTTGGTCTACAACTATAGTATTGATAAACTATACCTGTATACGGTGGGGTCTTCCCTCTCCCAGATTTGGACCTTAGACATGAGTGTAGGTCCCTCTTTCAATGGGGCTGTCCTCATCGGGAGTACGATGTACCTGGTCATTACCTATGGATATACTAACTCCTTCCCCCTGTGGTCCTGTGGGGTTTTAGCGGTGACTGGGACCTCCTGCTCTTGGACTGTGGCCTATACGGCCACCAGCGACCTGAGCTCTGCTCCCCAGGTGGCTGTGATGGGTAACTATCTCTACCTTGGGGCTCCGGTCAATAGAAGAACCCGGGTTAATACCATCAGTCTGGCCTCCTATACGAATTCCACCCTTACCCAATTCTTCAACTTCCTGAATAGCTACTCTGGGCAGATTAAGGGAGTGAGTCCTGATTTTAGACATCTGGTTGCCTATACCAGCAATACCAGTGCCCCCTCCCCTATTGTAGTCTTGACTGTAGATTCTGGAGACAGTGCTTTTACCTATAAGGCTGTGGCTTTGGGCCGGGGTCAATGGAAAGAGGATTCTGGGACCTGGAGAAACTTGGATATTAAGGTAGATAATAAGGGAATAGTTACGGCTATTACCTCCAAAGATTATAGAGACATTTATTGGGGGGTAGAGACAGATGGAATTCTTTTCCTCACCAACACTATAGCCCTCTCTACAAACGATGACCTTATCCCCTGTAACTACTTCAATATCTCTTCTCCCTATTATGGTTATGTTCTGTATGAAAAGGATGACCCCGACAACAGTGACAACTGGTGTTTTGGGTCCTTGGTTATTGTCAAGAATCCTCTTACTCAGTTCAACCTCCCCGATTCTATGGTATATGCTACTGGTGGCCCCAACAAGGAATATATTCATGCAAAGGAGGATTCCTAATGTTCTACTACGTTCAGTATCAAGGGGAAGAGGTGGTAGCCTGGCTTCAGTCTAATGTTCCCAGAAATCGGCCTGGATTTATTCAGGTAACCTCCGAGGAGTTCCTGGAGTTAGGGGGACATGGGTTAGAGACCCCTCGAGAATCAGGCCCCTCCTCTTCTCAGGTTTACTCTGAAATGTCTCAAGCCATCAGGGAAGGAGTGGATGAAGTATGACCGACAAAGAACTGGTCCTGTCTACCCTTCGTAAGGCTGGAAAGCTGGCTGCTCAGTCCCTCCAGGAAAGGGCTCCTGAAATGACTGGTACCGAAGTTGTAGCAGAAGGGGCCTTTCTTCCTGACTTCGACCCCAAGAGACAGTACCTCAACTACAAGGCTGGGTATGTCTGCAAATCCTCCCAGGGAAATGCAGTCAAGCTTCTTCAGCCCTATGACAGCACTATCTACACCCAGGAGCCGGAGGAGCTGCCTGCCCAGTGGGGCTTCTACTGGTCCACCGACCCGAAGGAAGCCAAGCCCTTCCTCTCCTCTTCCACCAGTCCCTACATGACCAACGACTGTTGTACTCATGAAGGTCATGTGTGGAGAAGTGGACAGGACAACAATGTATGGGCTCCTGGTACAATCAACGTAAAGTGGACTGACCTGGGCACCATTGAGGAAGTCATGAATCAATAAGGAGGAACACTCATGACCGAATTAGAACTTCGCCAGAAGGTAGTGAATACTGCCAAAGCCTGGCTGGGGGCGAAGGAGTCTGATGGCTCCTTCAAGCCTATCATCGACCTCTACAACACCATCAAGCCCCTTCCTGTGGGCTATAAGGTGAAGTACACCGACGAATGGTGTGCTACCTACATATCTGCTGTCGGCTTCAAGGCTGGCCTCAAGGACATCATCCTGCCTGAGTGTAGCTGCTCCCGCATGGTTGCCCTGTACAAGGCCAAAGGTCGCTGGCAGGAGAAGGACAGCTATTGGCCCTCCATCGGAGACGTTGTCATGTATGACTGGCAGGATGGCACTAACTATGCCACCACAGACAACACTGGCAATCCTGACCATGTGGGCATTGTGGCCGGCATCAACGGTGACACCATCACCATCATCGAGGGCAACAAGGGTCAGGCTGTTGCCTACCGCAATCTCAAGGTCAACGGTCGCTACATTCGTGGCTGGTGTCTCCCTGACTATGCCAGCCTGGCGACCAAGGAAGAGGACAAGGAGAAAGAGAACATGGAAGCAACCTACGCATACCTGAAGGACATTCCCCCCAGCTACAGGGGCTCTGTGGAGAAGGCCATGAAGAAGGGCTACCTGGGGGGCTACTCTGACCCCAACCCGAACTCTCTGGAAGACAACCTGCTGAATGTCACTGAGACCTTCTGCCGAATCATGAGAGTGATGGACAATGCGGGTCTCCTCGACTAAGGGAAAAAGAGTGGCAAGGAAGGTGAACTGGGTATCTGCTACCCGGTTCATCTACTTGACCACTCAGGTAGCTGCCATCTTCTGGGTCTCAACTTCATACATCATAGCCCTGTACTCCACTATCAGGTTGGGCCAGGTGTTTCCTGTGGTTGAGCTTTCCCAGCAGGCCATCACCACAATCTTGGGGGTCGGTATTCTCAAGACTGTGGAGAATATCTTCGAGCACAATGACAGTGTAGTCTTTGGACATAGTCATAGGGAAGGAGGTGAAAACAATGGACGAGAAAACTCTGCAGGGGGAGACCCTGGAGGTTGGGGAGATGGTGGAGACCCCGAAGCATAGCTCTAAAATCATCAACCGCCTGGCTACTCTGATGTCTGTCAAGAGTATCGTGACCCTGGCTCTGACTGGTGTGTTTGCCTACATGGCCTGCACCAATCAAATCTCCCAGGACTTCATGACCATCTATGCAGTCATCATCGCTTTTTACTTCGGCACCCAGTCTCAGAAGGTTCAGAATGCTCTTGACAAGGAAGACTAAGGAGGAGACCACATGGATTTAGCTGCAGTCGTACTTTCGGTACTCGGCTCCAATGGTCTTCTCCTCTTCTTGGTCAAGAGGTTCTTCGACCGGAAGGACAAGAGGGAAGAAGAAGCAAGACAGGCCCGTAAGCGGGGGGAGGCAGCTCGACATAAGGAGCAGGAAGAGCTTCTCAAGAAAGTTGAGGCTGCCCTGGAGACCATTCGTCTCCTGGCCTATTCCCGCATGTCCGAGGAAATTGAACGCCTGCTCACTCAGGGCTATGCCACTCCAGCAGAGAGACGAGTCCTGGATGAGATGTTCAAGAATTACAAATCACATGGTTGGAACGGAGACATGGACGCTAGACTTGAGAAGGTCTACTCTCTTCGTACAGACCACGCATGAACAAGGCCCTCTGCCTGCTCCCTGTGGAGTGGGTAGGGGGCCTTTCTTGTTGAGATAACCTGACCCCCCTCACATCCTGCTTCCAGGGGTCCTTTTTGGACCCAGCCAGCAGGCAGCCACGTGGGCGCCTGTGGGAGCCTGGACACCCAGGGAATATACTTACACCGCTGGGGGTATAAAAGCCCTGTAGCGGCCTGCTGGGGGCCTTTGGCTGGGGGTCCTATTTTGGGCTCGTACAAGAAAGCCCCCTTCCTGTTCCTTGTACTTGGTTCAGGGAGGGGGTTTGGGTGGTTTCTTGATTTGGTTGTATATCACTTGCCCTGCTCCTTCTTGGGAGCCTTGGTGTGGGCCTTCAGGTATTCCCGAGCCATGTTCAGTTCATCGATGTGGAGGTTCTTGTCCCACTCCCAGCGGTTGCCACCGTAAGGACGGGAGATGGCAGCGTCCCGGAGGAGTCTTCTGGCCTTGGTACCTTTCATGCCGAACTCAGCAGCCAGTTCCTTGAGGGTCACCAGGTTCTCTTCATCCTTCTCCCCCTTGGCAGCCTTGGCCTTCTTCTTGGCCTGGGCCTTCTGGGTCTTCTTGGCCTCTTCGTTGGCCCCCTTGCAGGAAGCCTCAGCCTTCTTGAGGTTCTCCTGGATGGTGAAGCAGGTATCAGCCACTACCTGGAGCAGGTCAGCCTTCTTCATGGTCCACCAGTTCTTGACCTTGACCTCCTTAGCCACAGCCTGCAGGTCCTTCAGGTTCAGGGTCTTCAGCTCTTCCAGAGAAGTGGTGTTGATGTTGATGGTCATTTTCGTTTCCTCCTATAATGTAGATGTTGTTGGTTGGTGAGGTGTGTTGTTTGATTACAGTTACATTATAAGAGATAAGTCGAGACTTGTAAATGGGTAAATTAAGATTTTTTCAAAAATCTTCTGATGGCCTTTGCAGCTTCCTTGTTCGGCCACTTCCATGTCCCTTCGGGGGGCTTCTTGCCTTTGGCCCTGAGGAGCTTCCTGGCCTTGGTTGGGTCTATCCCTATTTCTCCACAGAGGTCGGCCAGGGTGTAGTCTGTGGAAGGTTCCCTCTCCCTTCTCCTGGTCTCAGCTCGTTCCTTTCTCTTGAGCTTTCTCTCTGTGGGAGCAGGGGCCTTCACCACGATGGGCTCCTCCTTCCGAAGCTGGCGCTTCTCCCAGTCAATCTCTTGAGGGACAGTGATAGGAGAGTCCTGGATGGGTCCGGAGCAGTGGGTGAAGAACTTCTCCATAGTGGACTGGCGAACGTACCTCACGTAGGGGAAGTGAGAGAGATAAGGGTGGTCCGGCCCATGGTCAGTCTCCACTTTCCACACCCTCTTGGAGTATTTGTGCTTTAGGTATTCAGTCATGATGGTTCCTCCTTAGAAAAGAGACTCAGCCAGGGACTCCTTCTCCTGGTCAGTCAAATCCTGAATTTCCTTCCCCAGTACCTCTTTGATGGTGGGGTAGGTATCCTTCTCCGAATACTCTCCCAGGGCATTGCACTTTTGAACTATCTCTCGTCTTTGAATTTCAGTCATAGGTCTACTCCTCCTTTACGTATCTATTATATCATAAGAAGAAGCTCCCGTAAATGGGAGCCTCTCTTGACTTAGTCCTTAGTCCCCTTGTCGAATTGAGATACTCTCTTGAAGTACTGGTTCGCCTGGTCCTTCGTCCGATGGAAGAGAATGATGGGGTGTCTCTTGGGAGAGGTCATCCTGGAGAGAATAGCCCCGTTGGGATGGATGTAGAAGGTCAGGTGCCTTCTCCCCTGAGTGTAGGACTTCACCTTGTGGAAGCCAGCAGCCAGAACAGAGGCTTCATTAGAGATGATGTGGGTAGTACCACAGGAGTTGAAGAACTGAGCCATGGTGGTCCTCCTTACTTTCTGAAGCTGGGCAGTCCGAAGACAGCAGCGATGGCCTTGCGAACAGTGAGGTCCTTGTGGATGTAACCAGAGAAGGAGATTTGCTTGGTCTCCCCAGTCACTTCGTTGGTAGCCAGAGTACCCCTCTTGATGAAGTCAGCCTTGTAGGAAAAGGGGATGCCCTGAACAGTAGTGGTGTAAGTCATTGTTGTGTCCTCCTGAGAAGTGGTGTTGTTTGGTATGGTTATAATATACCACAGTCTCAAGAGTTTGTAAATGGGTAAATCAAGATTTTCTCCAGAGCTTCTTCATCAGCTTCGTCTTGGCCTTGATGTTGGCATCCACATCCTCGTCCACAGTTCCCTCAGCCAGGAGGGACACCACTTCCATTCGGTTCTTCTGTCCAGGTCTCTTGATACGGGCTATGGCCTGCCAGTAGTCATCGGCGTTCCTATTTGTGGAGTAGAGCATGACCAGGTCCGCTTTCTGGAGGTTCAGGCCAGTGCTTCCTGAGTGGATTTGCAGGATGATGATGTCCACCTTGCCCTGCTTAAAGTCCCGTTCAACTTTCTCTCTGTCCTTCGAGTCCCGATAGTTCTCCACTCTTCGCTGGGGAAATTCCTTCTTGAGCTCTCGTTCCAGGAGTCGGATTTCTTCCACGAAGTTGCAGAAGATAACTACTGGGTTCTTTCTGTCCCTGAGGTAGTCTATGGCCAGGTCTAGTTTGTCTCTTCCAAGTTGGACCAGCTCTCCACTGTCTAGTCGGATGAAGCCTCCTGCCAACTGATGCAATCTCATAATCTGGGTGATGGTCATATCACAGGAAGAGACATTAAGATAGTCCTCAGCCTTCATCAACAAAGAGATGTAGCTCTCCCCTGGGGAGTAGTCTATGTGGTTCTTCCTCAGTATGGCCTTCAGGCGCCCTCTGGAGGCCTCCAATGGTATCTGGGTATATAAATCCTCATAGAGCTCCTGATAAGCCTTCAGCGCCTTCCCAGTGAGCTCACAGGTCAAATATCTGAAGTCCATGGGTGGAAGGTCCACACAGTCCTCAATCTCCACACGGTATGAGGTCTCAGCTACCAGGTCCTGGAGTTCCTCTACGTTCTGGTAGCCCACAATCTCTTTGCCCATGTAGCCACCCTTGCGAATATACTGACTTTCGAAGTCTCGATAGTCTTCTCCGAAGATGGTGGGGTCCATAATCTTGTACTGCATGAACAGGTCTTCGTAGCCCTTGCTGACTGGAGTCCCACTCATGAGCAGCCTGGTCTTGCATCTCCTGGTAGTCCTGTAGATAGCCTTGGAGACCTGGGCATTCCGGCTCTTCACTCGTTGACTTTCATCAATGACCAGACTTTGTATCTTCAGCTTCCTGAGCTGTGGTTCTAAGAGTCTGGCCTTCTCGTAGTTGACCAACAGTATCATGAGGGGTGGCTTCCAGTCCCTTAGGATGTCCTTCTTCTTTCCCTTGTGGCCCTGTCCCCGAAGCTCCTCCAGCGTGCAAAGCTCAGGGTCGTACTTCATGAAGCTGGAGAGCTGCTCAATCCAGTCCTTCTTCTTGCCCTTCAGTCTGAGGACCTTCACTCGATTTCTGGGGAGCCATGCCCACTCCTTGAGCTCCACAGTCCAGTTGTAGAGTAGGTTGTTCGGAGCAAAGACCACTACTCTATGCAGGCCTTCCCTGATGAATCTCTTTACTGTGGTTCGGATGGCCACAGCTGTCTTGCCTGTCCCCTGGTCCATAAACAAAGCGAAGAAGGGCTCTGCTAAAGCCCTCCTTACGCCTTCTTTCTGGTGGGGGTAGAGGTTATTCCTCTTCGTCCCCATCATCCTCGTCCTCCACAGGTTCAGACTGGGCCTTCAGGGAAGTGATGGCCACAGCCACCTTGGCTTTGGGGAAGCCTTCGATGATGCCCATCAGCTTCTTACGGTTGTCCTTCTTGGAGGCGGTTCCACCCAGCTGAGAGATGAGCTCCACCAGCTGCTTCTTGGTCAGGTCATCCAGAGGACCCTTCTCAGCAGTCTCAGGCTCTTCCTTGTTCTTTCTGTTCCGCTTCTTCTTGGGCTTCTCCTCCACTGTGGAAGCCTTGGCCCCCAGCTCAATGAGGAACATGTTGGCGTAGTTGGCCATGTCGGTGAGGGTGTCCACCAGGGATTCTCCATTGGAGTCGTCCAAGCCAGCAGCGACCAGGGCCTTGACTCGGTTGAGCTTGTCCTCCAGTCGAATGATGGCCACAGTGGGGCCGTACTCAGCATAGGTCTTGGCGAAGGCATCGTCGTATTTCTCGTTCTTCTCAGCGTAGAGGGCCTGCTGCTGGGAGTGCAGGGTCTTCAGAGTCTGAAGCTTTTCTTTGGTATTGGCCATGATGTCATTTCCTTTCTTAGTTTAGATTTTGTATCTTCGGGGGAGGTTGACATGAATCCCACTCCACCGTAGAGTCTTATGAGCCTGAGGGTCTTTTCCTGGTTCTTAGTGAGGGTGTCCTCCTTCCCAGGACACTTCACCTCAATCCCTATGAACCGCCCCCTGTGGACTCCCAGGATGTCGGGCAGTCCTATTCTCTGGTACAGGCCTCCATGGGTTTTGAAGTAAAAGCCTGGGAAGGAGTCCTCCAGCATCTCCAGAATTTTCTTGACCACCTTGGTCTCTGGTTTGCTGGCCATTGAGGATTACTCCTCGTCGTCCTCTTCCAGCATTTCGATGAGGTCCTCCTTGG
>ENA-UERG01002522-UERG01002522.1-human-gut-metagenome-genome-assembly--contig:-NODE-2522-length-12972-cov-33.604886_pt1 | contig 12972 bp, 7 predicted proteins | sample MGYA00242954_ERZ507954 | MGnify/ENA primary metagenome ERZ507954 (study PRJEB26167, sample SAMN06115478) | human gut metagenome | host: Homo sapiens | place: China:Sichuan | collected 2015-01-21... | reverse complement strand
CTGACCGATGACCAGATAATGTGATTATGAATGTGCGACTTGTCTATGTGAGTGCAGACCACAAAGGCATGATTGCCCTTGGTAAACCGCTTGGCAAATTCTACACCCAGACGGTTGGCTTCTTCCGGCGTGATTTCACCGGGTTTGAATGACTGGCGCACATGGTAAGCGATCACATCGTCCGCCCCGCGCACCCGCCCGGTGGCGGCGATATACTGCCGCTTCGCCAGAAGGAACTCTGCATCCGCAGTTCGGCTGTCACACGCATAGCCGGTAATGAGCTTGCCGTTATCTGTTTTCTGTGGATTTGCTACATAGTCGATGATGTCACTGATCGCCCGACTCTCTGTGCGGCCTTTGCCGACATGAAGCGGCATGATTCTTGTAGTTGCCATAAAAAACCCTCCTCTCAAAATATTTTCTCTGAACTCTTTGTGCCTATCGTTGAAATAAACTCTCCTTATGGGTATAATATAAAGAAACTACCAATACCTCAAAGGAGGGATTTTATGATAGAACAGCTCATTGCCGAAGCAACGGAATGTGATTTCAAGGTTGCTCTCGAAATAAAAAAGCCAAAAAGCTGGTTAAAAAGTGTCAGTGCCTTTTCCAATGGAATTGGCGGCACTCTGTTTTTCGGAGTCTCCGATGACCGGGAGCCTATCGGCTTGTCCGATGTTCAAAAGGATGCTGAAGCGATCAGCCGCTTAATCAAAGAACGTATCACACCATTACCGCAATTTATCTTAAAGCCATTGCAGGAAGATGGTAAAAACCTGTTGGCTCTGGAGGTTTCTCCTGGCCGCAGCACCCCATACTATTACAAGGCAGACGGAGTGATGGAAGCATATATCCGTGTTGGAAATGAAAGCGTAATTGCCCCTGATTACATTGTGAATGAACTGATCTTAAAGGGAACCAATCAGTCCTTTGATACCCTAACAACAGATGCGGTAAAAAAGGATTACAGCTTTACACTTCTGGAAGCAACCTATCTGGAACGGACTGGACTCCGCTTTGAGCCATCCGATTATGTCTCCTTCGGTTTGGCTGACAAAAATGGGTTCTTGACCAATGCCGGAAAGCTCATGACCGATCAGCACACAGTTTATAACTCCCGTATGTTCTGTACCCGGTGGAATGGCTTGGAAAAAGGCTCTATCTTTGATGATGCGCTGGACGATAAAGAATACGAAGGGAATCTGATTTATCTACTGAAAAGCGGCAGTGAATTTATTCGCAATAATTCCAAAGTCCGTTTTGTCAAAGAGGCACAGTATCGTGTAGACAAGCCGGATTATGCTGAACGAGCTGTGACAGAGGCTCTTGTCAATGCGCTTATCCATCGTGATTATATTGTGCTTGGCAGCGAAATCCATATTGATATGTTTGATGATCGGGTGGAAATCACATCTCCTGGCGGTATGTTTGGCGGCGGCTCAATTCAGGAATACGATATTTACAGTATCCGTTCCATGCGGCGAAACCCTGTGATTGCTGACCTGTTCCACCGCATGAAGTACATGGAACGCCGTGGAAGTGGCCTACGCAAAATCGTCAGTGAAACCGAAAAGCTACCTGGATATACAGCGGCATATAAGCCTGAATTTTCCTCAACAGCAACAGATTTCAGGGTCATCTTGAAAAATGTAAACTACAACTTAGAGGATGACACCCACCAAGTTATCCACCAAGTTACCCACCAAGATATTGAACTATCAACGGTGTCCAAACAGATTTTGGCTTTTTGCACAACACCAAAATCCAAGAAAGAGCTTGCAGTATTTTGCGGCTTCAAAGATTTAAGAAACTTCACTTTGAAGCATATCAATCCGCTTTTAGAATCCGGGCAATTAGAAATGACTATTCCCGATAAACCTAAAAGTCGCAATCAAAAATATATTACAGTTCGTTCCGAATAAACAGAGAAGCAGGGCAGTGGGTCTCATCTCCCATTGTCCTGCTTCTTTTCATTCCAAATTATATTCACATCATTTACCCATACACCCAATCCTGGATCGCAAATTTCAAACTCTGCACCTTGCTCAGCAGCCAGATCGCAGCCAGCGGCAGCCCCATCGGGCTAATCAAAAATGCCATAACCAGCAAAATCACACCATTCTGCGGGGAATAGGTAATCAGCACAGCCACGCCAAGCAGAGCAATTACCGTGCTTAGTAGACCAAGCACCAGACCGGATATGTAGATCAGCCCCGTGCAGAGCCAGACAAAAAGCGTCAACACCAAAATGACCGGTGCAGTTACGATCATCAGCAGACATTTCAAAATCTTCATTTCTGTTCCTCCTTCCAACGCTCCATATACTGTTTGCATAGGGCATCCGCTTCTCTCTCATCATCTTCCGTCACTTCCCGTTTTCCTTTGGTCAGTTCAATCTCCAGATAAGTCCGGTAATCATCGGCTAAGAGGTCGAACAGTTCCTTGGGAGTATGGCACACCTCGCCAGAGCAATAGTGAAAATCTTGGTCAAATTCAACTCTTACACATCCATGGCGGCTGATATAAACTTCTATGGTCTCGTCTGCGGTTAGGTAATCCGCAAAAATCTCCAGCACCTTTTCAAAGGTCAGCATCTGTTTTCACTCCTTTGCTATGCTTCTTATTCTACTCATATTATCCGGTACGGACAGGCAAAAGACAAGGATACAGACAAAAAGAAAAAGCGGAGGAAGGTGCGGCGAAGAAACGCCGTTCCCCCCTCCGCAAATGGAGTATCTATCCCCGTTATGAAAGTTTGGAGAGTTGGGTAAGGATTTCCTTCACACCCTCCCACAGTTGTTCCTGCCGCTGGGATATATCCTCCAAGTCAGCATTATAAACCCGCCCGGTCTCATGCACTTTGCGGGTCAGCTGGTTCAAGTTGTTGCTGCTTCGGCGCATCAGGGAGACCAGCTCCTTCAGCTCTGGCAGTTCCAGCTTGACCACATAACCATCCAGCGCCATTTTCCGCAGATAAGCGCTCAAATTCTCTGTCCCGTATTGCTGCATCTTTTGATGGATCAGTTCCAGTTCTTCTGCGGACACCCAAAACAAAACCGGCACATCCCGCTTGCGCTTTGCCATGGTTATCGCTCCGGCTCCCGTTTTTTCGGGGCAGCAGACTTATGGGCGGGCAACTCCTGTTTGAGCTTTTGCAGGACAGAACTTTTCTGCTGTTCTTGAGCGACTTTTCGGAACTGTCTGGTGAACAGGTCGGTCAAACCGGGATTGACCTGATCTACCACCAGATAGGCACAGTGGCGGGAAGCGCCGCTGTCCTCCAGCGTAGGAATGTTTTTTGCCCATGCTTTATTGTCCTGAGAGATACGCCCGTCATAGTTCTTGCGCTGGATGGTGTTGGCAAGAATAAACTGTACCCGTTCCGTCCCGAACTTTTCCAGCACATCTTTGACCGCCGCCTCCGTATCCAGCCGATTCTCTGCATAGTGGGCGCTGATGGTCTGCTCAATGGCTTCTTTGCAGGCGCTGTTCGCCTGATATGAGAGGTTGTACTGTGCCATTTCCCCATGCTCGGACGCATAGGCAGCAGAATGTGGATAGACCGGTGTTGTTCGCAGTTCCTCTTTGGCTCTGCACACATCGTCGGCACGGCTTTCAATGCTGTCCCGGATCACATCCATATAGCCGGTCTCCAGCTTTTCAAAATAGCGGTACACATCCGCCAGCGGAGAGGGAGATTCCAAAAGTGCCTGAGCCTGGGTGTCGGTCAACTCCAGTTCCTCCATTGCCATCACGATGTCCTCGCGGATGGTGTACTCATAGGCATGGTTTAAGACTTCTTCCGGGGGCTGGCTTTTCAGCCAGTCCCGGAACTTGTCCTGTTCGGCAGCCATCTTTTCATAAAGAGCTGTATTCAGATCGTTAGTATTCATGTTATCGCACCTCCTCATGCTGTTTTGGTTTCTTGTCTGTACTGCGGGGTTGCACCGGGCGTTTTAGGTTATCCAGCACCGAAGGCCGTGTGCTTTTGGCAACAACAGACTCGGTGTGTGCCTGCCCCTTTCCGTCGATGTTGAGCAGGGTATCCAACTCCACCAGACGGGCGTTTTTGCTTCTCAGTTCTTCTTCATAAAGGAATGGCTTTCCGACTTCCTCCTTTGCGGCAGCCTGCTGCTGATAGAGGTTATCCAGCTGGGCCTTTGCCGCCTCCAGACGCTGGGGCATCTGGGCGAGGGCATTGTCGATACGGGTAAGATTTCCGCGAGGGTCTGTACCAAGGGTTGCCCGGTGGGTCATCTGTCCTTTCAGCAGGAGCGTATACTCCTGTTTCCAAGCGGAAAATTCCACGGACATGGCATAACCCCGGTAGTTGCCGATCTGCACCGGATCGGAGGTTTTGACCTCCTTGCAGGCATCCAAAAGGGCTGCACCGGCGTTCTCCTTATCGGTCAGCAGGTCTCCACGAATCTCCATACCAGCAAAACCGTCCTCCGGGTGCGGGTGAGCTGTCAAAACTTCCAGATCGGATTCAAAGCCCTTGATAAAGCCTTTGTGCTTTTCAATCTCCTCCGGGAAGTATTTGAGCAGCTGGTCCTCCAGACGATATTGCTTGCTCTGGTGGTCGGCTTTCATCAGCTTCAGGCGGGATACCTCCACATCCAAATCCATACGCTCCTTGATACGGGGATCTCCGGCACACAGAGCCTTGATCTCGGCAAAGGAAAGTGCTGTTTCGTCCACATCATCGCAGGAGCGCACCGGCGATTTAGAAGTCATGATCTGACTGATGAATTTTTGCTTATTCTCCACCGTCTGCCAGAGGTATGCGTCAAAGGTTCCTTCGGTCACATAGCGGTACACATGGACAAGAGGATTCTGGTTACCCTGGCGCTCGATACGGCCCTTGCGCTGGGCAAGGTCTCCCGGTCTCCACGGACAGTCCAGGTCATGAAGTGCCACCAGACGGTCCTGCACATTGGTGCCTGCGCCCATCTTGGCGGTGCTGCCCAAAAGGACACGCACCTGACCGGTACGGACTTTAGAGAACAACTCCTTTTTCCGCACTTCGGTGTTGGCTTCATGGATAAAAGCAATCTGGTCGGCAGGCATTCCCTGAGCAATGAGTTTCTGACGAATATCGTCATATACCGTAAAGACCGGTTCCTGCTCCGGCAGAGGCACAGCGCCTTCCAATGCGTGAAGCAGTGGATTATCCAGCGTTTTCGCCGCCTTGCTTGCAGGAGCTTTTGCCTGCGGTGTAGAAATGTCGCAGAACACCAGCTGGGTCAGCTTGTCAGCTTTGCCATCCCGCCAGATCTGCATGATGTTGTCCACGCACTGATTGACCTTTGTGCCAGGTTCATCCGGCAGCATCTGGTTGACGATTCTCTGGTCCAGGCCCAGCTTACGGCCATCCGAGGTAATCTTGAGCATATTGTCCTGGGATGGGTCAACGGTTCCGCTGTGTACCAGCGATGCCCGTTCCGAAAGAGCCTTGACCATTTCCTGCTGATGTTCGGTAGGCTGCGCCACGATGTTGTGGTATTCCACCTCCGGGGTGGGCAGGTTCAGTTGGTCGGCGGTCTTGATGTCCGCCACTTCTTTGAACAGGTTCATCAGCTCCGGCAGGTTAAAGAACTTGCTGAATCTCGTTCTTGCCCGGTAGCCGGTGCCTTCCGGTGCCAGCTCCAATGCTGTGACGGTCTCTCCAAATCGGGAAGCCCAGCAGTCGAAGTGGGTCATGTTCAGTTCTTGCAGGCGTTCATACTGAAGATAACGCTGCATGGTGTAAAGCTCGGTCATGGAGTTGCTGACCGGGGTGCCGGTGGCAAAAATCACGCCACGGTTTCCGGTGATCTCATCCATATAGCGGCACTTGGCAAACATATCGGAGGATTTCTGCGCGTCCGATGTGGAAAGACCAGCCACATTCCGCATTTTTGTGTATAGAAACAGGTTTTTATAGTTGTGGGCCTCGTCCACAAACAAACGGTCCACACCCAGCTGCTCAAAAGTTACCACATCGTCTTTTCGCCCCTCGGCTTGCAGCTTTTCCAGTCTGGCTTCCAGAGACTTTCTGGTACGCTCCAGCTGCTTGACGGTAAAACGCTCGCCGCCGCTGGCCTGTACCTCTGCAATCCCCTCGGTGATCTCGTCGATCTGCTCATAGAGAAGCCGTTCCTGACGCTCCCGGCTGATGGGGATACGCTCAAACTGGCTGTGTCCCATGATGATGGCATCATAATCACCCGTCGCAATACGAGCGCAGAACTTCTTTCGGTTATGGGTCTCAAAGTCCTTTTTGGTGGTGACCAAGATATTGGCGGAAGGATAGAGGCGCAGAAACTCCGACGCCCACTGCTCGGTCAGGTGGTTTGGAACCACAAAAAGAGATTTCTGGCACAGTCCCAGGCGTTTGGCTTCCATCGCAGCGGCCACCATCTCAAAGGTTTTACCTGCGCCTACTTCGTGTGCCAACAGGGTATTTCCTCCATACAGCACATGGGCGATGGCGCTTTTCTGGTGTTCCCGCAGGGTAATGGCCGGGTTCATCCCTCCAAAAGTGATATGACTGCCATCATATTCACGGGGACGGGTAGAGTTCATTTCTTCGTTGTACTGGCGCACCAAAGTCTGGCGGCGTTCCGGGTCTCTCCAGATCCAGTCCCTAAAGGCTTCCCGGATAGCTTGCTGTTTTTGGGCAGCCAGGGTGGTCTCCTTGGCGTTCAGCACGCGGCGCTCTTTTCCGTCTGCGTCCTCTATGGTGTCATAGATACGGACATCTCGCAGGTTCAGGCTGTCCTCCAAAATCTTGTAGGCATTGGCACGGCTGGTTCCGTAGGTGGTGTAGGCTGCCACATCGTTGTAGGATACGGAAGATTTCCCCTTGATCTGCCATTCAGCGGTAAAGGACGAATAGTTGACCTCGATACTGCGCTGGAGATAAAACGGGGTGTTGAAGGTCTCGTACATAAACTGCTGGATGTACTCCTTGTCAATCCAGGTAGCGCCCAGACGCACCTCAATTTCCGACGCATCCAGGTCTTTGGGCTGGGCGGCGGTAAGAGCTTCCACATTGACTGCAAAAGAAGGGTCCTGCTGTGCCGCCCTCTGTGCCTGACGCAGTTTGCGGCGTACATTGCCGGAAAGGTATTCATCAGCAGTCACATAATGGGGCGTTCCGTCCTGTTCCAGCTGTCCCGGTACACGGAAGATCACACCTTGCAGTTCTCCCGCCAGTTCTTCTTTTGTTTTTCCGGTAAGCTGGCTCATATAGCCCATATCTACGCTGGCTTTTTCCGAGATGGACACCGCCAGTGCTTCGCTTGCCGTATCCACAGTAGCCACTGCCTGATGGGGCTTGATGGTCCGTTTGGTGAACATATCCGCCTTGCGCTCCAGCTTTCCGTCCTCGTCGATAACTTCCAGCGCACAGAGCAGGTAATAGGAAGAATCATCTGCATAGGCCAGTCGGTTTGCACGGTCATTGATAAGGCCATATTTTTCAGAAAAGCTGTCATATAGGCTGTTCAGTTCCGCCTGCTTTTGGGTAATGGTGCTGTCTGGAACCGCTGCATCCATCTGAAGGTCGATCAGTTCCTGCACACAATCACGCAGTCCCACAAGACCTTTTACGCGGGCTTCTGCGGTGGTGTTGAGATCCGGGCGCACCATGCGGCTGTTTTCCCGGTAGTACACCTGCCCGTCTACAATGGCATAAGAATAGTTCTTCACATTAGGATCGGCAGGAATGGAGGTGCCAATGGCTTCGCCTTCGCCCAGCTCCGGCAGCTCTGCCTCCTGATAAGTGCCATGAATATACTTCACCGCATCATGCAGCTGGTCGGAAAGCTCCAGTCCCTCGATAGGGTTTACGGTGTAGTCCATACCATGAGCAGTGCTTACCGGCTCCTGTCTGCCCAGCACCATTTCCGGGTGGTCGATAAAATACCGGTTGATGGCAAATCCGTCCTCCGTCTGTCCGGTTTGAGTCCATTCCGGCACGATGTCCAGCGGGCGGTCCCGCTTTTGGAGGAAGATGATGTCTGATACCACCTCGGCACCGGCATTCTTTTTGAACGCGTCATTCGGCAGACGGATAGCCCCCAGCAGCTCGGCACGCTGGGCAAGATAGCGGCGCACGGTGGAATCCTTGGCGTCCATAGTATAGCGGGAGGTTACAAAAGCCACCACGCCGCCGGGACGCACCTGGTCCAGTGCTTTGGCGAAAAAGTAGTTGTGAATACTGAAATTCAGCTTGTTGTAGGCTTTGTCATTGACCTGATACTGACCGAAAGGTACATTGCCGATGGCAAGGTCAAAGAAGTCACGCCTATCGGTGGTCTCAAAGCCGCCTACTGTGATGTCCGCCTTGGGATAGAGCTGCTTTGCGATGCGCCCGGAAACAGGGTCCAGCTCCACGCCGTACAGACGGCTGTTTCGCATTTTCTCCGGCAGCATACCAAAGAAATTGCCCACACCCATAGACGGCTCCAGAATATTTCCGGTCTCAAATCCCATACGGTCCACCGCTTCATAGATGGCCTGAATGACCGTAGGGCTGGTGTAATGGGCGTTGAGGGTAGAGCTTCTGGCGGCGGCATATTCCTCCGGGGTCAGCAGTTCTTTTAGCTGGGCATACTCTAAAGCCCATACCGGTTTCTCCGGGTCAAACGCATCAGAGAGACCGCCCCAGCCCACATATCGAGAAAGAACCTCCTGCTGTTCGGGGCTTGCCTGCTGTCCGGCAGCTTCCAGCTCTTTCAGCAAACGAATCGCATTGACATTTGCCTGGAACTTGGCTTTCGGACCGCCTTCGCCCAAATGCTCATCGGTAATGCGGAAGTTTTTTGCATTGCGGCGCAGGTTAGCCTTGTATTCCTCATAAGATGCTTCCTCGGCAGCTTTGGCATTGGGGAAGGTCTGCCACTGGCCATTGACCTGAATGGAAACCGGGTGTTCATCCAACACTTCCTCAAAGGTTTTCTCCGGCTCAGTCACAGGGGCTGGTGGCTCCGGCTCCTCGATATGCAGTCGTTCCACCACCACATCATAAGGCAGATTGTTCTTATCGCCCGGATAGACGGCCATGGTCTCGGAATGGAAGGTCGGGGATTCGGTAGCCGGTTGGGGCTGCTCCTGTCCAAAACCGTCCTGCTGACGGGCATACATCCCGCGCAGCAAAGACGCAACCTCATCCCAGCGGAAATACAGCATAGCCAGACGCTTTTCCTCTGCATCCATGACTTCCAGCTCCATGCCCTGTGCCGTGGTACGGTAATCGGCAATATCGCCGGTCTCCAGATTCAGTGTCTCGATCTCACCGGAATAGGCTCTGCTCAGCCAGTAGGCGATCTCGCTGTTGCTCCTGCCGGATTGCAGCAGCGTGGAAATCTGCTTTTTATCCGCTTCATCCATCAGTCCATGAGCCAATACATCCCGCAAGTCCTGATCTGCCTTGTCCGGGTCAGTAGGAAGAAACTCGGTATAGTAAGCATTGCGGCGGTCTGCCCGAAGCAGCTGCTCGAACTGTTCTTTGCGCTCTGCCCGGTAGATGGGATATACCATCCCGGTGGGCAGAAGCTGTACGGTGTCCTCCCGCAGCTCGGTGATCTGATAGGCGTCATCCTCGATATACACGGTATCGCCCACGGCATAGACCGGGGCGGCTGGGTCATAGGAGGTTCTTTGCGGAATTGGGCGGCGAACTGCGTCATATTCCTCATCGGAAATGGAAACTTCGGAAGTCTGCTCTGTCTCGGCATCTGACATCACCTGTTGGATAAACGGGGCATTGTCCAGTTTTTCCGGGTCTGCCACCTGGCCGTTGACGATCCCTCTTTCCTCCAGAGCTTCCCGGATGGCGATTGGGTCGATGTCGTCAAAACGGTCCTGTTCTTCTTCGGTATAGAACCGATCCTCCTGAATAAGCTGGGCAAGCCTGCGCTGTACCTTCGGCCAGGGCAGCTGCGTTTCCTCCGGGCTGCCGGCACGGACAACGAACAGGCTGTTGCTGTTACTGCCGCCGTATTCCTGAGCCAGCCATGCAGCGGTATCTTTCTCTCTTGCATGGTCTTTCATATAACGGACGACAGCGTGTTTACTCTCGATATTGCCGTTCCATGCACAAATGGCAGTATCAATATCTTCCTGAGAAAGAGGGCGCAGAAGTTCATGGAGCTTTGGATAGGTTTCGTCGATCACTTCCCGGTGCAGTCGCTGTCGGAACTCCGGCACATCCGAATAGAGGCGGATCAGCTCCATATCCTTAGAACCAAGGACCGCACGGCGCACAGCGGCATTGCCCTCGATGACAGCATTTTCACGGTCAGAATGCCCGCAGGCATTGCGGTATGCGGTATCCTCGGAAATGGCGGCAGTCACCACAGTCTTATACTGCTCAAACTGCTCCCGAAGGGTAGGCTTTGGCGTTTCTTTCTCCACCTTCGGCTGCTGGGCTTGGATGGTATCTTCTTCTGCCAATTCCTTTTCAGCCTGGATTTTGTCATACTGCGCCTGTTCCTGTTCGGTAAGATAGCGGCCTTTCTGGACAAGAGAGGTAATGCGCTTGGCAACCTTTTCCCAGTTCAAGTGAACATCCGGGCAGTCCTGCTTTTTATAGTGCAGTCCTTTCCCATCGTGATCTTCGCCGCTGTGTGTTGCGCCGGACAGGGCATGAGAGCGTCCGCCAATGCCATACTCGTCTTTGAGGAATCTCACTTTCTCCTTATCCGTATGGTTTGCCATGAAGAACGCATAGATACGGCCTTTTCCTCCGGCGAAACTGCTGCCGCCGGTCATAGCGGCGTCGATCTCATCCTCGGTAATGAAGTGCTGAACTGTTGGCACTTGGGAAAGGTCTGAAGAAAAGGTCCTGCGCGGCAGGTCAAGGTCCTTCAAGTTCTCCCAGATCTCCCTTGGTCTGTGATAGTGAAAACGCAACAGGTCACGGTCCTGCTGATAGGCAGTCCAGAAGGCGGCGTATTCTTCCTTGAGGGTCTGGCGGAAAGCCGGGTCACTCAGCTGCTCCGTCAGGCGGCGGGTCTCCTCCGGGAAACCATTGCCTTTGATCTCTGACAGGCAGGACAAATATCCGTCTTTTCTGGCGTCCTCACTGAGATCGTGATACAGATGCCAGAGCTTTTCCGAGAGGAGGGAGCGTTCATAGCCTGCCGCTTCTGCAAGCTCCACATTGGAGGCAAACTGACCACTTTCCAAAAGCTCCCCGATACGCTCTGCGGCGCTCTCCCAAGAAATGACCTGGGCAGACCTGTCATAACGGACAGACTTCCCATGGGAAAGATGGATACCATCCTCGGCATACCATGCGCTCACACTGCCAAGGCCATTGCCGCCGTGGTACAGCGTTTTCAGTATCTCGGCAATCTCAGCGGTGGTTTTCTGCTTTTCAAAGGCTGCAACCACACGCTCCCTTTGACGGTCTGTATTGCCGCCCAAACGCAGCACATGGTCGATGTCATTTTGGGCAAAAGAAAAAGCAGAGGATGTATGCGCTACATTCTCTGCCTCATCTATGGATTGGATCTGTTCCGCTTCGGAGAGGAACAGGTTTAGAGTCAGCTGTTGATAAGCTCCGCCATCAGGATCTCCTCTGCCTGGGCTTTGCAGTTGTTCATCAGCCCCACCCACTTCATGGGATCGCTGGCTTTCAATTCCTCGGTGGCTCCCGCTTCTTTCGCCAGCTGGGGCATCATCTGCTCCAGTCTGCTCTGGGCGGTCTCGTCGATCTCCAGAAGGTGCTGGTACAACTTCTCGTTCAGCAGCATCTGGTTGTAGAGGATGGGACGGTGTTCCTTCAGGTAGGTTTTCCTCATCCTGCCGTACTTGCCCAGGGTTTTCTCCGGCTGCTGGCTCAGCTTCAGGTCGGGAATCAGATAGTCTCCGTTCTGGATATAGGTCATGGGATTGTTCATCTTGTTTGCTCCTTTCTTGGTTGGCTTCGCGCTCTGCATTTCGGACGGTAACGCCGATCTGCCGCAGCACCTGCTGGTTGATCTGGCTGACCGCTGTTCCCAGCGCCCCGATGGTGGACGGGGTGTTGAAATCAAAGATTGCCATGAAATCTTCGTGGTCGAAGTAGCGTTCCGGCTCCAGTCCACAGCGGGACATCAAAGCGTAAGTGATACTGACGGTGGCTGCTGCCTTGAACTGTACTCCGATGTTAAACTCATCATATTCCTCCAAAAAGGAACCGTCAACGATATAGAAGAAGTCCTGCTGATGCTCCGTCCAGTATTCCTCAGCCAGTTTTCCGGCTACCTCAGTGAGCTGTCCGGCAAGGTCATCACCGGAAACATCATAGGTGCGCTCAAGCATGGCCTGCACCGAATCCAAATGGCGCTCCTCCAGCTGCCACAGCCAGGGAGTGCGGGAATGTTCACGGGTTCCGGTGTCGGAAATATCAAAAACATAGCGCAGGCGGGGTCTGTCCCCGGAATCGTCCACCAGAGCGATTCCCTTGGAGCCGCGCCTTACATACCGGCCCATCTTTTCATTCCACAAATCGTACTCTGCACAGGCGGTGGCGTCCGGACGCTGGGCGTAGATCATCAACTGCTCATGGAACGGGTACTTGTAAAGGCGGGAAGCAGTGGTGAGAAACCCTGCCCATTCCTGCCAGCTCCCCGTGAGCTGCGTTGTTACCTTCTCCGCCATCTGTGCATATAGTTCAGCTTTGGTTGGCATAGTGTTCTGTCCTCCTTTCAGTTTTGGGGTAAAAAGGTGGGGTGGCATATTGCCACCCCATCCCTGCGATTATGGTGTTTACTGGTCAAAATCCGGATACAACTCCAGCTCGGCAAACTCGGCATCACTCATGGCCTGGAGCTTGCCCAGTGCGCTGTCTGTCAACTCCCGCAGCTCGGTTTCCTCCGGGGCCAGCTCGCCGCGCATCTCACGCAGGCTGTCGATCAGTCCGGTGCGGCTGCCGGTATTGTAAATGCACATCAGGTTCATTTCCTCAAAAGTAAAGTTTCCCATATCAAATCTCCC
>ENA-UERG01002521-UERG01002521.1-human-gut-metagenome-genome-assembly--contig:-NODE-2521-length-12977-cov-4.456589_pt1 | contig 12977 bp, 13 predicted proteins | sample MGYA00242954_ERZ507954 | MGnify/ENA primary metagenome ERZ507954 (study PRJEB26167, sample SAMN06115478) | human gut metagenome | host: Homo sapiens | place: China:Sichuan | collected 2015-01-21... | reverse complement strand
ATCGAGGCGGACCCGGCGTCCCAGATCGGGCCCTTCCTCTCCGGAAAGGCGGACACCCTGCGGCGAAAGCGCGCATTGGCGGACGCCCTGTTTGCACAGGGAACACTCCATCTTTCCACCGCGCAGCTCCACACGGTGAAGCCGCTGGAAGTAGACCTGCCCAAGGGGCGGCTGACCGTCGTGACCGGCGTGTCCGGCTCTGGCAAGACCACGTTGGTGCTGGAGAGCCTTGTTCCGGCACTGGAAGCCCGCATCGACGGCAAGACACTGCCGCCGCATGTCCGCGCCCTTGACGCGGAGGGCATCGCCCACGTCAAGCTCATTGATGCGACCCCCATCGGGATCAACGTCCGCTCCACCGTTGCCACCTACGCAGGCGTCCACGATGACCTGCGCAGGCTCTTTGCGCGGTCGCCGGACGCAAAGGCACACGGCTACAAAGCTGGAGATTTTTCCTACAACACCGGGTCCCTGCGCTGTCCCGGCTGCGACGGCACCGGCGAGGTGAGCCTGGACGTGCAGTTCCTGCCGGATGTGAACATCCCCTGCCCGGACTGCCGTGGTTCCCGCTATGCCCGGGCGGCCGGACTGGTAAAACTGACCGGCCCGGCGGGGCAGACGGCCTCGCTGCCGGAGCTGATGGACATGGACGTGAACACGGCCATTGATTTTTGCCGGAATATGAAAACGGTCTGCCAGAAGCTGAAGGTCCTGCAGCAGCTGGGCCTTGGCTACCTGACTCTGGGCGAGGAAACGCCCAGCCTTTCCGGCGGCGAAGCCCAGCGTCTGAAGCTGGCCAGCGAGATCGGCCGGACCCAGACCGATTCCGTATTCGTGTTCGACGAGCCGTCCATCGGCCTGCACCCGCTGGATGTGCAGGTGCTGCTGGGGGTGTTCCAGGCCCTGCTGGACAATGGTGCGACTGTGGTGGTCATCGAGCATGATCTGGACGTCATCCGCAATGCGGACTACATCATCGACATGGGCCCCGGCGGCGGAGATGCCGGCGGGCGAATCGTGGCCTGCGGCACCCCGGAGCAGATCTGTAACGACCCGGCCAGCATCACCGGGCGGTATCTGCGTCGCTGACGGCTGCAGTTTGCTGTTGTGTTTTGCGCCCGGATATGCTATCATCGGGCCAGAAGCAATGCGAGGAGGAGTTTTCTATGATCCAATTTGGCCTGCGTCTGCACGACGCCGAAAAGCTGCCCCTGGAGCAGGTGCTCCCGCTGGTACGCCAGCGGGGTTTTACCTGCGCTCACCTGGCCCTGAGCAAATCCCTCAAGGAGGTTCCCAACACGCCGAGCGCCCTCACTCCCGGTTACGCTGCCTATCTGCGCCGCCTGTTTGCCCAGAACGGCATTGACATTGCCGTGCTGGGCAACTACCTCAACCTGGCCCACCCGGACGAGGACGCTCTGCACGCCATTCAGGAAAAATACTACGCCCACATCCGCTTTGCCAGCCTGCTGGGCTGCGGCATGGTGGGCACCGAGACCGGTGCACCCAACGCGGAGTACAAGTTCTGCCCGGAGTGCCGCAGCGATGCCGCCCTTGCTACCTTTATCAAGAACTTCAAGCCGGTGGTGCGCTGCGCCGAGCAATACGGCGTGACCATTGCCATTGAGCCGGTGGTCAGACACATTGTGTATGACGCCCGCCGCGCCCGCACCGTGCTGGACGAGATCGGCAGCCCCAATCTGCAGATTCTGCTCGACCCGGTGAACCTTTTGAACATGGAAAACGTAGACCAGCGGGAGGAAGTGTTCGCCGAGACCATTGAGCTGCTGGGCAAGGATGTGGCCATGATCCACTTCAAGGACTTTTTGCTGCAGGACGCCGACGGGCAGCTGGCTGCCACCGGTGCCGGACAGGGCGGTATGGGCGACTACCGCACCATTCTGCGGTTTGCCAAGGAACAGAAGCCCTATGTGTTCGCCACCTTGGAGAACACCACCCCGGAAAACGCAGTCCAGTGCCTGCAATATCTGCAAAAACAGTACGACGAGTGCTGATAACAAATTGAACTGCACGCTGCTATCCGTAGCAGCTGGTGTTTTCATAGTATGAAAAAAGTCTGAACCGGTGGCTCATGCCTCAGTTCAGACTTTTTTGTTATTCTATGCCTTTATCTGCCAGCGGCAAAGGCTCAGGCCTTCACAGCCTGAAAGCTGATCTGCTCAATGGCCTCGTTGAGAATACTAAAATTGAGAATTATTTGTCAATTTTCGGAAGGTGCGGAGTAGTCACCCCTGCCCCCCTAATGAAAGCAAACCGGCCTGAGCCCTGTACCATACAGGATCCAGACCGTTCCGATTGCTTTACTTCTGCTCTTTGTCCACTACCTGGATCTTGCCCTTCTTCCACAGCACATAGGAAGTCAGGATGCCGATGGGCAGCATCACGATGATAAAGATGCCCACAAGTCCGCCCAGCACGGAGCCATAGCCTGCAAGGCGTGCGGCGAGGGAGAGCACCGTCATGATGATCAGCACCGGAAGCACCCCCTTGATGCCGCCCTTGACCACCTTGCTGCCGCTGGACGAGCTGGCGAACAGACCCAGCGCCATGGAGCCGAACAGGGCCGGCAGCAGGTAGCCGGAGGCCGTCTTGACGGCGGGCAGCTCGAATACCGGGCTGATGAAGGAGGCGCACACCGCTGCCAGCGTCAGGATGGCAACCGTCATCAGGGAGGAGACCGCAACAGCCACCGAGGCAATGGCCTCACCCTCCGGGGTGTTGGGCTGCTTTTTGGTCAGGTTCATGGCGTTTGCCGCCACCGGGAGCTTCAGGTTCATAATGTTGCCGGTGATGAAGGCCAGATAGGCCGAGCAGCCCAGAATGGGGGTGTAGCTCAGTGCTTCCGAAAAGCCCACCGGGATGTAGATGAGCAGGATGGAAAAGGTGTTCACGTTGAACACCTCGCCCAGAGACGGGATGCTGTCGTAGGCAGCCAGCACCACAAAGGGCAGCGCCACCATGTAAATGAGGGCGATCAGGGTACCCACACGGCCCCAGCGGTGCGCCCAGCTCTGGAAGGAGTCCATTTTGGTTTCAGTCTTTGCTTTGCTCATGTCCGTTTTCCTCCTCAACCGAAAATCCGTACCCACGCCAGCGACGAGATCAGACCGCCCAGCATGGAGAATGCCATCACGAAGTTATTGAGCCATGCAAGCCCCGGGCGCTTTGCCAGCACGCCCACACCAATGGCGATCACAAGACCGGTGATCATAACGGCAGCCTGCACATTGTCAGTGAACAGCAGAATGGGAATGTATACCGAGAACATCACAAGCATGAACACGCCGGACAGCACGTTTTTCCAGGTGCTGCCGCCGTTTTCGGCTGCAGAGCGGTCCACGCTCTTGCACAGCTTTTTGCCGAGGGGCAGCAGGATCAGGAAACCGCTCAGCATACCCACGCTCATCAGGATCATCACCACGCCGAACTGCCGTCCGGTGGCGCTTTCCAGCATTTCCGCAGAGGATGCGTAGCCCAGCACCTGCGCAATGGAACTGGAGATCATAGTCTCGTAGGACAGAGAACCGATGACCGACAGCCGCCACCATGCCCACACGCTGCCCAGCACCGCAATGAGCACGAACAGACCCACCACGATGGAAAGGCTGGGCACGACGGAAAATATAAGGCTGGATTTGATCACGTTGCTCAGTTCCTTGCGGGTGATGCCCAACTCCAAACAGTGGTCGTAGGCCTTTTTGAAGTAGACCAGCGAGAATGCGGAAATGTACAAAAGACCGCCGATGACCAGCGCCAGCAGCAGCGGGCTCTGGATGATATCTTTCATGGTTGCCATAGATTGTCCTTCCTATAAATACAGAATAAACGAAAAAAAGCGGGTATTTTCTGCCCGCCGTCCTCGTGATACGGACAGGATACCGAAAAAAGCAGTTTCTGTCAAATGAGTATGACTAAAGCGCGAACAGCTTTTGGATACATTTCCGACAGGAGACGCCGCAAAAAGCCTTTACCGTGTTAAAATAATAAAGTGCTGACTGCAGGTCACTTTGCTTCCGTTGAAAATTGCACAAATTTTAAAGAAAATTTCTGTCGTTCTGCCGAAAGCAGCAGACCTAGGCAAGGTGTTTTTCTGCCTTGTCCTTGTCGGTGTATCAGGTCTTTTTTCGTGAAACACAAAGCAAAAAAAGGAGTTCCGTCACGGACGAATATCCGGGCAGAGCTCCCTTTTGCGTTTATCGTATTGTGCCTTGGCCGCCTTCCGGCTTCTGTAAGTTCCGCTCGATGGCGATGTGGCTGTTGCCCTCCCTGTTCAGGACAGCTTGATCTTCAAATCAGCCAGCAGATTTACCGCCTCCGGCAGCGAGAACCTGGCATCCTTCATGCGGCTGCCCAGAATATCCACCTTATAGCCCGTGGCGTCCCGGAAATCCGCTTTGCGCAGATCGCACTGGTAGAACTCCGTTTCGTGCAGCTCTGTGCCCTTGAAACTTGCCAGTTGCATCTCGCACTTGGCAAACATGGAGCCTACGATCTCGTTTCCGTTTGAAAAATCGAAGCGGTTGAAGTTCATTTCGGTAAAGGTGTTGTATTTCAGACTGCAGTCCTTCAGCGTGTGGATGGGGTCCGGGAATGCGCCGTTTGACAGCAACGGCGCCCACTCGATCTCCTGCAGGCGGCAGTCCTCAAAATCCAGCGACTGCACTGAGGAGGACACGCTCCGCAGCCCGGTGATCTCGCACCGCACGAACCGACACTCGTTCAGGGTGGTATGATCCAGCCCGCATTTTGTAAAGGAGCAGTCCACAAATACGCAGTCCGCAAAATCGCAGCTTTCAAAGGCTTCCCCTGCAAATGACAGGCCGGTAAACCGTTCACCTTCGCAATAACGTTCTGTCATAGCCATCCCCTTTTTATCGCAGTTCTTCCAGCAGGGCGGTGCAACCCTCCAGCACATCCTGCCATGTAGCTTCAAAGTCCCCGGTGTACCACGGGTCTGCCACATCGCCGGGGCGGCGGGTGTGATCCATCAGCAAGGACACCTTGTGCTCTGGGTCACCCCCCACAAACCGTGCCATGTTCCGCAGGTTGTTGTGATCCATGGCGATAAGATAATCGTAAGTCTCGTAGTCCCGCCGGGTCATCTGCCGGGCGGTCTTACCCGCGCAGGAGATGCCGTGCTCCGCCAGCTTGCGCCGGGCAGGCGGATAGACCGGGTTGCCGATCTCCTCGGTGCTTGTGGCAGCCGAGGCAATTTCAAACTGCGCGGAAAGCCCAGCCTTTTCCACTAAGTCCCTCATCACAAATTCCGCCATGGGGCTGCGGCAGATATTGCCGTGGCAAACAAACAAGACTTTTTTCATCTTACTCCCCCAGCACCTCGCCCAGTGCCAGCACAGCGTTACGGACGCACTCCGGGCAGGGGCACAGCGGTGCACCGGTTTCCATGCCCTTCAGGTCTTTACAGATGGTAGCGCCGCATTTTTCCTGAAAGTTTTGCAGCAGTTCCTTGGAAATGCGGGGCGTGCCCTTGCCGTCGGTAGAAGCGCCTGCCACCATCACTGCGCCGATGAGTGCACCGCAAGTGCTTTCCATGCAGCCCATCCCGGCGGCATAGCCTGCGCCCAGCTTCATCAGGGTGTCGGCATCCACCGACAGCTTATCCTCAAATGCTTTCAGCACCGCCTGCGCGCAGTTGCACTGTCCGGCAGCTTTCCATGCGGCAGCCTGCGCTGCCCGTTCTTCGATGTTCATTTCACAGTCCTCATCTTTCTTTGATCCGTTCCGGTTCATTGCGTTCAGTATACCACGCTTTTCCCCCGCGGAAAAGATTCCGCCCCCATAAAGCCCTATTTCCGGGATCAGTTCCTCCACCACCACATACAGCATAGCTCCGGCAAAAAGGTCAAGAACCTTTGTTCACCTTGTGCCCTCCTGCGGCTTCAACGCCCTTTTGCGGTATTGCAGAGGGCTTTGCCCGGTGGCTTTTGCAAAGCGGGTGGAAAAATTGCTGGCATCCCCAAAGCCTACCTTCTGTGCAATTTCGCCGACGCTGTGGTCGGTGAGGACAAGCAGTTCCTTTGCCTGTGTGATGCGGAAGTTGACCAGATAATTATACGGTGTCGTGCCCATATACCGCCGGAACAGCCGCAGAAAATAACTTTTGCTCATGTGCGCCTCTGCCAATAGGTCCGCAAGGCAAAGTTCCTTCTGGTAATTCTTGCGCAGGGTCTCCGCCGCCTGCAAAATCACCTGCCGTGTGCTGGTGGCTTCAGCCTGTGCAAGGATGCCACGGGCGCACAGGGTCAGCATCTCGTGGAGCGCCAAGCCGGTGGTCACCATGCTGTCCACGGTGCTGCGCTCCATCTGCCCCAAAAGCATTTCAAAATATTCCTGCATCTTGACCCCGGTGAGCTGCACCGGGGTCAGTTTTTTGCCTGGCAGCAGCAACGGCTCCATAGCGGCGACCCCTGTGCCGTCCAGATGCACCCAGTAATGATGCCAGCAGCTTTGCCCCGGGGCGGTACAGTAGCTCTGCGGCGTGCGGCAATTCAGCAGCAGCGCCTGCCCGGTGCTGAGTACCACATGGCTTTCCCCCTGTTCGATCAGCCCTGCACCCCGGAGGGTGTAAAACAGAAGGTAGCTTTCTTTATCGGTGCGGGCGGTGGAAAAGTGCTGCTGGGCGTAAAACACCCCTGCCTCGGTGCAGTAATAGGGCTGTGCCAGCTCTGCTTCGCTGGGGGTGGTGCGTTTCCAAACGCTTTCCGGGGTCACATCCATGTTGTAGGTCAGCATTTTCCGGTTCCTCTCTTTCTGTGTTCAGTATAGCGCACCAGCCTTTGCCATGCAAGAGTAGACTTTTCACAAAAAACGTGTCACCTTTGCGGATGGAATCGGCGGCATCATGGGGCTATACTGGTAGCAGTCAAAGCTACACAGGAGGCGCATTATGCAAAAGAACTATCTTGCCATCGACATTGGTGCATCCAGCGGGCGGCACATTGTGGGATGGATGGAGAACGGCGTTCTCCGCACCGAGGAAGTGTATCGTTTTCCCAATAGCGTCCAGCGGGTGGACGATCATCTGGAATGGGACATCGACAGCCTGTTTACCAACGTGAAGCAGGGCATCCGGGAAGCGTTTGCAAAGTTCCCGGCCATCGAGAGCCTTTCCATCGACACATGGGCGGTGGACTATGTGCTGCTGAAAAACGGCAATCCCCTCTCCCCTGTCTACGCCTACCGGGACGACCGGACACAGGCCGTGCTAGATGAAGTCCACAGCATCCTGCCCTTTGCGCAGCTCTATGCACGTACCGGCATCCAGTTTCAGCCCTTCAACAGCATTTATCAGCTGTATGCCGACAAAAAAGACGGACGGCTGGCGCAGGCCGAGGACTTTTTGATGATCCCGGAATATCTGCTGTGGAAGCTCTGCGGCGTAAAGGCACGGGAGTACACCAATGCCACCTACACCCGCATTTTTGATGTGAACGAAGCCCGGTTCTCTGCCCCGCAGGATATGCGCGCAGAGATTCGCACGGCTCTCGCCGAGACCGGCGAAGCCCCTGCCACGGATGCCGACCTCATCAACAGCATCTACCACTCGCTGGCGTACTGCTACGGCGAAGCCTATCGCGAGATGGAAGCCGTGACCGGCCGGCACTGGGACAAGCTCTACATCGCAGGCGGCGGCGCAAAGAACGCCACCCTGAACGAGCTGACCGCCCACTATACCGGAAAGCAGGTGGTGGCGCTGCCCATCGAGGCCACCGCCATCGGCAACTTGAAGATCCAGATGAGCATTTCTGAAGGAGGAACCCTATGAGTTACGCAGAAGCAAAAGCCCGCTACGCTGCCATTGGCGTGGACACCGAAGCTGCCATTGCCCGGTTAAAGACCGTGCCCATTTCTCTGCACTGCTGGCAGGGAGATGACGTTCGTGGCTTTGATACCGACCCCACCAAGCCCCTGACCGGCGGCATCCAGACCACCGGCAACTACCCCGGCCGTGCCCGCACCTCGGAGGAGCTGATGGCAGACATGGACAAGGTACTGTCCCTCTGCCCCGGCACCAAAAAGATCAACCTCCATGCTTCCTACGCCATTTTTGACGAGGAGAACCCGTGGGTAGACCGGGACAAACTGGAGCCGAAGCACTTCAAAAAATGGGTGGATTTCTGCAAGGCAAGAGGGTTGGGCGCAGACTTCAACCCCACCTTTTTCTCCCACCCCAAGTGCGACCCGCTGACCCTTGCCAGCCCCAACGAGGAGACCCGGAAATTCTGGGTAGAACACGGCAAGGCCTGCATCCGCATCAGCCAGTATCTGGCCGAGGAGCTGGGGCAGCCCTGCACCATGAACATCTGGACTGGTGACGGCTTCAAGGACGTACCGGCTGACCGCAAAGGTCCCCGCGACCGCTACAAGGCCAGCATCGACGAGATTTTGAGCGAGCCTTACGACTTCAAGCTGGTAAAGCCCTGCATCGAGAGCAAGGTGTTCGGCATCGGGGTGGAGGCGTACACCGTGGGCAGCGCCGAGTTTGCCCTGAGCTATGCCGCCTTCAACCGGGAAAAGTGCATTCCCCTGATGGATAACGGTCACTACCACCCCACCGAGGTGGTCAGCGATAAGATCCCTGCCCTGCTTGCCTTCTTCCCGGAGATCGCGCTCCACATTACCCGCCCCATCCGCTGGGACTCCGACCATGTGGTGCTGTTTGACGATGAAACGAAGGAGATCTGATCGTGCGCTGCGGCGGTCTGGACGGCCGGGTGAACATTGCACTGGATTACTTTGATGCCTCCATCAACCGCATCTCCGCATGGACGGTGGGCTTCCGCAACGTGGAAAAGGCGCTACTGTCTGCCCTGTGCACCCCGCACACGGCGCTGAAGGAGCTGCAGGACACCAACCAGTTCACCGAGCTGATGGTGCGGCAAGAGGAGCTGAAGACCCTGCCTTTTGGGGAAGTCTGGGACGAATACTGCCACCGGAACGGTGTGCCGGTGGACGGTGCATGGTTTGAGGAAGTAAAGAAATACGAGCAGAACGTGCTGAGCAAGCGCATTTGAAAACAGAGAGGTGTTTGAAGATGGGTATTCTGGATATTGATATCGTCAAAGGTTTTATGCGGATGTGCAACGATGGCTGGCTGCAGGGCTGGCACGAGCGCAACGGCGGCAACCTGACCTACCGCATGAAGGAAGAGGAAGTGGCGCAGTGCCGCCTCTTCTTTGACCCGCAGCCCCGCGAATGGGTGAACATGGGCGTGCAGGCCGATAATCTGGCGGGGGAGTATTTCATCACTACCGGCTCCGGAAAATTCTTCCGCAACGTGGAGTCGGACCCTGTCCACAGCATCGGCATTGTGGAGATCAACGACAAGGGCGACAGCTGGCGCATCGTCTGGGGTCTGGAAGATGGCGCAAAGCCCACCAGTGAGTTCCCCAGCCACTTCATGAACCACAGCGTCCGCAAAGCAGCTACCAATGGCGCAAACCGTGTTATCTACCACTGCCACGCCACCAACGTGATCGCCCTGACCTACATCCTGCCCCTGACCGACCGGGACTTCACCCGTGCGCTGTGGCAGAGCGCCACCGAGTGCCCGGTGGTGTTCCCGGAGGGCGTGGGTGTCTGCCCGTGGATGGTGCCCGGCGGGGCAGATATCGCCATGGCCACCAGCGAGCTGATGAAAACCTATCAGGCAGCCATCTGGGCACAGCACGGTCTGTTTGCCTCCGGTCCGGACTTTGACATCACCTTTGGTCTTGCCCACACCATCGAAAAGAGTGCCGAAATTTACGTCAAGGTGCTCTCCATGGGCGGCGGCATCATCCGGCAGACCATCACCGACGATGACCTGCGCGCCATCGCCCGCGACTTTGGTGTGACCCTGAACGAGAAGTTTCTCAACTAAGGAGCAGAACATGGAGCACATGGCATGGAAAGGCCGCATCAAGCCCGGCTGCAAGGCTGAATACCAGAAACGTCACGCGGAGATCTGGCCGGAGATGGTTAAAGTTCTGAAAGACGCCGGCATCTGCAATTACAGCATCTTTTACTGCAACGATGAACTGTTCGGCTATTACGAGTGCGAAAAGGGCGTTGCCTATGCCGAGAAGGTGCAGGCAGAAAGCCCGGTGGTAGACCGTTGGAACGCGTACATGAAGGACATTCTGGAACTGGAAATGGACCCCGTGACCGGCGCACAGCCCAAGCTGGAGCAGGTGTTCCGGCTGAACTGAGCGGCAACCTTTTATAAAAGAAACATGTCAAGAGCCATCCGTAACAAACTACGGGTGGCTCTTTTCTGTTTGCGCTCAAACAATATTGCGCAGAAAAATCGGACGAATTGATCTAAAAAATTATTTGTATGTAGAAGAATGGCAAGAAATATTGTCCATTTCAACAAAACAATAGAGAAAAGCGCAAGAATGTATACAGCACAAGCGCAATATCGTTTGAATTTTGGGCTTCATTCGCAATTCTTTGCGAGAAAGCGGGCCCCAAAGGCTGTATAATTATAATCAGGAAGTCGCACCGAACGAGCAAATCATTTAGGAGGAATGACACTGAAAAAGACATCAAAAATCTTGTTGACCGTCATTGTCGTCGTGCTGCTGGGAATCGGAGTTTCCACCTTTTTCAAGGTAAACGGCAGCATTGGCAGTGACAAGATCCAGCTCCGGCTGGTGCACGGTCAGGCGGGCGATTCCGAGATCGGCGGCACCATCACTCCTCCCGTTGGCAACGTCCTGTTCGTGGGATGCTCGTTGGCAAAGCAGCGTCTGGAGAATGTGATGAAAAGTCTGGTTCCGTTCTTTGTGGCAATTTTCATCTCACTGATGCTGGTCACATACATCCCTGCTCTGAGCGAGTGGCTGCCTACTACGCTGGGCCTGATGTAAGCCCCACGGTGCAAATGCTTGTCAAACCTGAACAGATATGGCATAATCAAGGCAAGAACACCGCCTGTTCAGGAAAAAAGGAGCATTTCATGGAAACAACATGGCTGCACAGCATGGTTCAGGGTGATGCGCCCCAATATTACCGCAAACGAAACGGCATTATGGTGGAACACATGGTTCGTCCGGCAAACTTTGATATGCGGTACAACCACTTCCATCAGGAGTACGAAATTTATCTCCTGCTCCGTGGGCGGCGGCAGATGTTCTTTGAGAACCGCGCCTATGAAGCACAGGCCGGGAACCTGATTCTCGTGGACAGCGGCCAGATTCATATGTCCCATTCCATCGTGGGAGACCCGGAAACCGAATACGAGCGAGTGATCCTCTATGTAGACCGGGACATTGTGGAAAAGGTCGATAAGATGTTCCCGGAACTGAAGATCGGTGCGTTCTTCCACAAGCACTACGGAATTTACGAACTGACCCCGAAGCAAACAGCGAATACCCGCCGATTGTTTCTGCAAATCATGGAGGAACTGGACAAGGCAGAGCCTATGAGCCAGACCGCTATTCTTTCGGAGTTGATTCTAGGCTTCATCTACTTCCGGCGCAGCAATCAGCAGGTCGCCTGCCTGAACGATGTGCAGGAGGGTAAGGCCAGCGGCGGAAAGTTCGATGCAGTCTACCAAATCTCAGACTACATTTCCGATCACTTTCAGGAAACGCTCTCGCTGGATAGCCTTGCCGAGCAGTTTTATATCAGCAAGTATTATCTCAGCCGTTCCTTCCATGAAGTGACTGGCTTCGGCATCAACGAATACATCAACATCCTGCGGGTAAAAAAAGCGCAGAGCCTGTTAGAAACAACAACACTTTCCGTTTCCGAAATCGCAAGCCGTACCGGGTTTGAGAGCGTCACCTATCTGGGACGTGTGTTCAAGAAATATCAACACGTTACGCCTGCACAATATCGAAAATCGCTTACTTCAACCGCTGAGAAAAACAATACAAATACATGAGGTGTTTCTTATGGCAAACGAAATCCAAAAAGAACTGATTCTGAAAAAGCTGGATCTTGTTATCCAGAAGCTGATGCACCTTGGTGCCCCCGAAAACGAGGACACTTTGAAAGAAGGCGGCGAGGCCATCGGATTTTTTAGCCGTGACTTCGGCATCAAGGAGTGGGACTGGCCGCAGGGCATCGGCCTGTACGGACTGCTCAAAATCGCCAAGATGCAGGATTCGGAGGAATACCGCACCTTCCTGCATGATTGGTTCAAGGAGAACATTGCGCAGGGTCTGCCTTCCCGCAATATCAACACGACTACTCCGCTGCTGACTCTGTGTGAATTGAACGAGATTTACCACGACCCTGAGTTTGAAGCCCTTTGTCTGGATTGGGCAAAGTGGCTGATGGAGTGCATCCCGCGTACCCGTGAGGGTGGCTTTCAGCACGTCACCAGTGCCAACGGCGACCGTCAGGGCGTTCGCCTAAACGAGAGCGAGATGTGGATCGACACCCTGTTCATGACCGTCTTGTTCCTCAATCGGATGGGCCAGAAGTACGGCAAGCAGGAGTGGATCGACGAATCCATTAAGCAGGTGCTGATGCACATCAAGTATCTGTACGATACCCACACCGGTCTGTTCTTCCACGGCTGGTCGTTCAATCGGATGGACAACTTTGGCGGCGTGTTCTGGTGCCGCGGCAACAGCTGGTTCACGCTGGGTATTCTGGACTATCTGGATATGTTTAAGGGTACGCTGAATCAGGGCGTCAAGACGTTCATTCTGGATACCTACAAAGCACAGGTGCGCGCACTGCGTGACCTTCAGGGTGAGGACGGCCTTTGGCATACGGTTCTGGATGACTCCACCAGCTACGAAGAAACTTCCGGCTCTGCTGCTATCACCGCTGGCATCCTGAAAGGCATCCGCATGGGGATTCTGGATGATTCCTACCTGCCCTGTGCCAAGAAAGCTATCCGTGCAATCCTCAAGAACATCGACACCGATGGTACGGTGCTGAAAGTATCCGGCGGTACGGGTATGGGCTACGACCGCGACCACGCCATGAAAGAC
>ENA-UERG01002518-UERG01002518.1-human-gut-metagenome-genome-assembly--contig:-NODE-2518-length-12980-cov-21.833760_pt1 | contig 12980 bp, 10 predicted proteins | sample MGYA00242954_ERZ507954 | MGnify/ENA primary metagenome ERZ507954 (study PRJEB26167, sample SAMN06115478) | human gut metagenome | host: Homo sapiens | place: China:Sichuan | collected 2015-01-21... | reverse complement strand
AAAACCGAAGGCGGAAAATTCTGGCAGGAGTCCGACGTACTTGAAAAGAACGAAACTTTAACCGCTACGTTCGAAAAGTACTTCGGCGCGATTCTCGAAGAAAACGTTTACAACGGCGGCGTGGCTCAAGACGCTTCCGAAGTAAAAAGGCTCGGATTCGTAAAGGTTTTCGACGTATCGGCTCTCGTATTGACCGAAAATGAAGGGAAAAAAATAATCCCGTATATTCACGGCGGGGTAAATATATCGGCAACCGACATATCTGCGTATAAGTCGGCTAAATTCGCCATTAAATCCGAAAACGGATTCAGACTGGGCACCAAAGCCGTTGCCACTAAGGGCTGGTGTATATTTACTTTAACGCAAAACGCCGAAGGCAACTGGGATATAAGCGTTACGAACGAACTCGGCGAAGTGATCGGCGGAGCGCAGAACGTGCCGGGCAAAAGCGTTAAAGAAATCACGTGGCAGAACCGCACCAGCGGAACCGAATTCAATCCCATGGGTACTTCGAAAGACACCGTACTTAAGGTATATTCAACCGAACTGCGCGTTGAATTGGTCGGCGAAAAAATCGTCGATTCGTTATTCGTAGGCGCAACTAAAACGGATTACGTCAACGGTTATGAAAGCGCGTATCACCACGTCGAAACTTACGAAGAAAGCCGTAAGAGTACGGGCGGAGCAAAGACCGTGTGGGCGAAAATAAACGACGTTGACGTTTCCGAATATAAACAAATATTCTTCAGACTTTATGCGGTAAGATCGTCCTGGATATTGTTTAACGGTTGGGACACTTATTTCGATAACGGAATAGTCGACGTTAAATTGACGAGAATCAATGCGGTTCGTTGGACGGTAGAAGTAAGCGGAACCGGCGCGCGCAGCACGAAAGATCCCAAGGTATTTACGTTTACCAGGGCAGGTAATAATCTTAAAGATCTTCTTAAAATGGAATTCGATATGCGAGAGGCTGCCGAATACGGAGAAGGTTATTATGCTTCCGAAGTTATAGTCAGTGAAATCCGCGGAATTAAAGCCACCGAACAAACGGCTTTCGGCGGAGTCAAAGTCGACGACTGCGCTTTGGGAGTAGGCTGCAAATCCTCCACCCCGATCCCATTTACGGAATCCGCAGAGGCTGTTCCTGCCGGTTTTGAAAAGGTATTCGAAGCGAATCAATCGGCACGTATTACCGATCAGATATCGCACACGATCTTTACGGACTGCAGCGCTATAAGTTTTGCTATCAAAACAACCGGAAAACTTACCGTAGATATAATAAGATATAAGGAAACTACGACCATAACCGAAGGCGGATGGGTTTATTTCTACGCATTTGAAAATGCCGACGGAAATTCGTGGAATATAGTTATAATGTACAACGGTAACGTTATTGCCGATTATTCGCTTGAAAATAAGGATATCGGGTCTGGCGCCGGTGTAAGCGCCGCAAACTTGTTCTGGCATAGACCCGGTAACGGTATTACGATAGAGTCTAACGACGGAAATGCGTTTACGACGTATTGTACGGAAATAAGAGGCATTAAAAAAGCCGAAGCGTAACAGTAAAATTATTTGGGGCTACGGAAATTCGCGGAACGCTTAAAGCGGGTGCGTAATACGTATCTTTAAGTCGTTAGTAACGATTATTTTACCGCCCGAACGGGTTTGACACTCGTTCGGGCGGTAATTTTATTTATACGCATATTTTACTATTTACAAAATCTATGAAAAGTGATATAATAATTTCGTTATATCGGCATAGGCGGTAATATATATGGCAAGACTAAATGAAACCCGTAACGCAGATTCGCGTTGCGTGCATCTCGATTTTCACACGTCGGAACTTATTCCGGACGTCGGGGCAAAATTCGATAAAGAAAAATTCGCGAAAACTCTTAAAGACGACAAAATAAATTCGGTAACCGTTTTTGCAAAATGTCATCATGGTTGTTTTTATTATAAAGGCAGTAAGTTTTTCGTACACCCCGGTATGCAGGGCAGTTTATTGGACGAACAATTAGACGCTTGTAAAAAAGCCGGCGTGTCCGCCAAGATTTATATTTCGGCGGGTATAGACGAACATATTTCCCGTCAACACCCCGAATGGCTTCGCAGAGAAAAATACGGAGAAGATCAGGACGCAACGGGTTTCAGTAGGCTTTGTTTTAACAGCGAATATCTGGATATATTAAAAGAACAAACCCGGGAAGTCGTCGAAAGATATAAACCGGACGGAGTATTCTTCGATATTATTTCTACGTGGCCTTGCTATTGCGATAACTGTCTTGCCGAAATGAAAAGACGGGGTTTAGACCCAAAAGACGAAAAGCAGGCGAAAATCGTAAACGACGAAGTAAACATGCGTTACTTCAAAGAGATAAATGCCGTAGTCAAGAGCGTAAGTCCTAATACTCAAATCGTACATAACGTTCCGTACCATATATGCACGCAGGAGTATATCGACGTAAACGACCAGATAGAACTCGAATCTTTGCCGACGGGCGGTTGGGGTTACGATAATTTCCCGGCAATGGTTGCGTATTTGCGCAGGCAAAACAAAAACGTGGTCGGCATGACGGGTAAATTTCACCGCAGTTGGGGAGAATTCGGCGGCTATAAGTACCCCGAAGCGCTTCGGTTCGAAGCCGCGTTGGATCTTGCGTACGGAACGGGCATGAGCGTAGGCGATCAACTTCATCCGAGCGGCAAACTCGACGATTATACGTACGAGATGATCGGCGACACTTTTAATTGGTTTGAAAAACGTCAAAAATACAGCGGCGGAGAATATCTGCCGGAACTTGCATTATATAGTCCGTCGCTCGGGATAGAATCCGATCAGGACGCAAGGACGGGCGCTTCGAGAATACTTTTAGAGGATAAGTATTTGTTCGACATGATCGGCGACGACGAGATAGATAAAAAATATCCGCTTATTATTATCGCCACCGCAAGACCGCTTTCGGCTGCAGAAGTCGAAAAATTCAAAATTTACGCGGATAACGGCGGTAAAATTCTGGCGCAGGGTTCGGCTGCCGGAAGTCTGATTGACGGCGGCGTAGATCTCGGATTTACGGAAATAACCGCAGACGACCTGACTCCGTGCTATTACGTTTCGAAATATCCGCTTAAAGCGGGTAACGGCGTGCCGCTCGTCGTGTTCGGAAAGTCTTGGAATATAAAGGCAAGCGGAGAAGTGCTCTGCGATAAATTATCGCCATACTTCAAGCGGGAGGGAAATAACTTCTGTTCACATGCCCATACGCCGTGCGATTACGACAAAGTTTCGCCCGCAATCACCGTCGGCAAACACGGAATCGCAGTTGCTTCCGACTTATTCACGTTGTACGCAACGGACGGGGGAATGACTGCAAAAGTTCTGATTACTCCGCTTATAGAGCGTTTATTAAATAATAAAAAGACCGTTATAACGGATTTGCCGAGTTCGGGAAAGGTTACGTTATACCGCAAAGGAAACGGGTTGACGCTCCATCTCGTTTACGCCAACACCGTCGTAAGGGGCGGAGGAAACGCTTCCGTCGAAGTTATCGAAGATATAATTACGATTTCTTGCGTAAACGTATCTCTGAAAGCCGAAAAGCCCGTCAAAGTCGTTTTACGGCCCGACGGAAAAGAATTGCCGTTTATCTATGAAAACGGAACGGTTAATTTTTCGCTTAAAGACTTTAACTGCTACGCCGCGATAGAATTTATATATTAAAAATTTACTTCGCAGATTGAAGAACGTTCGGTTCGCATTATTCTTGTCCGGCAGGGCAAAATAAAAAACGAACCGGCCGAAAGCCGATTCGTTCTTATGGTGCCGCTGGTCGGGGTCGAACCGACACGGTATCGCTACCACGGGATTTTGAGTCCCGCGCGTCTGCCAATTCCACCACAGCGGCATATTTTGTCGTGAGAACCGTATCCGACGCAACTCACGCAAACTATAATAACATATCGCTTATAAAAAATCAACAAAATTTAACCGGGAAAAGGAAATTTTATGAATAAACTCGTACTGATCGACGGAAACAGTCTTATCAATCGCGCATTTTATGCGACACCGCCGCTTTCCGCAAAAGACGGAACGCCTACGAACGCCGTTTACGCGTTCGTCAATATGCTCGTGCGAATTATAGGGGATATTAAGCCGCGGTACATGCTGGTAGCATTCGACAGAAAAGAGCCGACGTTCAGACACGAAATGTACGCCGATTATAAGGGAACGAGAAAGCCGATGCCCGAAGACCTTCGTCCGCAAATAGATTTAATGAAAAAAGTTCTCGATACGATGGGCATATCGCGATACGAACAAGCGGGAATAGAAGCCGACGATATAATCGGCAGTATGGCTAAACGCTATAAGGGCGATACGATAATCATTACGGGCGATAAGGATAGTTTTCAGTTGGTAGACGAAACCACTTCCGTCTATTTCACCCGCCGCGGAATAACCGAAACGGAAATTTATTCAAATGAGAATTTCAAAGAAAAAACGGGTATAGAACCCATTCAGATTATTGACTTAAAGAGTATGATGGGCGATTCTTCGGATAATATTCCCGGGATAGCAGGCGTAGGTGAAAAGACCGCGTTGTCGCTCGTAGAAAAATACGGAAGTCTTGAAAATCTCTACGCTCACGTCGACGAGTTGAGCGGAAAACTTAAAGAAAAAGTTGAAAACTCCAAAGATATAGCGTATTTATCAAAGACGCTTGCCACGATTAACGTGAAACTCGATATTCCCGTTAAAGACGAAGATATGGGTTACTCGTTTCCGTTCGGAGCGGCGACTAAAAAATTATTTATCGACCTCGACTTCAAAAACGTCCTCCGCCGCGAAGAACTCTTTTTAGCAGACGACGAAATATCCGAGTCCGTAAAAAAGAATAAAGAATTGCCTGAAATTATCGAAGTCAACGACGTTGTTTCGTTGCCGAAATTCGGCGAAGACAAACTACTTGCCGTAAATTTAGGCGATAATCTTAACGTTTACGACGGCGAAAAAGAATATAAAATCAACGTCACCGATAACTTTTTCGATAAGGGCATAATGTACGGAGAAGCCGTCGGATATATCGCAAAACTCGTCGGAAACAACAAGCGTAAACTCGTCGTATACGCGAAAAAAGACTTGCGTACCGAATTGAATAAGTTCAAAGTGGCGTTTAACGCGTTCGCCTACGACGTGGCTATAGAAAAATATCTTGCCGATTTCAGCGGAAAAGACGAAAAACTTTCCGAAGTTATAGCCGCTTACGATCTGGATAAAGACAGAATAGGCTGGTCGCTTAACGAAATCCACGATAGGCTTTTCGAAAAACTTAAAACCGAAAATATGCTCGATTTGTACGAAAAAGTCGAACTTCCGCTTTCCGACGTTCTTTTCAGTATGGAAAGATCGGGGTTTAAGGTCGACGTCGCTACGCTCAACGAGATGGCAAACGAGTACGATAAACGAATAGCCGTCATTGCCGAAAAAATCGACGAGTATGCCGGCGAAAAGGTCAACCCGAACAGCCCGAAACAACTCGGTAAAATTCTTTATGATAAGTTGGGGCTTATTTCCGGCAAAAAGAAAGGCAATCCGTCGACGAGCGCCGACGTGCTTGAAAAAATCGCGGATAAACATCCTATAGTTCCGCTTATTCTTAAATACAGACAACTGCAAAAATTAAATTCCACCTATATAAAGGGATTCAGACCGCTTATCGACGAAGATACGGGACTTATCCACACCTGCTTTAATCAGACTCTGACTACGACGGGCAGATTATCGTCAAAAGAGCCGAATTTGCAAAATATTCCCGTAAGAGAACAGGAAGGCAAAGAGATAAGAAAACTTTTCGTTTCTTCGTTTGAAAACGGTAAAATAGTCGGCGCGGACTATTCTCAGATCGAATTGAGATTGTTGGCGCATTTCAGTAAATGTCAGCCGCTTATCGATGCGTTTTTAAGCGGAAAGGATATTCACAGAATCACGGCTTCGCAGGTTTTCGGTGTCGGCGAAGATCAAGTTACCCCCGAAATGCGTCGAAGCGCAAAGGCGGTAAATTTCGGCATTATATACGGAATTTCCGATTACGGTTTATCCGAGCAGTTGAAAATTTCGCTGAAAAAAGCGGGAGAATATATAGCAAAGTACTTCGAAGCGTATCCGAACGTCAAAGAATACATGAACTCCAACGTCGAATTTGCAAGGAAGAACGGTTACGTCAGTACGTTGCTCGGAAGAAAAAGATATATACCCGAAATCAATTCTTCTAACTTTAATTTACGCAGTTTCGGCGAAAGGGCGGCAATGAATATGCCGCTTCAAGGCACCGCGGCAGACGTAATTAAAATCGCAATGATTAAAGTCGCAAACCGGATAAAAAAAGAAGGGCTGCGTTCCCGACTTATTCTGCAGGTTCACGACGAGTTGATCGTCGATACCGCGGAGGATGAAGTCGAAGAAGTTAAAAACATACTCGTGGAGGAAATGCAGTCGGCGGTTACGCTTTCCGTGCCGTTGACGGTCGAAACCGAATGCGGAACTCGTTGGTTCGACGCAAAATAATTTATGAAAAAACTTATTGCGATTACGGGCGGTATAGGCAGCGGAAAGAGTTTGCTTACCGATTATTTCGCGTCGCTCGGTTACGCCGTGCTCAGCGCGGACGAAATATATTCGGACCTCTTGAAAGACGAATATTTCGTCAAGGGTATTTGCGACGCAGTAGGCGTCCGCCCCGTTCTTCTGAACGGTCGATATACGCTTGACAGAAAAGCGGTTGCCGAAAAGGTGTTCGGAAACCCCGCCGAAAGAAAAAAACTCGACGATTTTACGCACGATGCGATAATGAGCGAGATGTTCTCGCGGGCAAACGATTGCAGCGGCGTAGTGTTTTGCGAAGTTCCGCTTTTGTTCGAAAGCGGATACGATAAATATTTCGATTACGTTATCGTCGTTTTCAGAAACGAAAACGAAAGGATAAATTCCGTAGTTTCAAGAGATAATAAAAGCGAAGAATTGGTTAAAGAAATAATCAAAAATCAATACGATTATTCAAAACTTGCCGAAAACGGGCATACTATATTCGTGGAGAATAACGGTACGCCTCGGTTTTTATATGAAAAGGCAAACGAAATTATCGAAAAAATCAATAATTAACGCGATATGCGCGGTAACGCTGACGATTGCGCTACTCGCATTTCCGATTATATATTTCGGCGTGTGTCCGAAAAAATACGCCGATTTTATAGAGTCCGCCTGCAAAAAATACGATTTGACGGAAGAAACGGTTTACGCCGTGATCAAGGTCGAAAGCGGTTTTAACCGTAATGCGAAGTCTGCAAAAGGCGCGATAGGTTTAATGCAGATATTGCCGTCTACGGCGGAGTATATTTGCCCCGACGAAACCGGAATAGATTTGTATAACCCCGAAACCAACGTTTTTACGGGGGTTAAGTATCTGTCTTATCTGACGGATAAGTTTGATGACGAAAAAGTTGCCCTCGCCGCGTATAACGCGGGCGAGGGCAACGTAATAACGTGGCTGTCGGACGAAAACTTTTCGAAAGACGGAAAAACTTTGTCCGTTATCCCGTTCAAAGAAACTCGTATTTACGTAGAAAAGGTACTTAAGTTTAAGCGACTGTATAAAATTTTATATAAATCGTTTCAAGATTAAAAGACGTTTTCGAATCGAATCAGATAGCCTTTGGGAATTTGTTCGGTAAGTTCTATCGCTACTTCGATTTTATCTAACGCTTCGCCGTAATTTTTTTGTTTGACGTAATTAAGCGATTCGGAAATCCACATATCGAGTTCTTTTATGTCGTTGTGCGAAATGAAAACGTGCAGCGTCTTTTTATTTTTTATCCATAAATCCTGCACGGATTTTACGTCGTATGCCGTTATCGTTTCGTCTTCGGTTTTTTCGTATACTACGATTAGTCTTTCTCTGAAATTTTGGAACGAATTATTCAGGTATACCTGTTCGCAAATACTTCCGCCTATAAAAATCAAGGCGGAAACCAAAACGGTTATAATCGATTTTACCATTTAACGCCCCCTAATTCGACGTTAAAAGTTTTGAATTTTTCTTTTTCTTTTTGAAAATAAACTTTTCCGTTGCCGTCTACGGTCATAACCCCGACTTGCTTATTGTTTTTTGCGCCGTTACTTTTTATTACTTTTTTAAGCCATTCTTCGTCTTTGCCTATTAAAGAAAGATTTTTTCTGATCACTTTACCTTCGCCGACGATAAGAACGGGCAGTGAAGTTTTCTTTTTGTCGTAATCGGGTTTTTCTTTTGCCGAGAGTTTACCGTTGGATTCGAAAATGCCGTAATCGAGGTCGTCGAGAGAATAGTACCCCGCGGAACGCATAGACTCTATCAGGTCTTCGACGTCCATATTGTTACGGCGAAGTTCCGTAAAATCGACTCCGTTTTTATTTAAGACGAGCGACGGTTTGCCGCTGATAATTCTTTTTGCGAGTTGACCCGATTGCTCGATAACGGATAAAAGTTGATGTAAAATAAAGACCGCTAAAATCGCCGCTATGCCGTATACGAGCGGAACGGAAATATCCGCCATGGGTATACACGCGAGTTCGGCGATTAAAAGGGTTATAACGAGTTCGAAAGGCTGCATTTCGCCGATTTGTCGTTTTCCCATAAGCCGCATAACTATAAGCAAAACGATAAAAGTCGTTAAAGAGCGTATAAAAATAATTACCATATCGATAATATGGTACTTTTTGAAAAAGTTATTCCGTTACGCTTGACTATCTTTCTAACAAATGGTATTATAAACGGGAAAAGCAGAGTAGCACAAAAAGCGTTAAGTGCCGTGTAACGGGATGTTGAACACGGACGAAAAGGAATTATTCCTTGCGGTTTTTTGGCGCATCCAATGCAGAAAATTTTTTATTCTACCTTGGCGCTCTCTCTTTTTGTGAGGAGTGTTTTTTTATGGCTAAAAGTCTTGCTGTTGCAAAAAGGCTTGCGTTTGACGCGGCTTTCGTCGCGCTTTATTACGTTTTTTCGACGTATTTGTCAGTCAATATCGGCTGGAAAATCCGATTGACGTTCGACGGGTTACCGATAATTCTTTGTACGGTATTTTTAGGCGTACCTGACGGCGTTGCGGTGGCGACGATAGGTTCGTTTTTATCTCAGGCGACTTCTTACGGTATTTCGCCGACAACTCCGCTGTGGATGCTTGCGGCGATTGGCAGGGCGTTGTTCGTAGGTATAACTATAATCGTAGTCGAAAAAATTAAAGGCGATAAGATAGGCAGATTAGGCCTGACGTTGACGGTTATCGCAAGTTCTTTGTTCGTAACGGCAATAAATACTTTGGTTCAATATATCGATTCGTGTATAATTTTTAACTACGGATCACTTTCGCAGATATTCGGTATTCTGTTGCTCGCAAGGGTTATCGGCGGAATATTAAGCGCGGTCGCGTACGCCTTGCTTATCGTTCCGACGTATAACGTGCTTTCCGAATTTTTCCGAAAAGTTTGTCATGCCGAAAACGTAGAACAATCCGAGTTGAAACAATCCGACGGCAACGACGCAAACGATAAGAGCGACTGCGTGGGGCAGACGGGCGAACAATAAGTTTTTAGCCAATAGCCCGAGAAGCGTCGACGGAATTATAAATAAGCATGAAACCGAAATATAGGCGAGTATTTTCGGCTTTACGGGCGACACTTTATAAAGCAGAATTACGTTCGCTACGCTTGAAACGACGTAACTTATCGCCATGCCCGCTATAAGCGAATTTACCCCCAAATATTTAGGCAGAAAATAAATACACAGAAGCATTAACGACGCGCCCGAAAGGTAAAACAAAAGCGTCGTTTTCTCTTTGTTCAGAGAGTTCAGCATACTCGTCGAAATTATGGTAATACTGAGCGGCAGAGTCATAGCCGCGGCTTTTACCACGTAACTTCCCGCGATTTCGTCGTCGTATAAAAATACGCCTATCTCTCTGCCTAAACTTAAAAATACCGGAATTATAAGACAGGCGGCGAAGACGGAAAATTTGATTGCTTTTTCCACGTTGTTTTTTAACGTCGCATACTTTGCGGAGTAGTAGTTTGACGAAAGTTCGGGCACTAAAACTACCGCAAGCGAGCCTATAATCGTAGACGGCATCGATACGAGCGGAAACGCCATGCCGAATATTTTCCCGAATTCGCCTATTGCCGCCGAAGACCCCATTCCGTAATATATAAGTCTTGCGGGCAAGAGTACGGCTATAAGGGTGGATATAAGCGAAGTTGCCGTGCGCATCGAAGTTACGGGTACGGACGATACTATTAAAGGTTTTAATTGATTTTTCGGTTTTTTTATTCTTCCGCCGCGAATTACAAACGCGATTGAAGCCACCGTAAACGAAAACAGGTAAGAAACGAGTACGGCTACGCCCGCAAATTTTACCCCCGTCATCATATCGGTGGTTAAGTTTACGAGAATAACCCCGACGACAGTCATTACGAATTCTTCGGCAAATTCTATTACGCTGTACGTTAAAAATCTCGAATTTCCCCAAAAAGAGCCGCGAAGTACGGCGTATACGGACGTAAAAATCAGCCCGGGAATCATTATCCGTAAGATAATTTTGCATCTGTCGTCCGAAAACAATAAATTAAGTACGCCGTTATTGAAAAGCGATAATAAGGTCAACGTGGCGGCGATTGCTATCGTCAATAATATTCCTGCCGTTACCGCTTCGCTCGTAACGTTTTTACCCGTTTCAGCCCTTGTTTTCGTTATAAGTCTTGAAACGGTGATAGGTATTCCCGACGATGTAATCGTCATAAATAAACCTAAAACCGAAAGGGAAATCTGGTAAATACCTAAACCTTCCGCGCCTAATTTTCTCGATAAAAATATACGATATATAAACCCGAGAAATCTTTCCGCGAAAGAAAACGCGGTAACGTACGCAACCGTCTTGAATATATTTTTAATTTCTTTCACCTCGCCGTATGCCTGGGTTTGAATCGTTTTAATTCGGCATATTTAATGTTTATTAAAAATATAAATTTACTATGAATAAAAACGTAAAAATATTTGACAGTTCGGATATAAACGGGGTATTCGTATATAAGTTTTCCGTAAAAGACACGTTGCGTAACGTCGCGGAAAAATTCCATACGTCGGTTGGAGCGTTGGTTGCCCTCAACGGGATGACAGAACCTCCGTCGGCAGGGGAGTATATTCTGGTCGAGAGGACCGAAGGTCGGCCTCATACCGTAAGTCCGGCAGAAACTATAGAAAACGCTAACGCCGTTTTCGGGAATAATTTATACAAAATAAAAATTAAAAACCGTATAGAATATTTTTACGTCGGGCAAAAAATTTTTCTGTAAAAATAAATACGGGCAAGGGAAGTTCCCTCGTCCGTATTTATTACACCTAACGTATTGAAATGTAAAAGCGTGCGCTTTAATCAAGGAAGAAAGTCGTTAAATAAGCAATGAATTCGCTATTGGTGGGCTTTTCGGTTATCCCGAAATTTGCGCCGTAATAGTTGTTGGCGGTGCGGTTCAGTTTTCCTTTTTCGAATGCTACGGTTATCGCGTTTCTGATTCCTCGCTCGACTGCCGACGGAGTAGTGTTGAATTCTTTTGCAATAGCCGGATAAAGGCGCGACGAAATGTTTTGCAGAAGTGTCGGGTCGGCTACACAGCGTTTTACAGCCGATAGCATGAAATTGTGCCCCGATAAGTTGGCGAATATTCCGATTTTTGTAAAGAATCCGGATACTTTACGTATGCCGTTATTCGAAGTTTTGATTTTAATCACTTCGGCTAAACGCATCAGGAACTCGTGCATTGTCATCGGTTCGGCAAATAACTTGCCGCCGAATATACAATCGACGTTGTTTCTGTAAAGAACCGTCAATATCGTCGGGTCGGGAGATTTAATCTGAATTCTGCCGATGCCGCTGACGTACGAACCTATGTGGGTGAAAAGTCTTTCGAATTTCCCGCTGCCGTCCGGTTGAATGATAACGAAATCTTTGACTCGTAAAATCTCGCTTTTTATGATGTCGTCATCGAGTTTATACGAGTCTAGACAATTTGAAAGAGTGGACTCTCTTGAGATGTCCGTTCTTGCCTGCTCTGAGTTTGCGTCTGATGTTAAAATTACACCTAACATATTGTGTCTCCTCCGTATTACATACGTAAATTTTTATTGAAAACGATTAATTTATTTTTGTGTAACCATTTTCGTTTACAATTCTATCACTCAAAAAACAAGCTGTCAAGTATTTTTTACAAAAAATTAAAAATATTTTTTATAAAATTCGTCGAGTATTGTCGAAATTTGTCGATTTGACCGAATTTACCGAAAAGGTAAAAAAATGAGAAGGCAAGGCTTCTCATTTTAGGTGTGTATTAGGTTTTAATTTACATTACGGTAATCTTGTAAATCGTAATCGGGGCGTACAAATTTCGCCAAAGGGTAAATTCCTCCGGCAATTTTAATCATCGTCGTATTTATATATTCGTTAAAGTCATCGAATTCAGGGTTTAATATTACGATTGCATTAGCATAGCAGAGATAGAATGTATTCTTCCAGATACTCTGCATTGATTGCTTTTCCGTTACAGCCACTTTTCTTATGACAACATATGTATATTGGAATTTTTTTATTTTCCTTTCCTGACCAACTTGCAGTTATCGTTCCTTCGCATATTCCACAAGAGCATAACCCCGATAAAAGGGCTTTTCTTTTTGGTGAACGCAAACCGTCTCTCTTCATTTTCCTTGCATCCAAATATAGGTGTAAAACCTATATTTTTTTTTAATGTTTTAATTATATCTTCTTTTATTGTCAGGTTAAATCATAGGTTATATCATATAAATTATAGCTATAATTGGCAATAACTAATTCATATTCCTTAAATACTTCTGATTTTTCGAAGCTCATCCAGGCTTCATATAGTTCTTTTGGGACAT
>ENA-UERG01002506-UERG01002506.1-human-gut-metagenome-genome-assembly--contig:-NODE-2506-length-13033-cov-4.150201_pt1 | contig 13033 bp, 30 predicted proteins | sample MGYA00242954_ERZ507954 | MGnify/ENA primary metagenome ERZ507954 (study PRJEB26167, sample SAMN06115478) | human gut metagenome | host: Homo sapiens | place: China:Sichuan | collected 2015-01-21... | reverse complement strand
GGTCCACAATTTGAACGGACCCATTCACGACGATAATATCTCCGTCCCACTGGCAAGCCGCACTAGAGTGAATCAGGACGCGCATACCCACAATTTGCTTAAATGCGCAAACACGTAGTTGCCGTAAGGAGACGTTTTTGGAATCTGACGACTGCGAATCTCCCGCTCGTTTTCCTTCTGCCCGGTCACACTCCAACCGCACGACTCACCTCTCTTTTGCCGATTACAGGGAACGAAACCGCAGGAAGAACGATTCCGTCAATCTTGCCCTTCTTGATAACCTCGACACTCTTGATATAGGGCTGTTTGATCATCACAATATCGTAGTCCTCCGAATTCTCAATCTTCTTCCGTGAACGTTAAAGAGACTCCCATTTTTGACGACGGTTTGCAAAGGATATGCAAAACGAGTACCGAGGAACTCTTGTCGTAGCAGTAGATTTCGCCTGTAATCTGCTCGTCATACGTGGTCTCCACCTTGATTAGTTCTCCGATCTGGCTGGTTGAAATACTCATATGTCAAAAACTACCGGGTGAACAGCACAATGCAAACTCTACCAACGAATGACCACAAGATATTCCGAAGATAAAAGAGGCAAACGAGCCCGACAAATGTCGTATTCCCGCGGAACATGGGTAATCGAATCGTATCAACAAACAGAGCACGACCTTATTCTTGCTTCTCCTTCTCACCGACAAATAGGAAGGTAAACACGTAGGCAGCGAAGGCGATCATGACGATCATCGTTCTGGCGCTCACTTCCTCCCCTCTCTCCTACGCCGTATAGTAGGGATACGCCGCCAGGATGAACCGAGGGAACTCGTCATGCTTGAAGGGTCGGATGGAGACCTGTGTGTTTTCGTTGATGAGCGAGAGTCCCTGTCGCTGGTAGAAGAGTCGGAACTTGTAGATTCCATAGACGTCGGGTACCTTGATGACCTGCCTGTCACACTCCCCCCTCCGCTACGGTGGAGTAGTCCACGTCCGGCTGGTCGGCGACGAAGGTCAAATTCTTGCGCACGTAGGGGTCCAGCATCACGAACTCCACCTGCATGTCGTCCGTCTACCTCTCCCCCGCGCCGAAACGCCCACTCGGAACTTGCGCCACTGCTCGCCGTCCCACTCCTCCACCAGCACCGCGTAGTAGAGCGAGTCCTTCACGCGGTAGACCACGTTGTTCCCCGCGACCTCCGGCTCCCCGTAGCTACCGGTGAGGAACCGCGGGAGCGACTACTGCGAGGTGGGCAGGTTGGGCTTCTTCACCTCCTGCACCAGCAGCTCGTGCTGTCGCCGCACGCCATTCGCGTCCACCTTGAAGTGTTCCACGTTCCGCACGCGCAGGTACCCCGCGAACTTGAAGCTCCCTGCGTCCGCAGTCTCCCTCGCTCCTACACTGCGACAGCGCGTCGCCGAAGCGCCGGTTCGCCTGCGAGCGCAGGTAGAACGCGTTGCTGAACTGCGCCAGCGAGCCGCTCACCACGATGCGGTTGTTGCTGCGCGTCTGTACTGCTGCTACCAACACCACCGCAGAGGAGTGACGCTGATGTTGACATGCCATTGCAATCGCACCTGTACGACGCCCGCCACGTTCACCGACACCGTCGTCACGTCGCCGCCCAGCGCGCGGATCGCAAGCACGTTGTTCTCGTCCACGCGCATGCCCATGCCGCGGTAGAGGATCGCGTCGCTGTATGTGGACAGGTCACCGACGAGGTAGGCGTTCTAGGGAACGGGAGGGATGCAATGCCCACCTTCGGGTAGTCCGTCGTCTGGAAAAGGGACGGGTCGCCGTCCACCGCGTTGAAGTAGTCCACCACCTTGCTCTGGTCGGCATCAATCTCCACGCCGCTGAAACCCGCCAGGTTGCGGACGAAATCTGAAGGCGAGTTGTCGAAGGCAAGGAAAATGTTGCCGTGCATCTCCAGGAAGGTGCGGAACTCCTTCTTCTTCAGCGAGTCGTAGCGCTTCGACGACGTGAGGAAAACCACAATGTTATCGTAGTTGTACTCTCCGTATTTGGAAATCTCGAAGGAATCCTCAACGGTCACGAAAGTCATCTGGCATCCCTTCTCTACGGCTCATTCCCATCGGAACCACGTCTACTCTCGAGGTTGGAGAAGAAGAGCGAGTGCGTCGTCTTCAGAGTGTCCGACTCCAGAATGACGAGCGTCCGCTTTCCAGGAGCCGCCTCGTTCAGAGACAGAGCAAAGGCAAATAGAAGAACAGCAATCAGAGCTCTCATTCGCAAGATAATGATGGTGCGTGGTGGTCTTTCCGGTTTTGGAATCGGTTTTCAGAAGATGGATTACGGGGTATCGCTGCGATTTCGACATGGCCGGTTCATCTTTCTTTTCGCCATTCGTGGAACATGAGTGTTTTCCGGAAATTCACACCCGGGGCGGGTGCTGGTGGGTTCCAACGGAAAAGCAGTCTTCCGGGAACCAAGTCTTGGGTGTATGGACAATCTCTGCTGTCGACGGGGTGCAGTGACTTGGACAATGCGTGTGGAACGGGAATTCCGTTGGGATCGATCATGATTGTGTCGGAGGAGATTGGGATTCACCAGGCGAGTGTGCTGGGACGGCTGTTCATGGCGGAGGGAATTCACTCGAAGCAGCGTGTGTTGGTGATTTCGTCCAAGTCGAGCGAGGCGGTGTCTATGTTGGTGGCAAAGCTGCCATCGCTCCGTGCGGCTGCAAATTCTTCTGGTAGTGGAACTTCTGTATCGAATCAATCGTCATCTGTGAATGCAATTAGGCAATCGTCATCCGTGAATGCAATTAGGCAATCGTCATCTGTGAATGCAATTAGACAATCGTCATCCGTCAATACAACACGACAATCACCCTCCATGAATGCTACACGACAATCACCCTCCATGAACGCAAACTCCACAACATCTCCACAACCCGCCACCAAACCGCGCGCCTGGCAGTACGGCAAGTACCTCTCCCACACAAGTACGCTTACTCGCTCCCTCCCACACAGACCAAACAGAAGTCATTCCCTTCTGCCACTCCTTCGACCTCAGCCAGAACGAGAAGGATGCGGAGCTGCTCAATGCCATCGCCTGCTGCTGCGTGGACGAAACCAATCTCCTGACGAACACGCTCTCGGCCGTCGCCTCCTTCTGCACGCTCTGCAAGGAGAAAGAGTGCGTCGGAAGAGTGTTCCTCGATCTCTCCGACATCCTCGCAGATGATGTAGATGCGAACTCTCTCTGTCATGCAGACCTCCCTTCAGATCGCACTCTTTGCGCGCCTACGGATGCTGGTTCGCAACACGAACGTCGTTGCCTTCACGATCCTCCATCCCGACATCAATGGCGAAACTCTCTTCCGCTACGGTGACTGCGTGATCGCATTGCAGCCATGGCAGGGAATCACGCCGCCAGACGAATTCAGCGACACCGCGGGTCTTCTGCGCGTCGTTCACCTTCCCGCACACCTCTCTCTCTACACACCGAAGAAGTCGATATTCATTTATGGCGTGAAGCGCTCCATGCACTCGCTCCACCTCTCGGAACTGCGCATCCCGCCTATGGGCTGCAAGGAGTACTCTGGATGTGACGATCTGTTTTGGTGTGTTTGTTACGTTATGGGATACGATATGACACGAATCGAATCCAACCCTAGCATACCAGTATGTAAATCGAACAGAATCCATAGGAATCCGCAGAGTCCAGAGGCCGCCCTGTATTATTTGACTATAGCATGACGGTTGCGACCAGCCACGCGTTCTCTTTGTCCGATTCAACACAAAGTAGTTCACGGCAGTTCGTTAACTCCCCAAACTCAACTTAATCAATGGTAGGAGGTGGTTGGATGTATGCTTTACTCACTATCCTCTGAGAGCGCTCTAATCGCGTGTAGGCCCCTAAGAAGGAAAGACAGGAAAAGGAAGTCATCAAGCTTGGTCCCCAGAACGTCCCTGAGGGCGAGGAGGTGTTTGTGATGACCCACATCTTCGCGTCGTTCAATGACACGTTCATTCACGTCACCGATCTGTCGGGTCGTGAGACGATTGTGCGCGTGACCGGAGGAATGAAGGTGAAGGCTGATCGTGATGAGTCTTCTCCCTACGCTGCCATGCTTGCTGCTCAGGATGTGGCTGCTCGTTGCAAGGAGCTGAACATCACTGCCATGCACATCAAGCTGCGTGCCACCGGAGGCAACGGAACCACCTCTCCCGGTCCCGGTGCTCAGGCTGCTCTGCGTGCTCTGGCTCGTGCAGGAATGAAGATCGGTAGAATTGAGGATGTCACCCCCATTCCCACCGACTCCACCCGCAGAGGCCACGGTCGTCGTGGTCGTCGTCTGTAAGCTGTTTGGAGCTACGTTGTGTTTGTTTACTGAGACACAATTTGTTCAGATGCTGTTGAAAGGACTATTGCGACGTGATGAGTCGAAGAGCATCGACGTGCAGATCGATGCGAATGCTTCTGTGGGTGCGCTGAGGGCGTGCGTGGCTGTTGTGTCGGGGGTTTGAAGTGACGCGTAGGCGCTGAACAAATGCAACGAGAGCCGCGTGGATCTGTACACGGACGCTTTGTTGGAGGATGATGATGGGTTGCTGAGGGAGATTCCCCTTGGAGAGGGCGATTCGTTTTTGTATGACGTGACGATCGTGAAGAAGCCGTTCACTTTCGAATTCAACAAGCGCCGTCTGAGAATCACGCTCAACGTGGATTTGAAGATGAAGGACGTGAAGGAGTTTGTTGCAGTGGTGGGAGTGCGGGGAGTGGGTGATGAATAGCGTTTCGCGGCTCTGCGCAACGTGGATTTCCAGTTCCGCTACAACGGGGAGCTGATGGACTCTCCGACGCTGTCGCTCGAGGAGTACGACATTCCGGCGACGGGCATCATTCAAATCGAGGAGAAGAATTTCACGGTGACGGTGGTGCTGCCCACCGGGAACGAGAAGCTGTTCAACATATCCAAGGCGAAGACGGTGCTCGACTTGAAGGAGCGCATCGCCGTATCCTTGATGTTTCGCTGTTTCCTAGTCGTGTCTCTACATAGCGTCTCCGAACTTGGTTCTTCGGAGCGACGGAACGGAGCTGTCGGACGCGACGGTGCTGATGGCGCTGGACGTCGCGAGTCCGCTGCTGTGTTCCATCGAGGTGGGTTTGTTTCCATCGTACGAAGCAGATTCCGGTGATTCTTCCGTCGGGAGTGACACATCGCATCTTCTGGGACATCAGTTCGCAGCTGAACGCGACGACGCAGTTGCTCGTGGACGCACTCTCCCATGTATGTGTGACTCGGGCGTTTCACCCCGTCGCTCCCCCTGTCTCCCTCGGAGTGCGTCATCCTCGAGCGAAACTCCGAGTCCCTGGGCGTTTCATCGCCGTTACGATCGCTGCTGCGTTCCCGCGGTTCCCCCCTGTATGTCCGAATTCGGGACAAGTTCGGACACATGGTGCTGGTGGTGGAGCACCGCGGGAAACGGCGGCAAGTGGAGTTGGCGGGAAACTGTTCCGTTGAAACGCTCAAGGAGACGTGTTTGGTAGGCATCCCAACGATCCCAACATTTAGCGTCTGTTCGAGCTGCGCGCCATCAACACCGCGCTCTTCTACAACGGACGGGAGTTACGCGACGACGATCTACTTTCCACCGCGGGAATCGAGGCTTCCACGTTTCTCTATATGACGACCGAGGAGGAGGCGGAGACCTTGTCGGTGAAACGCCCGACTGTCATCTAGTGACCCCGCCGCTCTTCCCGCGCGATTTGCCGCGCTTTTGCAGGAGGGCGATTCCCGCGGGGAACTGGTGTCGGTGGCCAAGTGGAGCATCGACGCGCTGACGAAGAAACTCCTGGACCCGGGGGCGTTTCGCCCGCTCCTTCCCGCCATCTTCCACCATGTGGCCTATAGTCCGGACCCCGCGGTTATTTTCGAGTTGCTGCGGCTGTTGGTGCTGCTGCGCGACCGTATTCCCCGTTTCCCCTGTTGACTAGAATCGGCGCTATTTCTGCCGCCGGACAGTTTCCGCTTGGTATTCGCGGGGATGGCGACGGCGGTGTCCCGCGGGGCATATCCGTGTGTGCGTTTCGGCGTGGAGTTGCTGCAGAGCATCTACGCGGAGGGTATTCCCGCGGGGAGATGACGAATAGACCCGTCGGGGACATCGCGGGATCTCCGCGGGAGCAGCGTGTTCTATCAATTATACGCGATGCTGTTCCTGCTGGGCAACGGGTCGGCGCAGGGACCTGCGGAGAGCGGGACGCTGAAGCGGCTGCTGGCGCTGCTGGCGGCGCTGCAGGCGGGGGATCCCACGCTGGAGTTCAAGAACGCGCTGACGCCTGAGCGACTGTTCCTGGACAAGTACCCGGACCTGGCCAGTGACTTCCGGCCGGTGGCGCTGGGGTTATTGACGAGAGGTGGGTGAGAGGAAGAGGAGTGACCAGTGAGCGATTTTCTATCAGTCTCTTACCTGCTGCGTCACTACGCGGACGATCGTGAGGTGGTCCAGCTGCTCATGCGTCGCAACGTCGTGCTGGCCTTCCTTAGCGACCGTATCGTCTCTATCTAGTAGGATTATTCTCCTAGGCTCCAGTCGCCATCGCTACGCAGCCCAGCTCGCTCCCTCCCTCGCTCGCACCATCGACGCCTTCTTCGACGACCCTCGCGTCACCACCTACTTCCTCACCCTCCTCCTCCTCTGCGTCCTCGACGGAGGTCCCTTCATACCTTCCATATACCATACAGGCGACACCGCCATCCTCGCCTGCAGAGATTCCGCCGTGCTCCCCATCATCCTCACCGTCGCTCGTCGCTACCGGGACAACTACTGCCGCGCCGCCTTCCTCTTCGTTCTCTGCGCCGTCGCTGGTGCCCTCTCCTCCTCTCTCTCCCACTCAGACAAACACTCCTTCCCCGCGGTTCTCGACAACATCGACGTACCGCTCCTCTCCCTCCCCGACGCGTCACCCTTCGACGCGTCACCGCTCGCCGACCCGCCGCTCGCCGCCGTTCTCTCCATCGTCCTCGGACTCGACCCTCTCCCGCGGGTACCCCGTCTCGTCGTTTTAAACCTGTGCGCCAATTGCGCCAGAGAGGGTTGGCGCAATTTCCGCTCCTCATCCGCAGCCATCGCCGCCATGCTGCGGAGCGGCGCCGTGGTCGCCATCGACGGGGCGTTACAGCCACTCATCCACCTGGTCATGCGTCACCAGCTGGACGGAAATTGGGAGGATTTCTGCACCGGCGTGGTGGCATATTATGCGGCGCTGATGGACAGCGTGCGGGGAAACGCCCAGCTGATCGACTGCGAGGAGTTACAGCCTGCGTCATTGCGTTTCCTCACCTTCTTCGCGCGCTACTGGGCGTTTCCGCCGTTCCAGGACAAATATCCCTTCGATTCCTGGCTGCCGTTTCTCCTGCGTGTCGTCGAGCGACTGACGGGTGACGACGATCCTTCCGTCGACCGTTTCATTCTTCCCGCCAACTCACCCAGAGACCCTCCGTGCACCCTTCCTCTTCGACAGTGGAATCGTGGAAACCCTTCCCTCCTGTATCGCCATCGCCCTGCAGCTGCGTGCCGATACACTCGTTCCCGCCATCGCCGCCGTCCTCGTGCGTCTCTGCGAAATCTGTACCCCCTGGGTCCTCTCACCACCAGACAAACCCCGCCTCCCCGATATCGGCCAGGCGGTCCTCCCCGCGGTTCTCCCCCTCCTCACGGATTCGGTGCCCCACGAGGAAACGCTCATGGACCTGGTCGCCCGCAGCGTCGTCAACGGTGAGTGCCGAAGCGCCGTCTCACCCAGAGTCGCTCTATGAGACCTTCCTGGCGGGCGGCGGCATGGAGAAGCTGGAGCGGTTCGTGGCGGCGCTGCGGCGGCGGGGAAAGAAGGCGGACGTGCAGGTGATTCGCTTCATGGACGCGTTCGCGCTGGCGCAGTCGCCCGCCGCGCTGCTGCGCGCCATCGCCTTCGGACACCGCACCATCGCCGACAGCATCTACTTCGAGAACCAGATCCTCTCCATCGCCAGACAGGTCGTCGACATGGAGGAGTGGACGCTCGATGGCGATGGCGATGATGCGGATGATGGCAACAGCGATGTGGAAGAGGCGCTGCTCTGCTTGAACGAGCTGCGGCGGTCCTCGTCCACTCTCACCAAGGAGGAAAAAGCCATTCTCGGACAGGCTGCGCGGAGGATCCGCGGAAAGAGTTGTGCGTGTGTGATTCTGTAATTTTATTCCCTCTTCTTTGTTGTGGACACACTTGGATAGTGAGTTCTTTGTTGATTCCCATCACATTGTTTGCAGCGATTCCAGGATGCTCGCCGTACGAAGACTGCGTGCGCATTCGCGACTCTTCTCCAGACTCCGGAATCATGTTTGCCTCCAATGCCTCTTTTCCCTAGATCTTCGTCGCATCTCGCGTCCGCATTGCCTATCCCGCGCGGATGTTTTCCGCAACGGCGCAACAAGAAATGCAGGCACTCACCGAGCATTACCAGAAACTCACCCAGCGGGAACACATCCTGAAGCGGCCCGACAGCTACAGTACGTTTGTAATCGAAAGGCTGGAACGCGTAGTCGGCTCCGTCAACACCACGACACAGCCGATGTGGATCTACGACGATGCCAAGGAGGCGATGGTCTACAAGGAAATGAACGTGGTACGTGAAAACATCGATCATCCCCCTTAGAACCCCGGACTCCTCAAAATCTTCGACGAAATCCTCGTCAACGCCATTGACAACAAACAGCGATGTCCGGCGATGACGACGATCAAGGTCACTGTGGACTCCGACACCGGGACCATTACCGTCTTCAACGACGGCGACGGAATCCCCGTCGTCGTCCACCCCACCTACAACACCTACATTCCATCGCTAATCTTCGGACAGCTCCTCTCCGGCACCAACTTCGACGACACGTCGCGGAAAGGTCACTGTTTCTTCTCCCCTGAACCGCAGTGACCGGGGGGCGCAACGGCTTCGGCGCCAAGCTCACGAACATCTACAGCACCGAGTTCCGCGTCGAGACCGTGTCGCACGGAAAGCGCTTCGTCCAAGTCGTTGTTTCATCGCCTTCTCCCCAGGTGTTCCACAATCACATGGAGATCGCCGACCCTCCCCAGATCTCCGACGCCCCAAACACGCCCGATTTCACGGAGATCCGCTTCCGCCCCGATTTCGCGCTCTTCGGACTAAAAGGTCTCGATGCCGATTGCATCGCGCTTCTGCGTCGTCGCGTCCTCGATATCGCGGGCGTTTCAGACGGCAAAATCCAGACATATTTCAACGGCGAGCGACAGCCAATCCGCGACTTCAAGCAGTTCGTCGCCGCCTTCGCCGTAACGCCCGTTTTCCCTCCCAGTGTAGAAATCGCTTCCAATTCCTCCCGCGGGGGAAATCGTATTCGGAGAATCCCCGCGGTGGACCTTCGCCGTGGTGCCGACGCGTGCCGAGGGCGTTTCTCCAGTCAATGTACGAAAATCGGGGGGAATTCAGGAGGTGAGTTTCGTCAACGGAATCTCGACTTCCCGCGGGGGCCGTCACGTGACGCACCTGGTGGAGCAGCTGGTCGCGGGGACCCAGCCCTTGCTGGAGAAGCGACTGAAACGCCCGGTGAAACCGTCGGTGATTCGCCCGAATTTGTCGGTATTTTGCAGCTGCCAGATCGAGAACCCGAGTTTCGACACGCAGACGAAGGAGTTTCTCACCACCCCCGTGAAGGTGGGAGTCCCGCGGTTTTACCATCTAGGCCTTCGGGAGTTCCCCGCGGGTGTCGGAGTCGCTGTGTCAGAAGGTGGTGAAAAGCGGTTTATTGACGTTGGTGGCGGAGTCGCTGCGTGTGAAGGACGAAGTGTCGTTGCGCCGAGGCAGCGGGGCAAAAACGACCCGAGTAGCAGAAGAGGGGGTTGAGGAGTAGATTCTTGGGATCCCCAAGCTGGACGACGCGAACAACGCGGGAACGCGTCGGTCGGAAGAAGCGACTTTAATCGTCACGGAGGGGGACTCGGCGAAGGCGCTGGCGGTGGGGGGGCTGGGCGTGGTGGGTCGCGACAACTACGGCGTGTTCCCGCTGAAGGTGGGATGTGGGTGCAACGACACACGTAGGGGAAGGTGCTGAACGTGAAGGAGGTGAGCGAGAAGGCGAGTCTGGGCAATGAGGAGATCCAGAGTCTGGTGAAGATTCTCGGTCTCCAGTTCGGTCGTTGTTATGAAGACACTTCCTCGCTCCGTTATGGCCATCTATTGGTGATGGCGGACCAGGACTACGACGGGTCGCATATTAAAGGGCTGGTGTTGAACCTGTTCGCCACCTACTGGCCCTCGCTGCTTCGCATCGGCTTCCTCCAGCAGTTCATCACCCCCATCGTCCGCGTCTCCCGCGGGAATGAACAACACGTCTTCTTCACCATGAAGGAGTTCCACGACTGGGAGACGCAGCACCGCGGGGAATCCTGGCGTGTGAAGTGGGTTCTGCGGGCGTTTCCTCTCCAGGTATTACAAGGGACTGGGCACGTCGACGGCGAAGGAGGGAAAGGAGTATTTTTCGGCGCTGGAAACGCACGTGGTGCCATTCAAACCGATCACCGCGGGAGAGGAAGACTTGCTGGACATGTGTTTCCGTCGGCGTCGCTGCGAGGAACGCAAAGAGTGGATGAACACATGGTCTCCGGAACGAACCATCGATTATTGTTGGCTTCTCTATCATGGTATTACGGATAGCACGCTCGCCACTCTCCATCGCCGAATTTATCAACAACGAACTCATTCTCTTCAGTCGCCAGGACTGCGTTCGCAGCATTCCCTCCCTCGTCGACGGCCTCAAGCCCTCCCAGCGCAAGGTTTTGCATGGCTGTCTCCGCAGAAACCTCACCAAGGAAATCAAGGTCGTCCAGTTATCGGGGTAACGCCCTGCCTTCCCTCCCAATCAGATTCGTCAGCGAAACTGAACTCTATCACCACGGCGAACAATCACTCAACCAGACCATTGTGGCAATGGCGCAAGATTTCGTTGGCGCAAACAACCTCAACCTCCTGCAGCCGAACGGCCAGTTCGGCACGCGACTCCTCGGCGGCAAAGACAGCGCTTCCCCGCGGTACATCTACACTTGTCTCTCTCCGATGACGCGTCTCCTCCTCCGCGAGGATGACGCACTCCTCACCCCCCAGGAGGAAGAGGGCGTTTCCATCGAGCCAGTGCACTTCCTGCCGATAATTCCCCTGGTTTTGGTCAACGGTGCGGTGGGCATCGGCACCGGCTGGAGCACACACATCCCCAATCACAACCCCCTGGATGTCGCGAACCGGCTCCTTTCCCGTCTCCGCGGCATCTCCGCGGGAGACGCGCTCCAGCCATGGTACCGCGGGTTCACTGGGAGTTTCCGCGCGAAGGGGGAGGGGTATGTGGCGCGGGGACGCATCGAATGGACGGGCGAAAAATCGGTGCGAATTTGCGAGTTACCGGTGGGGAGGTGGACGCAGGACTACAAGGAGTTTCTCTGCGAGGCGATGCAGGCGGGGAAACTGGTGAATCGCTTCACGGAGAACCACACGGACACGGAGGTTTCGTTCGCGGTGACGCTGCGCGAGGAAGACGCGGCGGCGCTGCGGGGCGACGAAGAGGCGACGATGAAGGCCTTCAAACTGACGACGGCGATGAGGTGGGAGTGAGAGGAGAGATTCAGCGCAGCACCTCCAACTACTATCTCTTCGACCCCGAGGGGCATATTCAGCACTATCGCGACGCAGACGCCATTCTCGACGCATTCCTCGAATACCGGCTTCCTTTCTACCAGAAGCGACGCGAAGCCATTTTGAAAGGTCTCCATGACAAGCTCTGCTTCCTCTCCAACAAGGCGCGGTTCCTGAAGGCCGTGAACGCGGGGACGCTGCAGCTGCACCGCCCGCTGAAGGAGGTCGAGAAGGACCTCGCGAAGGACGGCATCGCCAAGTGGGCGAAGGAGGGAGCTGCGCCGAGCTACGAGTATCTGCTCAACATCCCACTGAGTGGACTGACGCAGGAGAAGTGCGAAGAGCTCAAGAAGAACATCCACGCCGTGGAGGAGAGCATTACACGTCTGAACAATCAAACAAGCAAGGACCTGTGGATCAACGACCTCGAAGAGTTCCGCGACGCCTTCATCAAGGTAGGTGGCATTTGGACCCTGTCACGCGCAGTATGAAACGGCTCGGCTGGCGGAGCTGGTCGTGAAGCACAACACCCAATCGGGTCGGAAACCCTTCAGCATCGAGGACTACTACAAATCCCAAGTGGAACCAAGTGACTGGCGTCTTTGTTTGCATAAAGGCATTGTGAACAAACAATTTCATTTACTGATTATGAGCCTTGGTCTTGAATCGCTTCGCCTTCTTTCTCTTTTTCCACTACTCATCACACACACACCCGAAACGCACCTTGTGGTGGTTCATCTTTGTCTTTCTCTTCTTCATCACACTCGAAAACTGCCGATAGATCGAATCTCCCCAGACGGGCAACAGCGATGACGACCTACGACGGTTAGCATCTCCGTTCCGCCTAGGAACCTACAGACCAAGAAATGCGGTCAGCGTCAAGGGAGCGCCAAACGACTGGACAGATGGGACTCTCGGCGTGATTGCCGTGCAAATGCTCTGGGTCCAAAGCGGACTCGTCACTTGCCGCGTAAAGAGACTCCAGCATCTTGTGAATAAGGCCATCGTTATTCAGGTAGTATCGCCTCTCGAAACGATAGCAGTGCCACTTCTCAAACGCAAAGTCTGCAGAGTTCTCCGATGACGTGATTCCGTCCGATTTCTGGAATTCGGCGTGGAATGAATAGAAGTACATGGGATAGATACAGGATGATGTGTGTGCAAGAGTAGTTTCACAGGAAGCAAATTGTATTCGCAATGGAATGATCCATCCATCGCACTACAAAACAAACAACCACCCACCGAATCAATTAGAGAAACTGGACAAACGAAACGGGGACCCAGCCTTTCTACGCTGATCACTCTCTCTCACCTCCTACACGGCTCCCAACCTCTCCCAACAGCCAGTCCGCGTCCTTCTTCAACACCGAAA
>ENA-UERG01002491-UERG01002491.1-human-gut-metagenome-genome-assembly--contig:-NODE-2491-length-13071-cov-6.347776_pt1 | contig 13071 bp, 10 predicted proteins | sample MGYA00242954_ERZ507954 | MGnify/ENA primary metagenome ERZ507954 (study PRJEB26167, sample SAMN06115478) | human gut metagenome | host: Homo sapiens | place: China:Sichuan | collected 2015-01-21... | reverse complement strand
GCCGGCGTCACCTCTCCGTACACCCTGTACGACGAGCAGACCGCTTCCTTCGGTGAGGACGAGGACTACAATCAGGCTGATGCAACAGGCTTCATCAACCTGTTCGGCCTGTCCATCAAGGAGCGCGCAAAGCTGTCCAAGAACTGGCCGGAGGTCAAGTAAGCAGCTATAACATCTTCCCTTTCGTGTGTTTTCACACTTTCACACGGAAGTTCCATCCAACCGGCATCGTTGCCGGCGGCACCGCCGCAGGAGCGTTTTCCCCTGCGGCGGCTTTGCCGTTTTTAGAAGAAATTGACGAACCCTCTCAGTCAAACCCTGACGGGTTTGCCAGCTCTCCCGAAGGGCGAGCTTTATGCGCAGTTCGGCAAAGCCGTTCTTCAAGTGGGGAAGCTCTTGCTTTTCGCAGGCAGAAGAAAAGCTCCCCCCTTGGGGGAGCTGGCACGGCGCAAGCCGTGACTGAGAGGGTTTGGACATAAAGTAAAGGATAAAACTATGGCAGAACAACTCTGGAAGGGCCGCTTTTCCAAGGCGGTGGACTCCCGCGTGAACGACTTCAACTCCTCCATCCGGTTCGACCAGCGCATGATCGCGCAGGATATGCGCGGCAGCGGCGTGCACGCCGCCATGCTGGCAAAGCAGGGCATCATCTCGGAAAAGGACTGTGAGGACATCCTCAACGGTCTGGCTTCCATCGCCGATGATCTGGCAGCCGGCAGGCTGGAGATCGACCCGGGTGCCGAGGATGTGCACACCTTTGTGGAGCAGACCCTCACCGCCCGCATCGGCGATGCCGGCAAGCGGCTGCACACCGGCCGCAGCCGCAACGATCAGGTGGCGCTGGATATCCGCCTGACCCTGCGGGACTACAGCCACACCCTGCAGGCCTACATTGTGGAGCTCATCAAGGTCATCTGCAAAAAGGCCGGTGAGAACACCACCGCCGTCATGCCCGGCTACACACATCTGCAGCGTGCCCAGCCCATCACCTTTGGCCACGCCCTGATGGCATACGCCTCCATGCTGCTGCGCGACCTGCAGCGCTTTGAGGATGCCACCGCCCGCATGGACAGCCAGTGTCCGCTGGGCAGCGGCGCGCTGGCTGGCACCACCTACCCGCTGGACCGCCAGTTCACCGCCGAAAAGCTGGGCTTTGCGGCTCCCTGTGCCAACAGTCTGGACGGCGTGTCCGACCGCGATTTCTGCATCGAGCTGGCCAATGCCATCTCCATCTGCATGATGCACCTGTCCCGGCTTTCCGAGGAGATCATCCTCTGGTGCAGCTGGGAGTTCAAGTTCATTGAGCTGGACGATGCCTTTACCACCGGCTCTTCCATTATGCCGCAGAAGAAGAACCCGGATGTTACCGAGCTGATCCGCGGCAAGACCGGCCGCGTCTACGGCGACCTGAACACCCTGCTGGTGATGATGAAGGGCATTCCCCTCGCCTACAACAAGGACATGCAGGAGGATAAGGAAGCCATCTTCGACGCAGTGGATACGCTGGAGCTGTGCCTGAAGACGGTCACCCCCATGCTGGATACCATGAAGACCATTCCGGTCAACATGCGCCGCGCCGCCGCCAAGGGCTTTATCAACGCCACCGACTGCGCCGACTACCTCACCAAGAAGGGGATGCCCTTCCGCGATGCCTACAAGCTGACCGGCTGCATGGTGTCCGACTGCATCGCAAAGGACAAGACCCTTGAAGAGCTGACCCTCGACGAGTTCAAGGGCTACAGCGCTCTGTTTGAGAACGATATCTACGATGCCATTGATCTGGTCAAGTGCTGCGAGGGCCGCACCAGCTACGGCGGCCCCAGCGAAGCCAGCGTGAACAACCAGATCGCACTGGCAAACGCACAGCTGGATGCGTGGGAGGAAAAGAACGCATGAGCGTGAAAGTTTTTATTGATGGCTCTTCCGGCACCACCGGTCTGCGCATTGCCGACCGTCTGGCACAACGCCCGGAGATCGAGCTGCTTTCCATTTCCGCAGAGGGCCGCAAGGATGTGAACGAGCGCGCGAAGGTCATCAACTCTGCCGACCTCGCCTTCCTCTGCCTGCCGGATGCCGCTTCCAAAGAGGTCATGCCCCTGCTGCGCCCGGACGTGAAGGTGCTGGACACCTCCACCGCCTTCCGCACCGATGCCGCATGGGACTACGGCTTCCCGGAGCTGGCGGGCCAGAAGGAAAAAATCAAAAATTCCTGCCGCGTGGCAGTGCCCGGCTGCTATGCCAGCGGCTTTATCAGCATTGCCCGCCCGCTGGTGGAGCTGGGCCTTGCACCGGCAGATTATCCCTTCAGCTGTACCGGCATCTCCGGCTACTCCGGCGGCGGCAAAAAGATGATCGCCGAGTACGAGAGCGCTGATCGCCCGGCGCACAGCAAGCTGGATGCACCCAAGAGCTACGGTCTGGGCCTTGCCCATAAGCATCTGCCGGAAATGCAGAAGATCAGCGGCCTTGCCCACACCCCCATGTTCGTGCCCGTGGTGTGTGATTACTACTGCGGCATGCAGGTGCTGGAGCCGCTGGATCTGACGCTGGCGGGCAGCACCGCCGAACAGGTGGCTGCAGGCATTGCCGGGTACTATAAGGACGCTGCCACCGTCAAGGTGCACGCTCTGAACGAAGCCCTGCCGGAGAACGGCCTGTACTCGAATGCCATGGCCGGTACCGACCGCATGGAGCTGTACATGACCGTGAACGCTGCAGGCGACCAGATGATGCTGGTCTCCCTGTTCGATAATCTGGGCAAAGGCTCTTCCGGCGCGGCCGTCCAGTGCATGAACCTGATGCTGGGGCTGGAAGAGACCGAAGGGTTGGAATAAAGATGGCTCGTACACGGGTAGCGTCCTCGCCCTCTCCGTCTTTGCTTCGCAAATCCACCTCTCCCAAAGGGAGAGGCCTTGGCAAAAAGATGAAGTTTGCGTGGACTGCCAAGGGCTCCCACTTTGGGGGAGCTGGCGAACGTATGTGAGCCTGAGAGGGCTAGCCCGTTCGAGTGAGAAGTATTTCTTTGTGGGAAAGGAAGATCATTATGCAGTATCAAGAAGTTGCGGGCGGCATCTGCGCGCCCAAGGGCTTTGCAGCGGCTGGCGTGCACTGCGGCATCCGCGCAAACCATGCAGAAAAATACGATCTGGCACTCATCAAGGCGGACGTGCGCTGCGCCGCCGCCGGTGTGTACACCACCAACAAGGTCTGCGGCGCACCCATCAAGGTGGACCGCGCCCACCTGAAGGACGGCTACGCACAGGCGATCATCGTGAACAGCGGCAACGCCAACACCTGCGCCGCCAACGGCGTGGCTCTGGCCGAAGAATGCTGTGAGCTGGTGGGCAAGGAGCTGGGCATCGACCCGCAGGACGTTCTGCCCGCTTCCACCGGTGTCATCGGTCAGCCCATGGTCATCGACCCCTTTGCCCGGGGCATCCCTGCCGCCGCCGCAAAGCTGGCTGCGGACGAGCAGGGCAGCACCGATGCCGCCACCGCCATCATGACCACCGACACCCACAAAAAGGAATACGCCATCCAGTTCGAGCTGGGCGGCAAGACCTGCACGGTGGGTGCCATTGGCAAGGGCAGCGGCATGATCGCCCCCAACATGGCCACCATGCTGGCCTTCTACACCACCGATGCGGCGGTCTCGCCCATCCTGCTGGAAAAGGCCCTCAAGACCGTGGTGCCCGGCACCTACAACCAGATGAGCGTGGATCTGGACACTTCCACCAACGATACCTTGATCATCATGGCTTCCGGCCTTGCAGGCAACCCGGAGATCTGCGAGGAGAACGCGGACTACGAAGCCTTTGTTGCCGCGCTCACCGCCATTGCAGAGCACATGTGTGCCGAGCACGCCGGTGACGGCGAGGGTGCCACCCACCTCATCACCTGCGAAGTGACCCATGCCCCCGACCTGAAGACCGCCCGTGCCGTCAGCCGCAGCGTGGTGTGCTCCAACCTGTTCAAGGCCGCAGTGTTCGGCCGCGATGCCAACTGGGGCCGCATCCTGTGCGCCATCGGCTACACCCCCGGCGATTTCTCCATTGATAAGGTCTGCGTGTGGCTTTCCAGCAAGGCCGGTGAGGTGTATGTGTGCGAAAATGCCGCCTACCACCCCTACAGCGAGGACGAAGCCGCCAAGGTGCTGGCTGAGCACGATGTGCTGGTCAAGGTGGACATGGGCACCGGCGATGCATCCGCAAAGGCATGGGGCTGCGATCTGACCTACGATTATGTCAAGATCAACGGCGACTATAGAACTTAATGGAACTCCCCCAGTCGCCTGCGGCGACAGCCCCCTCAAGGAGGGCGCCTGAAAGCCTCCCTCCTTGAGAAAGACTCCCCCGGCCGGGGGAGGTGGCACGAAAGTGCCAGAAGGGGAATGGGCGGCATCGCGTAGCGATGACGGAAGGAGTTCGTCTGGTGGAAAACGAATGCCGGAGCAAGCGTGCTGGCGGCAAGGAGAGTATATGAAAAACGAAGAAATGGCGCGCCTTTTCTCTGAGGCGACACCCTACATCCAGAAGTATCACGGAAAGACCATGGTGGTAAAGTACGGCGGCAATGCCATGATCAACGAAGAACTGAAAAATGCCGTCATGAACGATCTGGTCACCCTTACCCTGCTGGGTGTGCGCGTGGTGCTGGTGCACGGCGGCGGCCCGGCCATCAACGAGATGCTGAAGAAAGTGGGCGTGGAGAGCCATTTCGCAAACGGTCTGCGCGTGACTGACGATGCCACCATGGAGATCGTGCAGCAGGTGCTGGCCGGTAAGGTGAACAAAGATCTGGTGGCAAAGCTGCGCGGCCGCGGCGTGGGCCTGTGCGGCATGGACGGCCAGATGCTGCGCTGCACCGAGCTGGACCCCCAGCTGGGCCATGTGGGCGAGATCGTGCATGTGGACGCTACCCTGATCGCAAGCCTGCTGGACGGCGGCTTCATTCCCGTGATCGCCACGGTGGGCATGGACGATCTGGGTCAGGCCTACAACGTGAACGCCGACACCGCCGCTGCACAGATCGCGATTGCGCTGAAAGCGGAGAAGCTGGTATCCATGACCGATATCGCGGGCCTGCTGCGGGATAAGGACGACGAGAGCACCCTCATCCCCGAGGTGGAGGTGTCCGAGATCGAGGGCTATAAGTCCGCCGGCATCATTGCGGGCGGCATGATCCCCAAGATCGGCGGCATGGCCGATGCCATCTATCAGGGCGTGCACGAGGCGGTCATCATCGATGGCCGCGTGCCCCACTCCATCCTGCTGGAGCTGTTCTCCAACCGCGGCTCCGGCACCCGCTTTTACCGCCGCAGCCACCGCGAATAAGCATTGCGCAGGTGCCGTGCAGGCGGTATAATAAGAAAAATGACCCTCTCAAGCCTTTGCCAGCATTTTCTGGCGCGAAAGCGCCTGAGAGGGTTTTCTGTTCACAGTTTCTGTTCACAGGAGGGTACACCTATGGATTCTGAAAAAGTCATCAAGCGGGACAACGAATACGTCCTGCACACCTATAACCGCAACCCTATTGTGCTGGAAAAAGGCCACGGCCTGCGCGCCGCAGGCCCCGAGGGCCAGAAGTATCTGGATTTCACCAGCGGCATTGGCGTGAACAGCCTTGGCTACTGTGATCTGGACTGGGCCGAGGCCGTTTCCGAGCAGGCCCACAAGCTGCAGCATACCTCTAACCTTTACTACACCGCGCCCTGCGGCAAGCTGGCCAAAAAGCTGTGCAAGCGCACCGGCATGAGCAAGGTGTTCTTTGGCAACTCCGGTGCCGAGGCCAACGAGGGTGCCATTAAGGCCGCGCGCAAGTACAGCGTGGACCACTACCGCAAGGACCGCACCACGGTCATCACGCTGGTGAACAGCTTCCACGGCCGCACCATCGCCACCCTGACCGCCACCGGTCAGGAGGTGTTCCACAACTACTTCGGCCCCTTCAATGAGGGCTTCCTGTATGCTCCGGCAGGCGATATCGAAGCGCTGGAGGAGCTGGTGGACCGCACCACCTGCGCCGTGATGCTGGAACTCATTCAGGGCGAGGGCGGTGTGATGGCGCTGGACCCGGACTACGTGCAGGCCGTGCGCAAGCTCTGCGACGAAAAAGACCTTGTGCTCATCGTGGACGAGGTGCAGACCGGCGTGGGCCGCACCGGCACCTTCCTGTGCTGCGAGCACTACAACCTCAAGCCGGACGTGGTCACGCTGGCCAAGGGTCTGGGCGGCGGCCTGCCCATCGGCGCAGTGCTGATGAACGAAAAGGTGGCCGAGGGCATGGGCCCCGGCACCCATGGATCCACCTTCGGCGGTAACCCGGTGGTCTGCGCCGGTGCCAACGTGGTGGTGGACCGCATGGACCAGAGCTTCCTTGCCAATGTCAACGAGCGCGCCGTCCAGCTGCGTGCGGGCATCGCAAAGCTGCCCCATGTCAAGAGCATTTCCGGCATCGGCCTGATGGTGGGCATCGAGTTCTACGACCTCAAGGCCGCAGATGTGCTGGCCGCCTGCCGCGAAGCGGGCCTGCTGGTGCTGACAGCCAAGACCCGCCTGCGCCTGCTGCCGCCGCTGACCCTCAGCGAGCACGATGTGGATATGGCGCTGGAGATCCTGAGCGATGTGCTGGGCAAGATGGAGCCGACGGCTCCGAAGGAGCAGGCATGAAAAATCTGCTGAAAATGAGCGACCTCTCCCCTGCCGAGCTGACCCACATTCTGGATGTGGCCGACCAGCTCAAGGCACAGCAGAAGCTGGGCGGCACGGCCCCGCTGCTGGCAGGAAAGACGGTTGCCCTGATATTCTCCAAGGCATCCACCCGAACCCGCACCAGCTTTGAGGTGGGTGTGTACCAGCTGGGCGGTCTGGGCAACTACATGAACACCGCCGAGCTGCAGGCCGGGCGCGGCGAGCCCCTCAAGGACACCGCCCGGGTGCTGGGCCGCTACTACGACTGCGTGGTGTGGCGCACCTACCGCCAGAGCGATCTGGAAGAGTTTGCCGAGCTGGCCGGTGTGCCGGTGATCAACGGCCTGACGGATTACGCCCATCCCTGCCAGGTTCTGGCCGACCTGATGACCATTCGGGAGCGCCGGGGCACCCTGGCCGGGCGGAAGCTCTGCTTTGTCGGCGACGGCAGCAGCATGGCAAACAGCCTCATCGTGGGCGGACTGCTGGCTGGGATGCAGGTCACCTGCGTCTGCCCGCAGAGCTACCGCCCGGCGGCGGATGTGCTGATGTTCGCCCACAAGTACGGCAGCGCCTTCCACCTGACCGCAGACCCTGCCGAGGGTATTCAGGATGCCGACGTGGTGGCAACGGCTGTGTGGAACACCGCCAAGCCCGGCACGCCGGAAAGTGAGCAGCGCCTGCGGGATTTTGTGGGCTTCCAGCTCACCGGCAAGCTGCTGGAAAGCGCCAAGCCCGATGTCATGGTGCTGCACTGCCTGCCCGCCCACCGGGGCGAGGAGATCTCCTCGGCGGTGTTCGAGCAGCACGCACCGGAGATCTTCGATGAAGCCGAGAACCGCCTGCACGTGCAGAAAGCCGTGCTGGCCATTCTTCTGGCGGGGAAATAAAAACAGAACGCCAACAGGGCCGCCGCACATCGTTTGTGCGGCGGCCCTGTTTTTTTATCGTGGGAGATTTGAAAAAGCGATCAGCTGCGGTCCATTTTGACCACGAACAGGTAGCTCAGAACAAAGGATAAGCCAAAGGCAATGACCCAGCCGATGGCGGCGTAGATGAAGTAAGGTCCGATATAAGCGGGAATGCTGAAAATGCTGGAGGTGATGTAGCCGTACAGGCGCACACCAAAGGCACCGATGAAGGCACTGCCCACGCAGCTGCCGATGGTGGCAGCAAGGAAACCCTTCTTGTACTTGGTCAGCACGCCGAACAGAGCAGGCTCGGTGATGCCCAGAATGCCGGACAGAACGGAGGACAGAACGATGGAACGTTCCTTTTGGCTCTTTTCTTTGAAATAGCAGCCTGCGGCGGCACCCACAATGGACAGATTTGCAATGAACATCATGGGCATGAGCATGTCGTAGCCTTTGGTGGCAAAGTTCTCCAGAGCAATAGGAGTCATGGCGTGGTGCATACCCACCAGAATGGAAGCGGGGCGGATCAGACCCATGACGACACCGGCAAAGATGGGAGAGATACCGAACAGCACATCCAGCATCCATGCCAGACCTTTACCGATATAGATGCCCGCGGGGCCGATGACAGTCAGAGCGAAAAAGCCGGAAATGAACAGGGTGATGGTGGGGGTGATAACGGTGCGGGCGGCTTCGGGAACGATATTATCGACCCACTTGTAGATATAGCTCAGGGCAAATACGCCGAAGATGATGGGAATGACCGAACCAGAATAGTTGAATACCGGAATGGGCAGGATGCCTGCAAACATAAAGTTGCTGATCTCGCCTGCCTTGGCAGCATCCACCATGGTGGGGTACATCAGAGTGGCGGCAATGGCAATGGCCAGATACTGGTTGGTCTTGAATTTTTTTGCGGCCGATGCGGCAATGAAGAACGGCAGGAAGGTAAACACACCGCTTGCCAGCATATCAATGATCTTATAGGTATCGGTAGCATTGGAAACCACGCCCAGAGCGACAAGACCGCCCATCAGGCCCTTGATCATACCGGCACCGGCAATGGCGGGCACGATGGGGCCGAATACGCCGGACACCATATCCATGAACCAGGAAATAAAGTCCTTCTTCTTTTCCGGCTGGGCGGGAGCGGCGATATCCTCCTTCAGATCCAGCATCTGCAGGGCGATGTCATAATATTTATGGACGCTGGTGCCAAGCACGATCTGCAGCTGGCCTTTGGCAAACTGCACGCCAATGACACCATCCAGCGCCTTGATGGCGTCCTCCTGGATCTTGCTGGTATCCTTGAGCTCAAAGCGCAGACGGGTCATGCAATGCCAAGTGTTCACAACATTGTCTTTGCCGCCGACATACTCGATGATCTTTGCGACGACTTCAGTCTTTTCCATAAGGGAGAGCCTCCTTCTTCGGTTTCCTTTTTCCTTGATTGTGTTCCAAAGCGAAAATCCAGCACGTGCGTTGTGACGCTAATATACCACGGAAAAATTTCATTGTAAAACATACCATTTCTCTGGAATGATTTCAAAAAGCAACGATAACATGCTGTTAAATGATTTTAGTTTCAAAAATTGGACTGTTTTATTTTGCGGTTTTCGCCAAATAAAAAGCAGGAATTGATTTGCCGCCCAAGGTATGATTGAATAGTTCTGCAAGCAAAAATGCAAACCCTTTTCAATCTGCTATAAAGAGGTGTGCTTCTTATGAAACCTACGATCATTACAGATATCAAATGTTTTGTCACGAACCCGGAACGTCATAATCTGGTGGCTGTCAAGGTGCTCACGAATAAGGGCGTTTATGGTGTGGGCTGCGCAACCTTCCAGCAGCGGCCGCTGGCGGTGAAATGCGCGGTGGAGGATTACCTCAAGCCCATCCTGATCGGACGCGATGCCAACGATATTGAAGACCTGTGGAACCTGATGATGGTCAACTCCTACTGGCGCAACGGCCCGGTGCTGAACAACGCCGTGGCAGGCATCGACATGGCGCTGTGGGATATCAAGGGCAAGCTGGCAGATATGCCGCTGTACCAGCTGCTGGGCGGCAAAGCACGCACCGCCATTCCGGCCTATACCCACGCCGTGGCGGATGATCTGGAAGGATTATACCGCGAGGTGGACCGCATCTACAAGGAGGGATACCGTCATATCCGCTGCCAGCTGGGCTTTTACGGCGGGATCCCGGACGAGCTGAATACCCCGGAAAACCCCCTGCCCGGCACCTATTTTAACCAGGACGACTACATGCGCAACACCGTGTATATGTTCGGCAAGCTGCGGGAAAAGTACGGCAGCTCCTTCCACATCCTGCACGATGTGCATGAAAGGCTGACCCCAAATCAGGCGATCCGGTTTGCCAAAGAGCTGGAACCGTACGCTCCCTATTTCCTCGAAGATCTGCTTCCGCCGGATCAGAACGAGTGGCTGGCCCAGCTGCGCAGCCAGTGTGCGGCCCCCATTGCTACCGGCGAGCTGTTCAATAACCCCATGGAATGGAAAGAACTGGTCGTGAACCGCCGCGTGGACTACCTGCGCTGCCATGTTTCCCAGCTGGGTGGCATTACCCCGGCGGTAAAGCTGGCGCACTTCTGCGAACCCTTTGGTGTGCGTATCGCATGGCACACCCCATCGGACATTACCCCCATCGGGGTGGCGGTGAATACCCACCTGAACATCCATCTGCATAATGCCGCCATTCAGGAGAACATCGAGCTGAAAGACAAGATCAAGGCAGTGTTCCCCGGCTACAACGAGGCAAAAGGCGGCTACTTCTACCCTATTGAGCGTCCGGGCATCGGTGTGGATATCGACGAAAAGGAGATCGTCAAGTATCCGGTGCGCTACCGTCCCCATGAGTGGACCCAGAGCCGTATCCCGGATGGTACGCTGGTGACACCGTGACCGACCGCTTTCAATAATGTGCAGGACTTTGCACTTTTTGTCCCAGTGTGGTATCCTTAGCAAAAGACCCCAAGGGAGGATACTGCCTGTGACTGCCAAAAAGACCGAGTTCATCGTTACAGACCTCATCAGCAAGATCTTTCAGCGCAAGACCATAATGGACAAGCTGCCCAGCCAGCGGGAATTGGCAGAGATCTATCACGTTTCCCGTTTCACGATCCAGAAGGTGCTGGGAAGGCTGCAATCCATTGGTTTGATCTATATGACACAGGGTGATGGCACCTATATCAACAAAAAGGCACTGGGGCATCCCATGGTCTACAATTCCCTTACCGAAGTGCCCTATGAGGAGCTGCGTTCCAGAACTCTGTACCTGAAGCAGGTGGAGCCTACGGCGGAGCTGCGCCGGGTGTTCAATCTTGAAGCCGGCGAGACCCTGTGGGAGTTCCGCCGCATCCGTATCGTGCGGTATGAGATCAGTCAGGTAGAAACTGGCTGGATGCCCTGTGCGCTGTTTCCGGAGCTGAACCGGGAGGTGCTGGAGGATTCTATTCAGAGCTATGCCTTGCGGCAGAAGTACCGCATTGCCTACTTTATTACCAACTACCATGCAGCAGCGCTGGATGCAGAGCACGCCGAACTTTTGCACTGCAAAAAGGGGCTGCCGGTCATGGATATCACTTCCCGTGGTGTACTGCGGGATGGAAGGATCTTTGTTTACAGCCGCATCAAGGCGGTGCAGTATGAGTGCACGTATGTCTCGCCCTTCAATAAGGACGTGTTCCTTTCCCGGCGGAAAATAATCACGGAAGATGCATAAAAAGAACGCCTGTCAGGCTCAATGGCCCGGCAGGCGTTCTTGCATGGGGATCATACGTAAGCCGCGCCGCGGTCGAGGATCTTATCGAACCGGGCAAAGAAGGTGATGGTGGTGATGGTGGCGGCCAGAATGTCGCTGACCGGCTCGGCCAGAAACACGCCGAACACTGCATCCGGCAGAACATGCGGCAGAATGAAGATGAGGGGGATCAACAGAATGATCTTGCGCAGGCAGGCCAGCAGCAGGCTGACCTTAGCCTGCCCCAGCGCCATAAAGCTTTGCTGGCAGGCGATCTGGAAGCCCATGGCAAAAATGCCCGCCATGTAAATGCGCATGGCCCACGTGGTGTACTGGATCAGTGCGGTGTCCGAGGTGAAAATGCCCGCCACCGCGCCGGGAAACAGCATCATCAACAGCCAGAACAAGCAGGTGTAGGACCCGCACAGCGTCAGCTGAAAACGGAAGGCTTCCTTGACGCGGGCCTTCTTGCCTGCGCCGAAGTTGAAGCTCATCACCGGCTGTCCGCCCTGACAGATGCCCTGAATGGGCAGCGTGCACAGCTGGGATGCGCTGGTGATGACGGTCATGGCACCCACAGCCACATCGCCGCCGTACCGCGCCAGACTGGAGCTGAAGCTGATGGAAAGCAGGCTTTCGGTGGAGAGCATCACAAACGAGGAGATGCCCAGCGCCAGCACCGGCAGAATGATCTGCTTTTCCGGGCGCAGGTAGTCTCTGCGCAGGCGCAGGATGGTCTTTTTGCCGGTGAGAAAGCGGATGATCCATGCCGCGCCCACGGCCTGACTGAGCACCGTGGCAATGGCCGCGCCCCGCACGCCCAGCCCGAGCCCGAAGATCAGGATGGGGTCGAGGATAATGTTGATCACCGCGCCGATCACGGTGGTAAGCATACTGGTCTTGGCAAAGCCCTGCGTGGTGATAAAAGGGTTCATGCCCAGCACCACCAGCACGAACACCGAGCCTGCAATGTAGATGCGGCTGTAGCTCAGGGCGTACGGCAGGGTGGCATCGCTGGCACCGAACAGCCGCAGCAGCACCGGTGCCCCGGCATAGAAGCCAATGGTCAGCACCACGGCAAAGAACATCAGCATGGTAAAGCTGTTGGAGATGATCTTTTCGGCCTGCTGCCTGTCCCCCTGCCCCAGAGCAATGGCGGTGCGGGGCGCACCGCCTGCGCCCACCAGCATGGCAAAAGCGTTCAGCAGCATCAGAATGGGTGTGAACAGCCCCACGCCGGTCAGCGCTGCCGCGCCAATGCCCGCAATGTGGCCGATGTAAATGCGGTCCACGATGTTATACAGCAGGTTCACCACCTGCGCCACCACGGCGGGGATCATGAGCTGCAGCATCAGCTTTTTGATGCTGCCGGTGCCCATATCTTGTTTTGCCTGTGCCATTGGAATGCTCTCCTCTATACTTCAAATTTGAAAAATATCGTTCCTATTATACTCGGCTCCCGCCCAAAAGAACAGCCTTTTTTGCAAAGAAACCGCGCTTTCTGCCCCAAAAACGCAAAACGGCACGGCTGCGTATGGCTTGCAGCCGTGCCGTGCCGTAACGGGAGAAAAGTGTTGACGGAAAACCGCTTTTTTGCTATACTGTAAAGGCTAATATATGGAGATGTATCGAAGCGGTCGTAACGAGAACGACTCGAAATCGTTTTGTCCTTAATCGGGCACGTGGGTTCGAATCCCACAATCTCC
>ENA-UERG01002485-UERG01002485.1-human-gut-metagenome-genome-assembly--contig:-NODE-2485-length-13109-cov-28.082029_pt1 | contig 13109 bp, 12 predicted proteins | sample MGYA00242954_ERZ507954 | MGnify/ENA primary metagenome ERZ507954 (study PRJEB26167, sample SAMN06115478) | human gut metagenome | host: Homo sapiens | place: China:Sichuan | collected 2015-01-21... | reverse complement strand
TCCTCAACGAGCATTCTATCCAAAGTTATGCTAACTGTTCGATGGCAGATGTTTTGAGTATGAGCAACCAGCGGACATCTTTGACGCTTACCCTCATGGCTATGATTTGGGCTATTGCATCGCTATACTATCATCGCAGAAAACAACCCTGGAATCATGAGGCTGATATGTTCGGCACCATGTGCTATTCTCAAGACGAGGATTCCTTCTACAATCAGGAAAGCGGACAAGCCATCAAGTTTACTCCGATGCAGCACCAGCTGATGCAACTCTTCTTCAACAATACGCATCATCAACTCTCCAAACAGGAGATTTGTGATGCTCTTTGGCCCAAGAAACCGGATGCCAGCGAAACGCTCTATACCTTGATTCGCCGTATCAAACCGGTGATTGAGCAGAATAGCAACCTCATGATTGAGTCGGAAAGAGGCAAGTCTTACCGACTGATAATCAGATAAGTTCAGAAATGTCAGCCAAATGTCATACTTGTTATTTGGCTTTTTCCCATCTTCTTCATACCTTTGCAGCTATAATACAAAAGAAGCAAAGATATGAAGAAGATTTTTTTGATAGCAGTTGTCTTGCTGATGATGATAAACTTCATCATCAACTATCAACATGAGGTTACGAAAGAGAAGCATACACCGATGGCAGATTTCAAAACCAAGGTAGAGATGGCGCCCATGAAGGAATACAATGATCCGGACTTCGGCTACGTTGTCAAATATCCTTGCTTCTTCCAGCAGGAGGATACTTCGGTATCGGGATACCAGGGCTATGCCCGCTTCTCATTCACCAATCATGCCAACATCATCCTGGAGAGTTACGTTACCCCCAACTATAGCAACACCCTTCAGGCTTGTGCCGATTCTCTAGCCCAGAAGCTTCATTCGGAGCGGACGATGCAGGCATCGAATAAGGCATTCATCCTCTCCGGTCCTGTCTTTGAAAACGGAGTAAGAGTAGACGGCTACAGTCATTATGATAAATTCATCAAGAGTGGCAGAATACTCTTCGTCTATTCCCTCACCTATCCCGACAGTTACAAGCCAGCCATGCCCCGACTGTTCAAACTCATAGACGACTGGAGAGTATTGGGAGCATATTGATTTGTGCTAAGCGACAAGCCAATAACCAAGGTAGGCATCAACTTCGATATTTATCCCCTATCACCAAACGCTTTTTATCCTTTCTTTTTATACACAAAAGTGTAATTCTCAAGCCACACTCTTGAGAAATACACTTTTGTGTCAAAGGCTTTTTCCTATAAAGCTATACTTTTGCAGCAGAAAAATAAAAAAATCAAGCAAAACAGTAGCAATACAGTAGCAATATGAAGGAAAAAGTAATTTTTACCACAGCATTGTGCCTCTCGGCTATGACTCCGATGATGGCGCAGAGTATCACCGGTAAGGTGATGAACACCAAGGAAGAACCTTTGGCGTTTGCCAATGTAGTATTATTGAATAGAACAGACTCAGCTTTCGTCAAGGGCGCAATGAGTGGAGAGGATGGCAGCTTTGCCATCGACTCTTCCTGCAACGGCGGAATCATCAAGGTGACATCCGTAGGTTATAAGACTATCTGCAAGGATTGCACAGGCGAGAATGTGGGCATTATCAAGATGGAAGGAGACAGCAAGATGCTCGGCGAAGTAGTCGTGAAGTCATCCCTGCCTAAGACTATCCTGAAGAATGGCGGAATGACGACAACCGTTGTGGGATCCGTACTTGAGAAGGCAGGAACCATGGAGAATCTGCTCGACCGCATCCCTAACGTTTCTGCCCAGAATGGCAGCATCAAGGTATTCGGTCGCGGTGAGCCTGTTATCTATATCAATGGACGACAGATGAGAGACAAGAGCGAGCTGGACCGTTTGCATTCAGATAACATCAAGTCGGTGGAAGTCATCACTAACCCAGGTGCTCGTTACGCAGCCAGCACCAAGGCGGTCATCCGTATCACAACGAAGAAGATACAAGGCGAGGGCTTCGGATTTGAAGCCTCAACCACAGGTGAATATGATGAGAATAAAAACTTCGGTGGATTTGGCCAATTGAATATGAACTATCGCAAGAATGGATTAGAACTGGGCGCATACGCTTTTGGAGCAAGACAATACCAGCCAGACAATAAAAACTTACAGCAGAAGACTTATCTTGACAAGACGTGGAACCAGAAAAGTGAGATAAGACAAGTAGGTATTATCGAAGCCATGAACTTTCGATTGGATGCCAGCTACCAGTTGGATGCCAACAACTCGATAGGTGCCAACTTTGGTTTTCTAAGAAATCCAAAACAAACATGGAACGGCGATATGAGTTCTTTGATATTGCAAGACGGAGATTTGTCTGAAAGTTCTGATAGTCATGCTGATTTCTTTTGGCAGAAGAATAATCTTTCAAGCAACATTTACTATGTAGGAAAGATTGGTAAGCTCAGCATCGATTTCAATACCGACTGGCTATGGTCGAAGGAATACCAGAACGATGTTACCAAAGAGCAATACCAGGAAGTGGGGATGAATGCACAAAGCCAAACGGCTCAAAGCTTGACTAACAAGGACTATCATCTGCTCGCTTCCAAACTGGTGCTTTCTTACCCATTATCAGGAGGAAACCTGTCTTTGGGTGGTGAATATTCCAATACCCATCGTACCTCAAAGTATCAGGTTGTGCCAACCAACTTGGTATCGGATGACGACAGCCGTATTACAGAAAGCATGACATCCTCATTCTTGACCTATTCAAGAGATTTCGGTAATCTGAGTTTGGAGGCTGGATTGAGATACGAGTACATCGACTTCAATTACTATGAATATGGCAAGTATGTGCCGGAGCAAAGCAAATCGTACGGCAATTGGTTCCCATCGCTTAGCTTATCGATGCCTGTAGGCAAGGTACAGATGCAATTGAGCTATGCAGCCGACATTAATCGTCCTTCCTATCATAATTTGCGCAGTGGCATTCAGTATGACAACCGATACACGTATGAAACGGGAAATCCATTTCTGGTATCTCAGATAAGTAGAAATCTCAACTACGAGTTGGCTTACAAATGGTTGACATTCGACATGACCTACAGCCATACTTCCAATCCGATTATATCCACAGTGGAGACTTATAAGGATAATCCTGCAATAGGCTTGATGAAGCCTGTGAATGGGAATTCGTATAATGACGTAGAGGCATCCATCAACTTGCGCCCTTCGTTTGGCATTTGGTATCCTTCGTTTACCGCATCTGTTGACAAACAATGGTTTGATATGGAGACGCACGATGGAAAAGCGCTCAATAAGCCAATGGCTTCTTTCCGTTTTGACAATACGCTCAACACCAAATTGGGAATGTTTACGTTGATGATGTCGTATATCACGAAAGGCCATGAAGAGAATCAGTATCTGTACAAGCCAATGTTTTGCACGAATGTTTCTGCATATAAGGCTTTCTTGAAAGACCGTTTGTCGTTTCAGCTCTTCATCTATGATTTGTTCGGGACAAACGATAGCCATATGATTGCTCATTTTGGCAAAATAAAGGAAATGGTGTATGATGGACTGTCAACAAGCAAAGTTTCGCTTACTGTACGGTATAAGTTCAACACTACAAGAAGCAAATATAAGGGTACGGGTGCTGGAGAAAGCCAGAAGAACAGAATGTAATCTGTCTATCTGCAGCATCCAGTAATGGTGTAATGACAATAAATCTCTCTATAAATGAACAACCCAATAAAATTGTTGATTAGTGGCACAGACATGGGAGGCTTGATAGCCTCCTGTGCCTTGCGCCATAACTTCCATGAAAGCTCTTGGCAGGAAGATAGATTTCATATCTATCGCATAGAAAAGGATACGCTGACGATGGAAGATGTGGATGCATGCGACTTGTCGGGCATCCGGTATGCGGTGAATGCAACCTTGCATGACAACGAAGCCTCTTTTGCTTTCGATGAGAAATGTAAGGAGCAGGGCATCACCGTTATCCATGCCGTCAATCTTGGCAAGGCCGCCTTTCTCGCTGTAGAGAAACCGAAAGGCTATCCATTCAGCGAAGTAGTGAAAAAAGGAACGGATGATTTCCGTTGCTCACTGGGCAAGTATATCTCTCAGTATGGAATGTTCTGGCAGATGCCTGTACCTTGGATAGATGAAGCCATCAGGCACTATTCCAAGGAGTCTTTCCCGCAACTGGGCATCGGGGCATACATTGCCGCTGGCTATTGTGCCAACATCCTCGTAAACCTTTTGGAAGGCAAGGAGGTGAAATACTTCCCCAAGTTCTATCTCTCGCCTTTGTTGGAAGAGATATGATTGCGATTATATCATCTGATAGTTTGTGGCATGAAACAGTGCTTCGGCAATGTTCTTCACGCCCATCTTGGCGAAAAGGTTGCGCTTGCAAGCCTTTATCGTATCCACCGACTTGCATAGTCGGTCGGCAATATCATTCATCGTGAAACCTTGGGCAGACAATCTCAAAACATCTCTCTCTGTCTCGCTCAAGGTTACGCCTTCTTTCTTTTCCCACTTGTGACGTAACGTGGAATATTCAAAATAGCTACGCTCACCATTCTTCTGCATGATGATATGTCCCGGTTCATCGGCTGCTGCCAATGATACGGTGCAGAGGGCAAGCCAGATTCTTCCATCATCAGAAAGAAGTATTGGAGTGAGGTGATGATGAATCAATCGGCTATGCTTGCCATTGGTAAGATGAAAGTCGTACGAGATGGTATAGTCCAGTCGGTCGCCCATAGGCAATTCGTTGAAAAGATCAAAACCTTTCTTGTTCACTTCGAGCAGCATCTGCAGGTCGGCATCCGGCACATGGTCTATATACATCTGATATCCTGCGTCCATCAACTGCTCAGGTTCCAATCCGCAGAGATAAGCGAGGTTATCTGATGCATAGATGAAATCCTGATGAAAATAGTCGATGATATAGACGCACTGGTAGGTGCTGCGGGCAAAAGCTTTTGCCGCATTCACCAATAATTCTATCTTCTCGTAATCTTCTCTGTTAATATGATTCACCTCGTTGGAATGGAGGAAGAAATCTTCTTTTTCTTTATTCATAAGCTATTCTGAATATTACTCTTTCTATCTGTTCTCCGATTCATTAAGCCATCGGATCTCTTTTTAAATACGCTATTCGGATACAAAAATACATAATTTTATTTGATTACAACTCTATTGGATTGCTTATTTACAGATAATTAACCGTAAAAGACGCTTAATCATTACTTACTGCACAACAGCTGGATTACAAGCGCACAACACGTGTTGTGCAAGCGCATAACAGCTGATATGCAAGCGCACAACAGCTGTTGTGCGACTGGCGAATGCTATAATCCCGACGACAGACATTAATGATTCCGACAACTTCTATAGTATATTTCGACAACTTTCAAAGCTTCTTTCGATGCTTGTTCATACATAATAAGCAGTCCTCACATATATCAATGACACAACTTACATACATCATTTACACCACTTACATATATCAATGACACCGCTCTTCCATATTAGTGCCATTTTTATTTGGTAGTTTAAGAATAAAAGATTACCTTTGTATCGCTAAACAGAAAGAAGAAAACTGTGGCTATAAAATATGAAATACATTATCTTCCCAATGCGGGAGGAAATGAAGAGACTCGCCGATTCGCCCATATCTTTGAGCAAACAGCTATGACTGACAAGGAGATGATCAGCCGAATCGCCAGACATAGCTGTCTGGGAGAAGGAGAAGTTTCGTCCGTACTCATGAAACTGCGTGATATCATAGAAGAAGACCTGCAGGAGGGAAGACGTATCAACATTCCGGAAATAGGTTATCTCTCGCTCTCGGTAGATCTGGATATGGATGACCTGAAACCCGACAATAAAGTGAGAGCTGAATATGTAAGCGTAAGAGGCATCAAGTTTCGCCCCAATGCAGACCTGCTGAAACAGGTGAAATATAATACCCATTTCGAGAAATCACAATATACTTCCCGCTCCTACCCTTTCTCTGAAGATGCATTGAAGGAGAAAATAAGAGAGTATCTGAAGCATAACCGTTCCATTAACAGAAAAGTACTGGAAGCGGAATTTCATATCCGTAAACAGACAGCACTCAACTGGCTGAAGAAACTGGAAAAATCCGGATTTCTGATAAAAGAAGGTTCCCGGAATGCGCCGGTTTATTTCCTGGCAGAAGAATAGGAGCCCATCGGATGATAGGTCTCATCATGATAGAACTCTCTAGATGACTGCAAGCCATAGCCTCCGCAACCATCTAGGCTTCATTACATTAAATCTATCCCCTAAAGATAAGGTAATATGCCAAATAAAGAAGAAAAGAGAATAACAGAGCAGAGCTCGCTCTACGAACATCTGGAAAAGATGAGCGTAGCTGAACTCACCGCTCATATCAATGCAGAAAACAAGAAGGTGGCTCTGGCAATAGAACAAGCATTGCCTGCCATCAACCAACTGATTTCCGCCATCGAAGGGCAGCTGAAGAAGGGTGGTAGACTCTTCTATGCCGGTTGCGGAACGGGCGGAAGACTGGCTACGCTCGATACCATCGAAGTGCAGAACACCTATGGCATCGACGGTTCACAGATACAAGCCATCTTCCCCGGAGGCATCGGCTGCCTTACGCAAACCAGGGAATCCAGAGAAGACGACCTGGAGAATGGTTGGCACCAGCTCTGCGACAAGCATATCTCAAAGCATGATTTCGTACTCGGTTTCTCGGCAAGCGGCACAACCCCCTTCGTGCTTTCCATCTTGCAGCATTGCAAGAAAGAAGGCATTCCTACGGGTTGCATCGTCAACAATCCCCACGCTCCCATCGCCCAAGCAGCCGATTATCCCGTAGAAGTCATCACGGGACCGGAATTCGTGACGGGAAGTACCCGCATGAAAGCCGGTTCATCGCAGAAGATGATTCTGGATATGATCAGCACTTCTCTTCAGATTCGTCAAGGACGAGTGGAAGGCAACAAGATGGTGAACGCCAAGCTCATCAATCATAAACTCATCGACCGTGCCTGCCGTATCTTCATGGAACGCAATCCGGAATATACGGATTACGAGGAAGTGAAGCTGCTGATTCTGAAAGCTGGAAGCGTGAAGAAGGCGGAAAAGCTGCTGAAGAATAAAAGCGATTCAGATATTTAGATAGAGTTAGACAAGATTTCACCTTGATATAAATAGAACTATCAATACTTCACCTTATATAATAGGACAATATGGCAAAGAAAGCAATTGTAATGGGTGCCACATCGGGCATCGGAATGGAAGTGGCAAAACTGCTTGCTACAAAAGGATGGCAAGTGGGAATAGCCGGAAGAAGAATCGAAAGATTGCAGGCTCTGATTTCGCAGGGCGGCATTACCAGCTACCAGCAAATAGACGTGACTTCTCCCAATGCTCCTGCCCAACTTCTCGAACTCATCGATAAGTTGGGAGGCATGGACCTCTACTTCCATAGTTCCGGCATCGGCTGGCAGAATAATACGCTGGATATAGAAAAGGAGTTGAAGACTGTGGAAACCAACGGCTTAGGATTCACAAGAATGGTGGATACGGCATTCAACTGGTTTGCTACTCATCATCAGAACAATTCAAAAGCCCGCATTGCCTGCATCACTTCCATTGCCGGAACCAAAGGTCTCGGTGCCGCCCCAGCCTACTCTGCCACCAAGCGATTCCAGAACCATTATCTGGAATGCCTGTCGCAGCAGGTACGGATGCGTCATCTCCCTATCGCCATCACAGATATCCGACCAGGCTTCGTAAAGACCGACCTTATCGCAGGCAGCAGCTATCCGCTGCAGCTCAAACCAGAAGATGTGGCGAAACATATCGTGAATGCCATCGAAAGCGGAAAGGAAGTAAAGGTGATAGACTGGAGATACGATATCCTCGTCTTCCTCTGGCGACTCATTCCTAGATGGTTATGGACGAGATTGAAGATTACAACATAACAACTTTATTCCTTTCTGATGACAATCGTCTTGAACCAGTCTTTCAATACTCCCGCATATTGATCCTGCGAATCAGACAGCAGGATGACAACCTGGGAACCATCTTCCAGCTTGGGACCAAGACACATACCTTCGTAATTGGCAAAGGAACGTTTGGAAAGTGACAAGCCGGTTTTCCATTCCGCGAGCAATCTCTTCTTCAAGAAAGGAGTATCTGATGAAAACTTCTCTTTCAAAGCAAACTCCTCAGAATTCAAAGGATTAATCTGATAGAGCTTGCACTTGCAGAAAGCCCCAATCTTAATCTTCGGGATAAATGCCTCACGCTCCAAAACCAGAAGCTGTCCATCGGGCAAGACACAAAGCTCACTCACACCCATCACATAGATATCTGCTTTCTTATGGGTAGAAGGTTGATCCATCTGATAGGCATAGGCTGTCATATAACGAGAGGCTTTCTTGCTGCTCACTTGCTCGCTATACTCTTCCTTGTTACGATTTTCCTTCATCTTTCCCCAATCAAACCTCATTAAACGAAGCTGGTTGGTCAATCCGTTTTGAGGAGTAGCAGGCTGTCCGTCTTTGCGGAGCGTGCTCTCAGAAATCGTCCAGAGATACTGACGGAGGGAATCAAAAGCCAGAGACTCAAAATTATAATTTGGATAAAAATCAGAAGAAGGCCATCTGCTCTCCCAAAGGTTCTGCTGATAGCTAATCTTGGGAGCATTAGCCGAAGTAGGCAGAACAGGATACTCCTTTAAACGGCAATATCCTTCGCTTGTTATCACCAAGGTAGAATCAGAAGCCTTCACGATGGCTTCGTGGTCAAAGCCTTTCTCCTGCCCCTGCCAAAACTTTCCGTCGTTCAGCGTTCCATCTGTTCTCTCGGTAAACCCAAGGTTCTCTACCTGTTCCAATTCACCGGTCTTGGGATTCACCTGAATCCGAAAGTTGAAGTACAGGGCACTATCCGACTTGTCGCTTACCACCGCATAGATATCATCATGCAGATGAGCAATGCCACTGTAGTTGCCCGCAGCCACGGTTTTCGGAAAAGCTTTCTGAGGATTCTCTCTCACTACTTTCCAATCCTGTGCTCCAGCCAATAGACTGAATGCCAGGAAGATGGACAGGCTATTACAGCGCAGCATAAGTCAATACAAATTCCATGGTTAACTCGAAATCTACATGCGCAATCTTTCTGCTCTTGAGATTCTCCACATCACACGACCAGTCTGCCATCGTATCAAACGGCTTTACCCGCATATCCTCAAACATCAGGTTTTCCTCTGAGAATAACTTAAAGACCGTTTCCTTGGCACACCAATGCACCAGCTTGGCATCCAGATCTTCCGCCTTCTCATCCTTGCGCAAGAATTTGGAAGCGATGCGCTCTACCCTATCGCTGAAGTATTCGATATCCACCGCCACTTCCTGATTTTTGGAAAGGATAAGCGCAGCATAACCCTTGGTATGCGAAACGCTGATATGATAACCACGGAACAATGGCTTTCCAGCCTCGTTGTGGGTAATGTCACCCGCATGAGAAAGCAAGCCCTTGGAAGCCCCGTTCGTCTTGAGCATCTCATACATTAATGCACGAATGGCAAGAAACTCCAGTTTCCTGCCATCGTTCTTATATTTCTCTTCCACCTGAGAGCGGTAAGCCTGCAGATGAGGATACTGCTCGAACAACTGTTCTACAGTTTCATCCATCTGCCATAAACCAAGACTCACTCCCGGATAAACTTCTCGTATATTGACAACTGCCATATTTTTTATATTCTGATATTGATGAATACTGATGATTACTTTGAAGAAGCACTACCCTCGATATCTTTCAAAGGATGTACCGTCACCTTAATCTTGCTGATGCGACGCTCCTCTATCTGCATAACCTCGAAAGTATAGTTCTTATAATCTATCTTCTCGTGCATACTTGGGAAATCACCTTTGATTTCCAAGAGCAGACCAGCCAGAGAATCAGCATCACCCTCAACCTCCTCGAACTCTTCGTCATCTACATTCAGGATTTTGCAGAAATCAGAAAGAAGCGTTTTACCTTCAAAAACAAAGGTGTTGTAATTTAATTTCGAGTAGAACTTCTCCTCCTCATCGTATTCATCATTGATTTCACCTACAATTTCCTCCAGAATATCTTCGAGAGTAACGATACCCGATGTTCCTCCGAACTCATCTACCACAATGGCGATATGAACCTTGTTGTCCTGGAACTCGCGAAGCAGATCATCTATCTTCTTGGTTTCAGGAACAAAGTAAGGAGGACGAATCAGGCTCTGCCAACGGAAGTTGGAAGACTTCGTAAGATGAGGCAATAAGTCCTTGATATACAGTACACCACGAATATTATCTGTATTATCCTGATAAACAGGAATACGACTGTAATTATTCTCTTCAATGCACTTTAATACTTCTGGATAAGAACTACGGATATCCAGGTCAACAATATTCTGTCGGCTAGTCATCACCTCCTTGGCTGTTTCATCGCCAAAACGGATGATACCCTTCAGCATGCTCTGCTCGTCCTTGATATCATTCTTATCAGTCAGTTCCAAAGCTTGTTCCAAGTCATCAACACTCAGCACATGATTTTCCTTCTGTATAATCTTTTCTGCAAGAATTCCACTTTTCAGCAAGATCGTTTCTAAAGGCCAAAACAACTTTCTGGCAAACAGAATTCCCCCTACGCACCGGCGACAGAACTTCAGAGGATCCTGACGGGCATACACTTTCGGCATAATCTCACCAAAAAGCAAAAGCAAGAAAGTAAGAATAACCGTAATAATCAGGAACTGAAGCCAATAAGCTTTAGGACCAAACTCTACGATTCCTGCGAATACATAATTAAGGAGCATGATGATTGTGACATTCACAAAATTATTGGTTATCAAAATGGTAGCCAATGTACGTTCAGAATCATCACGCAACATCTGTATTTTCTTATCGGCATCAGTCTTTTCATCCTCAAGTTCCGCAACATCAGTTGGTGATAAACTGAAAAAAGCAATTTCGGAACCACTGGCAAAAGCAGACATGCCTAACAATATAGCTGCAAGTACAGCAGCTACAATAACCCCGGCGGAAGGCTGCATCAGCATCACATCACCGAAGGCATCAGTTATGGTGGATATATCCAATTTCTGAGCTAAAAATTAATAATTATTGTTCTTTAGTAGCAGGGCGAGTACTCAACATCTCCATATTATCTACATAGATTTCTGTAATATATTGTCTTCTACCCTGCTTGTCATCATAGGAGCGGTAGCGGATTCTTCCTTCCACATAAAGGCGGTCACCCTTATGCACATACTTCTCTACTACCTTTGCAAGCCCACGATAAAAAACAAGATTGTGCCAATCTGTATGGTCTGGCACTTGGGTACCATTAGGCAAAGTATATCCTTTCTCTGTAGTTGCGAGAGAGACCTGAGCTACTGCCTGATCTGCTTCGAAATAATGCCATTCTCCGTATCCTGATACACCAATTACCAAACAGCGATCACCAATATCCGGAAGGCTGTTCACGATCGCATATATTTCCCAATTATAAATGATCCTAGCAGATACTATCACCCGGTTCTATCATAAAACCATCATAATACTGTTAAATCCATGCAAAAAATCCCGGCGCTTTCACACCGGGATGTGAATACTCTCTATTTAATTGCCCTGGCAAGCTTATGCTTCCAGATACTTATCGATACTTGCAAGCTTCACGCAAAGCACGAAAATCTTCGATGCTGCTTCCATCTCTTCCACAGATGGGAACGAAGGAGCAATACGGATATTGCTGTCTTTTGGATCTTTGCCATACGGATAGGTTGCACCGGCGCCTGTCAGTACCACGCCTGCATCCTTACACATTGCTACGATCTTCTTCGCACAGCCCTCGAGTGCATCAAAGGAAATGAAATATCCACCGAGCGGCTTTACCCACGAACCGATCTCCAGTCCTGTAAGCTCCTGATCAAATGCATTTAAAACTGCCTCGAACTTCGGACGTAAGATATCCGCATGTTTCTCCATATGTGCCTTCAGTCCGTCAATATTCTTGAAGAATCTTGTATGACGGAGCTGATTGATCTTATCATGACCGATTGTCTGTACGGTTAACTGCTGCTTGATAAATTCTACATTTGTTGTAGAAGTTGCGATTGCAGAAACACCGGAACCAGGGAATGTAATCTTCGATGTCGAAGCAAACATATATGCCATATCCGGATTCCCGGCCTTCTCACACTCCTCTAAGATATTCGGGATTTCTGCCTGCTGATCCTTATACAGATGATGGATGCAGTATGCATTATCCCAGAAGATACGGAAGTCTTCGGCTGCCGGCTTTAATGCTGCAAATCTTCTTACCACCTCATCGGAATATACGATTCCGGTTGGATTTGAATATTTCGGCACACACCAGATACCCTTCACTGTGGCATCGTTATTTACGTATTTCTCAACCAGATCCATATCCGGTCCATCGGAATTCATCGGGATGTTGATCATCTCAATGCCGAAAAACTCTGTGATTTTAAAATGTCTGTCATATCCAGGTACCGGGCAGAGGAACTTGACCTTATCCAGCTTGCACCAAGGAGTCGAACCATTGACACCGTGTGTCATCGAACGGGAAACTGTATCGTACATAACGTTCAGACTGGAGTTACCATATACGATGATGTTCTCCTTCTTGACTTCCATCATGTCTGCCATAAGCTGACGACACTCTCCGATACCATCCAGATCTCCATAGTTTCTTGTATCATTTCCAAGCAAGGTACGCATATCAGATTTGCTATTAATCTCATCTAACATCTGCATGGAAAGTGCTAACTGGGCGAATCCAGGCTTTCCTCTTGCCATATTGAGGCTGAGGCCCTTTGCCTGTTCTTCCTTGTATTCCTCCATAAGAGCGGCTTTTAATGTCAATAACTCGTCTTTACTCATATCCTTGTATTTCTTCATTTCAGCTACCTTATACCTTTCACATTTATTTGCATCGTATAAATTATGCATTTAAACCGTCTGTTTTCTATTTTATAGACATTTCTCGAAAAAAACAAGAGTTAAATTGATAATTCTCTCTATTTTTTCTATTTATTAAAGACATTTACTTT
>ENA-UERG01002481-UERG01002481.1-human-gut-metagenome-genome-assembly--contig:-NODE-2481-length-13128-cov-5.222971_pt1 | contig 13128 bp, 19 predicted proteins | sample MGYA00242954_ERZ507954 | MGnify/ENA primary metagenome ERZ507954 (study PRJEB26167, sample SAMN06115478) | human gut metagenome | host: Homo sapiens | place: China:Sichuan | collected 2015-01-21... | reverse complement strand
TACGAATGATGACTTAAGCCGGATTGTTGATACCAATGATGAATGGATAACAACAAGAACAGGTATTAAGAAAAGATCCAGTAGTACACATTGAAATAACAGTACGAGAAGGCACTTAGTATACAGGACACAATCTACGTAGCAGAAAGGTCAAATTCTCACCAGCTGGAATGTGAAGAGTCTCTTTTCCAGAAGAACTCCATACTGATGAAACGCTTGCAACTCGTGAATGTAGAAATAACGATGCTTGATTTCGACAAGACCCTCTTGAGTGAGGGGTAATGACACTCTACGGAGAACACTCACCAAACTCTCTACTCAGAATGCATAGGAAAGAATGGGTATTCTAACTACGAAAACGAGAGGGGGACACGACAATTCATTTTCTGTCCACATGTTCTCGGTGCTCAAGAATCCACACCTCCGAAAAGGTGTGCTCCTTCTACGAGTTCGTCCCGTGCTCTCTCTGGCTCCAACACAGTTGATGGTCTTCTCCTCTTGCTGCGAAGAGAAGGAGGTACCGGTGGGAACCATTGGTAGGTGGAAACAGTATCCTCTCATATTTCCAGTGAACGATGTGATGTTTGATAAGTTGGTGCGGAAACCCTATGAAAAGCAACATTACGATGTGAAGTATCCTAGCAATATGAAATTTGCGTCCGTTATTACAAAGCATGTTCTGATTGACACCAGTTTGGTGTAGGAAGTCACTGTTGTGTATTTTAACTAGTGTGTGTTCCACTCTCGGTGCTTGCGCCATCTGTTCGGTTATGGGCGTTCTTCCCTCCTCGTTAACTGCGTTGTTTGATAATCCCTTTTGTATCCTGAATCGTTTCTTCCCGTTTTTGCTTCGTATCTCCGTATGCTCGTGAGGAAGTGATGATGTAGGGTGACTCTATGCGTTACACGTTTGAGCTGATGACGATGCTGTAGTGATTGCTCTCTGTTTTAAACTAGATCTCCCGCCTGGATCGGACTTGCAACGGCTTTGTCGTGGATCGGAAGTCGTGTGGAGCTGAAGAAGCTCTACAAGTTCTGTGAAGAGCAAAACGACAAGCTGTTCCATAAGACTGTTTCCGAGTGTGTCGTGAACAACAGTGACAGCATCCACTTTTATGGTGACGAAACCCAGCATGGTAACGGACGTCACTTTACAAAGGAGAGCGTTCACCAGACCTTTTATGACGGGTACGGAGGCGATTGCAGCTATAAGGTAAACAAAAACTGAGCTGTTTGTTATCGAACTGTTGTGAAAGGGACTTGTTGATGGTGTTGTTGCCTCAAGTGAGATGTACTAGAGTTGATCAGTTATTCAAGTGATGAACTGCAGATCATGTAGAATCACTCCCCTTCCATTTCTCTCCTTTGTAACACTCCAAGTCATCGCTAATAGAACAGTGGTTCCATGATAATCAAGGAATCACTATCATTGCGAAAACAGAATAACGATGAGGGTTGTGATCCAGAAAGTGTTATCAGCATCCGTTTCGGTGAATGGAGAACTGGTGTCCAAAATTGGAAAGGGATTAATGTGTCTTATTGGTGTTCGCGACGACGACGAAAAGGCGTGTTCGGAACTGATTGCAAAGAAGATCTTGGTATATCTCTGAAGCAGAGAAGTAAGAGTTAGGATGCTCGTTTGTGGGATGCTCCTGATGGAAAGCCCTGGTCCAAGAGTGTGAAGGATATGGACTACGAAGTTCTCCTGGTCTCACAGTTCACGTTGTACGGATCGCTGAAGAGTAGGAAAAGTGATTTGCAACCAATCGTGTAGTCAAATCGCGTCCTGACTACCATCGAGCGAGTTCGCTTCATCATATTCTCTTATCTGTAGTGTCCACCGAGCCCGCGAAGGCCTTCTACAACGACTTCGTGGAGTTGGTGAAGAAGATGTACAAGAGTGAGAAGATCTTCGATGGAGTGTTTGGAGCGTACATGAATGTGGAGCTTGTACGATTGTGAGAGGAGTCTGAGAAGTAGCAAAACGATGGTCCTTGCACCTTGATTGTGGATACAGATGATTACGAGTCAGCGGTGAAGGTGATCCGGGAGCGTTTGGAGAAGGAAGAGCGAAGTAGAGGTGGAATCAGAGTTACAGATAGATGCGCACAAGAATGATAAGAACAAAAAGAATACAGAATAGAGTGTTTCTTCAAATACACGATCGTTTTCTCCTTCTCCTCTGTAGGGAAGATGTTGTTTCCAGGAAGTACTTCGGGAGACTTCGTTCCATGGTAGTCGGAACCACTCGTGGCGATCAAGTCATGCTTGTGTGCAAAGTCCAAGTAGAACGTGGTTCCCGTCTCGGCGAGATGGGAAGGAGGGAAGCACTCCATTCCATCGATTCCACATCGAACCACTTCCTCCATCACTTCTTCTCTCTGTTTGAGCAACCAAGGATGGGCCAGCGAGGCAACTCCTCCGAACTGGTGGATCAGCTGGATTGTTTCTTCCGGAGGCATATAGCTTCCAGCCACATAACTACAGGTCAATAAACGCATCTACTCTCACTATTTCGAGCTGTTGGTGAGGTAGTGATCGAATACCTCCGCCACCGTCTTGCCGTAACCATTCTGAACGAGGACCTCGGCGATGCGAGGACGAGAGGGAAGACAGTTCTTGCAGTGACTCATCAAATCCTCCCAAGTGATCTGAATACCATCCCCACTGAGCAACTCCACCATCTTCTTCGCTCTCTGGATACTACGTATGATTTATCCAATACAATCTCGACCGTTTCTGACTCACGCGCTCTTCCAGAATTGCCTGCAACGCTTCAAAGTCTGCAGTCGGAGGGAAGTAACCAGTAATATGAATGGTACCACAACCATTGAAGCTGTTTGACAATTCAATTCCACAGAGAACAGTGATTCCACTCACTTCAAGTGTTTTCATTTCCATCACACCCTTTACAGTATCGTGATCGTTAATAGACATGATTTCGACTCCTCTTGTTTTCGCCAAGTTGATGAGATCCTTCACGGATAAGATACCATCCGAATGAAGTGTGTGCATATGTAGATCGACAAGTTGACTCATGATAATTGTAATTCCAAAAGTAAACTGAAGGACTGAGGTTTTCCCTATGAGCGTAACAATTGATATGGAGCCATCTAGAAGCAATCCAGGATAATAGAGTTAGGTTCCCTTCCTTACGCTGAAACGCCCATGGGTGAATAGGACTCTTTTCATACATCGATGGAGTTAGGAACCATTGCAGATCTACGCGTCTCGGAAGTATTTCTGAGCGATAGAGTATCCAAGAGTGGTCTGATCAAGGTTCGGGAGAATTATGTATCCAAGCAACTCTACGCCTCATGCCATTAGATTCGTAAAGGTATTTCTTGCGGAATCAGCGACTGTCCCAAATGTACTGGAAAAGCATCGATCTGTACGTTGGAAACGGATGAAAATGAGTCGGTAGCGATGAAAATTCCCTCTTCTGGTTGTATTGCCGTCGTTAGTGATTCGGTGCTTCTCTATTTCATATCCTCCTTTGTTATGGAATGTATCTCCTTGATTTCAGAGCGATCTGATTATCAAATTCAGTGACGTGTTCAACAACCTCCTCATCTGTGAGTCTTCGCTCGCTTCCATCCGAGAGAAAAAAGGAAACAATGTACTACTATGACGTGTTCTCAATTCAGGACTTTGTTCGCATGAAGAAGGCAATCCAGTCCGGTCTCTACAACTGCGGACTCTTCAGCAACACACACTTCATCTCGACATCGATTCTCCGTTCTGCCGGAGAATCTCTCTCCGCCTACGAATCGCGCTGTTTTGTGACCAGTGCCCGTTGGCTTCTGGACCATTTGCGCGGCGTTGCTCCACTGAAGATCCTCACCGACGAGCTGCTTCCCGACCTCCCTCTCGACGACCAGCTGCTCGTATCCCTAGTCATCTCCTACTCTCCAGCTCGCCTCTCTCTGCGACACTCCGGACCGTCAGACTGTTTTCTCCGCATGTCAGGAGCGCAAGAAGTCATCGGAACAAAACGCGTCGATCGCAGAGGAGCCCGTGGACCCGTCGCTCCGTCTCGTCGGCCTTCTCACCGTCCTCTCTCCCTCCCTCTCCCACTTGCAGGTCTCTTCCGACCGGCTCTCGGCGCACGTGGATGTCGACACCAACGACCTGCGAAACCTCCTTCTGACGCATTTCGCCAGCGACGTCATCGCGATGGCTGGCGGCGAGGATTTCATCGACCTCGACACGCTGCTGGGCCTCGCCAACGAGCCCAAATTCTCCATCCAGGTGCGTTTCACCCTCCTCTCTCACGTAGATCCGCGGGATGTCTCACATTCGACCGGGAATCCACGGGGATATGGTAGAAGTGATGCTGCTGCCGGTGAAGGAGTGGTTAGAGGACGCAGGTAGTTGAAACGCCTCTTTGTGACACAGCGATGGATCTGCTAGATACGGTCGACACGGAGGATGAAACGCCTCTGTCTTCTCGCATCCGCGTGACGCACGTTGATACGCGTCATCGGTGGAATCGCGTCGTCACCGGTCGGGTGTTGGCCGTTTCATCTCCGGGTCCCCGCGAGTTCGTCTGCAGTGTTGCCGAAGCAAACGGAACGGGGTTTGTCTTCTGCTTACCTGAGACACAGCGATCACCTGCCGTCGTTGCTGGTGCTGGTGCCGCTGACGGCGCAAATCCCCTGCTGCGTCGTCCACACCTCTCATGTCCACTTGGAGGGAGTTTCTCATCCTAGCCGGAACAACTTGTCGGACACAAGCATCTCGTGCGTTACACCGATTGGCCGCGAAACTCCCGGTTTCCGGACGCGTACCTTCTCCGCACGATTGGACCGGAGAATGACTTTTTGACCGATTCCGTGGCGTTATTGTACCAGGCGGGAGTTTCACTTCCTTTCCTGTTCACACGTAGTTGGAGACCCACATTGCTCCGATTCCCGCGCGTCTCCTGTCTTCCCTCCAACACTTGGAGGGAATCGACCTCTCGAATCCCTTCCTTCTCTACGACCCTCCATCCGTTTGGGTTTTCCCGCCATCTCACTCAGAGTCACGTCGTGGGGCGTCGCGATCTCCGCGAGACGCACAACGTGGTCTCGATCGACCCCCCAGGGTGCGTCGACATCGATGACGCATGCTCTCTCCGCGAGTTCCCCGATTACTACGAAATCGGCGTCCACATCGCCGACGTCGCCTTTTATCTTCCCGCCAACTCCCCGCTCGACCGTTTCGCGCAGCAACGCGCTACCTCCGTTTACCTGGTCGATCGGCGCATCGACATGCTTCCCGCCATCCTCTCCACCAACGTCTGTTCCTTGCGCGCGCAACACGACCGACTCGCCGTCTCCGTCTTCTTCTTCTGCGATAAACGTAGTCTTTTCCCGCCTTTTCCAGTCAGACACGTGGGACATGGTGAAACCTCCGGAGTTTTGCCGCTCGATTCTGCGTTCTCGCTATTCCCTCGCATATCCCCAGGCGCAACGAATCTGTGACGGACTCCCCGCGGGAATCGTGGAAAACCCATTCGCGTAATTCCCGCCAACATGTGTGTCGTAGCGACGCGAGATCTCCGTATCGGTACACCGGAGACGCAGTTTCCCCGCGGGACGAGGAGTGGCTTCGTCATGATCTCCCGCTTCTCATGGAATGTGAGCATTTCCCGCGGTTTTCACCTAGTCGGTCGGAACTTGCGCGGGAGACGGCGGCGTGGTGGCGGCGTGGAATTGACGACGCACGAGATTCGTTTTGTGGGATCGCACACGGAGGAGATAACCGCGGGAGAAGACGACCATTTGGAGATTCACGAGACGATCGAGGAACTGATGGTTGCGGCAAATAGCGCGGTGGCGCAAAAACTGGTGGCGCATTTTCCCTCCAACGCATTGCTGCGAAAGCATGACGCACCTCCCGCGGATAAACTGAAACGCCTGCACGCGATTTGCGACTATTTGGGGATTGAGGTGAATACCGCGAATAACTACACTTTCGCGCGGTCGATCGACGCGGTGCGGAAACTCCCGAGTTCCGCGGAAAAGGACATGTTGATGCTGTTGTTCCGCAAGTGGGTATTCCCGCGGGTTGTCACGTAGTTCGATGGCGGAAGCGCAGTATGTGTCGTCAGGCGATTGTCCCGCGGGAACGGCGCATTACGGTTTGGGTATTGACCGTTACACGCACTTCACGTCGCCGATTCGCCGTTACGCGGATATTGTGGTGCATCGACAGTTACTGCACTGTTTGGAGAGTTCTACGGAAACTCCCGCGGTTGAGGAGGAGAAGGGATATGATTTGTTCCACGTCCCCACGATGGCGCCATCACTGTTGGAGGGAAAGGGCGTGGAGAAGGAGGGAACGTTGGACGACGATTTCTTGGGGGAATTGGTATCTTCGGGAGACGAAGAATTGAGTGACGGATTTATGGACGAATTGTTGGGTTCGGATGACTCGGCGGGAGAGGGTGGTGTTGAGGGTGTTTCCGTTAATGGTTTGTCCAATGAGTCATCGAAGGTTATTCCCACCAATAACTCATCCATCATTTCCGCCAATGATCCGTCGAAGGATATTCCCACCAATAACTCATCCATCATTTCCGCCAACACCTCCGAAGAAACTCCCTACAGCCAGTCCCTCAGCCAGCTGGCCAATCACCGTAGGTCTCTTTCCCGCCATTCACTCCAGTGAACCAACAGAATCGCCGCGCCAAACGTGCCGCGCAGCTTAGCGAACAACTTTTCCTCTGCTACTTCGTCCGCTTCAACCAGCCGCAACACAGAGATGCCATTGTCGCCGAAATTTGCGCCAATGGCGTCATGGCGCAAGTGCCGTACTTTGACGTGAAACTGCCTATCCGATTCGTCTCGCCACAAGGAGTCGTCGAACCGTGGGTCACCGACGAATTTGGCGCGAAATCGGTCATCGTTCAAACCGTGCAGACGGGAACCAATCAAATCGCAGATAACGCCATTCGAGGCGTTTCGGGAACGAAGACGAAATTGACGGTGACGGACGAAACAGGCCGGGTTTTGGTAACTCTGAAACTGTACCAGACTATTCGCGTGAGCTTAACCGCGGTTGTCGTCAATCGGAACACAAATAAGATGGACATCTGCGCCACTCTCATCAATGAAACGCCCCAGCATCAAGATGACTCGGAACCGTCGCTGAAGCAGTTGCTCCAGGATTGTAACGCCGTCAACCCGAGTGACAGGAAAAAGGACTATTTCGAGATCACGGAAGAGGAGGCGTTACCGCTCGAGGAAACGCGTCATCAAGTGCTTGAAACGGCGAAGTCTCTTTTAGGTGGAAATTGGGGAGGGAACTGAAGCGTAGAAAAGGGAGAAAAAAGCAAAGAAACGCACAAGGAATCGCGGTTCCAGTTCGGCGGGTTCGTAACTCCCCAGTCATCGTTATTGGCGAAGTGGAGGGAAGAGTACGGAGAGTTTGTGGACGAAGTGGATGAAACTCCCGCGCAGCGGAGCATCAAGTCGGTGGACAGTAAGGATGATGGGGCGTTTCCATCGTAGTGTCGAAGTTGATGGCGCGTCAGCAGAAGCTGAAGAGTGAAAAGTATAACGAGAGGAGAAAGAGAGCGTTAAGAGATCAGAAGTGAGTTGTTTGATAACAAACAAGTGAATCATTGTGGATCCAGTGAACAGCATATCCGTTTTCCATGTATGGCTCCACGAAACCGCGAAACATGGAGTTCGTTAGATCCCATCGGGCGCCGAAACCGTCTTCGATGCGGATTTCTAAGGCAACAATGTCGTGAGGAAGCAGATGGATGTTGATCCAGATGCAATGCTCCATGATGCGCAACAGCGTGGAGCGAGCGATCTCGTTCTGAACGCACTCTGGACCACGCATCTCTCCCCAGGCTCCCTTGCAGCGAATGCTGTGCTTACTTAGCGCACGAGCGCCCACTGTGAGCTGCGCCTTCGGATTGTGCTTCTTCTCAAATAGATTGAGTAGGAAGTCGCGCGAGGGATAGAGGATCCAACTCGATCCAACGGTATGGCGCATGCCCAAAAGGTGTTGCAGACCGTGCTCACCGAGGAGACGAATCACGTTATGAATTGCTTGTTCCCATGTGATCTCTGGATCCCGCAAAATCGAAACGGCTGCGTCATTTACCTCGTTCATAAACGAACAAGGACACTCCATATCTCCGTATCCAACAACAGAGCCTGAGAAGGATGGAATCGACTCATTCTCTTTCCAATAATCCAATTTCCTAGCAATCTCAACATGCGGGGGATACTTGAAATAGGAGCCGTTCCAGTTTTCCGTGATGGAGGGCCTATCGAGCTTATTCCTATGAATTAGGAGTTATCCGGAAAATGAACCAGTCGTTGGTGAGGTAATAATGGCTCCAATACTTCAAATACTCTTGGGAGAGAATGGTGTGAATGTCACATTGTTCTCTCAATATTCTAAACACACACTCTTCTGTGGATTCAGGAATACTCATAGACTGGAACAAACAACCATTACAACAATTGTATTACAGATGACACAATGATTCGCGTACCATGTCCACAACACAAGCGCTATGCATGACCAACACTCCATTTTCAAACCTGGATAGCCTTCTTTGCACGAGCCTTCTCCGAAATGAACGGAAGTACAACCGAGAGGAGTACACCCAGTCGAAGGGAATCTCCGTGAATCGAAGGCAGATATCCGTTATAGTACTCCGCGATCTCCTGATCGACTAGATCAAAAACGGAGTTGGGAACAAAAAGGATTTTTTCATCCAATATGTGATAGAGCGGATTGATCTTCTGGATGTTGATAAGATCACATGAATCTACGCCTCACCCGCTATTACTTTCAACTACATGGAATTCCATCGACGATCGCGTTCGTGATATCAAAAACACAAACATCATCGTCACACAACACAATCTACTCATCACCTCCAATTCCCAATTCGACAGAATCGATAAACGCATTGTTATACACAATGCCCAAGTCGTTCAAATACCCAATTTGTGTCGCGAGTGACCGGATGATCGCATCGGCATGTCCTTCCCATCGAACCAATGAAATGGATTCTTTCGCAACAGGACCGAAACACTATTTCAAAGGAAGCAAAAATCGCTCACATAAATGTCACACTTGCTGCGTGACCCAAATGGACTTCCCGACACGTTGGAAAGACGGTGCGAAAAACGGACGGAAGAAGGCCCTATTTCTGGCAAACGAGAAAGAAACGTACATTGGTTGAACTCCAGTCGATGGATCACGTGCTGCAAATACTCCCATTTTTGTTCCCTCCATTTGTTCGTTCCCTCCATCACGCGACCAATGAACCATTTTCCCTCCATTTTCACCCACTGCAACTCGCCCAACAATTTCCCGCCCATTTCAAAATCCGGCTCGTTTCCCTCCATCTTGCGATGACCGAAATAGGCACATTCCGTGATCTGCGCGCCAACGAGGGAACGCAACATTCCCTCCAACAAACACATCGTCACCGACTCCATCTTTTCCCGCGGGGAATGCGAAATCGGGTCAATCATCGGAATGGCAATAATCACCATGTTTTTGAAACAATCTCCCTCCAAGCAACTGCTCTCCACCAACCGATGCAAAACCACGGGAAACGCCTGCGAAAACAAAAAGAGCAAAATTCGCCCCGATTCCGTCCTCTCCGAAAACCGGCTGGAATTCGGCTCACAAGACCAAAGAACCGTTGAAAAGTAGTTGTAAAGATACTGCCGATTTTCGACAATTGCGTCATTTGCGCCACTGCCGCAATTTACGGCCAAATCCCGTGCCACGTCGCCGCCAATCCGATGCAGCTTCGAGCTCCGAAATACCTACGATTTACGTCACTCCAATAATCGCCACTTTTTCAAACGACGTGTTCCGCGGGTCGGACGCGTCGAATTCCGATCGAATATACCTAGAGTGAAACTCCCTCCAAGTGACAACGAATCGAGATTTCCCTCCACAAGTCCGAGGTCGGTGGGATCGAAGCCGGAGACGGCGCCGTGACACAGCTACATGTGATCTTTTCCCCGCGAATACTGTCATGGCGGGAAAACTTGGCGGGAAAAGAGCGCGACGTGCGGCGAAGACGGCCTGTGCGAGGACTTGCGAGCGATTGAGTCCTTCCTGGCAGACGCTGAGAATGGTATCGGAGGCTTGGAGATGGAGAAGTGGATGTGATGATGCCATCGACGATGTCGCGCTCGATGTTCCGATCTGTTGAAATTCCTCCGATCTTCCCTCCTCATGCGATGAAACTGATAAATCCCCGCCAAAAACCACTCTCCCGCCAAATTCCTGAAATACCCGCCAATCTTCCTCCAAGTCCTCCTTTCCCGCCAACCCGCGCGACCGCAGTTTCTCCACAATTCCCGCCATCTCGTCATCCCGAAACTCCCGCCATATGTCTTCCTCGGTCGTTACATGCAACACGGTCGTTTCCGTGTATCGTAGAAACGGGGAAACCCCCATCACCCGCATCATCGGCACCTGCGTCACCAAGTGTTCCGTCAGACGGAGCGATTCCCGCGGGGAGGGTCCCGCCGCTTGAAGAATCGCGAGGAGATCCATGACTAGCGGACGTGTCGCGGGAATCGCATCGAAGTGGCGCAGCAGCGATGTCAGCGAAGAAAACTGGGGAAGGGTCGAGTCGATGAGGATCGAGATGTGAGATGGAAGGAATCGATACGATGTCGAGGAAACTTCTTATGGAATACTCGTTGATCAGGAAGCCCATATAACTGAAATAGGGTACATTCTGATGTGTTCGGAAAACCTACGGAAAACAGAAAATACAACTCCTACGCAATTCTGAACTCCTCCTGTTTGAGAACAGTTCTCAACTGGGGAGAAGAAGAGTGATCCATCACATCCCTCTCGCAGCTGGATCGGAAAGTGAACTGCGAATGGACTTCCCTGAGGCATCCAGCTCGAGGGAGAACAGCAACGAACAAAAACAGTCAACGTAGAATGGATGGGGAGGATTCTCTGCAATAAGGGAATGAACACTCTCTAACCTTGTCAACAATCACTTTCATGATCGATTCGGGGATCATTCGTAATGGCAGTGAAAACTGGAGCACTGTCGTCAGTTGATTGCGATCATTTCTCTTTGTCAGAGGAAGTAGAATGTGGGGAATGGTATGGTTATCCTTCAAGTAAGACGACTCCCCTCACATCCAACACATAAGGCGGCTTCGTTCACCGTAACGTGATCCATGATGTGGTAGTTGTCTTGCAAGACTGGATGTTCCGTTGTTGCCGTCACTTTCTCAGCAGAGATCACAGGGTTTCGATTATCAACGAATACTAACGCAATGAGTTTATGCATCATTCAGTTCTCTACCTGGATCCGGAATTGGATTGCTGGTATCTTCGTTGGAGGACACTTGATAGAAAAAGCCGGAGTAACCAGGAACGGGATACGTTGTTTCCTTCTGCAACAGCGAAAAGGCTTCATCCGAATCGATTATCCCTTCCAGAAATCCATCATCATTCTCATGCTACATATTACGCGTTTCTCGTTAGGCCTACACGAATGAGAACGCGTCTTTCTAGCATTCTTTCACAAATAAGTGAAAATTGAATCTAACGTAACACTTAACGGTCTCAAACAATCTTTCCGCTGCAGTGCTGGATTCTGCAATTGAATTCTTTTCAGGGGTTCATAGCTGGGTGTGTATATTCTAGTGATCCCCTTTGTCCCTATCATGTTCTGACAATGCGTTTTCTCATTCGAAATGCACGTGGAGAGGTATTATCAGCGATGCTGTCCCATTCGTGGACTCTCATCCTTTCATCATCTCTCCACTCCCCATTCCATTCACAGCAATCCCACTCCTCCGTTTGTCCAACAAACAATCGAAAAGATAAATCACAAACCTCCATTGTAGTACTTGAGAGTGTAGAACCCAGAAACCTCTCCCTCTGACTGTCCGCGGCACGTGCACGCCATCGTGAACGGTTCCTTGGAATCGGTGAGATGCACGCAGAACACTCCCTACACTCACACCCCTTCCCCTCTCCAACCTGCACCACCTTCGTTTTCGAGAACACCATGAGCGCCACATGCAATGGCAGACATGCATACGATTGGATGACGCGACAGACCATGCATTCTCCATTGCGCACGCACCCCGTAGTCTCCAGAAGCGGTAAGAAGCTCTTTTCTCCCTCTTCCTCGAGGAAGTAGCCATCGCGCAGGATCTGCATCTACGAATGACTTCCCCATCTCTTAGCAACCCATCGTCGGTCCCACGCCAGGTCTTCACACGGCAGCGGACAACACATCCGAACTCCCTCCACATCCTCCTGGTCGAACAGCCGCAAACCCGTGATCGTCAGCTCCAACGCCCCGCGGGAATCCGAATACCATTCCACGTCTCCCGCGGGACTCAGCGAGAACTCGCACATCACCGGCCGGTGGTCCGATTTCTGCACGTTTTCGCACATGCGGTAATCTCTGGGTGAATGGAGGGAAAAGTGGAAACCCCACCACTTGGAGGGAATCGCGGCAACCCGGTAACGCGTGCCAGAGAATGCGGTCGACGTACGACGGCGTGCGTTTCGTCGAATCTCCCGCCATCATTTTGTAGAGGGAACGCACTCCCTCCAAGTGGGCGAAATCCGACGGCTCGTTGTTCCCGCGCTTCTGCAGTTTGAAAGTTGGCGGGAAATGAATGAATGGTTCCTCGTAGTCCGAAAATATGGACTTATTCTGGATCAGCTCGGTTAACTGGTCCTTCGCCAACAACTCCGAATAATCGTTCTCCTCGGCTCCCCGCACGATTTCCCGCAACACTTGCTCGCCGTCAGTTTCATTGAGGCGAAAGTTGAGATCGCCCGCCATGATCTACATCATCACCTCTCCCCTTCCTTACGACAAAATGGTACAGATAGGAACAGTCCCAGTCGCAGATTCCCAAATACTCCGCGGAAAACGAAGACAGGGTGCATCGCGCATCTTCGATGCGTTCCTTGAGGTGGCTTTTTCCCTCCTTTTAATCTTATATTCTATCGTACCTTCAAATCCGATGCGAAATGAGACCCCACGAACAGTAACGAGTAATGACCGAACATCACCTGAATCCCCGCGGAACCTTTATTCCCCAAACGACAAATTCCCAGACGAATTCCCTCGCAAACTCCCGCGGGACGGAGCAT
>ENA-UERG01002480-UERG01002480.1-human-gut-metagenome-genome-assembly--contig:-NODE-2480-length-13128-cov-5.513677_pt1 | contig 13128 bp, 10 predicted proteins | sample MGYA00242954_ERZ507954 | MGnify/ENA primary metagenome ERZ507954 (study PRJEB26167, sample SAMN06115478) | human gut metagenome | host: Homo sapiens | place: China:Sichuan | collected 2015-01-21... | reverse complement strand
CACCAAAGGGGAGCAATTGTCCGTTTTCTTTTGTGTGAGAGCCTGCTATAATGGGGAACGAAAAAAGAAAAAGAGAAAAGAAAGGAGGTTCACCTCATGCGATCCATAACACCAATGAGAATCGCAAAACTCGGCTATGTCGCCATCTCCATCCTGTTCTGCGCGCTCGGCATCCTTTTGATCGCCATGCCGGAAATCTCGCCCGAGGCGGTCGGCATCGCGCTCGGCTGTATCATGACCGTATTCGGAGCGGTGAAGCTCGTCGGATACTTCTCCCACGACCTGTTCCGTCTCGCGTTTCAGTACGACCTTGCGTCGGGACTGCTCATGCTCCTGCTCGGATGCGTTCTTCTGATCTCCCCCGACCGAATGCTGAGCGTCCTCTGTACCGTCCTTGGCATCCTGATTCTTTCGGACAGCCTCCTGAAGATTCAGATCTCCGTTGACGCGCGCAGCTTCGGACTCAAGCGGTGGTGGCTGATCCTCACCGTTGCAACCGTTTCGGCTGTGTTCGGCGCAATCCTGATCTTCCGCCCCGCCGAAAGCATCCGCATTATGACAGTTCTGCTCGGCATCTCGCTGTTCACCGACGGCGTGCTGAATCTCAGCACCGCCCTGTGCGCAGTCCGGATTGTCCGACACCAGAAACCCGACTGCTACGAAACAGAATTTGAAGAAAAAAAGGAGTAACTCACCATGCATTTTTCCAAAGCGGTTGTCAGATGCCGCGTACCCATTCTGATCTTCACTGTTCTTCTGCTGATCCCCTGCGTGTTCGGCATGATCAATACCCGCATCAATTACGATATGCTGGATTATCTGCCCTCCGATATGGACACGGTCAAAGGACAGGACGCCCTGCTGGAGGAATTCGGCAAAGGCGCGTTTTCCTTTATCATTGTAGAGGATATGCCCGTCAAAGACGTTGCCAGGCTGACCGAGAAAATCGAAAAGGTTGACCACGTGGAAACCGTCCTCTGGTATAACACCCTCGCGGATATTTCCATTCCCATGGAGCTGTTGCCGGACGAAATCTATAAAGCCTTCAACACGGGACACTCCACCATGATTGCGGTCTTTTTCGACAGCGCAACCTCGGCGGACGTCACCATGGACGCCATCCGCGAGATCCGCTCGATTGCGGGCAAACAGTGCTTCGTTTCGGGTATGTCGGCACTGGTTACCGACCTGAAGGATCTTTGCGAAAAGGAAGAGCCGATTTACGTCGGCATCGCGGTCGTGCTTGCGCTTGTCGCGATGCTTCTCTTCCTCGACAGCTTCCTCGTCCCGTTCATCTTCCTCGCCTCCATCGGCGCGATGATTCTCGTCAACCTCGGAACAAACTACTTCCTCGGCGAAATTTCTTACATTACAAAAGCGCTTTCCGCCGTCCTTCAGCTTGCCGTAACGATGGATTACTCCATCTTCCTCTGGCACAGCTACAACGAACAGCGCACCCGTTACCCCGATAAACGCGATGCCATGGCGCACGCGATTCACGAAACGCTGACGAGTGTCCTCGGCAGTTCGATTACCACCGTTGCGGGCTTTATCGCGCTCTGCTTCATGAGCTTCACACTCGGACGTGACCTCGGAATCGTCATGGCAAAGGGCGTTGTGTTCGGCGTCATCGGTTGCGTAACCGTCCTGCCTGCGCTGATTCTGGTATTCGACAAACCGTTGCAACATTCCCGTCACCGTTCGATTATCCCGAACATGAAGGGTGTTGCGAATTTCCTGACCCGTCGCTTCCCCATCTTCCTTGCGGTATTCCTGCTTCTCATCGCCCCCGCGCTTTACGGTTATAACAAGACCAACGACGAGGTGTACTACGATATGGGGCAATGCCTGCCGGAGGATATGGAATACGTTATCGCCAATTCCAAGCTTTCGGAAGACTTTGACATCGCCTCCACGCATATGGTATTGGTGGACGCCAAGCTGTCCGGCAAATCCGTGCGCGCCATGATCGACGAAATGGAGCAGGTGGACGGCGTGAAATACGTCCTCGGTCTGGAATCGGTGCTTGGCTCGCGAGTTCCGGAAGAGGTTCTGCCCGACAGCATCCGCAGTATCCTCAAGAGTGACCACTGGGAACTGCTTCTCATCAATTCGGAATACAAGGTCGCAAGCGATAAGGTCAACGACCAGATCGACAGCCTGAATGCCATTCTGAAAAAGCATGACCCGAGCGGTATGCTCATCGGCGAAGCCCCCTGCATGAAGGACATGATCGAGACAACCAATCACGACTTCCAGGTTGTCAATGCGGTATCGATTCTCGCAATCTTCGTCATCATCGCACTGGTGGAAAAGAGCGTCAGCCTGCCGTTCATCCTGATTGCGGTCATCGAGCTTGCCATCTTCATCAACCTCGGCATCCCGCACTACGCCGGGCAGTCGCTCCCCTTCATCGCGCCGATCTGCATCAGCACCATTCAGCTGGGCGCAACGGTCGATTACGCAATTCTGATAACCACGCGCTACAAAGCGGAACGTGCCGCGGGGCGCGACAAACGCGGTGCTGTAACCGAAGCGCTCGCCGCCTCGATCCCGTCCATCCTTGTATCCGGCATGGGACTGTTTGCGGCAACCTTCGGCGTGGCGCTCTACTCCGATATCGACATCATCAGCTCGATGTGTATGCTGATGGCGCGCGGCGCTCTCATCAGCATGGGCTGCGTGATCTTCTTCCTGCCCGCGCTTCTGATGCTGTTTGACGGTCTGATCCGCCACACCACATTCGGCATGAAGCCCGGTCCGAAGGCAACCGCAAAGCAAACCGCCGTCAAGGATTCCCCGGAAACACGGTTTGAAGCAACGGGATCGGGCGAATCCGTCCGCACGCTCTCCGATTCTGAGGATGACAAATCCGTATCCACGCAGGAAGCGCTGAAGTATATCGGAATCATAGCAGGTGTCGGACTCGGAATCCGCATGGCATTCAAATATCTGAAAGCCCTGTTTCTGTAAGAACAAATGGAGGAAATAAGAATGAAAACAAAACTGATTAAAATCATCAGCACGGCGCTGTCGGTGCTTCTGCTTGGCGGTGCGTCGGCGGGAATCGCGGTTTATGCCGCGCAGAACGAACAGAAAGCGGCGGAAACAGAGTCTGCAGGCTCTGCTTCCGAAAATACCGAAGCGACCGAAAAGCCGCAGAAAAACGAGACTGTCTATGTCCTCGCGGGCAATGACGGCTCGGTGAAAAAGATCATTGTCAGCGACTGGATCCGCAACGCGCTGAACGAGGGCAAGCTGAACGACGCTTCCGACCTCTCGGACATTGAGAACGTCAAGGGCGACGAGGGCTACACCATGGGCGGCGACAACACCAAGGTCTGGGATGCGGACGGCAAGGACATCTACTATCAGGGCACGATTGAAAAGGAACTTCCCGTTTCCATCGGCATCCGCTACACGCTGAACGGCGAGTCGGTTACCGCCGACGAAATTGCAGGCAAGAGTGGCAAGGTAACCATCCGCTTCGATTACACCAACCGTCAGTGGCGCACGGTCACGATCGACGGCAAGGAGGAAACAATCTATGTTCCCTTCGTCATGCTGACGGGGATGCTGCTTGACAACAACGTTTTCTCCGACATTGAGGTAACCAACGGAAAGCTTGTCAACGACGGCGACCGCACGGCTGTCATCGGCGTTGCACTTCCCGGTCTTGCCGAAAACCTCGGCGTAACCGACGAGCAGATTGCGATTCCTTCCTATGTGGAAATCACGGCAACCGCCAAGGATTTCCGCCTTGCGACAACGGTCAGCGTTGCAACCAACGAGTTGTTCAACAAGATTGACACCTCGGTATTCGACAACGCAACGGAAACCGTGGAAGAGAAGCTGACACAGCTGAACGGCGCAATGACGCAACTGATGAACGGTTCTTCTCAGCTTTACGACGGCGTTTGCACGCTCCTTGAGCAGTCGGGGGCTCTGATCGACGGTATCGGTCAGCTCGCCGACGGTCTGAAGGAGCTGAACGAGAACAGCGCCACCCTGCGCGGCGGTGCGAAACAGGTGTTTGACACGCTTCTCGCAACCGCGCAGTCCGAGTTGGCAAAAGCCAGCGTGGATGTGACCCTGACCACCGGGAACTACGGCGCGGTGCTGGACGGTGTGATTGCTTCGCTGGCCACGGCAGGCACGGAAGAGCATCCGACCGCACATGACGCGATTGTTACGGCTGTTACGGCGACGGTTCGCGAGCAGGTCACGGCGAAGGTCACCGAAGGCTACCGCGAGCAGGTTCTGGCGGCAGTCCTGCAAACACGGGGCATGACGGTTGAGCAATACAACGCGGCAGTTGCGGCGGGCTTAGTCGACGAAGATACGCAGGATCAGGTTGACGCGGCGGTCTACATTCAGATGAAAAAAGCCTCCACGCAAACCGCCGTTTCGGCAATGGTGGACGCGCAGATGGCAACCGGGCAGGTTCAGGCGCTTGTTGCGCAGAATGTGACCGCGCAGGTCAACGAAAAGACTGCCGAAATCCGGGCGCTGAAGGGGCAGTTGGACGACTACAACACCTTCTACACGGGGGTCAATGATTACACGGCGGGCGTTGACAAAGCCTATGCGGGCATCTCCGAATTGGTTGCCCAGCTTCCGAAGCTGACGGCAGGCATTACCGATCTGCGCGACGGTGCGGGTCAGCTCCGCGACGGCTTGACCGAGTTCAACACCGAGGTGGTCGGCAAGCTGGTTGCTCTCGCAAACGGCGATGCCAAGACCGTTCTCGTCCGTCTTCGCGCGACGGTCGATGTCTCGAAGTCCTACAACAACTTCTCCGGCATCGGAGACATGGACGGTCAGGTTAAATTCATCTACCGCACCGACGCTGTATAAGGATGCGCCAGAGGGGGCTTTTCAGGAAAGCCCCCCTCTGGACTCCCCCAAACCTTTTCACCAAATTGGAAAGTGCGAACATAGTGCCTCTATTTGATGGGTAAAACATATGCCAATCGTGAAAAGCGAGGCGTAGTGAGAAAATCTTGAGTTATGCTCAAATTCCATTCAGGGACTCCTTGAAAAGCCCTTAAAAATTCAGAACTTCCCCCCAAAGGGCGAACCCTGTGGTTTTCAGCTTTTTTTCGAAAGGCTCTGAGTACAGATCTATCGTCTTGGACACAGAGCGATGAAAGCCGCAGGGCTTTGCTCTCTTCTCTCAAAAATTGTCCCCGCAGGCAGAGACTCGCGATGCGGGATCTCTGCCTGCGGGGACGTTCTTGGAGTTCTCAGAACCTTCTTTCAAGAAGGTTCTGCGTGAGGTGCGGGGCAACGCCCCGCGACCTTCCTTACCCCTCCAAAGACCGAAGGTAACGGATGCAGCGGGCAACTTCCTCAGGTCCTGTGGGGTCTAAGCCCTCGGACTCAACCACAATGCGAACGCCGTTGCGGATCGCCCAATCGCGAACGCGGGTAACGGGCGCTTTGCCTTCGCCCAAAGCCTTGCCCTGCACGCCGTCGTGTACGTGCTCATAGTTTCTGTTTTCGGGAGCAGTCGGAATGCCGTCTTTGAGATGAATCACACGAATGCGATCCTTGTGCGCTTCCAGAAAATCCACGGGGTCAATTCCCGCATTGAACGCCCAGAAGGTGTCAACCTCAAGTTCCACCTCCGTCCGTTCCAACAGCTCATTTTCCATGACCTTTCCGCAGGGATTCTCGAAAAATTCCTTGGAGTGGTTATGATATCCCAACGCGATTCCGTTTTCCGCCAGTTTCTTCTGCGCCTCGTTCAAAAGCGCAATGTTGGCTTCCATCACATCCGCGGGCTTCCAATGCGCTGCAGGTACGATCAGATTGTCGCACCCGATCGCCTTGTGGTAAGCGATGGTCGCGTCGATCTTCCCGGGCACAAGCTGATCGACCCCCGTGTGCGTTCCCGAGCATATCAGACCGAACCCGTCAAGCCACCCCTTGACCTCCTCGGCGGGATGGCCGAAAAAGCCCGCGAACTCCACATAGTGATAGCCGAGTTCCGCCACCTTGCGGAGCGCCTCCCGCAGATCCTTCTCTGCAACGTCCCGTACACTGTACATTTGAATTCCGTATTCCATATGAATCGTTTCCGTCCTTTCCTCGCGTATGCGCGATTATAAAACCATTATAGCACAGAAAATTGCGTTTTGCAAGACAGAAACAGCCTATCGTCGGACAAAATTTGACATCCTGAAAAAAGCGCCGCGCAATTCCGGAACAGAATCGCGCGGCGAAAGTTTTATTCTTCCTTATGCATCAGGTCTGCAACCGTGATACCGTCAAAAAAATCATTGGTCAGCTTGTTGAATCTGCTCCACATGGCAATGGTTCTGCAACCGCCGGAACGCGTGCAGGGGCTGTCGCCCGACAGGCAGGATACAGGCGCGAGATCTCCCTCGGTCAGGCGCAGGATTTCGCCCACCCGGTAGTCCTCGGGACGGCGCGTCAGCCTGTATCCGCCGCCCTGCCCCTGCAGACCCTCCACCAAGCCGTTTTTGACCAGAACCGGCATGATCTGCTCCATGTATTTCTTGGAAATTTCCAACCGCTCCGCAATGTCCTTCATCGCAATATAGGCATGGTCATGGCTGTTTTCAGCAAGGTCGATCATCATCCGCAGGGCGTAGCGCCCGCGCGTGGAAACCATCATTTCCAAACACCTCCCGTTATCGGATCACGCCGCCGCCGACAACCGTGTCTCCGTCGTAAAGAACCACCGCCTGCCCGCGCGTAATCGCCCGCTGCGGCTCGTCAAAGACCACCCGAACCCTCCCGGGTGCAGTCACCGTTACGGTTGCCCACTGTTCCGCCTGCCGGTAGCGAACCTTTGCCTTCACACGCAGGGGTTCTGACGGCTCATCGCAGGCAATCCAGTTGAAGCCGTCCGCCTCCAGCTCCCGGCTGAAAAGATCGGCGTTCTTTCCGAGCACCACGCGGTTGTTTTCCGCGTCGATCTTCACGACGTAAAGCGGCTCACCCGCAGCAATGCCAAGTCCTTTTCTCTGCCCGAGCGTATAGTGAATAATCCCCTTATGCCTTCCGAGAACCCGTCCCGTGGTGTCCACAAAATCCCCCTCGGGGTAGGTTTTCCCGCGATAGCGGCAGATGAAGGACGCGTAATCCCCGTCGGGAACAAAGCAGATGTCCTGACTGTCGGGCTTGTCCGCATTGTAGAACCCCTGCTCGGTTGCCACGCGGCGGGTCTCTTCCTTCGCCATGTCGCCCAGCGGAAAGCAGGTGTGCGCCAACTGTTTCTGCGTCAGCGAATAGAGCACGTAACTCTGATCCTTGTCGGGGATCAGCGATTTCTTCAGCAGAAACCGCTCCCCCGCCCGCTCGATCCGCGCATAGTGACCCGTGACCACGCAGTCACACCCCAACTCTTCGGCGCGGTGATACAGGCGGTCGAACTTGAGGTGACGGTTGCAGTCGATGCAAGGGTTCGGGGTCTCTCCCGCTTCATAGGCGCAGACGAACCGCTCCATCACCTCGCGGCGGAAATCTCCGCTGAAATTGAACACATAGTACGGAATTCCGAGACGGTGCGCCACGCTCCGCGCGTCCTCCACATCGTCAAGCGAACAGCAGGTTCGCGACCGCTCCACGCCCGCGTCCTCGTTGGAATAAAGCTTCATGGTCACGCCGATGCAGTCATACCCGCGCTCACGCATCAGATAAGCGGCAACCGACGAATCCACGCCGCCGCTCATGGCGATCAGCGCTTTACTCTTCATGACAGTGCGGACAGGAATCGCAGTCCGCAAACTTGCAGGAGTCGTAGGGAATGTGGTTGCGGTCGTAGTAGTCCTTCACCGCCGCCTTGATCGCCTGCTCCGCCAACACCGAGCAGTGCATCTTGTAGGCGGGCAGACCGTCCAGAGCCTCGGCAACCGCCTTGTTGGAAAGTTCCAGCGCCTCGCTCACGGGCTTGCCCTTGATCATTTCGGTTGCCATGGAACTGGAGGCAATCGCCGAGCCGCAGCCGAAGGTTTCAAACTTCACGTCGGTGATGATACCGTCCTTGATTTTGAGATAAATCTTCATGATATCGCCGCATTTCGCATTGCCGATCTCTCCCACGCCGTCCGCGTCCTCAATCACGCCCACATTGCGCGGATTCCTGAAATGATCCATTACTTTTTCACTGTACAGTGCCATTTTCGCTCACTCCTTTATTTCAGATAGAATTCCTTCTTGCCCGTTACCTTGTCGCGCCAGAGCGGAGACATATTCCGCAGGTAGTCCACAACCGCGGGAATCTCGCGGAGCATATCGTCCACATCCTCGTCGGTGTTCGTCTCGCAGAGCGAGAGCCGCAGAGAACCGTGCGCAATCTCGTGCGGATGCCCGATGGCAAGCAGGACGTGGCTCGGGTCAAGCGACCCGGACGTGCAGGCAGACCCGGACGACGCGCAGATACCCTTTGCGTCCAGAAGAAGCAACAGACTCTCGCCTTCAATGCCTTCAAAGCAGAAGTGCACATTGCCCGGCAGACGGTTTACGGGATCTCCGTTGAGAACCGAATGCGGAATTTTCGAGAGTCCCGCAATCAGACGGTCGCGCAGAGCCGTCAGCTTCGCGCTGTTCTCCGCCATATGCTCGCAGGCATCGTCCAGAGCCGCCGCCATACCCATGACGGCGGGCAGATTTTCCGTTCCCGCGCGCTTGCCTCTTTCCTGCGCGCCGCCCTCAATCAGGCTGACGAGCGGAATGCACTTACGGCAATAGAGCACGCCGATGCCCTTAGGTCCGTGGAACTTGTGCGCCGAGAGCGACAGCATATCAATGTTCTGCGTTGCCACGTTGATCGGCAGATGTCCTGCCGCCTGTACCGCGTCGGTGTGGAAGATCACGCCCGCCTCGCGGCAGACCTTGCCGATCTCCGCAATCGGCAGAACCGACCCGATTTCGTTGTTTGCATACATCACCGTGACAAGACAGGTATCGGGACGGATTGCCGCCCGCACCTGCTCCGCCGTGATGTTGCCGACCTTGCCAACATCCAACAGTTCAATCTCAAAGCCCTGCTTTTTCAGTTTTTCCAACGTGTGCAGAACCGCGTGATGCTCAAAAGCGGTGGAAATGATATGCTTTTTGCCTTTCTTCTCCCCCACTGCGGCGGCAGACAGAATTGCCTGATTGTCCGCCTCGCTTCCTCCCGAGGTGAAGGTAATCTCCCGAGGGGTACACCCCAACCGTTTTGCAATGCGCTCGCGCGCGTCGCAAAGCGCCTCGTTTGCCCGTTGCCCGACCGAGTGCAGGCTGGACGGATTCCCGTAGATACGATCCATATACGGCATCATTGCCTCAATGGCGACCCGACTCATTTTCGTTGTCGCCGCGTTATCCGCGTAAATCTCTCTCATATTCGTTCCTTTCCTCGCCGAGCCGTTTCCAGAGCTGCGGCAACATTCCTTCAAAATTCACCCCGTACCAATGCGCGGGGTCTCCGACCGTGTTTTTGATACATTCCACCGTAAAATCCGCGGCAAGCCGCGCCGCCTGCGGGACGGTCATGCCCCGCATCAGCGCGCCCGTGAACACCGAGGCGTACACGTCGCCCGTTCCGTGACAGCTCCGTGCCAGCCGCTCGTGCTCGTAGTAATCGGTTTCGCCGTCCCGCGCGACCAGAACGCCGGTTTTGCCCGCGCGGTAGCCGATTCCCGTCAGTACCACAGTTCGTTCACCAACCGCCGCACGGAGCGCCGCCAACAGGTCTTTGATCCCGTTCTCACCGTAGGTTTCCGGGTACGGATACTCCGCCAGCAGACAGGCTTCGGTGAGGTTCGGGAGAATCACATCCGCCTCGCGGCAGAGTTCCCGCATTGCCGCGACGAAAGCTCCGTCAAACGCGGGATACAGCCGCCCGTTGTCCGCCATTGCGGGATCTACAATGCGTACCGCGCCCGGTTGCAGGCAACTTTCCATGATCGCCTTCACTTCCGCTACCTGCCGCGCGCTTCCGAGATAACCCGTGTAGAGCGCGTCGAAACGGATGCTCTCTTCCTCCCAGACCTTGCGGACACCCGCCATTTCATCGGTCAGATCGCGGTTCGTGAAATGCCGGAAGGCGGTGTGCGTGGAGAGCATCGCCGTTGGCAGAACACAGCATTCCAGACCGCAGGCGGAAAGAATCGGCAGCGCAACGGTCAGCGAACACTGCCCCACGCAGGAGATATCCTGCACGGTCAGAATCTTTTTTTCCGCCATCAGTCCGCAAACAAAGGCGTGGACAGATAGCGGTCGCCCGTATCGGGCATCAGAACCACCACGGTCTTTCCCTCGTTTTCGGGGCGCTTTGCGACTTCGATTGCCGCCCACAGCGCCGCGCCGGAGGAGATTCCGACCAAAACGCCCTCGCGCCTGCCCATCAGTCTGCCCGTTGCAAACGCGTCCTCGTTCGTCACCTTGACAATCTCGTCATAAATCTTTGTATCCAGAATTTCCGGCACGAAGCCAGCGCCGATGCCCTGAATCTTGTGCGCTCCCGCAACGCCCGTCGACAGCACCGCCGAGCTTGCAGGCTCAACCGCCACAACCCGCACGGAGGGCTTCTTTTCCTTCAGGTATCTGCCCGTACCCGTTACCGTTCCGCCCGTGCCGACTCCCGCAACGAACACGTCAACCGCGCCGTCGGTATCGGCAAAGATTTCAGGTCCTGTGGTCTCATAGTGCGCCTGCGGGTTGGAAGGATTGACGAACTGCCCCGGAATGAAGCTGTGCGGAATCTCCTTTGCCAGCTCCTCCGCCTTTGCGATTGCGCCCTTCATGCCCTTTGCGCCCTCGGTCAGAACCAGTTCCGCGCCGTATGCCTTCATCAGCTGTCTGCGCTCCACCGACATGGTCTCTGGCATGACGATGATAATGCGGTAGCCCCGCGCGGCGGCAACCGAGGCAAGCCCGATTCCCGTGTTGCCCGAGGTCGGCTCGATGATAACCGATTCCTTCGTCAGCTTTCCCGCCGCTTCCGCGTCGTCCAGCATTTTTTTTGCGATCCGATCCTTAACCGATCCTGCGGGATTGAAATATTCCAGTTTTGCCAACAGTCTCGCGTGCAGTCCGTATTCCGATTCGATATGCTTCAGCTCCAGAAGCGGGGTGTGCCCGATGAGCTGATCGGCAGAAGAATAAATGTTTGCCATAACGGGTTCTCCTTTTTATTCGCCTATCAATCCGATAGGTTTTCTGTACATATGATACCACACATTACCTACTTTGTCAATAGGTTTTCGAAATTTTCTTCCGGAAAAAGTATTTTCGGGCGAAAAAGCAGGATTCCGGGCGGTTTTCAGGGAGCTTTTGAACGCAAAAAGGAAGCACCCCGAAGGGTGCTTCCTCCAATTGCTGACAAACTGCTTTGAATTTTGAATCGCATCCGCAAAACACTCGCGTTTTACCGGATCAGTCCGCTTTCGCGAAGCAGGATTTCCACGTCCGTGCCTTTGACCTTCTTCAGCGCGATCTTGAGCGCTTCTTTTTCCATGAAGGTCAGCTTCATATCGGTGATCGGCTTCTTGTCGATTGCGTAGTAGCAGGCGCGGAGCAGTTCGCGCACGTCGTACTTGCTTCCCCAGACCTCCGGCACGCCGCGGTCAACGTCCAGAAGCGTGTACACTGCCTCCATACCGGTACGGATGGAATACTCGGTGGTGAAGATAGTGTCGCGCGGGGTCTCGGCAAACTGACCGAGGAACGCGAAGTTTACCGCACCGTCCGGAACAACCTTCGGGCGGTCGGATTCCTTTCTCGGCTGGAAGAACGCGTTGATATACGGCATGAAGCAGGTCGTGGTGTTGCAGGCATTCTTTGCAAGATCCTCGATGCGGTCGGTCGGCACGCCGATGTGGTACAGCCACTCGCGGCAGACCTCTTCGCCCGTGCAGTCGCGCATTGCCTTCTTCACATAGTTGCCCTCGCGGTTGGTGTTCAGCGAATAGAGCCAGACCAACACGGTGTTTCTGTCCTGCGAACGGAACTGCGGCTGACGGTTGATGGTCCACGACAGATACCAGTTCTCGGTGCTGTCCTTGACCGTCACGATACCGCCGGTTGTGACCTTGCCCTCACGCGGGTCGCGCTTGCAGATATTCATGATGTGGCGGATCACTTCCTCGTTCGAGGTTTCCACGGTCGCGCTCATCCAGTTGGTTGCGTCGGTGTCGCTGCAGAACGCGTCGGGGTTGCCGTATTCGCCGTTCTCCGCCTGCGCCGCGATCTTCTTCCACATATCCCACGATTCGCCCGCGCCATCGCGCACACCTGACAGATCCGGCGCGTGCGTCTGGTCGCCGTAGCAGGACGTATCGGTGCAGCAGCCGTTCGTAATGAACACAAGGTCATCCTCAATCAGATCGATCGTTTCCTCCTTGCCGTCGCGGACATAGACAATCTGCTTTGCAATCCGCTTGCCGTTCTCGTTGGCGATCACAACGTTCTTCACATCCATGCCGTACTCGATCTTCACGCCGTGCGACTCCAGGTACTTGACCAGCGGCAGAATCATGCTCTCGTACTGGTTGTACTTGGTAAAACGGAGCGCGCTGAAGTCGGGCAGACCGTCAATGTGGTGGACGTAGCGGCAGAGATACCGCTTCATCTCCAGAGCGCTCGACCAACGCTGGAACGCGAACATCGTCTGCCAGTAGAGCCAGAAGTTGGTGCTCCAGAAGGACTCGGGCAGAACTTCGGAAATCTTCTTGCCTTCCAGATCCTTCTCGGGCGTGATGAACAGCTTGGAAAGCGCCAGAGCCGATTCTTTGTCAAGCTCAAACTTTTTATCGGTGTGCGCGTCCTCGCCGCGGTTTACGGTTGCACGGCAGAGCGAATAGTTCGGGTCGTGCTTGTTGAGCCAATAGTACTCGTCCAGCACCGAGACGCCGGGCGTTTCGATCGACGGGACATCGCGGAACATATCCCACATACACTCGAAGTGGTTGTCCATTTCCCGTCCGCCGCGCATGAAGAAGCCCTTGGTCACGTCCTTGCGGCCGTCGCAACTTCCGCCCGCCAGATCCAACTTTTCCAAGAGGTGGATGTGCTCGCCCTTCACCTGACCGTCGCGGACGAGGTAAAATGCCGCCGACAGGCCGGCAAGACCGGTGCCGATGATATAAGCCGATTTTTTGTCAGCGTCCT
>ENA-UERG01002472-UERG01002472.1-human-gut-metagenome-genome-assembly--contig:-NODE-2472-length-13194-cov-5.676450_pt1 | contig 13194 bp, 13 predicted proteins | sample MGYA00242954_ERZ507954 | MGnify/ENA primary metagenome ERZ507954 (study PRJEB26167, sample SAMN06115478) | human gut metagenome | host: Homo sapiens | place: China:Sichuan | collected 2015-01-21... | reverse complement strand
GGACATGCCCTTCTTCACCTTCAGGCCCCGGTCCTTGCACTCAGCCTTCAGCTCAGAGAGGGACATTTCGGAGTAGTCAGTCTCCTCATCGTCCTCATCTTCCTCATCGTCGTTCTCACCATCCAGGAGGGCCATCAGGTCTTCCTCATCGGCCTCGTCCAGGATGAGGTCAATCAGGGCTTTGGTCTTCTTGGCAGCCAGGACCTTCTTCTTGGGGATGTCCAGCTCCAGGGCCAGGTCCTTCAACTCATCCTTGGACATCTCGCCCAGCTTCTCCTCCAGGTCCACTTCATCCTCGTCGTCCTCTTCTCCTTCGGAGTCATCAGAGTCTTCCTCATCCTCATCAGCTTCCTCAGGGTTGATGTACTCCAGGATGCGGGCTCTCTTCTTGCCCTCATAGGTTTCGTGGCCTACCTCAACTTCACAGTTCAGGCCGACCAGGTCGTTGGTGTCCAGGTCGAAAGACCCATTCGGAATGTCCATGCCCAGAGCCAGCATGACACCCTTCAGCTTGAACAGGGCCTGGGGCTGGAGGGAGCAGTTCTCGAACAGCTTGGCACCCTTGTGGGGTCCTTCGGTGACCTCGAACTCCAGCTTAATCATGTTGTTGCCTTCACGAGACTTGGTCAGCTCAGCCTTGTTGACCACAACAGCATAGGTGCCTTCAGGGATAGCCCTCCGGCCGACCTCCACTCCGGAAAGGTCCAGATTGACAGAGGAGCCCCCTCTGCCTCTTCTCTTGTTTTTGGTTGCCATGGAAATAACCTCCTTAATTTTTAGGGTCATCCTGATTATATCAGACTTTGGCCCTTTTGTAAATTACTTATTGCCCAGTTTCTTCTTGACCCTGGTACCTTTTTTCTTGGTTCCTGTGGGGTCCTCCCACTTGCCCTTGACCACCTTCATGATGTCCTTGTAGTTGGCATCCACCAAGAACTGAGGACAGGGGGTGCCAAAGGGACGGGTGACCTTCGTGATGTAGTAGGGGTTCGGCCCCAGTCTCAGGCGGAACTCAATGTTCCTCCGGACCTTGGCCCCCTCCAGCTTCTCCACATTCTCAAACTGGTAAGTGTGGCCAATCACACAGGAGGCAGCACAGAGGGTACGGGCCACAGAGGGCATAAGGCTGGGTCCTACCTCAGGAAGCAGCTGGTCCTCCCCCTCACCATCTCCAGACTCCATACGGTCCTGGCAGTTGAAGCAGGGGGTGATGCCCAGGTCAGTTAGTCCCTTGTAGAGATTGATGACCTCCTTCAGGTACCCACCAGCAGTTCCATACATGCCCTGAGACATCTTGCTCTTGCCTTCCCCGTCCATGACCTTCTCATAGCAGAAGTCCTGCAAGGCAGTCATGTGGTCAATAACCACAGACTTGAATTTGTCAGGGTTCTCTTCCAGGTAGTCATAGATGTCATAGATTTCATCGAAGGACTCCAGCTCGAAGACAGTGATGTCTCCAGGCTCCAGGTCCTCCCGCTTTCCCGAGTCAGTACCCTTGTCCTTCACATCGATGAGGAGCAGGGGCTTGGGCAGGGTACAGGAGATTGTGGTCTTGCCGGTACCAGGGCGACCATACAGGGTGATGATGGTCGGGGTGTCCATGTCAAGCAGGTCTTGGAAGCGGTCCTCCAGACTGGACTTCTTAGGGGTTTTCTTCTTCGTTGCCATCGGGTCTTCCCTCCTTTTCTACTACTTCGAATTGCTTCTTCCTGATGAAGTCAGTGTCCAGGCCCATCAGGTCAGCCTGGCACAGGGGCTTGTAGTCACACCAGGCACAGCCCTTCCCGAGGTTCCGGTCACAGAGCTTGTCTCCATACCTAAGGATTTCTTTAGCTGTGGATTTGAAGTCATTCATGATACCCTTGACTACAGTGTGGTTCACCCTCACAGGATAGCGACGAAAGTAGTCATCATAGGAGACTTTGGCCAGAAGGTCCTGATAGTCCTTCGGGTCCTTGCCCATTTCCAGCAGGGCCTTCTTGACCGTATATGGTGTGGAGTCAATGCCTCTCTTGGAGAGCTGTCCACTGGCGAGAATCTGGGGCCTGGCAGGCTCCTTGGCCCGAATGATGTCCCACAGTGTTCCTTTGGGAGAGTACCCCATCTCGGTGACTGCCCAGGTGTAGAGAGCAGACTGAGTGTTGAGGAGCAGGAAGTCATAGTCCGGGTTTCTCTTGTAGGTCTTGGTCTCCTTGGGCCAGACAGCCCCTTTCTCGTCCTCGACCAGTGCATCCAGGTAGCCTTCAATGACCACTCCAGGCATGAGGGGCAATTCAAAGTGGAGCTCGTTGCCCAGATAGACCAGGCCATCATCCTCGTAGAGGGCTTGATAGTTTTCCATCAGTTCCTCCACCATACGGGGAATGTCTCCGAACTCCACAATCTCCTCCTTGAAGGTCTCCCTGTAGAACTGCTCAGCGAAAGCCTTGTAGGGCTTCCTCCAGGACCGACCAGAGTCATAGGCCTCGATACACTCATGAATGATGGAGCCTCTCCTGAGGGCGATACCCTTCCTCTTGGGCCTGAGGTGGTCATGATACTTGTAGTGATAGGCCATGTGGCATTTTCTCCAGGTGCTAATCTTGGAATTAGATATCTTGAGAATATCTGCCATCTTGGTTCACCTCCTTCCTATGTGTATATTATACCACAAAAGAAGACTCCCGGGAATGGGGGTCATTCTTGGATTATTTCAGACCATCCAGGTAAGTCTTGAGTTGTTCCTGCCAGTCTCCACCCTCTTCCATGTGGAGCTCTATGCCTGCACCCCAGGACTTGCCCACTGCCACATCAGCCACAATCGGCACATCAGTGTCAAAGTGGAATACGTCCTCAAGGGCCTTAGGGTGTTCCAGAATATGCTTGGCCCTTGGACAGAACTCCATCAGGTAGTCGTTCCTCACTTCGAACAGGGTAGCATCATGGACTGTACCAATGACAAAGAACTTGTCCTTGTCCAGTACGTAGTCAGGGTCATAGTACTGGGCATTGCCCATAATTTCGGACATTCCCAAGATGGTAAGGTCAGAGCCAAAGCCCTGCACTGGTGAGTTGATACTCTGTCTCTCAGCTTCAGCTTTCTTCGATTTGTCTGTGGAGTAAATGTCAGGGAGTCTCCGGAGTCTTCCAATGGGAGACCTGACCTGGCCCATAGACTGGACAATTCTTCTCTGCTTGGAGTGCCACTTGGGAAGGAAGTGGTAGGCCTGGAAAAATCTCTCTCGCCACTGTTCAGCCTCTTTGTCTGTGAGGTCTACCCCATAGTTGTCCCGAGCATAAATCTTGAACTTCCTCCAACCCATGCCATAGACAAATCCGAAGTTAACAGCCTTGGCTTTTTTGCGTTGTTCCTTCTTGATGTACTTGTCATCAGAGACCTTCTCCCCAGTTATCATCTCGTACGTGTGAGTGTGGATGTCTCCCCCAGTCTGGTAGATACGCTTCATGGTCTCATCCCCAGACATGATGGCCGCTATGCGGAGCTCTGCCTGGGAATAGTCAATCTCCACCACAGACCAGCCTTCAGGAGCCCCCACCAGGTTTCTGATGATGGGGTCTCGAGGTACCTGCTGGAGGTTGGGGTCTGTGCAGGAGGTTCTTCCCGTGACAGTTCCGTGTAACTTGAAGTTGGGGAACAGCCTTCGACCCCACATTCGGTTAATCCAACCATCGATGAAGTGAGAGATTTGAATGTTGACACCCCGGTACTTTAGAATGGGTTCTACAATGGGATGCTTGTCTCTCAGCTGCATCAGGGTAGCCTCACTTGTGGAGGGAGAGCCAGACTCAGTGGTCTCAATCACTGGGAGCTTAAGCTCTTCATACAGCAGCTTCTGTATCTGGGCCGGGGAGTTCCAGTTGACCTCGTGCTTGGCCAGCTTCAGGAGTTGCTTTTCAATAGCCTCCCTCTCAGACTCCAGGTGCTTTCGGACCTTCTTGAACTGCTGGGGATAGATGAACACCCCGTGTTCTTCCACAGTCTCATAGGAGATGATACCAGGCATGTAGAGATGGTAGAATAGTTTCATCAGGGCCCGGTCCTGCTTGAGCTTCTTGTGGAACACTTTGTAGAGTTTATACTCATAGTAGATGTCGTACCCCAGGTAAGTCAGGTACTCCTGATACTTCTCTCGAGTCTTGTACTTGCCTGTCTTGAGGTCCTTGTCCACATCCCACTCTGGAGCGTTGCACTCCAGCACTGCATTCTCCTTTACACCGTTGGGGGTGTTCTCATTGAGTATGTGGGAGGCCAGCACTACGTCGAAGGTGATGTTGGGCTTTACCCCAAAGCGATACTTCAGGAATAGGTCATCGAACTTGCCATTGCCCGCCACGAGGGCTTTAGCGTTCCTATTTAGCCAGTTCACACATGTCCTAATGAGTTTCCTTTGGGCCAGCCTGGCGCCCTTCAGCGGGCTGTAGCGGGCCTCCAGCGGGATGATATACTGGACCTGGTCATTGCCAAAGCCAAACAGGTTCACTTCATCCTCAAATCTCACCAGGCCAGTGGTCTCAATATCGTAGCTCAGGTGCAGATAGTTATTGTCCTTCAAGTGGTGGAAGGCTCTCTTGAGTTCCCTCATGTTAGTGATGAGCCTGATGTCCAGTTCGGGAAGTCCCTCCAGGCTTCCTTCCATCATGGCCTTGAAGTTGTTCATGGCTTTCTCCACAAAGGGAGCCTTCCCAGGGTCACGGTAAACTATACCAGGACTGTAGGAGGGCATGTACTTAATCCCATCCTTCTCCACCATCACTCCGTTGAGTTCAGTGATGGAGCCATCCACTGTGGCCTTCAGGGCCTGAGCACCCAGGACCAGAACATAGGTAGGCTGGACTGCAGCAATCTCCTTGTCCAGGTGTTGCTTGCACTTCTTGATGTCCCCCACCTTGTACTTAGTTCCTCTGGGGCAGGCACACTTAATGGCGTTGGTATAGTAGACCTTCTCAGGGTCAAGTCCTATGGCCCTCAGTCTTTCAACAAGGGAGGACGGCATGACTGCCGCCCCCTCCTGTTCATCTTGTTCTGTGGCATAGCTGTTGACTACCATGACCTTGGCCTTGGAGGGGCCGGCTCCCCAGATACACGTCGGACTGGAGAAGGCACAAAGGTTGCAGTCATGACAGGCCATCAGAATACCCCCTGGATGTCTTTGTTGTATACGTGGCAGGAGAACATGGTGTGGGTAAAGTCTCCCACAGGATAGCCAGTCTTCTCAGCTACCCACTCCAGGAACTTGATGGCCAGATAGACATCGTTCCGGAAATGAGTTACGAAGTCACAGGACCTCATCACGTAGTGCAGGTTGAGCTTGCCATCCCGGACCTGAAGACCATAGCCCAGGGAGCAGGGGACTCTGGAGACACCCCCCAGGAAGTCGGGGTCCTTGTCCGGGTTCCAAAGGCTAATCCACAGCTGTCGGGAGTCCGGGTCCTCCTTCAGGCGGTTCATGATTTTGGTCAGCTGGTCGTTGTTCCAGAGCAGCTCGTTGTAGGTATAGGCCAGTTTACCGTCGTGCATATACTCAGACCATACCTCTTCTCTGAGCTTCCAGGCCTCACCGGGGTTGATGAACTTAGGAGCCTGGAACAGGATTCTCTTCCCCTCCCAGTCCCTCTCCCAGGGGTCAGTGACTCTCTCCTCGAACTCAGCATCAGCCCAGGGCTGGGTGACTCCGGGGATGTCCTGGCTCTTGGCATTGAGCAGGCAGTAGCTGTAGTTCTGCAGCTCTTTGGTCTCGTAGTCAGGATTGCCCTTGACATACTTGTCCTGCATGGTGGCAGGCCGTACCACAATGCCCATCTCAGCCAAGTCTCTCTTGACCTCCTCGACCATCTCCTGGGCGTTGGTGTAGATCCTCATTTGTCATACCTCCAATTCAAAGTCTTTGTAGGTGATAGGTTCGAAGGTTTTCCCTTCTCGAAGAGCATTGGCCACATCCTGCATTCTTTGGGCAGGACTGAGCTTCTGCCTGGGGGAGTCCTCCTGATAGTACTTGTCATTCCGGTACCGGATAATCTTCCAGTAAGGATGAGCTGTGGGGTCCAAGTCCTTCATCTTCACTCCGAACACCGGCTCCACCAGGGGAATGACATACATGCCTGACTGGTAAGCACTTGTGATGAAGAACTCAATCTCAGTAAACTGAGAGTTGGGGACTTTGGAGAGCAGGTGGTGTAGAAGGATGAGGTCAGCTGCCCATCTCTTCTGTAGCTCTGTGGCCCTCCAGATAACTGTGGCCTTGGTCCAGGGCTTCTTCCGGCTATGGCGGGTGAGAATGACCTCCCTCATACAGGACCCGTTGCCCGTATCCTTCCTCTTGAAGTCATACCCGATGGAAATGCCCTTCGAGATTTCACAGAGGTGGAAGAACTCCCTGAGTTTATCCAGGTCAATGTAGGTCTTGACCAGATGTCCCCACTTTCGGTGGGAGTACCCCAGGGGAGCTAAGTCAACCTTCTCACAATCAATACTGTCGAGAGTGAGGAAGAGGTCTTCTACGACCCCCCTGGTATTCTCCAGGTAGTCCAGATGCTGTGGGTGCAGCAGGATTTCCCTATTGACCCCGAAGTAGGCCTCACTGAAGTCCTTGTAGTGTTTCTTCAGCATGGGGCCTTCTCCTTAGTAGTTGCTTCTCTGCCGGAACTGGTTTACCTGAGACTTCTTCAGGTAGATGTCAGCGATGTCCTGGGCATCCATTCCGGAGACCACCAGAATAGTGATATAGATGACCCAGACCTCAGACAGCCGGCTGTAGAAGGCCTCACGGTCGGTCTTCATCATGGACTGCTTCCAGGGCTTATTCTTAAGGCAGTTACACATCATGCCCAGGTTCTCGATGAACTTAGACACCCAGTACTCCAGGCTATACCCATTCTCACCCTGGGAAGCTCTCCGGGAGATTACCTCTTTGGCATTCTCCACCAGGTCCTCCAGGTGGTCATTGTCATAGAGCGGAGTCCCCTGGGGGAGGATGGAGTCATAGTCCTTTCCAGCCAGGACGGTGAGCTCGGTCAGGAAGTGAAGCCCATCGATGAGCTCCTCCTGGTAGTGGTCCTTATTGGACCGGGCGTCCAGGGCCTCGCCCAGTTCCTCGGTGACTCTCCAGGAGAAGTCCTTGATACGGGCCTGGCCTCTCTTGTCATCCAGGTTTACCGGGCAGTCCTCAGTCTGGAGCAGCCCAGACTTCAGCTCGATGTCGTGGTATTTTCCCATCAGGGACTTCTGCCGGGTAAAGATGGCCTGAAGCTTGTCCCCGTGGATTTCTTCAGTCTTAGCGTGATTGATGTTCATCAGTCTTCATCCTCCTCTTCGTCTTCCTGGTTCTTGTCCAGGGCGTCCTTCATACCCTGAAGGAACATTTCCCCCAGGTTCATGATGTGGTCATGCAGCTTTCGGGACTCCTCTTCCTTCTCGTTCTCAGCCTCGTAGTCGTAGACCTGAACGTTCCAGCCCCGGGCCATCAGTCCCCACATCAGGTCATCCCAGGCAGCCAGGAGCTTCTCCTTCTGCTCCATCACCCCGTCCATCTGCTCCCGGCCATCCCAATTGAAGATGGTGGAAGAGTGGGGACGGGTGTAGACGATGGTGGGGTTGAGGTCCTTCAGGGACTTCATGTAGGGGTCATCCAGGGAGTAGATGGGACCATCCCGCAGGACCTTCCCGTAGACCATCTCCTCGAAAGGAAGGAAGCGGTCAAAGATGACCGAGCCCGGGAAGTTCTTCTCCCGAGTCATCTGGTCAAGCATCCAGATGTGCTTCTCATCGATGGAGTGGTGAGGACCCAGGGACTTGACAACCGGCAGACCGAGGTCCTTAGCCACCTTGTTAACAATGGTGGTCTTGCCAGAGTTGTCCATGCCAGTGAAAATCAACATATTAGATTTGCCTCCTTTTGTTTGGATGAGTACATTATACCACAACTTTTAGCGTTTGGAAATGGTGTACCCCCCATTTATTGTAACAACTTTCTTGGATTTGACCAGTTCATTCAAGGCCTTACTGAGGACCTTGCTCTCAACTCCCAGGTTATCTTGTATCGTTCCCTTGGAGAGGGGTACTGTAGAGTTGGCCAGGAAGTTGAGTATCTCTCCTTCGAGAGTCTTGATGGTCACATGTCCAGAGCCTGGGCCCCCCAGAGTTACATTGTACTGTGGATTGCCAATCTCCCCCATGTCGAAGTGGACATCCAAGTCAGAGAAATGGCCTGCCATACGGAACTCCCTGGAGAGTGTCACAGTGGCACTTCCTGAGGCTTCGGCATAGTCTACGGCCTGGTTAGGAGTGGGCTCCTCTTCCTCCTCCACTTTGGTGATGTACCAGGCAGACTCTACCCAACCGTATAACATGACCGAGCCAGCCATTCGGGCACCGCCCTTAAGCTGTCCTTGCTGATTTCCCTTGTTGTAGTGGTGAACTACCAAGACACTGGTACGATAGTCAGTCTTGAGACTGAGCAGCCAGTTCAACACAGGGTTCAAATCTTTGGATGAGTTGAGGTCTCCCTCGAACATAAGGTACAGGGGGTCGAATACCACAAGCACAGGTTTGAGTTCCTGGACGAGAAGCTCAATCTGTCTCCTGTGGTCCTCATTGCTGAGGGTGAAGCCCTGCTGGTTGATGAAGGTGATGGGTAGGTCCGGGGGGAACTCCACTTGAGCATGTCTCCGGTTTATCCTGCGGGCCTCTCCCACCAGTCCCCGGTCGAGGATAATCTTCTCGGTACGGTCCTTCATGATGTAGTCAGCGTTCTCGTTCTGGATGACCAGGACGGGGCCGGGCTCCTCCACAGGGAAACGGCCGAGAAACTTGGTGCCACTGGCTACAGAGATGATGAGGTCATGGACCAGAGTGGACTTGAAGCACTTGGGCATGCCTGCCACAATTCCATGAGACCTCCGGCCCCAGAAGCCCCGTACCAGCCAACCTTCGAAGGTGTTGCAGTTACCCATGACCTCTCCATAGGTGGAGGTGGTCAGGGCTCCTGCTGCCGAGTCCTCTGGGTCAGGGATAGAGTCTCCGATGATTTTTTCTAGCTCTTTGTGGAGTCTGGCGTCCTCATCGGCCCTCCCTCTGTACTTGTTGAAGACACTGTTCTTGATGAGCAGGATGATTTCTTGAGGGGTCATACCTAGCTCATGCAGGGACTTCTCTACGTACCAGATAGTACTTGACCGGTCAATCCCATTCAGAGACTGGAGGGCCAGGGTGTCCCGGACCTTTTTGGGGATGGAGTACTTAGCGTATATTCTCCGCTCTGCCAGCATATCCTGCTCAGAGGCCGCTGGAGAGGCGCTGTGGGCTTTTTCCTTCTTAGGGGTAGTAGTTACACCCCCCACAGCCTTCCGGATGTCACGCGGCTTATAAAGGGCCTTTGTGGACTTCACCTGCCCCACAGGTGGGGAGTTCTTGTACTTGTGGTTGATGGTGCCAGGGATACGGTAGACATGAGCGAAGTCGAAGCAGTCATCGCAGCCTATGTGTGCAGCCAGTGCTTTGTTGAGGGGAGTATATTCCTGCTCGTTGATGTACCGGTCCAACTCCCATAGGCCCTGGTATTTATTCGGTGAGCTCTCCCAGAGGTAGCTTGGCTTGGGACTAATGGAGGATGGGTCCTCACATTCATCGATGTCCTGAGCCATGAACTTGGTATCTACCGAGAACCGGTTTTGTCTCTTGGGCTGAGTGTAGGGCATGGGAGACCAGTACAGGTCATATTTCTCAGGTGGGTATGCTTGGAAGAACTCCTTAAGCTTTTCACTGAGGTTCTTCCCATACTTGAGGGGGACATCCTTCCAGAACTTCCCATCCTTAGCTGCCAAGATAACATAGTCACCACGTTCGCACTGTTGGGAGAAGATTTGCACCAGAAACTTGATAGTCTCTTTCATAAGTTACTTCTCCTTGATGAAAAAAGAAAGGAGGTGGACTTTGTGTCCACCCCCTCCTCTTGGTCTATGCGGCTGTGAAGGAGTGGGCCTTACTCCTTGTCATCGGCTTCCAGAGCCTTGACCATCTCAGCCTTGCCCATACCCTTGGTGACCTTGATGCCACGGGTCCGGCACTCCTTCTTCAGGTCCTTGGTGGACCAGTCAGTGTAGTCCTCCCCGTCGTCCTCGTCCTCATCGTCCTCAGAGTCCTCCTCCTCATCGGAGTCGTCCTCATCCTCCTCAGGCTCTTCCTTCTTGGCCTTCTTGGACTTCTTGTCCTTCTTGCCCTTCTTGGCCTTGGGGGTCTCTTCCTCCTCCTCAGCCTCAGCCTCTTCCTCAGCCTCGTCCTCGGAGTCCTCCATCATGGAGACCTCGTTGTCGTAGGCGCCCTTGATGTTGTTCAGGGCAGCGGTCATCTGGTCGGCGGCAGCCTTCAGGGCTTCATCCACAGACATCGGGCCCTCGTCCTGAGGCAGGCGGGAAATGAGCTCCTCCGTAATCTTCAGGGCCTTCTTGGTGTCGGCCTCCTCCTCAGCCAGGGTCTCCTTCAGCAGGGCCAGCAGGTCGGGGGTCTCCTTCTCCAGGAACTTGGGCTTCTTGTTCTTCGCCATTGTGTTTTCCTCCTTATTATGTTGAGTAGGTGATTTACTCCCTTGTGGGATGCTTATATAATACCAGAAGAAAATGTGGTTGTAAATGAGCTAAACTCTTGAGGTTTACTGAGCCCTCTTGATAGAGGCCTTCAGGTCCTCAAAGAGGATAGGATAGTGCAGAGCCAGCAGGTCATAGACCTGTTCGGCAATCTCCCGCATCTGGGGGTGGGGAGTTCCTGCCACACCGACCCAACGCATCTCCAGGAAATGTCTCCACTCCCGTACGTTCATCGTAACCACAATCTCGGTCTTGGTGCTTGTGGGCAGCACAGAGCGGGCTTCCTGAGGAGTAGCTCCCAGCTCCAGCATCTTCATGTAGTGCCTCTCGGCATCCTCCATAGCGGCCATCCACTCCTCATACTTGGCCCGGTCCTGGGGGTTGTCCAGGTCATACTTGAAGCCAGTAGCCAGGTCAATGACCTTAATCTCCCCACCGAACTTGTCTCCGGAGTAGTTACAGTACCGGGTGCTCTCCTGGGAGTAGGAGGCGATTCTGTGGCGTACCAGTTCATGGGTTACACCACGGTCACAGACAATACGAACAGAGAGGTTCCCGTGCTCCAGAACAGACCAGTGCTTGCGCTTCATAAGCCGCTGGATGAACTTCTCTGTGGTGTCCCCCTCCACTCTCTCAGACAGGTAGCAGGTTCTTCCTGCGGCCTCCAGAAGGCCATACAGGACCTTTCGGGGAGGGAGCATCTGGGGGTTAACATAGGGATGAATGACTTTCATGTTTTCTCCTCCTGATAGTTAATGTCAATCGCAATGTTCTTGCGAGAGGCGATGTAGTCACAGAGGTGGACGAAGTTCTGCTTAGAGGACTTGGGCTTGGGCAGTTTGCCAAAGCAGTCCCACTGTCCATGGTGAGTCTCGATGAGGGGGACTACCTTCTCAATCTCATTATAGTAGTCGTTCTCGATGGGCTCAAGCATGGGTCTTACTTCCACAGGATGGGTCTTGCTGGGCTTGGCAATGTCGTGCAGGGCCAGGGCAGCCATGAGAAGGTCCTGCTCGTGGTCCTGGTAGTGGTACAGGGGGAACAGGGTCTTGGCCACCATCATGGCTGCCTTGGTGTGTCTCACCAGTCCCCCAACTCCAAGCTCATATCCCTGGTGGTGCTTCCCCGACATACTGGCAGGCATGAGGTAGAAGTCCAGAGGAACACATACCCTGTAGGCTGTCTCGACGAACTCCCTCCAGTGAGGGTCATGGAAAGCAGATTCGAACGACAGTACTTGGAGTGTCTGCTCGATGAGCTTGGTGTCCAGAGTCTCTAACATTAGCTTTCTCCTTTCTGATTTTTAGGAGGTACTGAGCCTTGGCCATAATCTCAAGATTACGAGTAGGAAGATGGAAGCCAGTACTGCCATCAAAGTCTTGGAACTCCTTGGCGTAGTCCACCCGGGCAGCTATGGAAGGGTACTTCTCTTGAAGCTCAGCCAGCTCCCTCGCCCAAGCACTCCATGTGGAGTCAGGGATGATGTTCTCGTTGAACACATAGTAGATGCAGGAGTGAACGAGGACCTGCAGTCTTCTCCTGAGAATGAGAGTCCTTATTTCATCAGCCTCCACTCCGGCCTCTGTAAGGTAGTGAGTACCTCGAATGAGACTGGGCTTTACTGAGATTTTACGTTTCTTGCTCATGGTTTTCCTCCTTAATCACTATTATATCTCAAGACTTGGGTTTTGTCCATAATAAAACTCTTGGAAGGGCCCGAAGGCCCTCCCTTGGCTTTACCTGCCCCCTCCTCTATAGTTCTTTCTGAGAACAGCCTTCACCTGGATGGAGAGGTCGATGTCCAGCTCAGGCAGTCTATGGGTCACATGCCACCAGACCGTAGCCTGGGGCCTGTCCAGCTGAGCTGCCACAGTGTAGGTGGAAGCCCCAGGAGTATGGGCCAGAATCCTGGCCTCCTCCAGTACCTGTTCATCAGAGTAGAAATATCCCTTGTTCATGATGTACCTCCTTAAGCAGTGATAGCCTTCTGATTATCCCCCAGGGACTTGCCATCCAGGTAGCCCTTGGCGTAGAGGGTGGGGTCTCCAGACTGCTTCAGCTTCTTGCCAGAGGTTCCCTTGCCCTTGGGGTCTATGAGGTCCTTGGTGAGCTGTTCGACCAGGGCGTCCTTGACCAGTACCAGGCCCCAGTTGTTCTTGTCCACCTGCTCCTTGTACTTGGCCTGGAGTCCAGCGATGAAGCCAGCAGAGTAGTCTCCAGAGATTCCATCAGTGGGCTTGCCCGCCTTTCGGTACTGTCTCCGGAGCTTCTTCATGTTCTTGTCCAGGGTCTGAGCAGCGAAGGTGAAGACAGCCTTGCAGATAGCCACGTCCTCCTTGAGTCCCACAAAGACCAGACCGTAGTGAGGAGCCCGGAGGAGATTGCAGCGGAAGTTGTTGCAGATGACCTGAGCCAGGCGAATGGCCCAGTTGGTGTTGTGGTAGCCCTCCACATAATCCTTGACAGCTTCCTTCTTGACCTTGCCAGCCTCTTCGAACTGAGCCATGTCCAGATTGTGCTCAGCCATCAGCTGTTGAGCCTTCAGCAGGGCAGCCTGAGCCTCCTGCTCAGAGGGGTTGTTGCCAGCCAGAGCCAGCAGCTTCTCGATTTTGGAAA
>ENA-UERG01002465-UERG01002465.1-human-gut-metagenome-genome-assembly--contig:-NODE-2465-length-13225-cov-3.983572_pt1 | contig 13225 bp, 9 predicted proteins | sample MGYA00242954_ERZ507954 | MGnify/ENA primary metagenome ERZ507954 (study PRJEB26167, sample SAMN06115478) | human gut metagenome | host: Homo sapiens | place: China:Sichuan | collected 2015-01-21... | reverse complement strand
CCCATCTCCTCGGTCAGGATATGGGAGGCGAGCACCTTCTCATAGCTCCAGAACTCGCAGAACTTCATGTTCTCGTAGATCACGCCGTCAGCATGGAACTCGTCGACAAGGCCGCTCCGGCCGTCGCCGAAGCCACGGAAGAAAAGGCCGAGTAATTTCGCGCCCCTTCCCGTAAGGATTCGAAAGGCTCGCTTCTCGCAAGGAGGCGGGCCTTTTCTTTTGAGCGGAGTTCGGAAATCGACCACAGAAAACAGCGCAGGCGGATTGGAAGGTTGGTTGCTGATAGAGGTGTGCCCGGAAGGAGGATGAGTGAGTATACCTTGGTATACTTCTAGAGTACTTCTACTGTATCGGAGTATACTTTGGTATACTCTTTCCTCGTAGAGCGTCCTCCCGTCTGATGACGAGGGGAACGTCTCTTGATGACGAAGCGTCCAAGCATGTAGTCGAACGAGGAATGGGAGGGCGTCGTGGAGTTTCTGCCTGAAGAACTAAAAATCGCGATTGAACGGATGCGTCGGATCGGATCCGATACGCAGCACTATGAGGTCAAGGCGGCGGGAAGAGGGCTCCCCGAAAGTTTGGCAGAAACAATTTCCGCCTTCGCCAATCGAAACGGCGGAACGATCATTCTCGGACTGGACGAAAGGAGTGGTTTTTCTCCTGCCGTCGGATTTGATGCGAAACGTGCCGCGGATGGTCTGCAGAGACTTGGCAACGACCTGACGCCGCCCTGTCGACTTGCAATAGAACGCTATCCGTTTGAACATTCGGAAATCGTTGCGGCCGTCGTGAGTCCCGTGGCGTTGGACCAACGCCCGTGTTTCATCACCAAAAAAGGAATTTGGATGGGGTCGTACATTCGTACCGGAGACGGCGATAAGAAGCTGACGAATTACGAAATCGACCGCATGCGGGAGTTCCATCGCCAGCCTTCATTCGATAGGGAGCCCGTTTATGAAGCTTCCGTAGGCGATTTGGATTCGACCGTATTGGAGGCTATAGTCAACAGAAATCGAGAGATCACGCCGCGTGTCTTTGGGAAGATGGAGAGCCATGAAATTCTGGAAAAGCTCGGTGTAATCGCCAAGGACGAAAAGCAATCGGGCCGCTACGTTCCGACGCTCGCCGGTCTTCTGGTCGCGGGCGTGTTCCCGCAAGAATTTTTTCCTCGCCTCAACATCACGTTTACCGTGTATCCGGGCGTCACGAAGGCTCAGGCGGCCGGAGAAGCTTTGCGGTATGTTGAATCGCGTCCCGTCAACGGCTCCATCCCGGAAATGTTGGTGACGTCGCTTGCGCTTCTGCAAAAACACATGAATCACGGCGCGGTCATCGAAGGAGCTCTGCGAAGGGACGTTGCGGACTATCCTCTTCTTGCGTGCCGGGAAGCCATCGTCAACGCACTGCAACATCGCGATTATTCGCCTGAAGGACGAGGCTCACAGGTGCAAATAAATCTTTATGCCGATCGATTGGAGATTTTGAATCCGGGCGGCCTTTACGGAGCGGCTTCTCTGAGCAGCATCCCTGTGGGAATCTCCGCGACGCGCAACGCAAGATTATCCCAGCTGTTGGAATACACGCCTTATCAGGCGAAGGGGGAGCCGGCGGGTTACGTGATTGAAAATCGCGGTACCGGACTGCAGCAGATCAAGCGCCAACTGCAAGATGCGTTGATGCCGGAAGCTCAGATCAAGGACTACGTTTCGGCCTTTCAAATAACTTTCTTGAAGCGACGCTGGCCCGAAGAAAAGCGGAACCGTCCCGCTTGGGAAAATTTTGAAGTGGCGCTGGTCTCTCAACTGCAGAAGAAAGGCAGTTTAACCGTGGCCGAAATCCTGGAAAGCTCGGGTCTCTCCCGCAATGCCGTGTCCGTTCGTCTGCGAAAGCTCAGGGAACGCGGCCTGATCGAGCCGCTTGAGCGGCCGAAGAGTCCCAAGCAACGTTATCGTTTGAGGGAAAAAAAGTAATCGGGGCGACCGGAATTCCCACGGACTGGGGACGCCGCCCATCGGCGTCGGGACGGGTTTCGCGGAGACCTTTCTCAGCGGTTCGTCAATCGGCACGGAAGAGAGATGCCTCTCGAAGGAGACCTCGGCGCGCCACAAGGCTCGATACGGTGCGCATGCCTTGGAAAAGCTTCAGGAGAGCTCTCCATTTTTCGTTGCTTCGATCCTGCGGCGCCGTCGGAGTAGAGACAATTGGGTCGACGGAATCCTTGCTGCGCGAACGATGATTTCCGGGGCGGCCACCGCGCGCAACGGCTTGGTTTTTCGGGGGGGGGGGACTTTGTCATGATTTCGCCATCGGGTATGCCGGAGTTCGGGGAAGACGCGCTGAAATTGTACGGGGGGCGTGCGAGTGCGGCCGTCGGCTCATGTGTCCCGATCTTTCGATGCGTCGGGGGTCGTGCGCCACGTTCGACAGATTCCGACGAGCGTCGACAAAGAGAGTCCGATTTCCACCGCCGTACCGCCCCAACTTCCTACCGCCGCATTGTGAATCAACCAGAGAAGCGATCCGGCCAGTATCCCGAAACGCAGCGCCAGGCCGCGGCAGCGAAAGAGAACGAATGTGAGCACCAGGCTCGCGAGCATGGGCAAAACCGTGACAAATCCGGTTCCGTACAGCAAACCGGGAATCAGGGCCGCCAGCGACAGAACGACGACAAAGCCGTAGGAGCGGTATCGAAGCGATAGGGTGAGGCGGAGCAGCGCCACGACGTTCGAAGCGACGGCTACGGGCAGGCCGAGGAGAGCGAAGTGTACGAGATAGAGAAGCGTATGCACGATGAGCCCGATGCGAACGCGCCGCTCGTCGCGCAGGGCGAGCGCCGCAAAGCCCGCCAGGGCCGCCAGCCATCCGAAAGCTTGTGCCGCGAAGGTCATCGGTTTGCTTCGTCTTCGTCCGGCGTCATAGGAGAAGCTTCGTCTCCGCGACGTCCCTCAGTTCGCGCAGGCGCTCGACGATCGTCCCGAGGTCGTGACGGGAGAAGAGCCGCGTCTTCATCGCCATGATCCCGACGGCGAACGTCGGAATCCGTCGACCGGCAAAGACGGGCATCGCCATAGTGTAGACGTCCTGATCCCATTCTTCGTCGTGCACGCCGTAGCCCCGGTTCTTCGCTTCGCTCAAAGCCGTGCGGATGGCTTCGGGGGCGACGAGCGTCTTCTCCTGAAACTTCGTGTGGGGGCGCTTCAACTCTTCTTCGATCAGAAAGTCGGGCTGATAAGACCAGAGGATCTTCCCCGAGGCGGACGCGTGGATGGGGAAGGCGTTCCCGGGGTGCAGCCCGTAGCAGGCGCTCGGGTGAACGTAGCCGACGAGCGAAATGATGCGCCCGCGGATTTGCACGAGAAAGATCGTTTCGCCGAGTTCGTCGGCAAGCGACGCGCAGTCGGGTTCTATTTCGGCGAAGACCTTCTCATTGGTGTCGGCCATCGTGCCGAGCGAGCGAAAGCGTTCCGTCAAACGGTGGCGGCCCCGACCGTTTTCCGCCTCGAGCATGCCCACGCGGCGCATTTCGCCGAGGATGCGGTAGGCGGTGGACGAGGGAATGCCCAGGCCCGCGATCACGTCGGTGAGCAGAATGCCTTCGCGGTTGCCCGCCGTAAGTTCGAGCACTTCCATGATCCGATCGAGTCGGATCTGACGGCCCGATTGCGTGGGTGCGGACTGTTCTTCTGCGGGCATGAATTCCTCCGGGTCAAAACATTGTTGTTTCACGACGGCGATTGTAGCGGACAACGACTCACAATGCCAGGGTTGATTTTCTCGATCATCGGGAATATCATTCGAGGCGAGGTTAAAAATTCCCTGTAATCGGGAATTAAATCTTTGTCTTAGGAAAAGGAGATCCCATGACTCGAACCAAAGAAGGTCGCGCGGGCGACGTGTCGCGCCGAACGATGCTCAAAACCACGGGTTTGGCCGCTTTGCTGGCTCCCTTTGCGGGTGCGCAGGCCGCCCCGACGGATCGGCACGATCCGATTGCTTGGAAGGAAACCTACGACGTAGTGATCGTCGGAAGCGGCTTTACCGGTCTGGCCGCTGCGTACAGTGCGCTTGAGAACGGCGTCAAGAAGGTTTTGGTTCTCGAAAAGATGCCGGTTTTCGGCGGGAACTCCGTCATCAACGCCGGGCAGGTGTCCCTCGCGGGAAGCGCCATGCAGAAGAGAAAGGGCATCGAAGACCATCCGGAATGGTTCAAGCGGGACATGCTCGCCGCTGGTCAGCAGCTCAATCACGAAGCGCTCGTGGACGCGCTCGTGAAGGAGGCGCCCGCGTGCTACGACATGATGGTCGACTGCGGCGTTCAATTCCGCGACGAAGTGATCCGCCTAGGCGGGCACAGCGCGCCGCGCACCATTTTTGCCTCGAATTATTCGGGCGGCGGCATCTGCGTGCCGATGCACAAGGCCCTCAAAAAGCGCGGCGTCGTTTTCCGCAACCGCTCCTTCGTTTCCGACGTGGTCGTGGAAGACGGTGCGGTGACGGGCGTGCGCGTCGTGCCCGAGTACGATTTCGACCGTCGTGCGGGCGCAGCGTCATACGCCGTCCGCGCGGCGAAGGGCGTCATCATCGCTTCGGGCGGGTGGGGGTCCGACCGGGAATTCATCTCGACCTCCATGCCTCCCTACCGCACGCTCGAGTGCACGAGTCAGAAGGGCGCCACGGCCGAAATGCTCCGCACGCTTCTCGGACTCGGCGCGATGCCCGTGATGCTCGACATCTATCAGATCGGGCCCTGGGCGACGCCCGACGAATTCGGCGCGGGCTCGGCCTCGGTCTTTGCCGACTACATCTTTGCCGAAGGCATCATGGTCGATACGCGGACGGGACGGCGTTTCGTGAACGAACTCGCTTCGCGTCGGGTTCGGTCGGAGGCGGAAATGAAGTGTCTCGACAAGGACGGAAATCCCGTCTTCCCCTTCGGCTTCTGTTCGGAAGAAACGACGAAGAACCGTCCGGGGTTCGAAGCCTCTTTCCGCGAAGGCACGACGAAGCGCACGGAGTCCGTCGAAGAGCTCGCGGCGCTCTACGGCGCTCCGGTCGACGCTTTGCGCAAACAAATTGAAGAGTGGAACCGCATGGTGTCATCCGGGAAGGACGAAGCCTTCGGCAAGCCCATTGACAAGAAGGTTCTCCTCAAGCCTCCCTTCTACTCGATCCGCTTCTGGCCGAAGCTTCACTACTGCATGGGCGGGGTCGGCATTACAGATCGCGCCGAAGTGATTTCTGTACAGACCTGCCGGCCGATTCCCGGACTCTATGCCGCGGGAGAAATTACCGGAGGCGTTCACGGGATGGACCGTCTCGGGAGCTGCTCGTCGACCGATTGTTTGGCCATGGGCCGCGTAGCGGGCCGCAGCGCCGCGCTTCGAAAGATCTGAAAAAGGAGGAAGGAAAATGACGAATGCGAAGAAAGCGGGAATCCTGACGGCCGCGCTGTTGACGCTTGCCGGTTTTTCTCAGAGTTGGGCCGCCGGCAAGATCGAGGTTCCCATGAACCACCATCGCGAAACGGCCTGCACGTCGTGTCACGAAGGCGTGCCCGCGAAGGGGACCGTAAAAAACGAAGCTTGTTCGGGGTGTCACGGCGGGATGTCGGACATCCGGCTGCCGCCCAACCGCTTCGGAAAGGACGCCCATCATTCGCCGCACTATGCGGATCTGATGGAATGCGTCGTCTGCCACAGCGAACACGGAACTTCCCGTTCGCTCTGTGAAGACTGCCACGTAACGAAGTAAGGAAAGCCCGCGGCGCAGAGAAAACGCCGCAGTGACGTTAGGGGGTGCCGCAGAAGTCGTCTTCGACGAGAATTGCGTCGCCCCCGGTTTTTATTGCGGCGCAGCCCTTGAATGAAGGCTAAGGACCACCTGCGCGTCTGAGTGAGCTCGCAGGGAATGATGATCCCGTCCTCATCTCGGAGTTCTTTTTGTACCTGTCCCCATTTCCAACGCCGTCCGCGTCCTTCCGTTTGACGAGTCCGTCGTCGAGACCCATGCGAAAGAAGAGAACAGACGCCCGCCGCGTGTGGAACATGACGACACCGCGGTCACCGGGTCGAATCCGTTTCAATCGAAGAAGACTGTACGGATCACGATGCCCGAAGGCGTCGTCGTCGAGTTTGAGCGAAGCTCACGAGAGAGCTGAACAGGATCCCGGCGAACGGGGCCCGGTCCTCCCGCGCGGAAGGCCGGCTCCGGCGTCTTGGCGGGTCGGCGCCGGAACGCGTGTGAAAATTTCAACCTGCCGATCACCGGTCAATCGACCGGCCAAGTGCGGCAACCGGCGGATTCTTGGCCGCTGTTGCCCGGGCGGACGGCACAACGCAGGTAGTTCGAGAGAACTCGCTCGGGGAAGGGTGTTTCTGAAATTACCATAACGATACCTGGGAATTACATCAAAATTTCCAAAGTATGGTTAAGCAAATATTCTCCTGTCAGTCTCTTTCGCCTGCCAATGACCCGCCCGCCGGGCGATGTCGGCCGGCTGCGGGCAGGCCATCGGCAGGGGTTGCGTCGGAATACGCGACAGTTTTTCCGGCGGGTTCGCGGGACGCTCCGCGTCGCCGGCACGGAGAAGGCGGTCGAGTACGGCCGCGAGATCGAATTCGTCGAGGCGAAGGACAATCGTCCGGAAGCGTTTGAGTGCGAGCCGAACCCCAAGAAGATGGACGGCGGCGGGCCGGAGTTCCGAGACGCCAGCCCGGATTGTCCGATTCACGTCGTTTCGCCTCGGAACTGCCGATCGTACTTTCTTTCGGAGAGTCCGCACTGATCTTCCGTTTGGGAAAATTTTGTCCGCACGACAAAAGGAAAGGCGCCCCGTCCCTTCGAACGAAGCGCCTTTGCGTGAGTGCCGTGCGGGCGGTCAGCCGCCGTAGGGCTCCCACTTTCCGCGGTTCAACTTCATGTAGTCCCGGCCCTTGTATTCGAGGACGGCCGCCTGACCGTTTTCCGAAACCATGTGCGTCGTGGGGAGATCCTTGACGAGGTCCTCGAGCGGGACTGCTCCCTTCGAATTCGAGAAGAAGTTCGTCTCGATCGTGCGCCCGATGAGGGTGCTGAGCGCGAGATAGCTCGAATTCCCCGTCACGTGGATCTGTTCCTTCGGGAGATTCTTGAGTCCCACGAACTTCACGAGGACGGGCACCTGCGTGATGCGGCGCGTCGGGATGTCGCGAAGACGCGGCGTCTGGATGCGGTCGCCCCGCACGGCGGCGCCGTGTTCGGGAACGACGACGAGCATTACCTTGCGCTTGCCGCGCTCGAGCTCGTTGATGAAGGTGTTGAGCGAATCGAGGAAGGTCTTGGCGCGCGGCTCAAAGGCTTCCCAACGGCTGTGAAGCGGCAGGCGGTTTCCGTCGTGAAGCGCGATGAAGTTGAAGAGCGACACCGAGCGGACGTCTTTGTCGCGCGTCATCACGCGGTTCCAGTGACGAAGCACCGCGAGCGTGTCGGCGATCTCTTCGTTGTTGAAGGACATGTACTTGAGCGGGAACTTGCGCTGCTCGAAGGTGGCCGTCAACCCGGCCTGCGTGCGCATCGTATTGAGGTAGTTGTCGTACGCGCCGCTGTGGTCGAGGAAGAGATGCTGCTTGAAGCCCAGAGCGTCCAGACGGTTCATGATCTCGCAGTCCGGGCGGCGCGCGTCGTAGAGCGCGTCGTGCGAGGGCTGACCGCAGGCGCCCGTCAAAAGGCGAAGCGCGGCCGGGCCCGAATACGAGGTCGCCGAATTGAACTTGTCGAACCGGATGTTGAAGCGCGAGAAGACGCGGTGGTTCTGCAGGTTCGAGGCTTCGAGGTCGTCGTTCGAGAGCGAGCAGATGTTGAGGATGATGATGTCAAAGGGCGTGTCCTTCGCGGAGATCCCCGTCGGCAGCTGCGCGACGCGGTCCTTTTCGTAGTCGAGGAAGGCCTTGTACCAGGTGTCCACTTCCTCGGCCGACACGACGGCGTCGGTCGTGGTCGCGGCGTTTGCGAGGTTGAGGATCTCTTCGTTCGTCTTCGGGGTGTCGGCCGCGACCGCGGGCACCGCGCGCACCGGGGCCGTAGGCGCCGTAAAGAAGGGCTGCACGATGAGGAAGACGAGATAGAGCGCCGTGATCGTCGTGACGCGCACGAAGTCCCGCAGGAGATAGTAGGCAAGGAGAATCACGAAGCCCCAGCCCACCATGCGGAAGTTGATGAAGTCCCAGGCGAGCTGCACGACGTAGTTCACGGAAAAGCCCGTGATCCCCGACTTGTTGGCGAGGATCGAGTCGATCCCGGGGAGCCAGCTCTCCGACCAGAGAAGGGCCGTGCCGAGGACGAGCGCAATGAGCGCGTGCAGGCGATGAAGCCACTTCCCGCGGATCGGAATGAGAAGGAAGAGGAAGAACGCCGCGTTCAAAAGGAGGTCGAGGCGCAGATAGCCCGTGTAGGCGAGCGCGAACTTCCCGATGAAGTAGACGTTCCAGATGCCGAGCCCGAAGTAGGCGGGCGTCGGCACGGCGGTTTTCTGCGAAGCGGTCACTTATTGGCTCCTTCCGCGGCGGGCGTCTCGACGGCGGGCGCGGCCGGGGTTTCAGACGGGGCGGAGGAGGCCGCCTGGGCGGGTGCACGGACCTCCTGAGCGGCCGGAGCGGACTCGGCCTTTTCATCCCCCTTCGCCGCGGGGGCTTCCTGCTTTTCGGCGGATTCGGGCTTCGCCTCGGAGTTGCCTTCGGACTCGGCTTCCGACTTGGCCTCGGACTTCTCGTCCTTCTTGGCTTCGGTCGTCGCGGCCGGCTTCTTCGCCGGTTCGGCAGGCTCCGCAGCTTCCGCAGCTTCCGACGTCGGCCTCCTTGGCCTTCTTTTCGGGAGCGGGAAGGGGCTTGGCGTCCACCGCCGCGCGCGAAACGACGAGCTTGCCTTCGCGGTCGAAGCGGAAGAGGCCCGCGTCAAAGCCCGCGCCGTAGAGCATCAGGACGTTGCGGTAGTAATTTTCGCCGATGATGGGCTCGGCCTGAATGACGGTGCGCAGAAGATCGGCCGTCTTGGAATTCCCGAGCATTTCGAGAACGCAGGCGCCGAAGCCCGCGTTGCCGGCGCGGTTCGCTTTGCCCGTGAGAATCTCCACCTTCTCGGGCGGCATGTTCATTTCTTCGGTGAGGCGGCGCATCGGGTCGAAGTGCTTCATGAGGACGCCGTAGGAGGGATCCGACGGATCCGTCATGGCGGCCCAGAGATAGACGCGGATCGCGTTATAGCTTCCGAGAGTATAGTCTTCGCCCTCGGGGGCGATGAGCTTACCGGTCTTGTCGATCTTCGCCCAGTCGGGGGAGAAGCCCGCGGGGGCCGTGCGCACGAGCGCGCGGATCGTCCCTTCGGCGACCTCCTTCCAGTAGGGGTCGACGAGCGCCAGGCGACGCAGGATGAAGACCGGGTAGTAGCTCGGGTTGAGCGTCACGTGGGTCGGGTGGTCAAAACCGCTTCCGCCCGGAAGGAGGACCTTGCCGAGGTTCGGAATGTCGCGCACGTCGCGCTTGAGGCCCTCCATCATCGCGCGGGCCTTTTCTTCGTAGGCGGGCTCGTTCCAGAGACGTGCGGCTTCGAGAAGGTCGTAGGCGATCCAGAGGTCGGAGTCGGTGGCGTTGTTCGTGTCGATGATGCCCCAGCCGTTTCCGGTCTTCCCCCAAAGCCACGAGGGAAGATTCTTCGTGATGTCGCCCTTGCTCAGATTCTTTTCGGTCCACTCGAGGAGCTTCGCGAAGGTTTCCCGGTCGTCGGCGACGAGCGCGAAGAACATGGCGTAGGACTGTCCTTCGCTCGTCGTGATGGAGCGTTTGTCGCTGTAGTCGATCACACGGAAGTTCTTGTCGATGTTGACCGTCTTGAAGCTGTCCCACATCGGCCAGGCCGCGGCGCGGTCCGCCATCGAGAGGAGGGCCGTCATGGCGCCCGCGAGAAGAAGAGGAGTGAGATGCGATTTCATGGTTTTCGTCCGGACGGGCCTTCGCGCGGGAAGGCTCCGTTCTCTAAAAAGTTTCAGGTGCCGGCGGAAGGTCCCGCCGGTCAAAGAACGTTCGGCGGTCAGTTGGCGCCCTGCGAGCGTCCGCGGATCCAGCGGCGCATGAAGACGAAGATCCCGGCGCCCGCCACGACCGCGGCGAGGAGCGCGCAGAAGACGAGAACGAAGGGCCGGTCGGCGAGCGACAGCCACACGCGGCGGAACCACGGCATGTCGCCCACCGTGTAGGTGGACGCGGGTTCAAAGCCGCGCAGTTCGTCTTCGCCCACGAAGACGATGCCGCCCTTCGCAAGCGCCAGGTCGCCCGGGTTCGCAAGGCGTCGGTTGAGAAGATGACCGCTCGCGCCGTCTTCGGCGAGAAGCGCCACGGCCGTGCGGGCGTTGTCGACGGGGGACTTCACGGAGACGATCGCGGCAAAACCCGTGGCGAGGCGTTCGGGTTCGGCAGCGCCTTCCGTCTTTTCGGCGGGCTTCGCAAACCACTTCGAGACGCCGTCGGCCAAAGCGGCGGCCGATTCCGGACTGATGTCCATCACGCCTTCGGGCATGGGGCCGACGATGAGCAGATCCTTCTCTTTGAGAGAGGCCGAATCTTCGGGATTCGCCACGGTGAGGTGCAGGGGCGCCACGCCCGTCGTCGCCGCCATGCGGCCGACGGCGTTCAAGAAGGTCGTGAGTTCAATCGGACGCGCGTCCTTGCGCACGACCGCGGCCGTCCGACTCAGGTCCGCGTACATGGAGAAGGGGAAGGCTCCCTGCGTGAAGAGTCCGATCTCGGGGAGCTGCGCATAGTGGTACATCCCGGAGAATTCGATCATCGACGAGGGATCGATCTGCACCTGATGCGAGGTGAGGGTCGCCGCACGGCAGTTTTCGGGCGTGCCTTCGTTGGGGTTTTGCTGATAGCCCGCTTCAAAGGAGAGGTCGTTCACAAAGCCGAGTCCCCCCTTATGCAAGGCGCCCGCCGTCACGGCCGGTCCTTCGGGGACGGGCAGATTCACGACGGCAGCGCCGCGGCTTTCTTCGTCGGAGAGGTTCTGACTGTCGGCGAGGGCGCCGTTTACGAGGGTGCGAAGCTGCGCGGCCTGACCCGTGACGGGCTTCGTGTAGCGGTAAAGAAGATTCAGAGTCGCCGACGAAGCGCTCGTGAGATAGGTGTCCGGAGCAAGTCGGAAGGCGACGTGAAGGGGCGGCAGCGTTTCACCGCGGGCCGTCAGCTGTTCGGGGTATTCGATGAGCTGGCTCAGGGGCACCGCGAAGTCGGTGTTCACCCAGTTGGGCGACACGTAGGCGGGAAGAGGATCGGCCGCCTTGAAGTCCTTGATCGCGGCGCGCGGTCCGATGAGGATGCGCCCCGTCGTCGCGAAGGCCTGCGCGGCCGTCACGAGGTCGGCGTCGGTCTTGCCCGCGACGACGAGCATCTTTTCATAGAGTCCGCCCGGGGCGTCGAGCATGAGAAGTTCCGGTCCTTCAAAGGGTGCCAGTTCCCGCAGAAACGCCGGACGATTTTCGTTCGTAGCGAAAACGACGAAGTGACCCTGGGCGGGAACTTCCGAGAAATAGACCGGGAAGTCGGCGCCTCGCCAGGCGCTCGCCGCGGCGACGCGGCCCGTCACGATGGCGGCGGCGCGAAGGGCGTCCTTCGAAGGAACCGACGCGAAGACGACGGGCAAAGTCGTCGCCTTTTCGACCGAGGTGTCGACAAACGGCAACGGGAGCTGCGCGAGGTCGTTCGTCAGGCGCAGGTTCTGCTTTTCGAGCGTGAGCTGGCTCGTCGGAGAAATGTCGAGCCAGAGCGCGCTGTTTCCTTCGTTTTCGCACACGATCGAGTAGTGCCCGACGAATTCGACGCTCAGCTGATTGCGCGTCTTCATGGCCTTCGCGTTGAGCGGCACCGAGAGGCTCGAGGGCTTGCCGAGCATTTCCTTTGTGATCGCGGTGACGCCCTGAAGTTCTCCGTTGAGGTAGACGTTCAGCTGCGAGGTCCCGGGAATCAGCGAGGGAGAGGGCGTAAACGAGAGGTCGAGCGTCGCCTTCGAAACGATTTCGTCCGCGCGCACGCCGAAGTCGAAGTACTGCGTCGGCATCGCGCCCGTAAGCTTGACCGCGGTGGCGAGTCCTCCGGGGACGAGGCGGATGAGGTCGTGCGACTCGGTGACGGAGGCCGTCGCGTCGGTGCGCCACACGGGCGCGGGCGCGTCGGCGGCGAAGACCGGCTCGGCAAGACCGAGGGCGAGCGTAAGCGAGGCCGCGATCGTGGTGAGCGCGGCTCGGTGTGTACGGTGCTTTCTCGTAAGGAAGGACATCATGAAACCCTTTGGGTGGCGGCCTGACGCGGGATGCGCGGCAGGAGCGAAAGAAGAAAACGGATCAGTCGGCCGACGCGGCCGGGGAGGAATTCCAAAAGCGACTTGTAGCCGTACCCCGCAATGCGGATGAGACGGACAAAGCCCGTGACGAAGCGGTCGTCGACTTCGCCTTCGGGAGGCTCGGCCCAGATCCCCTCGCGCGCGAAGGTGCAGCGGTTGAGCCGCACTTCTTCGGCGCGGTCGGCGAGAAGCACGCGCACTTCGAAGGCCTTGTCTTCCAAAAGCGTCACGCTCGTGCGGAAGACGTGCGCTTCGCCTCGGGTCGGAATTTCGACGAAGAGCTCGTCCCCTTCGGCGAGGTTCTTGAGCGCTTCGGGATCGACTTCGAAACGGAGGTGCTCCTGCGAGAATTCGCGAAGCCGCGCGGCGAACGCGTCGGAAAGCTTTTCCCCGCGTCCCACGCGGACGCCGACGGTGAGCGGCACGCGCGGGAGGCGGTGCTTCTGCACCTCTTCCACGGCGACCGCGGCGGAAGCGCCGAGGACGACGAGGTTGTAGAGAATCCAGCCGAAGTTGATGAGCAGGGTCGAGACCTGCGGGTCGGCGGCGACGATCGTCTTGTAGATGCCGACGGCGAGCCCCGCGAGATTCAAGGCGATCAGAACGAGGATGGGCTTCGCGATTCCCCAGTCGACGTACTTCTTGTCGATCGTCATGCCCTTGGCCGTGACGTTGAACTTCCCTTTGTGCGGGAAGATGAGGGCGACGGTCGTCGGAAGAAGGATGTACCAGGAGAGCACCGTTTCGTAGACGGCCCCGAGGAAGGGATAGCGGTAGCCCCGCTGCAGGATCTTGTTCGTAATGGCCGAGTGCACCATGTGCGGGATCACGTAGGCGAAGATGGCCGCGGCCGACG
>ENA-UERG01002462-UERG01002462.1-human-gut-metagenome-genome-assembly--contig:-NODE-2462-length-13227-cov-6.371103_pt1 | contig 13227 bp, 10 predicted proteins | sample MGYA00242954_ERZ507954 | MGnify/ENA primary metagenome ERZ507954 (study PRJEB26167, sample SAMN06115478) | human gut metagenome | host: Homo sapiens | place: China:Sichuan | collected 2015-01-21... | reverse complement strand
CTATGAGCAACAAAACAAAAACATTAATCCTTCCGGAAGAAGAAATTCCACATTACTGGTATAATATACAGGCCGACATGGTGAACAAGCCCATGCCGCCGCTCAACCCCGCCACCAAGCAACCGTTGAAAGCGGAAGATTTGTATCCCGTTTTTGCAGAAGAGCTCTGCCGCCAGGAACTCAATCAGACCGATGCCTGGATTGAAATACCCGAACAGGTGCGCGAAATGTACAAATACTACCGAAGCACTCCGCTGGTGCGTGCCTACGGACTGGAAAAAGCGCTGGGTACACCGGCACATATCTATTTCAAAAACGAGAGTGTGAGCCCGATGGGGTCTCACAAACTGAACTCCGCCATACCGCAGGCCTACTATTGCAAACAGGAGGGTGTGACAAACGTCACCACCGAAACCGGAGCCGGACAATGGGGAGCTTCGCTGGCTTATGCCGCCCGCCTCTTCGGGTTGGAAGCCGCCGTATACCAGGTAAAAATCAGCTATGAGCAAAAGCCTTACCGCCGCAGTATCATGCAGACCTTCGGTGCGCAGGTAACTCCTTCGCCCTCCATGTCCACCCGTGCCGGAAAAGATATTCTGACCGCTCACCCCAACCACCAGGGTTCGCTGGGCACGGCCATTTCCGAGGCCATCGAGCTGGCACGAACCACGCCCAACTGTAAGTATACGCTCGGTTCCGTATTGAGCCACGTCACTCTGCACCAGACTGTAATCGGCCTGGAAGCCGAAAAACAAATGCAAATGGCCGGCGAATATCCCGATATGGTCATTGCCTGCTTCGGAGGCGGTTCCAACTTCGGAGGTATCGCATTCCCATTTATGCGCCACACCATCCTCGAAGGCAAAAAAACACGGTTCATTGCCGCCGAACCGGCATCCTGCCCGAAACTGACACGCGGCAAATTCCAATACGACTTCGGCGATGAAGCCGGATATACCCCGCTACTGCCGATGTTTACCTTAGGACATAATTTCGCTCCCGCCAACATCCATGCCGGCGGTCTGCGCTATCACGGTGCAGGCGTCATCGTATCGCAACTGCTGAAAGACGGCTATATGGAAGCGACGGACATCAAACAACTCGAATCGTTCGAAGCCGGCTGCCTTTTCGCACAGGCAGAAGGAATCATCCCTGCACCGGAGTCCTGCCACGCCATTGCAGCCACTGTACGCGAAGCAAATAAATGCAAGGAAACGGGCGAAGAGAAAGTCATCCTGTTCAACCTGTCCGGCCATGGCCTCATTGATATGGCATCGTACGACAAGTACCTTGCCGGCGATTTGCAAAACTATGAACTGACCGACAACGATATCCGGAGAAATCTGGATGAAATAGGCAATCTGGTCTAATAGATATTTGCCATACTGACGAGCGGTTCATAGAGTTTCTCTATGTCCTGCGAATCCATTTCAATCTGCACCTGGTCTCCCGGAATCAGACTTGTTTCCGCAGGGACCAGGTTTTTTCCATCCCTATGCACATTGATGATAACACAGTGTTCGGGCAAGGAAAGCTCGCTTACTGCCTTGCCGTCGAGGTAAGAACCGGTCATGACTTCCACAGACAGCGTATACCGTTTTTCTTCACGGAAATCGGGAGAGTTAATCATATCCTCGTATAAGATTACGTTGAAAGACTTCATCTGGAGCAACTCCGTAAAATAATACGTCAAACCGCCTACCACCACCGAGGGATAAAAGACTTCGAAGTGTCCGGTTATCTCCGTTATCAGCACAATCGCCGTAAGCGGTGTACGCTCAATGGCCACCAAAAATGCCGACATGGATATCAGCATGACATAAGTGATATTTTGGGGTTCGATAATGCCGTACTTTACAGCGACCAGTCCTACAAGCTGCCCCAACAGTCCGCCCGTCACCAAAGTGGGAATAAAGTTACCACCCGGCAAGCCTGAAGACACGGAGCACACCGAAAACCCGAAATGCAACAGCATGACGGCAAGCACCCACATTATTTCCGTACTGCCGTTCTGCGCCTGTTGCAGCAAGAACTGCTCGCCGCCACCGGTCAGGTTTACCTGCATCAACGAGATAATGTAGGCAACCAGTACCAAATAAAACATCTTGATATATACCGGAGACTTGACCTTAGAATATACCCGCTTGAACGAAATCATAAGCACAGAGTATATCTTGCCGGCAATGGAAATGATAACAGCCAACAAAAGGAAATACTTCATCCGGACAAGAAAAGTCAAAACAGGTTCCGACACCTCAATCAGATGATAAGGGTTCACGGGAAAAACCAAACCGGCAACCGCTCCTGCCACTACACCCGCCAACAACGTAGTAATGGCTGTCTTAGGTGCATCGAAACGTTCGATGGATTCAATAACAATCAATGAAGAGGCCAATGGCGCAGCAAAAGCAGCCGCAAGCCCCGCCCCTGCTCCCGCCGCCAGCAACTGCTTGCGCTCGCCCTGCAGAATATGCGTCCATCGGGACACGAGACTGCCGATATAGGAGCCTATCTGTACAGAAGGCCCCTCACGCCCCAATGACAATCCGGCAGCCACAGAAAGAATTCCACCAGCGAATTTGGAAACCAGCTCCACAAACGGGTGTTTATAGGTTATGCGTCCGTTGATTACCCCGCGTGTCTGCGGAATGCCGCCGCCACTGATAAGAGGCATCCTGCCTACCAGAAAGGACACAAACATCAGAATCCCCCAAAACAGCAAAAACAGGAGTATATGCCAGTACCAGGCAGGGCGGGATGCGAAAAAGTCGCTGCGGATAATTCCGGATTTCCACAAAGAAGTTTCTTTCATCTTCAACAATCATCTGTGCAACCTGCGGTAAAAGAATCAGGAGAACTGCATCATGCGGCTTAAATATTTGCCGATGATATCAAACTCTATATTCACAATGCTTCCCACTTTAAAAGTATGGAAATTGGTATGTTCGTAAGTATAAGGAATGATGGCAACCTGAAAAGTATCCTCCGTAGGGTTACAAACGGTCAGACTCACACCATTCACCGTAACCGAGCCTTTGTCCACCGTGATGTAGCCGCGCTTTGCCATTTCCTTGTCAAACGCATATCTGAAAGTAAAATACCAGCTTCCTTCAGCATCCTTTATATCCATACATTCGGCAGTCTGATCCACATGTCCTTGCACAATATGACCGTCCAGCCGCCCGTTCATCATCATGCTGCGTTCCACATTCACTTTATCTCCCACTTTCAGCAAGCCGATGTTGGAACGCTCTATCGTTTCTTTCATGGCGGTAACCGTGTACGTTCCATCCTGTAAACTGACTACAGTCAGGCACACACCGTTATGAGAGATACTCTGGTCTATTTTCAGTTCGTCCACAAACGAACATTTCAAGGTGAGGTGCAGATTTTCCTGCTCCTTTACAATACGCACCACCTCCGCATATTCTTCTACAATCCCTGAGAACATAAGTTTTAGTCTTTAATTAAGTTTCGAGAACAAAGATAGAACAAAAAACACAAATATTCGAAACTTACCGACGGTTAATGACAAATGACCGGCAATTCGTCGCTAACCTGCCTTTTTTACATATTCAGAACAAAAACAGAGTGCCCAATTCTTTTTTATTATATATTTGCACTTTATACTTTGCAAACTTATTAAAAACAAAGGACAGATGACAAGCCATCTGTCCTTTGTTTTTAACTAAGATAGTTGAGCGGGTTGACGTAGCTGCCGTTTCTCTGAATGCCGAAGTGGCAGTGGACGCCGCTGGCGACGCCGCTGCGGCCCGCCTTGGCGACCTGCTGGCCCTTGTAGACCGTCTGTCCCGCGGAGACGAGCAGCGACGAGTTGTGCTCGTAATACGTGACATAGCCGTTGTTGTGGTCGATGATGACGACGTAGCCCATCGCGCCCTTGTAGCCCGCGTAGGTCACGCGGCCGCCGTCGGCGGCATAGATCGGCGTGCCGTAGGAACAGGCGATGTCGATGCCCTTGTGGTTGCTCGTCGCGCCGCGGATACCCGTACTGCGGTAGCCGAAGTACGACGTGATGCGGCCCGAGCACGGCCAGCGGAAGCTGCCGGTGGGGTACCAGGTCGGACGGACCTTCGTGCCGCGGGCGCGCGTCTCGGCCACAGGGTCGGAGAGCGTGACGGACGAGATGACCGTGCGCTCCTGCTCCTCGCCGTTGACATAGGTGACATCGGCCACGATATCAGCCTTGCCGAACGAGCCCTTGGAGATCACGCGCTCATCGCCCTGATACATGGACGAATCGCTCACGTAGTTCACGTCATAGTTGACGTCCTCGACATAGTTCTGCCGCTCGGTGACCTTGACGGTCAGATACGGCACGGCGTTCGAGAGCGTCAGCGCATCGCCGATGTGGATGCGGTTGATGTCGTAGCCGGGGTTCAGCGCTTCGAGCTCGGCGGCGGTCATGCCGTTGTTGTTGGCGATCTGGCCCCAGGTGTCGCCCTTGACGACGGTGTAGGTCACCTCGCCCGACTTCGTCGAATTCAGGATCTCGGCGATCTCGCCGAGGTTCATCACGCTGTCGGTCGGGACGTAGCCCTCCGCGATGCGGACATTTTCGACAAAGTCGACGCTCAGCGTATCCGCCGAGGCGTAGACCTGCTTGATCTGCTTGAGCAGCTCGTCCAGCGCGCCGGCGTACTGCGTCGAACCGATGAGCTCATCGTCGACATAGAGCGAGTAGCCGTAGGTCACCTGGCCGAGCTCGTCGGCGAGGTCCTGCTCGAAGGTCGTCGAATCCGTCACATCGCTGCGGCGGACGAAAGCCGTCGAATAATGGATGGCATCCTTTGCGATCTCGTAGGACTTGCCGAGCGTCTCGGTCGTGATGCTCTCGAGCTTGGAGGCCGCCTTGCGTGCCTGCGCGGCACTCGCGACGGTGTCGACCACGCTGCCGTTATACTCTACGGTCGTTCCCAGCGTGTAGAACGAGAAAAACAGCGCGATCGCGGCCACAACAGCTGCGCCGCCGATAAAGTAGAACGGATTCACGCGCCGCGCGTGCCTGCGCCAGCGATCCTCGTGCTCGCCGGCAGCGTGGCTGCGCTGGCGGCGGTGTGCCATCACCCTTTCATGCAGCAGCGAGCGCCACATCGGGAACATCCCGCCGATGACGAGAAAGACCTGCACCAAAAAGCGGTTGGATTCAGGAAAGTTGCGCGCCCTGCTCTCGCGCATGACCGTGCGGGCGCGTGGGCCGATGCGGCGGATGCGCGCACCGAGCGTGGAAAAAAACAGCGCCATGTGCTCGAGCCAGCCGCTCAGCCATTGCGGCATGCCGCCGCGCCTGCTCGGCCGTCTTCGCGGCGAGGCATTCGAACGGCGGCGCTGCGTGGGTGCATCGCTGCGCTGCGGGGTGGATCGTTTTTGCTCTGACATATCAAAACTCCTTAAAGGATGCAAGTAAAAATAAAAGTTACAATTTGTAACCATTGACCAGTATACTTGGTTTTCAAGGCTCCGTCAAGCCTTTTGGGGAAATGATACTGCTAATATATTGTAAGAGTTTGGAAAATTTGTAAACTTTTGCATGAATTTTGCGTTATTTTTCCTTGAGAGGGTGAAAAAGTGGGTGTATACTATATCCGTAAATCTGTGCCCGCTTGACCGGCACATCATATATCAGGAGGAATCAACATGTTTGCACAACTGATCAGCACGCTGAAAAAGAGCCCCAAGACGATCGTTTTCACCGAAGGTACCGACCCCCGCATTCTAGAAGCGAGCGCCCGTCTGCTGTCCGGTAACTTCTTAAAGCCCGTGCTCGTCGGCAACCCCGATGAGATTGCCGCCGCCGCTGAGGACATCGGCTTCAACATCCGCGGTGCCGAGATCATCGACCCCGAGAATTACGACGGCATGGACGAGATGGTCGACAAGATGGTCGAGCTGCGCAAGGGCAAGATGACCGCCGACGAGTGCCGCGCCGCGCTCAAGAAGAGCAACTACTTCGGCACCATGCTCGTCAAGATGGGCAGGGCCGACTGCCTGCTCGGCGGCGCTACCTACTCCACGGCCGACACGGTCCGTCCCGCGCTCCAGCTCATCAAGACCAAGCCCGGCAACAAGATCGTCTCTTCCTGCTTCATCATGGTCCGTCCCGCCGCTTCCGGCGAGAACGAAGTGCTCGCCATGGCCGACTGCGCCATCAACATCAAGCCCAACGAGGACGAGCTCGTCGAGATCTGCAAGGAGACCGTTTCCTGCGCCAAGATCTTCGGCGTTGACCCGAAGGTCGCTTTCCTGAGCTACTCCACCCTCGGCTCCGGCAAGGGCGAGGACGTCGACAAGATGCGCAATGCCTGCGAGAAGGCCAAGGCCCTCATGCCCGACACCCCGATCGGCGGCGAGTTCCAGTTCGACGCGGCGGTCTCTCCGGCTGTCGCCAAGACCAAGCACATCAACGACGCTGTCGGCGGCCACGCCAACACCTTTATCTTCCCTGACATCAACGCCGGCAACATCGGCTACAAGATCGCCCAGCGTCTGGGCAACTTCGCCGCCTACGGCCCCATCCTGCTGGGTCTGAACGCGCCGATCAACGACCTCTCCCGCGGCTGCAACGCCCAGGAGGTCTACTCCATGGCGATCATCACCGCCGCGCTCGCGTAAGATCACTGAAAAAAGAAGGACAGCTCCGGCTGTCCTTCTTTTTTTGCGCGTGCCGCCCCCCCCGTTCGTTTTGCAGGATAACCGTCATTTCAGCCCTTAGCAGCGTTGATTTCTGCATCAGAATATGCTTCAAATGTTTCAAATGTATGGAATATTTGGAGAAGTTAGACAAATGTTTTTCACTGTTTTTGTCTGTTTTGCACACATTTGTACAACAAAGTTCAGCTACCTTTTTCCCGAAAAGGGGAAGACAAAAAAATACGCCATGATATAATGATTCTGCAATGACGGGGCGCGAGCTCCGAACAATACGATCACATTTTCTGTGGAGGATTATCATTATGGCTATCAAAGTGGGCATCAACGGCTTCGGCCGCATCGGCCGTGTCGTGCTGCGCATCATGATCGAGCATCCGGAGCAGTTCGACATCTGCGGTATCAACCTGCGCAAAGCGGATCTGGATTACATGGTCTATATGATCAAATACGATTCCGTGTTCCGTCAGTTCAACGGCACGGTGGAGCACAAGGACAAGAACCTGATCGTCAACGGTCACACCATTCAGGTCTTCAGCGAGTCCGACGCGGCGATGATCCCCTGGTCCAGCTGCGGCGCGGAGTACATCATCGAGTCCACCGGCGCTTACAACACCACCGAGAAGGCCTCCCGCCACTTCAAGGGCGGCGCGAAGAAGGTCATCCTGACCGCGCCCGGCAAGGATGAGGTCACCCCCACGTTCGTCATGGGCGTGAACCACATGCTGCTCCATTCTGACATGAAGGTCGTCTCCAACGCCTCGTGCACCACCAACTGCTTAGCGCCCCTTGCCAAGGTCGTCAACGACGAGTTCGGCATCGAGCAGGCGCTCATGTCCACCATCCACGCCGCCACCGCCAAGCAGAAGGCGGTCGACTCCCGCGGCGGCAGCGACTGGCGCACCGGCCGCTCCATTCTCAACAATATCATCCCCTCCTCCACGGGTGCCGCCAAGGCCGTCGGCCGCGTCATCCCCGAGCTCTACGGCAAGATGACCGGCATGAGCTTCCGCGTCCCCACGGCGGACGTCTCCGTCGTTGACCTGACCGCCCACCTCAAGGTCAAGACCACCTACGCCGATATCTGCTACGCCATCCGCCACGCCAGCGAGACCTATATGAAGGGCATCATCGGCTACACCGCGGACCAGGTCGTCTCCACGGACCTGATCGGCAATTCCTGCCCCTGCATCTTCGACGAGACCGCCGGCATCATGCTCGACAACGACTTTGTCAAGCTGATCGCGTGGTACGACAACGAATGGGGCTACTCCAACATGGTCGTCCGCCTGCTTGAGCACATGGTCGCGGTGGACGAGGGCCGCGTGACGCCTGAAAAGCGCGTCGTCCCCAAGGATAAGCCGAAGGAAGAGCCCGCCGCCAAGGAAGCGTAACAACGAAATAAAAAAGGAAGGACGCTGCGCGTCCTTCCTTTTTTATTCGTCCTTTTTTTCTGCTGCTTTTGCTTCGAGCTCGGCGACGGTCGTGTTGTCTTCCATGCCGCGGGCGTGGAGGACATCGTCGCGCGTGAGGGTCATCAAATCATCCTTTGTAAAGCTCTCCATCTTCGCGAGGCGGTTGGCCTGCGCGGTCAAGATCTGCTCGAAGAGGTTGCGCACGCCGCGCGCGTTGCCGAACGTCACACCGTCGGCGTTCTCATCGTAGATGAAGTCCTTGACGTCCTGCTCGGCGTCGGGAGAGAGGGTGTACTGCGACTTGCGGCACTGCATTTTGAAAATCTCGAGCATCTCGTCGAGCGTGTAGTCGTCAAAGTGCAGGTAGCGGTTGAAGCGGGACTCAAGGCCGGGGTTCGATTGGATGAACTTTTCCATCAAGCCATCGTAGCCCGCGACGATCACGACGAGGTCGTCGCGGTGATCCTCCATCGCCTTGAGCAGCGTGTCGATGGCCTCCTGACCGAAATCGTTGTCGCCCTTGCCGTTGAGTGCGTAGGCCTCGTCGATAAACAGCACGCCGCCGAGCGCCTTTTCGATGACCTTGCTCGTCTTGATGGCCGTCTGACCGACGTAGCCCGCGACGAGCCCGCTGCGGTCAACCTCGACAAGCTGACCCTTGGAAAGGATCCCGAGTGAGCGGTAGACGCGCGCCATCAAACGCGCGATCATCGTCTTACCTGTACCGGGGTTGCCGGTGAAGACCATGTGGAGCGAGAAGTCCGCGTTCGGAAGCCCCGTCTCCTCGCGCCGCTTGAAGACAGTCGCCATGTTGATGAGGTTATTCACCTCGCGCTTGACCTCGCCAAGGCCGATGTAGGTGTCGAGTTCTTTTTTAAGGTCCTCGATCTTCTCGGGCGGGGGAAGCGGCGCTTCCTCTTCCTTTTTCTCGTCCGCGCCGGTGGAGGCGGCGGGCTTGTTCGGCTTTGCGCCGTCCGCGCTCTTCGGCGCGTTTGCTTTGGGCGCAGCTTCCTTCGGGACGGCGGATTTCGGCGCGTCCGGCGTCAGCGGCGCGCCCCAGAAGTCGCTGCCCATGCGGTTTAAGTTGTTCTGCGTCATCGTGCGGATAACGTCGAGCTGCTGGAGAATGATCTCGTCCTTTTTATCCATGTTGATTCTCTCCCTTCGTTCCGTAGGGCGTGTGCGCCATTGCGCGGAACAAGAATGCAGTGATCAGGCCGCTGAGCGCGCCCGTGAAGAGCGACACCAGCAGCAAAAACGGCAAATAGTAGAGCGGCGCGGTCGAGCCGAGCGTGATGAGCGCGGCGCAGACCTGCCCGCAGTTGTGCGCCGCCGCGCCCGCGATCGAGACGCCGAAAATGCTGAGCCTTTTCGCCCCGCTCAAAAGCGCCATCACCAAAAGCGCCGACAGCCCGCCGAGCAGCGAGAATAAAAGCGCCAAGGCATTCCCCGCAAACAGCGCGCCAAGCGTGCAGCGCACGAGCAGGATGGCGAGCGCGCTCGGAAATCCGATGGCATAGAGCGCGTAGAGCGTGACGATATTGGCAAGGCCGAGCTTGACGCCCGGCAGCGGCACAATGAGCGCGAGTGGGAAAAACGATTCCATATAAGAAAGCGCCAGCGCCAGCGCCGCGAGCACCGCGCAGAGCGTCAGCTCTCTTGTTTTGATCTTCATGCGCTCACCCCGCGATCAGATCGTAGTCGGACGCCGCGCCCTCGAGCGTGACGGCCACGCGGGCGGGCAGGCAGACGATGCTCTGCCCCGCGCGCGAGATCGCGCCGGAGTGCACGCAGTCCTGATTCGGGCAGTCGCTTTCGCTCACGCGCACCGCACCGTTTTCCACAGCGACGGTGAGCGTGTAGCCGCGGCTCTCATACGTGCCGCCTTCATAATTGCTGAGTGCGCAGCGCTCGACGGTCTCGCCGTCGATGGCGATGCTGATCGTCAGCTCGCCCGCCGATTTCGCCGCGAAATACGGCCTTGCGCCAAGTCCGAGCGTGAGCAGCAGCACCGCGAGCACGACGAGCGCGTCCCACTTCGTCGGCTTCAGCTTAGGCGAGCGCTTCATACGTGTACCCGCTTTCGTCGTTCGGCGTGAAGGCATCGGCAAGGCCGTCGGTGTAAAGCACGCGGCCATCGTCGGTGACTAAAATGAGCTCAAAATCCGTCCCCTGGTCGGCAAGATCATCGCGCAGCGCAAGCGCGCCGTCGGGGCCAAGGACGAAGCACGCCGTCGAGAGCGCGTCCGCCCACGCGCCGTTCTCGCACAGCACGGTCACGCTGATGAGCCCGCTTTCCGCGGGGCAGCCGGTCTTGGGGTCGAGGATATGGTGATATCGCACGCCGTTTTCTTCAAAATAGCGCTCGTACACACCGGAGGTCACGATGAACTTATCCGCCGCCGATACGACGCCAAGGTAGCTCTCCGTGTCCGCAGGGTCCTTGACGGCGATGCGCCAATCGCTGCCGTCGGTCTTTCGCCCCATGACGAACACATCACCGCCGAGGTCGAGTGTCGCGGACGTGACGCCCTCCTTTTCAAGCTGCGCGCGCAGAAGATCCGCCGCGTAGCCCTTGGCGATGCCGCCGAGGTCGAGCTGCGCACCGTCCAAAAGCGTGACCGTCCAGCCGTCCGCCGTTTTTTCGAGCGCGACCTTGCCGCAGCCCGTATGACTCAGCAATTCTTTGAGCTCGTCTGCGGACGGCACACGGCGCTCGTCCTTCGTAAATCCCCACGCGTCGAGCACGGGGGCAAGCGTCGGGTCGAATGCACCTTCCGTCGCGTCAGAGATCGTCAGCGCCGTTTCGATCAGCGCGGGTAAGATATCGTCCGCGCCGCATTCGACCGTCTCACCGTTCGATGCGTTGAGCGCATAAAGCTCACTGCCCTCCGCCGTGCGCGAGAGGACGGCTTCGTCCAACGTATGCAGTTCCTTTTCCGCGCTCTCCAGCGCGGCAGCGGCGTTCTCGCCGTAAACCGTCAGGTTCATCACCGTGTCCATCGCGTACACCGTGCGCGTCTCGCTCTCGGCAGCCGTTTCGCCGCAGGCAGTGAGGGACAGGGCAAAAATCGTCAGCAGCAGCGCTGCAAGTTGTCTTTTCATAGGTTCTCCTGCGAAAACAATTTATCAAGTGTAGCTTATCAAATGTATTTTACCCGCGTCTGTGCGGTCTGTCAAAAGAAAAAATTTGAACCGCCGTGCGGAACGTTTATAAAAGAGGAGAGCCTCTTCTATAATAAGAGGCTCTCCCCGATCTGCGTCTGCGCGCAGGCAAAATTATTTTCTCTCGAGCGAGACGCGGTACGTGAGCCGCAGGAACGTGGCGTTCAAAATGACGCTCACCACCTCCGCGATCGGAAACGCGAGCCACACAAGCTCGAGCCGTCCCGTGAGCGAGAGCAGATACGCCGCCGGCAGCAGCACGACGATCTGGCGGCAGACGGAATTGATGAGCGCATAGATGGGCTTGCCGAGCGCCTGACACGCGCTGCCCGCGATGATGCTGAAGCCCGCGAGCGGGAAGTGCACGCCGATGATGCGCAGCGCAACACGTCCGATGGAGAGCATTTCGTCCGTCGGCGAGAACATCCCCAGCAGCGTTTCGGGGATGAGCTCGAAGAGCGCGCAGCCGACGCACATGATGCCGATGGCCGTGAAGACTGTCAGGCGGACGGTCTTGCGCACGCGGTCGAATTTCTGCGCGCCGTAGTTGTACGACACGATGGGCACCATCGCGTTGTTGAGGCCGAAGCACGGCATGAAGATGAAGCTCTGGAGCTTGAAGTAAGCACCGAACACCGCGGTCGCCGCCTCGGTGAACGAGATGAGAATTTTGTTCATGCCGAACATCATCACCGAGCCGATGGACTGCATGATGATCGACGGAATGCCGATGGCGTAGATGTCCGCCACCGTCGCGCGGTGGGGACGGATGTCCTTGAGGTGGATCTGCACCTCGGGATTTTTCTTGAGGTTCAGGAAAAGGCCGAGGCCCGCGCCGACGAACTGGCCGACGATCGTGGCGACCGCCGCGCCCGCGACCTCCATGCGGGGAAAGCCCAGAAGGCCGAAAATCAAAATCGGGTCGAGCACGATGTTGCACACCGCGCCCGCGATCTGCGAGATCATCGAAAGGTCCGTCCGCCCCGTGGACTGGAGCAGGCGCTCGCCGTAAATTTGCAGGAACAGTCCGAGCGAGCCGCCGATGCAGATCATCACATAGTCGCTGCCGTAGGCGATGATCTGCGCATTCTCCGTCTGAAAGCGGAAAAACGGCGTGGCGAGCGAAAAGCCGAGGACAGCAAAGACGGCGGCGGTGCAAAGCGTCAGGAAAAGTCCCGTGCCCGCGGCGCGGTCGACCACCTGCATGTTCTTTTCACCCAGCGAACGCGCGAGCAGCGCGTTCATACCGACGCCCGTGCCCACGGCGAACGCGATGCACAGCGTTTGCAGCGGAAAAGCGAGCGATACGGCGTTCATTGCGTCCTGACTGAGCCGCGCGACGAACACGCTGTCGACAATGTTGTAGAGCGCCTGAAAGAGCATCGATATCATCACGGGCCCCGCCATGTTGGCCAGCAGCTTGCCGATGGGCATCGTGCCCATCTTGTTTTCTCTGGTATTTTCTTCCATGTTTCCTCCCTGCTTACCTTTTTCGTTCCGACATATAAAATTCCGGCGCCGCAGCGCCGGAATCGAAATCAAATCATTTTTTCCAACGACATGTGCGTTGGAAAAAATACCCCTTAGAGCGCAAGCGTGCGAACGGAGTGAGTGCGACGCAGCGCTCGGCAAAACCCAAATCAAAAATGCACCGCAGTGCATTTTTGAATTACTTTTTTAATTCCCCGTTCGCAGACTTGGTGAGATACGCGTTGATGAAGCCGTCGAGGTCGCCGTCCATGACGGACTGGATGTTGCCGGTCTCGTAGTCGGTGCGCGTGTCCTTGACAAGCTGGTAGGGCATGAAAACGTAGGAGCGGATCTGGCTGCCCCATTCGATCTTGAGCTGCACGCCCTTGATGTCGGAGATCTTCTCCGCGTGCTGCTGAATCTTGAGTTCCATGAGCTTGGATTTGAGCATCTGCATGGCGTAGTCGCGGTTCTGGAACTGCGAGCGCTGGGTCTGGCAGGCGGTGAC
>ENA-UERG01002459-UERG01002459.1-human-gut-metagenome-genome-assembly--contig:-NODE-2459-length-13247-cov-9.489749_pt1 | contig 13247 bp, 16 predicted proteins | sample MGYA00242954_ERZ507954 | MGnify/ENA primary metagenome ERZ507954 (study PRJEB26167, sample SAMN06115478) | human gut metagenome | host: Homo sapiens | place: China:Sichuan | collected 2015-01-21... | reverse complement strand
CTTGGAAAGTTCAACACGAATGTCGAAGTTCTCGTACATATTCTCAGCATCAATCTTCTTGTCGGCACGGCAAACCCAGATATTGTCCTGACGGTTGAACAGATCAAGCAGTTCACAGTAATGGGTGGAGAAATAGAGTGTCGCGTTGCATTTGTTGACCGATTTGTCTTTGTACAGGTTGATGATGTTTTCGACGAGCGTTTTGTGGAAATGGTTCTCGATTTCGTCGATGATCAGATCAAACCCGTATTTGAGTGAGGCAATTACGGTAACATACAGAAGCAATCCTTTGGTGGTTCCGCTGGACAGAATATGAATGAGTTCTTTGTCCGATACCGTCTTTTTCCCTGTGGTCAGAGACAACTCATAATTGTGTTCATCTTCCAACATGGTAAGCGACTTGATATTGCCGTCAAACAGATGCAGCACTTTCGACAGAACGGAGGGGGAGAGTTTATACAGCTTCAACGCATGAAACATCAGGCGATAGGTGTTTGCGCCTTCGCCGTCCGAGTTGAAATAAACCGCTCTCGTTTCCTTCTTCTTCAATACGAAAAATACAATGGAAGTGTCTTCGGGGAGAATGCCGATGTTTTCAACCGGCGTGAAATCGTCATCCGAAAAGATGGCTTTGGCTTTGGACTTATAATAGGTTTTCTCAGATAACTCCTGATGGGAGAAGGTTGCCTTGTTACTGAGGTTCTGAGAAGACGCAATATCCGTGGTGTACCGATAAATCTTCCCGTCATGGTAGAAGAAAAGAACCAGATGAATTCCGTCATAGGAGTAGTTTTTATCTTCCAAAGAGAAGTTGCCGAGAATGGAGTAAGCACAGTCAAGAAGATCGAGGAACGAAGTCTTACCGGATGCGTTCTTTCCGATGAAAGCGACGGTGTTGTAGACAAACAAGCCGTCTGCGATTTCCTGAAGCTCGTATTCTTTATCTTCCGTGGTTTTCTTGGATTTTGCGGTAAAGTCAAGGATGCAGTCATCCTGAATGTTCTTAAAGCCGGACGCTTTGATATAAAGTAATTTCATGATCTTACCCTCCGTACTTATATTATACACCACGAAACGAAAATAAACAAGTACTTTGGTTAAATTTATCTGAAAATATTTGAAAGCGACACATCGCAATGCGATAGAACAAAAAGTGATAGTAAAATCGAGTGATAAAATTACTTTGCCGAACATTCCGCAAACCCATCCGCACATTTGTCAAAACGGGCAAAGGGCATTATACTGATAGGCACAGAGATTCCCGTACCGGAAAGGGCGGGCGAGAGGAGACATGGAAAATGAAAAGAGTGTATTGCTTGTATCGGGTTTCCACCACACAGCAGGTCGATGTGGTCAAAGACGACATTCCGATGCAACGGATTGCCTGCCACGATTTCGCCGCCAGAATGGGATGGACTATCCTGGTTGAAAAAGAGGAGAAAGGCATCTCCGGCTTCAAAGTATCCGCCGAAAAGCGGGACGCCATTCAGGAACTGAAAGAAGCGGCGCTGAATAAAGAGTTTGATGTTTTGCTTGTTTTCATGTTTGACCGCCTCGGAAGAATCGAAAACGAAACGCCGTTTGTTCTGGAATGGTTTTCCGACCACGGCATTGAGGTCTGGAGCGTCAATGAAGGACAGCAGAAGTTTGATCAGCATGTGGACAAGCTGATGAACTACATCCGTTTTTGGCAGGCATCGGGGGAATCCGAAAAGACCTCCATCCGTGTCAAGACCCGTATGCACCAGATGGTGGCGGAGGGGATCTATACAGGCGGCAGTCTGCCATACGGATATATGCTTGTGGATAAGGGAAGAAAGAACAAGAAAGGGCAGGTCATGCGTGATCTTTCCGTCTGCCCGGAGGAAGCGGAGGTTGTGCGTGAGATCTTCCGGATGATTGCCGAGGAAGGATACGGAAGCCATCGGATGGCTTCCTACCTCAACAAGAAGGGAATCAAAACGCATAACGACCGCAATTTCACAAGCTCGTACATCCTGCGTATCATGAAGAATGAAATCTATCGCGGATTTCTTTCCAAAGGCGGGGTGAAGTCAGAGCGGCTTGAGGACTTGCAGATCGTTCCGGACAAAGTGTTTTTTCAGGTTCAGAATATCCTGGAACAGCGCAATGTCAAGAATGACGAAAAGCGTCAGATCGCCCTGACCAATCGGGGAAAAGCACTTCTTTCCGGCAATATCTACTGCGGTCATTGCGGAAGCCGGCTTGCCACCAGTCGCGGGTTCATCCGATACACCCGTGCGGACGGCAGTCAGCGCAGCGATTCTCGTGGTCGGTATGTTTGCTACCACAGAAGCAGGGGACTGAACGATTGCGATGGTGCATCGGTCTATGATTCCGAACGGATCGACCGGGCGGTGCTGAAGGCAATGAGCCAAATCTTTGCCAGTATCAGCGGATGCCCGGAGGAGGAGAAAATCGAGCAGGCACAGAGAAAAGTGACGGCTGAGTTTTCTCTCCAAAAGAAACGGCTGGAGGATCAGATCCGCAAGGACACCAAACAACTGGAAAGTCTGCGCAGCGAGATTGTGAAAGCACTTGCAGGGGAGAGCGACTTTTCCGGGGAGGATCTGGCAACCGCCCTTCGCACGCTGCGTGAGAAACTCGATGCCGAAACAAAAGAACTGGAAAAACTGAAAACGGAGGAAGCCGACGAGAAACGGACAAACGATATGATCATCCCGGCATATCGGCAGTTCAAAACCTGGTCGGTGGAATTTGAAGAATCGTCTTTTGAAGCAAAGAAGATGATTGCCGGTCAGCTTTTCCGGAGGATTGAAGTACGCAAAGACTATGAAGTCACTTATGAAATGAACCTGACTTACGCCAAGTTCTGCGAAGAATGGCTTCGGATTCCCCAAACGATCACTGCCACCGAGTAATCGGTGGCAGAACTTTTATGGGGCGGGGAATATCAAAATATTCCCAATGTCTTGCAATTCACGGTGTTATGTGGTATAATTATATTATAGTAGATGCTTCATTTTTTACATAGATCATTCGGGTGCGCTTTTGGTGTAAACAGCCCCGACTGCCAGAGCACCTGACTGTTAATCAGGGTGTCGGTAGCAGAAGTTAGCGATACAATGATTATTGGTTAGAGCGAAGCGATTGGGGCTAATTTTCAAGAAGGTTCGAACTCAAAATTTAATATTCCTCCTTAGCTCAGTTGGTTAGAGCATCTGACTGTTAATCAGAGGGTCGTCCGTTCAAGTCGGACAGGGGGAGCCATTAAAAAGAGCTTGCATTTGTATAAAATGTAAGCTTTTTGCTTTATTTTTTGCTGGATTTAAGAATTAGAACTAATACAATTGAACATATAAAAGAGGCGAATGAGAAATTTTTTTCGCGTCCAAACAACGCGGCGGATGAAAAACTCTCATTCGCCTTTTTTGTTTCTCAAAATAAAAAAAGAAAGGGAAAAATTGAAAAAGATGGACGAAACAGAAGTGTACCGCTATTCGCTGTCCTTTGCGGCGGGGAGTCGGGAAAAGGATTTATGGGTGAATAGCTACCGTGCGAATCTTGCGTGCGCGGAATTCATCCGAAAGACAATAGCAGAAAATTTTGACGGAATGCATTTGTCGGATAGTTGTCTCCAAACAATTCTGAACGCTTACGGCTTTGACCGCGTGATGTGGGTTTTGGCAAATACAGTCAGGGAGGGAAGTGCGGATGGGCGGTATTCGAGAGCCAACAAGGAGTGGGCAAAGACCTTCCGCATTCCACCCGACTCCCACAATTCCGAATTCTGCGTCACTTCTCACCCCGCAATTGTAAACGGGTTGGTGGATGAGGTCCGCAAGGCGTGGGACAATCTCCACCTTTGGAAACCGGAGCAAATAGAAAGCCACCTCGGTCAGAACCTGGTCGGTCGCGTGCTTGTAGTCGACCCAAGCGTGCTGAAGGATCCGTATAAGACTTCGGACAATCAGTTGTTCCTTGCGCAGAGCGGGAACGGTTGCTATCCAAGGGCATTGGGGACAAAAGTTTTCGGCATCTTCCTGAATGACGGCGAGCGGTCATTTTTATACCGCACGGATTTTGCGGGGATTCTCAAAGATGAGTACATTCCGGATTGGGCAAAGCAGGCGATTCGGGATGCACAAGAGGTGGAGCAAGAGATGGAGCAGGAGTCGGAACAGGAAGAATTGCAGGAGCAGAATTCCGGAATGCAGATGCAGTAGCGGAAAAAATAATAACAAAACAAAGGAGGAAATATAATGGAATTTCGAGGGGAGAAGCACAGACAGATTTTTCAGAACTACATCAGGCGGCAGAAGCACCGACCGTCTGCGCACCATCTTGCGGCGGTGTATCTTTTGACCGCAGACAAGACATTGTGGAAACAGGTGCGGGGCGCGTTCCGAGACGGCAAAGCTGACCTGTCAACTGTCCACCTTTGCGGCATTCAGCCGGATGCTTACGCGCTGTTCCGTTCCGCAAAGGAACTGTTGACAGGCGAGCCGATGGTTGGACTTTCCGAACTTGCCGAACGGGATGTCATCCGCCCGTGGGTGCTGAATCTCATCTTTCAGGCAATCCTACTTTCGCGCGGGGAGATGACGGCAACAATGGAATAGCAGCCCTTGAATGAAAAAGTTCAAGGGCTGTTTTTGTATCTACAATTCAATTACAGGAGGAATTATGCAGAGAGAAAAAGCACTGACGAAGGCGGGCGGTCTTCCAATCCTGCCGCAGGGAGGAATGTCATGAAGCACATTCGGGCAACGCTTGCGCTGGGCAATCACAGAACGGAAACGGTTGCTTTTCCGTGTGCGGACAGCAAAATCAAGCAGATGCTTGCCCACCGCACGGACGATGACAAATACACGGTCTATGTGGACGAACTGACCGAGCCGGCATGGATGAAACCCATTGAGAAAACCTACGTCAATATCCATGAACTGAACTACCTTGCCAAACGCATGGACGCGATGGACGATACCGAGCTTGCCAAAATGGGCGCGGCGCTATCGAGATTCGGGGTGTCGGATCTGTCGCAATCTATCAATTACACCTTCAACCTGAACCGCATCACATTGGTGCGGGACATCTCCAATCTGCAAAAGGTTGGAGCCATACACTACATGGAAACGCATGGTGGCTGCTGCACATCAGAGGAATACAACAACCCGCAACGGGCGGTCGAGGCGCGGGAGCTGTTGGAGCGAGGAAACGGAATCCTGACGGATTACGGGTTGCTGTTTATCAACGACGAAGTGCCGTTTGAGCCGGTCTACAACGGCGTGAACTTTCCGGAATACTGGTATGAGGGGATGGACAAAACGGGCGTAGAATTAACCTATCAGGACAGAAAGGAATATCTCTATTGCCCGTGCGAGGATGAATCCGTGGAGTTTGCTTTGGAGCGGCTCGACGCAGACCGCGTGGAGCAATGCGGGGCAGAAATCACCTGCGTCCCGTTCGGCGTCAAACTTGGCGAGCGGGTGGAAGAGGTTTTGCACAACGAGGGCTTTGCCGCATTCAACGCCTTCTGCAAGCGGATCGAATTTTTGACCACGGACGAACAGGACAAGCTGGAGGCGGTGGTCCTGTATGCGGACGCGACCACATCGGACGAACTGACCCGAATCACAGATCACCTGAACGATTTCGTCTTTGCACCGGGCGCGCGGGATGATGAAATGCTTGGCAGGTGGTGGATGGAGAACCAACTCGGAATCGACCTGCCGACCGAACTGGAGGATTTCTTCAACTATTCCGGTTGCGGGGAATATCTCGCGCAGGAATCCGAAGGGCGGTTTGTGGACGGTATCGGCTTCGTTGGTATGGCGGAGGATTGCAGCCTGGAGGACATTCTTCCGGGGCAGGGGATGGGAGGGATGACGCTGTGAAAAACAATACATACGAAAAGGAGGAAACGAATGACCGAATTTGAAAGAATGCGCCGCCTGTCGGCACGCAACCAACGGCTGTACTCGCCCGGCACGCGGATTGAACTGCTCCGCATGGCGGACGAGCCGTTCCCCGTCCGGAGTGGCACGCGCGGGACGGTCGTTGCCTGTGACGATGGCGGGAATGTCCTCATGGAATGGGATGACGGCAGAACGCTTGCCCTGCGACCCGACATCGATCGCTTCCGTGTCCTGTCGCAGGAGGAATGCGAGAACGAAGAACAGGAGGGGGTGGGTCCATGCCAAACCATGTCATGAACATCGTCCGCTTTTCCGGCGATGGGGATGCCATCCGTCGGATGCGGGAAGCAATTCAGAATCCCGAATACGGGATCGGCTCCATTGATTTTAACCGCATCATCCCGATGCCGCCGAGCCTTGACATGGAGGAAAGCAGTTGCACCCGCGCCGGACTGCGTGCTTATCAGGACTTCATTGAAGTGTATACGCTTGGCGGGACAATCAATGCGGATCGTTTGTCGGACATTCCTGCCGCAAGCGAGGAAGCATTTCTCAAGACGCGGAAAGATGTCAACCGGGAGATGTTCGCGCTCGGCAAGCAGGCGTGGAATAATCTGCGGCAGTACGGCAAAGCCACATGGTATGGCTGGTGTACCGACAACTGGGGGACCAAATGGAATGCTTACGGCTTTGACGAGGCACAGCCGCTTGCAACCTCGGACGATGTCCTTGCCTTCCAGACCGCATGGAATGCGCCGCATCCGGTGATGAAAGCATTTTCTGCAAAGTATCCGGCAATCCGAATGGAGCATTGGTGGGCGGACGAGGATGTCGGGTTCAACTGCGGGAAGCGGATTTACGAAAACGGTGTTTGCACGGAGAGATACAAGCCGGACATGGGAAGTGCCGATGCTTTCCGCCTCTCTGCTCATATATGGGGTGGCGAACCGGAGCATTACGGCTTCCGGCAGAACAATGACGGAACCGGTTATCTCTTATTGGATGATGAGGAATACGACCGGATTGAAATCTGCGGACAGCCCGCGCTGTTTACGAATGCGCGCCTGACGAATGCGGACATTCCGTCCGGACTGTACCTCTACCACCTGCGCGGGAGCGATGACGGACAGCAGTTCGGAACGCTGGAGGAAAGCGTGTCGGTGAATTACAGCGGTTCGGTCATCACGCTTGACCCAATCGACTTGGGGGAGGACGGCTACATCCCCCTGACCGAGGAAACCGAGCCGAATTTTCTCGGCGTGACCGCGACATTCGAGGATTTCCTCGACCGAACGGAACCGAGGAACGGCTTCCATCTGACCATGGAATGAAGCACGATATTCTTGCAAAAAAATGCGTTTAAAATTCTTGGAGTTCTTGTTTGGGCAAAGCCCAAGGTCTTTTAGGAGGTGAAATCATCAGGAGTCCTGTATCGTGGGTGGGAAATAAGACCGCCCTGCTGCCCTATATCAATGCCATTCTGCCGGAGCGGACGGAGCGATTCGTCGATGTCTTCGGCGGGTCCGGTTCGGTGCTACTGAGCCGGAAGCCCTGCCCGTTTGAGGTTTATAACGACTTCGACGGCAATCTTGTTAACCTGTTTCGATGTATGCGGGATAAGACCGTCGCGTTTCTTGGCGAACTCGGATTTTTGCCGCTTAACTCCCGCGCGGAGTTTGAGATGCTGAAAAAGTTCCTTGCCAAAGAGCAGGATGTCACGAGAGCCGACCTTGAAGCGGACGAACAACTTGCGCGGGTCGCATTCTCGCCGCCCGACGCGGAGGAACTGACAAGCCTGATCCGTTCCCGCGCCGATGCCGAGGATGTCCGGCGCGCGGTCGCGTTCCTCAAGCTCATCCGCTACAGCTATTCGTCAGGATTGAAAAGCTACGCCTGCCAACCGTTTGATGTGCGGCGGCTGTTCGGGCTGATCCGTGATCTGCATGAGCGCATGGCGAATACCGTGATTGAAAATCGGGACTTTGAAGCCCTGATTCGTCACTATGACCGCCCGAATACCGTTTTTTACTGCGACCCGCCGTACTACGAAACCGAGGGGATGTACGCTGCGTGCTTCACCAAAGACGACCACCAACGCCTGCGGAATACGCTGGGAGACATCAAGGGAAAAGTCCTGCTGTCGTATAACGACTGTCTCTACATCCGCGATTTGTACGACGGTTGGCAGCTCCTCGAATGCAGCCGCATCCACAGCATGGCGCAACGGTATCGAGCGGGGGACGCGTACCCCGAACTGCTGATCGGCAACTTTGATCTGCTCGAAAGTGTGCGCGAGAAGCCGTTGCAAATGACCTTTGACAGCGAACCGATTGATTACGAAAAAATACTGAAGGAGAGTATCCGAAAATGAAAAACGAAGATTACACCCTGTTCCCGATTCCGACCAGGCTGCTTGACCTGATGGGGATTGACACAAGTGCCGCATTGCGTGTGGCGGTTGACGCGGACGGCAAGCTGACCGTCATCAAGGGAGCGCAGCAGACCGATCTGGAGGACATCACAATCGATGACCTGCCGGAAGAAAACACGGACGAGTGCGAAACCGGATGCGCCCATTGCGAATACTGGTGTCCGCGTTGTAAGCGTTGCCTGTTGGACGATGACACGGAAGGAGACTGGGACGGAAAATGAAAACCTACAGAGTGTTGGGACAGAAAGGTCGCACCACCATCCCGCTTTCCATCCGGATGCGGCTTGGATTACGGTGCGGAGATGTGCTGTCCTTTGCCGAGGAAAACGGCACGGTGATTGTACGGAAGGAGAAAATCTGCGACCTTTGCAAGGGAAAAAGAATCCTGCCGGAGCATTCGGACACGGATTCTTTTTCTTCTTTTACGGAACAGTTGACCACGGACGAGCGGCGGGTGCTTCTGACCTGCCTGATCGCAAAATTCTCCGAGGAATTGGGTGATGTTCATGCGCATTAAAATTTATCAGATTGACCGGTCCCGCGACGAACGGAGATTGCGGTTTTGCGATTACCAAGCGGCACAGGCAAAAGGCGGCGTCCGGGCATCCGAATACAAGTGCGTGTTTCACGGTTATGTTGATGACGGGGATTTGGAGGATGTCTATGAATCCTTCAATACCGGCTTTCACGGCACCTATCAGGGACACAGCCTGTCCCCGAGCGACTTGGTGGAGGTCTGCGAGGGGAACGAGGAGACTGCCCCCGGCGTGTACTTTTGCGACCGGTTCGGTTTCGCCGGATTGCCGGAGGATTTTTCTACCGATGCGTGCGCGCCGATGGAGGGCTTGCGCGTCCTGATGATTGAGCCGAATTGCCCGCCCGTGGAAACGCGGGTGCGGGACAAGCTGAAGGACTGGCAGAGAGCCGTGAGCGAAGCGGGGGAAGAATCGCTGATGGAAGTCACCTACCCATATGCAAATGACGGAGTGGTGATTGTCGGAGACGAGGAAGCGAAGCTCAAAAACCGCGCGGGCAACCGTTACATCGGCGCGAGCGTATACGCCGGAACGATCTTTTTTGTCGGGGATAACGGGGACGGAAACTTCTGCGACCTGACCGATGAGCAAGTGGAAACCTACTGCAACCTTTTTGCCGAGCCGGAGGAAATCTCCGACGAGGAAGTGCAGGCGGACTGCGGTTTCTTTTTCTATTCTATGTAGGGAAGGTTGTGGGACGCTGTCACACACCAACTTCCAAGAACCTTTAACGCAATGACGCGCAATGCGAAATGGCACATTGGTTTACAAAAAAGTTTTTGCAAAGAATCGTCATAACGGTTCTTTTCAAAATAAAATCATGATTGAAGGGAGGTGAGAGCAATGGCAGAGAAAAAGAAAGCAGGCGTTCGGGTAGAACCGCCGGAGCAGAAGGAGCAAGTGCCGGAGACGGTGCAAGCTCCTATGACTGAAGCCACAGTCGCAGCGGAGCCGCGCTATTCCTTGCAGGCGCGGGTCGACCGCTTGGTGGACAAGCCGGACGGGAAGCTGCGGGCGATCCTGAGCATGAATTTGCCGGGCGGGTTCGCGGTGCATGGCATCAAGATTTACGAGAATGACGGCGGGCTGTTCGTTTCCATGCCGCAGTCGTCCTACACGGCGGCGGACGGAACGATCAAATACCGCGACATTTTCCATCCCGTGACTGCAACCGCGCGGCAGAAGCTCATCGGCGCGACCGTCTTGGCGTATCATGATGCGTTGCAACAGCAGGAACAGACGCAGGCGCAAACGCAAAAAGCGACGCAATCCGAAAGCCCGAATGCAGCCCCGCGCGATGCCCCGATCATGCAGATGTAGGGGGGACAATGCAAGTCGACAATCCGATTCAAATCCGATAGCAAAAAATCTGATTCAAGAAAACAAACACAAAGGAGAAAAACAAAATGAAAATTCTGAATGGGTTCAAGAAACTGGTCAAGAAGGGCGTTTCCGTCGTCAAACACTGCTTTTCCGTTGTCAAGGCATTTGTCCTGTCGTGCATTTCCGCAATCTGCGGTGCGCTGACGAGAGTCAAAGCCGCCGTTTGCCCCGCCGCAGGGGAAGGTTATGTCGACACGGGCGTGAAAATCATCATCAGCGTGGTCATCGGCGGTCTGCTTCTCGCGGGGCTGTATACGCTGTTCAACTCGACCATTCTGCCGACGCTCGGCACGAAGATCTCCGAGATGTTCTCTTATACGGGGGCTTAAGATGGGACGGCTGAAATACTGGTTTTGTCCTTTCAAAAACAACCGCGGCGAGGGGAGTATCAGCACAGGTGTCAAAGTTATCATTGCGGTGGTGATTGGTGCGCTGATTCTCGGCGGGCTGTACCTGCTGTTCGCGGGGGACAACGGAATTTTATCTAAGGTTTCCGGTGAGGTCGAGGACATGATGGGCTACACGCAGGAGCTGCGGGTAGAGAAACGGCTGGATGAAGCGACCGGAAAATACAAGGTGAAATACTCCTACGATGGCAAGCGGTGGCAGGATGCGGATATGCCGGATTATGGGGACACTGCGACCGTTGAAAAGATTATCAGCAACAACGCCGAGAGCGGACGCATTGATGCGATGCTCATTTCGGACGGGGACAAAAAGGTAATCCTGACCTCAACCGATGGCGGTATCCATTGGGCAGAACAGCTTACATTTACCGCAACGTCCATCACGCATTTCTACTACGGCACATCTGCCAGTCTGCCGAGTACCTCCGGTTCGTTCCAGGGCGAGCGTTTCGTCTGCCGTTATAAGAGCGGCAACTTCTATACCATGACAAGTGACGGCACGCGATGGATAAAGCCGACATGGTCGGACCTGATTCCGATCTCATGAGGACGGGGGCGATGCCGGAAATTCTCGCGGTGCTTTTGTGGATCGGTATCACTGTCGGGATCGGTTGGATTCTTTGCCGTGTCCTGCGAGAGAGAAGAATGGTCTGCCTGTTGCCCGCAACGCTGATTGCATCCGGTGCAATGGCGCTCGCGCTGTACTTCCGTTTCGGTCTGACCGTGACCACCGCGCAGGGGATGTTCCTGTGGTTCACGCTCCTGTACGGTGCTATGTCCGACCTGACCGATCATACCATGCCGGATAGCGTTTGGGTTGTCGTGCTTGCGCTTGCAATTCCCTCCATTATGAAGCACGGCATCGTCTCCATGCTCGCGGGTGCAGTCTGCGTCATGCTGCCGCAACTGGCACTTGCCGTTATCCCGCCGCACCGCACCCTCGGCGGGGCAGACATCAAGCTGTCCGGCGCACTGGCTGTCCTGCTCGGCTTCACAGGTGGACTGACCGCATTCCTCGCAGGTCTGCTTATGGCAGTCGTGACCGTCACCGCGCGGGACTTTGTGCAGACGCGTCTGCACAAACGGAGGGACTGCCCGAAAAAGCCGTTCGCCCTGATTCCGTTCCTTGTGGTTGGCGGAATGGTGATGTTCCTCATCGGGTAAAAAACGAAAAAATCGGAAACCGGCAAATAAATTTTCTTTTTGCTGTTGAATTTTACGACAAATTCGTGTATAATAGAATCAGCAAAATAAAGGAGGTGCGCATATGCCGAATATCAAACCGGTTTCCGATCTCAGAAGCTACAACGAGGTGCTCAAGGATGTCGCAGTTGGTGAACCCGTATTCCTGACCAAAAACGGCAGGGGACGGTACGCAATTGTGGACATGGAGGAATTTGAAAAGACGCAGGCGGCGCTGAAGCTGTTGGCGGAGCTTGCAAAAGGGGAAAAATCCGCGCGGGAGGAAGGCTACACCGATTTTGCGGAAGTGGAACGACTGTTCGGAGGGGCGCATGGCTGACATCCGCTTTTCAGCTGAGGCTGTCCGCGATCTCGGAGAGATCCGAAAGTATATTGCGGAGGAACTCGGCTCCGAGGAATCGGCGGCATCCGTCACGGCGCGGATTCTGGAGCGTATTGCAAAGCTGAAAAGCTTCCCGCACATGGGCGCGCCTCTGCAGGCGGTTGTGGCAGTTCCGAACGATTACCGCTATCTGGTCTGCGGCAATTATCTTGCGTTCTACCGCTGTGAGGACGGGCAGGTTTTGATCAACCGCATTCTCTATGGCGGGCGGAACTACCTGAAGATCCTCTTTGGCGATCTGACAGACGAGCACAAACAATAAAATCAAGCCCAACGAAAAGCACTGTTGAAAACGACAGTGCTTTTTTCGTTGGCGGAAAGGAAAAACATGAAGAAAAGGAAATTCATCGGATTCCGTTGGATCGGAAACCGGACGGTCATCGGGATTGTTTGCATGATAGCGGCAATCGGAATCTGTTTCGGGATTGCCCCGACGGTGCAGAAGCTGTCAGCCGGAAAGACAACAATCCTGCGCGTGACGCGAACCGTTCCGCGCGGGAGCTGCCTGACCGAAGCGGATGTGGAGACGGTCGAGGTCGGCAGTTACGGTTTGTCGCGGGATATCCTGCGGGATAAGACAGCGGCGGTCGGGAAGTATGCCACTACAGACCTTTATGCTGGAGAGTATCTTATTCCCGCCAAGCTGACGGCGAACGGCGCGGACGCAAACGGGATACTGGAGAGCCTGACAGTCGGAAAGAAAGCCATCAGCGTAACGCTCGGCTCCTTCGCGCAGGGTCTGTCCGGTAAACTGGAGACAGGGGACATTGTGTCGGTCATCGTTTACAAAGCCAAAGAGGGCGCCGCCGTGACCCCGCCGGAATTGCAGTATCTGCGCGTCATTACATCCACAACCTCGCAGGGTGTGGACAAAGCGAATATCACCGATTCCACACAGCCCGTGACCGTGACGCTTCTGGTCAATCAGGCGCAGGCAGAACTGCTCTCGGCATACGAAAAGAGCGCGTCCATGCACTTTGCGCTGGAGTATCGGGGAGATGCCGA
>ENA-UERG01002454-UERG01002454.1-human-gut-metagenome-genome-assembly--contig:-NODE-2454-length-13279-cov-3.372747_pt1 | contig 13279 bp, 9 predicted proteins | sample MGYA00242954_ERZ507954 | MGnify/ENA primary metagenome ERZ507954 (study PRJEB26167, sample SAMN06115478) | human gut metagenome | host: Homo sapiens | place: China:Sichuan | collected 2015-01-21... | reverse complement strand
TGAGCCGTCGGGGAGGATAGGTAACGCTTTTTTGTCAGGGGTTAGTGGTCAGTGGTCAGTGGTCAGTGGTTAGTGGTCAGTGGTCAGTGATTAGTGGTCAGACTGGCTTCCAGCAACTGTTGCAATCTTTCCGCCTTCCGTCTTTCCCGTCCTTTCCGGAATTCCGGCAGAAGCGCCGCATCATCAATTTTTCCCGTTTTTCAGAGATTTGAACCACGCTTCACTTGATTATAACAACTTCGGAAGCTAAATTACCACGAAACTCCCCACAGCATTCAAAGCCGGCCCGAACGACGCATGCACCAAAGGTGAAAAGCTCGCCGCTTTCGCCGAAACGGAAAAGATTACGGCAAAATTCCCGTCCACAAGCAATATGCCGCTTCTGACCTTCGCACCCGGAAACGGCGAAAAAATCGCCAAGCCCATTAATGTTGCAGTGATTCTTTCCGGCGGACAGGCTCCCGGCGGACACAACGTCATCGCCGGGCTTTTCGACGGGCTGAAATCTCTCAATCCCGAATCCAGACTCTATGGTTTCAAAGGCGGTCCCAGCGGACTTACCGACAACAAATACATTGAAATCACAGCCGACTTTCTCGCCGCCTACCGCAACACCGGCGGTTTCGACATGATCGGTTCCGGCAGAACCAAACTCGAAACACCGGAACAGTTCGAAAAAGCGGAAGTCAACTGCAAAGCGCTCGGAATTACAGCGATCGTCATTATCGGCGGCGACGATTCCAATACCAACGCCTGCCTCCTCGCAGAATATTACAAGGCGAAAAATGCGGGAATCATTGTGGTCGGCTGCCCGAAGACCATTGACGGCGACCTCAAGAACGCCTATATCGAAACCTCTTTCGGGTTCGATACCGCCAGCAAGGTTTACAGCGAACTCATCGGCAACATCGAGCGCGATGCGAATTCCGCCAAGAAATACTGGCACTTCATCAAGCTGATGGGACGCTCCGCCTCCCATATCGCTCTTGAATGCGGACTCAAGACCCATGCCAATGTCACGCTTGTTTCCGAAGAAGTCGAAGCGAAAAAGATGTCTACGGATGAAGTCGTCACGATCATTGCCGACTCCGTCGCGAAACGCGCCGCGAACGGCGACAACTTCGGCGTGGCGCTGATTCCGGAAGGCTTGATCGAGTTCATTCCGGACTTCAAGAGCCTGATCGCCGAACTCAACGATCTGCTTGCGAAAGAAGGCGAAGCCTATGCCGCTCTCGCTTCCAACGACGAAAAGGCGGCGTTCATCAGCTCCAGACTTTCCACCGGCTCCGGCGCTGTCTTTGCGACCCTCCCGATGGAGATCAAAATGCAGCTCACAATGGACCGCGACCCGCATGGAAACGTGCAGGTTTCCCGCATTGAGACGGAAAAACTGCTTGTCGAACTCGTGAAGAACAAACTTGCGGCATGGAAGAAAGATGGCAAATATGCCGGCAAATTCTCCGCGCAGACACACTTCTTCGGCTATGAAGGACGTTGTTCCATGCCGTCCAACTTCGATGCGGATTACTGCTACAGCCTCGGTTACAACGCCGCTTCCATCATCAGCACCGGAAAAACCGGCTACATGTCCTCCGTCCGCAACCTCACGGAGCCCGCAGACAAGTGGATCGCCGGAGCAATTCCGCTGACCGCCATGATGAATATGGAAAGACGCCATGGCGAAGACAAGCCGGTCATCAAGAAGGCTCTTGTCGAACTCGATGGCGCGCCGTTCAGGGAGCTCGCGAAAAACCGTGAAAAATGGGCGGTCGAGACCTGCTATGTTTATCCGGGCCCGATCCAGTTCTTCGGCCCTGCGGAAGTCGCCGACATCACAACGAAGACCCTTGCTCTCGAGAAGGGAAAATAATCCATGTCCGATTCGTCAAAAGGTATTGATGTGGCTCATATCGCGACGCTTGCGCGTCTGCGCATTGAGCCCGGCTCCGTTCAGAAGCTCCAGTCGGAAATGGAATCCATCGTCGGATACGTCGAGATGCTTTCCGAACTTGACGTGACGGGCATCGAACCGACGGCGCACGCCGTTCCGCGTTCCAATGTCCTCCGTGACGATGTCCGGGGAACGCCGCTCGGGCGTGACGCCATGCTTGCGAACGCGCCCGATACCGTTGACGGCGAACTGATCAAAGTCCCGCAGGTTCTGCCGGGAGAGGAGATGTCGTAATGGAAGTCAGAAATCTCACACTCCGGCAGGCTGCAAAACTCCTGAATGACGGAGCCGTCACATCCGTGGAGCTCTGTCAGGCGTATCTTGAACGCATTGCCGAAGTTGAACCATCCGTTCAGGCGCTTCTTTCACTTAATAAAGAGGCGGTGCTCGAACAGGCGAAAGCCTCGGACGGGCGCCGTGCCGCAGGGAAGGCGCTTGGGCCGTTCGACGGAATTCCGGTTACGGTCAAGGACAATATCGCCGCGAAGGGCTATCCCTGCACCTGCGCTTCAAAGATTCTCAAGGGATTTGTTTCCCCGTATGACGCAACCGTTACGGGTAAGCTCAAAGCCGCCGGTTTCGTCCTGATGGGGCGTGCCAATATGGACGAATTCGCGATGGGGTCTTCCTGCGAAAACAGCGCATATCAGAAAACCAGGAATCCGCTCAATACGGACTGTGTTCCCGGCGGTTCGAGCGGCGGTTCCGCGGCGGCTGTGGCTGCCGGTGAAACCGTGATCGCACTCGGTTCCGATACCGGCGGTTCGATCCGCCAGCCCGCGGCATTCTGCGGAATTGTCGGAGTCAAACCGACCTACGGGCGCATTTCCCGTTTCGGGCTTGTCGCCTTTGCTTCATCGCTGGACCAGATCGGGCCCATGAGCAAAAGCGTTTATGACGCGGCGGCGATGCTGGATGTGATCTGCGGAGCCGATCCGAAAGACACGACCAGCCTTCCCGCTCCTGTTCCGGAAGGCGGATTTGCAAAGGATCTCGAAGAATTCGAAAAGGCGCCGACTCTGAAAGGTATGCGCATCGGCATTCCGAAAGAGTATTTCGACGTCGAAGGCATTTCCGACGGAGTGAAAAAAGTCTGCGCGGATGCAAAGGAAAAACTGAAAAAACTCGGCGCCGAGTTTGTGGAGATCTCGCTTCCGCATACAAAATATGCAATGGCGTGTTACTATATCATCGCTCCCGCCGAAGCCAGCGCGAATCTGGCGCGTTTCGACGGCATCCGTTACGGATACCGCAGTCCAAACGCGACGGATCTGATCTCCACGTATCTGGACTCCCGCGGCGAAGGCTTCGGGCCGGAGGTGACACGCAGGATCATGCTCGGTACCTATGTGCTCAGCAGCGGTTACTACGACGCTTATTATGTGCGCGCGCAGAAAGTCCGCACGTTGATTCGCCGCGATTTCACGGAGGCGTTCAAACAGTGTGACGTGATCTTTACGCCCGTCACGCCGGCGACGGCGTTCAAGTTCGGAGAAAAATCCGATCCGCGCTGAATCTTGCCGGAACCTGCGGCATCAGTGTTCCTGCGGGAATGGATGAAAATACGAAAATGCCCGTCGGCATTCAGTTGATTGCGCCTGATCTTGCGGAGGACCGTATGTTCCGAACCGCCCGAGCCTTTGAACTGGAACGCGGAGACATTTGATTTTGCCGGAAAAGAGACGGGGAAAGAGTTTTGGAAAAAGCTTTTCCTCCCCGTCTTTTCCTGAAGTTTCAAAAAGAATTTTATCAACAGTAAAAGGTCGGAGAGGACCCGTCCGTCAAGCCTGATGCAATTCAGGTCCTTAACCAGAAAAGGAAACAGCAGATGAAACGGATCGCTATTGCCGGATGCGCACACATCCACACGCCGAATTTCGTAAAAACGCTGAAAGAGAGAAAAGACCTCCAAGTTGCGGGAGTCTGGGATCACGATTCCCTGCGCGCACGTGAGAATGCAGAGATTTTAAACACACAGGGATATGATTCCGATACTGAAATCTGGAATGATCCCTCCATTGACGCGGTCGTCATCTGCGCGGAAACCAACCGTCACAAGGAGCTGGTGCTTCGCGCAGCGGAAGCGGGAAAGCACATGTTCGTCGAAAAGCCGCTCGGCTTTGCCGCAAAGGATGCCCTGGAGATGGCGGACGCGATCGAAAAGGCGGGCGTTCTTTTCCAGACCGGGTATTTCATGCGCGGCAACCCGGTTCACCTGTTCCTGAAACAGCAGATCGAAGCCGGTGCATTCGGGAAGATCACGCGAATCCGTCATTCAAACTGCCATTGCGGCTCTCTCGGCGGCTGGTTCGATACCCAGTGGCGCTGGATGGCTGACCCGGCGATTGCCGGATGCGGCGCGTTCGGCGATCTGGGGACACACTCACTTGATATCATGCTGTGGTTCATGGGAATGCCGGAACGGGTCACTGCCGATATCCATACTGTAACGGGACGGTATGGCGCGGACTGCGATGAATCCGGCGAAGGGCTCCTGCACTTCCCATGCGGAGCGGTCGGCACGCTTGCCGGAGGCTGGGTCGATCTGGCAAATCCCGTGACCTGCGAGATCAGCGGAACGGAAGGCCATGCCTCCGTCGTCAACGGGCAGCTTTTCTTCAAAAGCAATCATGTGACCGGTGCCGACGGCAAGGAGCCCTGGACCATTCTGCCGGATGCATGGCCGCATGCGTTCGTCCTGTTCCTTGATGCGCTCACAGGCGGAAAAGCCAAGCTTGTTTCCGCGCGGGAAGCGGCTCAGCGCAGTGTCGTCATGGAAGCCATGTACCGCGCCGCGAAAAATACTCAATGGGAACCGGTCGCGCTCTGACCGTTACGGAGGAACCATGAAACACTTCATCTTCGGACTGCTTTCCACAGCGGCGCTCTGCACATTTTCACTGGGCGCAATCGACGCAGGCAAACCGATGCCGGCAATCGATGCGGTAAAGTGGTATACCAAACCGGTGACGTTTCCCGCACAGGGGCTTGCGGCGGTTGTCCTGCTGGATATTACATCCGAAGATGCAGTCAATACCCTCCGGATGCTGGAAGCCATGAATGCGGAAACTCCGGATCTGGCGATTGCGGCGGTTGCGATCAATCCGGTGAAGACCACGGACGCAGTTGTGCGTGACAACGGCCCGTTCCAAATTCCGGTGGCGGCGGACAACAACCTGAAGAGCCGTATCCGTTTTGCCGAAACGGAATCGCTTTTTCCCTATGCGGTTCTTTCACAGGACGGCAAAGTCGTCTGGTCAGGGCATCCAACGGAACTGGAATCCGTAATCCGGAAGGTCGTAAGCGGCAAATTCTCTGCGTCCAGGCAGAAACAGATCGAGGCGGTCCGGCAGGAACTCCAGATGGCGATTCAGGCAGGATTGCCCGATGTCATCTCCAACTCCGCCGACAGGATTCTCAGGATCGCACCGGATGACAGGATTGCAATTCAGGCAAAACTGTTCGCGTTCAACAGCAAGGGACAGCCGCAGGAAGCCGTCAGGTTTATCCGGGAGATCTGCGCTAAAAATCCGCAGGATTCCAGACTCTGCATGATGCAGCTCGATATCCTTCTGAATCAAGGAGATACGCAGACTTACAAGCAGGCGGCAGAAAAAGCGTTTTATGATTTCGCCGCAGACAAGGGCAACAGCCTGGTCTTCCTGACGGCTTACGCTCTGGAGAATTCCCCTTATGGAATCATGGATCCCGCGGTCATGCTTGCCTACGCGGAAAAGGCATATAACAAAGTGAAGGACCGGGAAACGCCGGTTGCGGCAGTTGCTCATGAGACTCTTGCAAGAATCTGCGCGGAAACGGGAGATGTCGCAAGAGCCGTTGCGCTTCAGGAAAAAGCGCTGGCAATCCGGAAAGGCACCCATCTGGAACAGGCCGCGGCAAACCGTCTGGCATATTATAAGAAGCTTCTGGATTTGAAAGCGAAGCGCTGAAAAACAAAATTGGAGTCTTGCCGCGATCGCTAAAGAACCATGCCCGCAATCCAGCCGGCGATCAGCAGGGGGATATTGTAATGAATGAAAGTCGGGATCGTGGAGTCGTAAATGTGGTCGTGCTGGCCATCCGCATTGAGTCCGGCTGTCGGTCCGAGAACCGATTCCGAGACCGGCGACCCGGCATCTCCGAGAGCTCCTGCGACGCCGACGATTGATACGGTCGCCAGCGGCGAAATGCCGAGTTTCATGCAGAGCGGCACGTAAATCGCCGCGATCAGGGGAACCGTTGAGAACGAGGAGCCAATTCCCATTGTGATGACGAGTCCGATCAGGAGCATCAGAAAGACCGCCAGACTGCGGTAATTGCCGATCGAGTCCGAGACCATCCTGACAAGCGTATCCACACTTCCCGTGGCTTTCATGACCTCGGCAAAACCGCTTGCCGCGATCATGACGATGCCGATTCCGCCCATGAGATAGACTCCGTGCGTAAATACATCCTGTGTGTCTTTGAGGTGAATCGTGCGTGCAATGACGAAGACCAGAATCGCCGCGACGGATGCTATGACGAGGGAGTCCAGCCAGAGCTGCCCGGCTAAAGCAACGGCAATCGCAATGACGCCGACCACGACATTCCGCATTTTGATTTCTACGGGTTCCTGCGAAAGAACCTCCTGCTTCGTCATACAGGTTTCATAATCTCGCGGTTTGCGATAGGAGAGGAAGACTGCGATCAGGAGCCCCGCGACCATGCCCAGCGCGGGAATCAGCATGGCTTTCGGCGCCAGCGCCGGATCGACTGCGAGCCCGTTTGCGTTCAGATTGCCGATCAGGACTGTATTCAAATAGATTTTACCGAATCCGACCGGCAGGAACATATAGGGTGTGATGAGCCCGAATGTCAGGATGCAGGCCACTGCGCGGCGGTCGAGGCGGATTTTTTCAAAAACAGGGAGCAGGGGCGGAATCAGAACCGGAATGAAAGCGATGTGGACGGGAATCAGGTTCTGTGAGGAAATGGCAACCAGAGTCAGGATCAGGAGAAGGGTGTATTTGAAGAAAAAGAGCTTTTTCTTCGTGACTTCTCCGCCGATCCGCTTGAAAAGCTCCCGCGCGATGAGTTCCGTGACGCCTGAACGTGAAATGGCAATGGAGAATGCTCCGAGCATCGCGTAATTGAAGGCAATGGCCGCTCCGTTTCCGAGTCCGCCGGTGAATGCTTTCATTGCCGCTGTTCCGTTCATTCCCGCGAGCATTCCTCCGCAGAGCGCGGCGATGACGAGTGAAAACACCACGTTCAGCCGTAAAGCGGACAGTATCAGAAGTATGACGACGGAAAGCAAAACCGGATTGGTGCAGAAATCTGTAAGCATGGTTGATCCTCATGTTATGAAAAGTGAAACAGCTGATATATCACACCCGTTTGTTTTTTCAACTTTCCGGGAGAACCGGGAAATTGAAAATATCATATAAAAACGCCGTTCCCGTTTTTTCGGGAACGGCGTCGGGAACCTCTGAAAGAGAATCAGACTCCGGCGAGTGTGGATTTGTAACTGCCGAGCATGTCTTCCATCTTGACTTTGATGTCCGTGGAGGCGCCTTTGACCGCGAGAATCCGGTCTTCGGTCGTTCTGCCGACTTTCGCCAGCGGGAAACCTGCAAGAGCTTTTTCCAGTTCCGCGGATTTTTCCGGTTTGCAACTGATCAGGAAACGGCTGTTCGATTCGGAGAATAGAACTTCCAGGTCGCTCATGCCTTTTTCCTGCGGAACTTTCGCCAGGTCGAGAACAAGTCCAACACGTCCGCCCATTGCGGCTTTTGCCGCCGCGACGCCGAGCCCGCCGAGGGACGGCGTGATGATCGAGCTCGGAATATCCGCATGGATCATCTTTTCCATCGCCTTGTAGAGTGCAAGCGCTTTTTCCGCGTTGACCTTCGGAACGTTGTTGCCTGTCGCGCCCAGCATGTCGAAATATTCGCTGCCGCCGAGCTCGGGACAGGTCATTCCGACCATGTAGACATCATCGCCTGCTTCCTTGAAGTCCGGCGTGACGCATTTGGAAATATCTTCCACTTTGGAAATGGTGCTGAACAGGACCGTCGGCGGAATGGAAATCTTTTTGCCGCCGCGCGTACTGTCGTTCTTCATGCTGTCCTTGCCGGAGATGCACGGCACATTGAATGCGCATGTGTAGTCGTAAAGCCCCTTGTTCGCACGGACAAGCTGCGCCATTTTGTATTCGCCGTCCGGTGTTTTCTCACTTTGGACCGGGTCCGGCCAGCAGAAGTTGTCGAGACCGGAGATCATATCGACGCGCGCGCCGACCGCGACCGCGCGGCGGATTGCAAGGTCGATCACGGACGCCATCATGTGATAGCAGTCGATGTCACTGTAACGCGGGAGAATGCCGTAGGAGAGCACTGCGCCTTCTCTGCCGAGCGGTTCGACCATGAACACGGAGGCGTCGCCCTGGACATCACGCTCCCTGCCGACAAAGGGTTTGACGACGCTCAATCCCTTGACCTCGTGGTCATACTGCCGCGCCTTGTATTCACAGGAACAGATGTTGAGTTTCGCGAGAAGTCCGAGAAGATCCTTTTCCACGTCTCTGCCCTTGAGATCGGGTTCGGCGAATTTCGGAGCCTTCCATTTCGCATTGAGTCTGAGACGGGGAAGTCCCTCGTGCATGAACTTGATGTCGAGGCATGCCACCGTCTTGTCGCCATACATCATGCGGAACTTGCCGTCATCGGTTAATTTGCCGAGGATCGTGGCTTCCACGTCGCGGTCCGCCGCGAGCTTCATGAACTCGTCGATCTTTTCCGGCGGGACGGCGAAACTCATGCGCTCCTGCGCTTCGGAAATCAGAATTTCCCACGGCTTCATTCCCGCATACTTGAGCGGCGCTTTCTTGAGATCCATGATACAGCCGCCGCAGATGGATGCCATTTCCCCGACGCTGGAGGAGAGTCCGCCGGCGCCGTTGTCCGTGACGAAACGGTAGAGGTTTTTGTCCCGCGCCTCATAGATGAAGTCGCCCATGCGCTTCTGCGTGATCGGGTCGCCGATCTGAACCGCCTGAACTGGACTGTCCTTATGGAGTTCTTCGGAGGAGAATGTGGCGCCGTGAATGCCGTCCTTGCCGATGCGTCCGCCGGTCATGACGATAAGGTCGCCGGGTTCGATCTGCTTTTCCCAGCCGTTGCGCCCGTTGATCTTCTTCGGAAGCGTTCCGAGGGTGCCGCAGTAGACCAGCGGTTTGCCGATGTAGCGGTCGTCGAAGCACTCCCAGCCGAGGCCGTAGGGGATGCCGCTCTGGTTGCCGCCGTCGATGACGCCCTTGTGGACACCGTCACGGAGCCTGCGCGGATGAAGCAGCCCTTCGGGAACATCCTTCGGGTCGGTGAACGGGGAACCGAGACAGTAGCCCCATACGTTGACCAGCAGGTTTGCGCCGAGCCCGGTTCCCATCGGGTCGCGGTTGACGCCGACGATACCGGTCATTGCGCCTCCGTAGGGATCGAGAGCGGAGGGGCTGTTATGGGTTTCGACCTTGTAAACGAGGTCGATTTTGTCGTTGAATGCGACGACTCCGGCATTGTCGGAAAAGACGGAAACGAGCCAGTTGATTTTCTTTGCGATCTCGGAGGTGCTTTTCTTGATATAGGATTTGAAAAGGGAAACGATGTGTTCCTTTGTTCCCGCGTCAAGATCCTCGTAATCAACTTCCGCATCGAATATTTTATGTTTGCAGTGTTCGGACCATGTCTGTGCAAGGACTTCCAGTTCAACGTCGGTCGGATTTTTGGAGAGCCCGTATTTTTCGCGGTTCTCATAATTGCGGAAGTAGTTCTGGATGACCTTCATTTCCTGAAGCGTCAGAGCAAGAATGCCTTTGCGGCTGATCTCGTAAAGTTCCTCGTCCGGCACTTCCAGATTGAACTCCCGGACTACGCCTTCTTCCGTGCCTTTGACAACCGGTTTGTTGAGCGGAATCCCGTTTGCCCTGACTTCATCCGCGGAAAGCACTGTGACCGTTTCGATGAGTTCGTTGGCGAGAATGCCTCTGGCGATATTGGCGATATCCTCTTTTTCAAGGGAAGGAGCCTGAAACATGTATTCGATGGAGCTGAATACCATCTCGTCCTTGCGGAGTTTGCGCCCGATGATGTCTCCGATTGCCTCATGCGCCGTGCGCGCCACATTGTCCGTCACGCCGGGCTTGAATCCGACAGCCGCGATATAGTCATACCGGAAATCGACTTTCGGGTTTTCCCCGATGAAATATTCCTGGGTGACAGGATTGGAAAGCTCTCTTGCGATACTCTCCGCCTGTGCTTTGTCGCTATCCGCTGAGATCGTGAACACGTCTCTCGTGCGGAGGCCTTTCACTGTGTCGGAACCGGTAAAATTTTTGATGGAACGGAGCACCGACTGCGCTCTCGAATCGCTCCACTTGCTTTTTACGGCAATCTCTATTCTGAAGTCCATAGTCCTGATCCCTGTAAAATAGGTTAAAAATTCAAGTGGAAAGATACAGCCGGAAATGCTTTTTTTCAAATGCCAAACTCTTTTTCGGGTAAAATAATTCAGAGTTTCGTTTCATAAGGCATGTCCGGCATTACGGCGCTTCCTTTGCCCGGCGGTTTGACAATTCCCGCGGACCGGTTATATTTCCTGCCGGAAAACAGGAAAGGCAGGTCATAATGAAATTATTATTCTTTTCCGATGTGCACGGATCGCCGGAAAGCCTGGATTTGCTTTTGCGGCAGGCCGAACGGCTGGAGCCGGATCAGCTTATTCTGCTCGGAGATGTGCTTTACCACGGACCGCGCAATCCGTTGAAAACGGATTATGCTCCCCGGAAAGTTGCGGAAATGCTCAATGCCCGCCGGGACCGGATCATTGCCGTTCGCGGCAACTGCGATTCGGAGGTGGATCAGATGCTTCTCGAATTTCCGCTCATGGCGGATTATTCCACTGTTTTTGCCGACGGGCGTCGCTTCTTCCTGACGCACGGGCATCTCTGGAATCCGGAAAAGCTGCCGCCGGTTCCGCCGGATTCTGTTTTTGCATTCGGGCATATCCATCTTCCGGTTCTGCGGAAGGAAAAGTCCGGGCTGACAGTATTCAATCCCGGCTCCATATCGCTTCCGAAAGGCGGAAATCCTCCGTCGTTCGGCTTTTACAGAGATCATGCTCTCCGGATTCTGAACTTGGAGAACGGGGAAGAAATGGCGAGTCTTTCTCTTTGAAGACGGAAAGCGGTTCCGGCAGAGGCCATCCCCCGGCAAACGGGGGATGACGGAGCAATGCGCAGCGGCATACAGCCAGAAAATCCTGATGGTTACAGATCTTCGACTTTGATTGACTGCATTGCCGTGCCGCGGCGCATGACCCATGCCGCAAGTATGACCGTGATGATTCCCCCGCATGCGTAGGCTACCGGAAGATCCATGCCGACGCCGTAGGGGAGTATTGCGGAGTGCCTGGGGGAGGTCCAGAGGATAAACGTCGTGACGATGAACGTCATGAACATCCCCGGCAGGAGCGTGACCCATGCCGGTTTTTTCTGCATGACCAGCCAGACGGTCGCTCCGAGGAGCGTCGAGGCGGCGAGAACCTGATTGCCCCATGCAAAGTAGTTCCAGAGATTGTTGAAGGATTTCGCACTGCTGTTCGACCACCAGAGCAGAAGCGCCACGATCACGATAAGCGGAATGCAGATGCCGAGACGTTTTTTGAACGGTTTCTGGTCGATTTTGAAGATTTCCGCAAGACTCAGGCGCAGGCTGCGCATTGCCGTGTCGCCCGATGTGATTGCAAGAATGATGACCGCGATCAGCGTGATGCCTCCCATTCCTTTGCCGAGGAAAGTCTTGGTGATGAATTCAAGCGCAAGGTTCGGGCTTTTCGCCATCAGTTCCGGGAACATGTTGTAAATGGCGAGTCCGCCCGCCGCCCAGATCATTGCGATGATGCCTTCCACGATCATCATGCCGTAAAAGTTGCGGCGTCCGTGGCGTTCCGTCTCCATGGTTCTGGCGATGATCGGCGACTGTGTCGCATGAAAACCGGAAAGAATTCCGCAGGCGATAGTGACGAACAGAAGCGGAATGATCGGTTCCTTGAACATGCCGGCTTTGAATGCCGCGGATTCCTGGAACAGTCCGGGATTGGCGGCTCCTGCTTTTACGAGCATGAGGAAGAGCGCGAAACTTCCGATCATGAGCATTGCGCCGAAGAAAGGATAGATCATGCCGATGATCTTGTCTACCGGAAACATGGTCGCGCAGATGTAATACAGGAAGATCACTGCCACTGCCAGCCAGAAGAACTCGTGTCCGGGCGTGAGAATATTGAAGATGGTCGCAGGGACGTTGATGAAGACCGCGACGACAAGCAGCAGGAGGAAGCACATGAACACCGAGAAGAACGCATAGTATGGCTTTCCGAGCGTGATCCGGATCAGTTTCGGCAGATTGGCGCCGCCGTGGCGGATGGACATCATGCCCGATACGAAGTCATGCACCGCGCCGCCGATGATGTTGCCGATCGGAATGATCAGGAAGACCACCGCGCCGAACTTGATTCCGAGAATCACGCCGATGACCGGTCCGACTCCGGCGATGTTCAGAAGCTGGATCAGCATGTTTTTCCAGTTTGGGATCACGACGAAATCAACTCCGTCGTAGAATTTTTTCGCGGGCGTTTCCCGGTCATCCGGTTCAAGGATTCTTTCAACGAAACGTCCGTAGGTGAAGTAACCGACAATCAGCAGTATGATGCCGCCAAGAAACCAGAACATGATTTCTCCTTTTGATTATATTGTTGTTTTATTATGATTATGATGTCAGAATTCGAACAGATGGAACCGCTTGACGATCCCGATCACCCAGATTGCCAGAATGATCGCCGGAAGTCCCCAGCGCATATAAGGTATGAAGAAATGAGGAAACTTCCAGCCTTTTCCGGTATTGAGTTCTTTATAAAAATTCTCACTGCCCCAGCCGAAACGGTTGGTGCAGAAGATCGTCAGGTAGAGCGCGCCGAGAGGCAGAAGATTGTCGCTGACGATGAAGTCTTCAAGGTCCAGCACGTTGGAATCTTTTCCAAGCGGACGGAACTTCTGCCAGAGGTTGAATCCGAGAATGCACGGCATGGAAAGCGCCGCAAGGATGATACCGAAGATGGAACAGGATTTTTTACGGCTCCAGCGGAATTCGTCCATGCCGAATGCCGCAAGGTTTTCAAACACGGCGATCAGAGTTGATACCGCGGCAATGGAAAGAAACAGGAAGAAAAGAAAACCCCAGAACGGACCGCCCTCCATGTTGTGAAAGACATTCGGCAAGGTAATGAAAATGAGGGAGG
>ENA-UERG01002452-UERG01002452.1-human-gut-metagenome-genome-assembly--contig:-NODE-2452-length-13282-cov-4.675426_pt1 | contig 13282 bp, 12 predicted proteins | sample MGYA00242954_ERZ507954 | MGnify/ENA primary metagenome ERZ507954 (study PRJEB26167, sample SAMN06115478) | human gut metagenome | host: Homo sapiens | place: China:Sichuan | collected 2015-01-21... | reverse complement strand
CTGCTCATGAAACGTGATATGTGACGAATAGACTGTTTGTTGGAAACATGGTAATAGGTTGCAACTTCAATCTCTTTCAGAATCGCTTCGCTCTGAGCAGGAGGATTCCAAACAAAGTGGACAACGAGTCGTCCGTAGCTAGTAACGTACACAGCAACACAGGTCTGTTTCCCAACACGCGTGGATACGGCGAGTCTACCTGTCAAAACACGGTGACGGAATCACATATGGCGGCTATCGCGTTGGATCACACGGTGGATACGATCCTGGACTCGCAGCACCTACAACTCATCGGATGATCACACCATCACATTCAGTTCCTCATTCTCAATGCAAAAGCTACACAAATGCACTACACTTTACGTTGATATCAAATCCAAACAGGTTTCTTCCTCCCTTTCCAATGAGCCCGTTGCTTTAAAACATGTGCGATCCGGAAGAAGAATAGCGGTTCCTAAGACTCCTGGTAGCTGAATCTACGTGTGTACTTGGAATATACGACGAACAACATGGGTTAGGAACTGAAATGTCATTCAGCGTGTTGAAACGGAGTCGAGTCGATTGTTGGACACCACAAACACACACTTTGTGTGTTTCGATAATCTCAAATAACCGCGAGATCTGTATTGCCCGCATTCTTTTCAACGATTTCATGCGCAAATGAGTCTTTCAACATCGGACAACACTTCAAAAGAAGTTGGAAACTGGGTAGGAACAGTGCAACTCAAATAATCACAGGTTTTGGAGGGAGTGATTGGAAAGGGGGCTCAAGCGACTGTTTATCGCGGACGAAATACGAAGGACAATAGAGTGGCGGCGATTAAAGAGTTTCATCTTGGAACTGTCAATGACAAGACGATAAAACAGATTCAAGTGAGCGTTTGGAGCGGGAAATCAAACGATAGGCGGAAGCGGAACGTATAAAGAGTCTTTCCCATCCCTTTGTGATTCACCTGTATGAACACTTCTGTATTGGACCCTACTACTACTTGGTTTACGAGTGGGCGCTGTTTCCCATTCATTGATGTAGATATTGTGAGCGAGGTTCTTTGTATCGTTCCATCAGGTCAGGTATCTGTAGACCGGAAGAGGGAAAGCGAATTATCAAGGAGGTGCTTTTGGGATTGAAGTGCATTCACAGTAACGGCATAATTCACCGGTGAGGGTGCATTCTTGGAGTGACTGGTAGCGACATCAAGGCGGACAACATTCTCCTCAGTCGAGACAACACCGTTCGCATCTCCGACTTTGGGATCAGCTACCTGTCGAGCTCATCCAACCAGGACGCGCAGCTGACCAGCGACTTTGGATCGCCCTACTGGATGGCTCCGGAGGTGATCGAGATGCGTCAGCCACCGACGCCGAAGTCGGACATCTGGTCGGTGGGTTGTCTGACGCTGGAGATCTTCACCGGGCGCCCGCCCTACTTCAACCTGACGCCGATGTCGGCCCTGTACCACATCTGTTCGGACGCAGCCATTCCCATCGAGGACCCCAACCACACCATCACGCAGGCCTGTCGTCTCTTCCTCCAGAAGTGTTTCCAGAAGGACCCGGAGAGGCGGCCGTCGGCGGAGCAGCTGCTGACGGATCCCTGGTTCGAGCAGCCGCAGCCGCGAGAGCGCACGCTGTTCGAGGCGGGTCCGGGGTTCACGTCGCCGCAGAGCACGGTGCGGAAGCCACACGGAGTTGGGAGCGACGGAACTTCGTTTGGAGGCATGTTGGAGAGGAGGAGTTCGAGTGGAGGTGGGTTGGAGAGGAAGAGTTCGCTCGGGAGTTTGATGGAGAGGAATGGGAGGAACGTGTTGGTGGAGAAGGGAGGTCCGTTGGAGTCAAGAGGTTCGCTGGTATTGAAGGCGGCGAGTTTATCAGAAGCAGCGGCGAGTGTCAATCCATCAATGAAACCATCTCAATCAATGAATCCATTACACTCAACAACTAATTTATCTCAGTCAATAAATCCATTACACTCAACAACAAATCTCCACCCTCCCCACCCACTCTCCACCTCATCCTCAACAAACCTCGACGACCAGTCGCTGCGCGATGTGGAAGAAGTCTTTGAGAACATCGACTTCGACCGGATGGCAGACGAGCTGAGCGAGAAGTCGAACTCGCAGGACATGGACGAGAGCAAGCTGCTCAGCAGCATCCAAGTCGTGACCGAGGCCTCGCGCAGACACTCCCAAGTGGGCGATCTGCCGACAGCGCTCCGCACGCTGCGCCAGGCGATCATGGAGCGGGGACAGGCGGACGCGGTGGTGCGGAACGGCGGCTTGTACCCACTTGTGTCGTGTGCTCTGGTGAAGGTGAATGACGAGGAGACGTCGCTGCTGACGCTGCAGGTAGGCTCGGAGAGACAATGAGAGGCAGGTGCTGCGGGAGATCATGACGCGCGACGCAGCCACGCATCAGCCGCTGATGATGATGGGTCTTCTCTCCGTGCTGATACACTGCATCGCCGCCGGCTTCCAGTCGTCCAGCGCGCTGAAGAAGGATCTGCTGACGCCCGCGAACGAGCAGCGGATGACGATCTGCGTGGAGCTGCTGGGACTGCTGTTCAACGACGACGACGGCATTCCGGAAATGATCTTCATGAGCGGACTGATCAACTCCGCCGTGCAGCTGCTGGACTCCAACAAGCTGTAGCTGCGGACGAGGAGACTCAGCGGTAGGTCCTTCGTGGACTGCGGCATCAACTGTCTGATCCGCGAGTACGAGAACGTCCAAAAGATCTCCACCGACATCCTCATCGACATCTTCTTCAACATCGGCGTCATCCGCTTCCTCTTCAGCGGACTCGTGTTCAGCATCGCGCAAAACTCGCGCGAGGTGCCGCTTGTTGCGTTCTCTCACCGTCAGGGCTTCACCACAGCCACCAAACTGCTCAACTTCCTCCTCCTCTTCACCAAGGGAAAGGAGGAGTATCTCGACGAGATCGTCAACAACCCCAGACTCAACACGCTCGTCGCCGAGCTCAAGAAGGAGAAGTGCGGCGACGGCTCGTCCGCCTCGCTCAACGAGTACAGGCTACGCGTGCTGAAGCTCCTCCAGGCGCTGCAGGCGAGCCACCACAACTGCGTCGAGCCCAACCTCCTCGACTACTTGCTGCCGCTGCTGCACAGCCACCACTCGCTCGTCAGCTGCGACATCGAGCTGCTGTGACCGTCGCTTCTCCCCGTCATCCCCTAGCTCCAGCCTCATCGAGAACGACGCGTCGCAGCGCATCCTCTTCACCGCGCTGAAGAGCAACATCATCACCACTATCCAGTCGCTCACCAACAACCGCTCCTCTCCCAACGCCAAGGTGTCTCCTTTCGCTTCCTTTCACCGTAGGAGGCCCTCCGTCTCCTTCTCACGATCGGCGAGTGCTGTCTGGTTCCCTCCGCACAGCGTCTCAAGCTCTACGAGCGGTTCCGGGGCGCACTCTGCTGCGAGTACCTCATGGAATTCCTCTCCGACGACGATCTCTGCGTAGGGGTTCGCAGGGAGAGCGATCGTAGTCGGACATTCTGCGCTTCCTGAAGCGGCTACTGGAGGTCGACAACGTTTACATTCGCCAGCTGGGGTTGAAGCAGCTCCAAGAACTGGAGAACTGCTTTCTTAGCAACGCGCAGCGCGGCAACGACAACAACGTCTACTCGATCGTGGAGTTCATGGAGAAGATTCCCGAGATCACGATGGTGGGCGCGTGTCGTCGTCGTCATGCGTAGCAATTGGGACAGAACAAGTCGTTCATGGAAGCCCTGCTCCACATCCTGGTGCACGGGCCCAAGGCGAGTCGCGACTGCGGTCTGCGTCTTCTCTACTCGTTGTAGCGGTGGGCGGGCGGTGCGACGTAGATGTCGAACAGCACTCGACCGGCGGCAATTCTGCGCAACGTACAACCTACCGGCCCTCTTAGATCAGATTCCTCCAGACTGCAACAGTCGGACCCTTGTCCAGTTGCGATCGCTTTTCTGATGTGTTTGTTGTATCTACAGATTACTTCTGTGTTGTGTTCATAGAGAATGCTATTATATAGTGTTCACAGAAATACTATTGTGTTGTATCCACAGAAAAAAGCACTATCAAGAACAAACACCCCATCGTAACATGAATTCACCGGCACCAAAGTGGATCGCGACGAGGAGTCGCTCGCGCATGATGGCGTCCGTGGAGTATTGCGGTAGATCGAGTTGGAAAAAACACGTATGTGCCACGGGGAGCATCTCGTCTCCCGAGGAGCTGTAGCACAGCTTAAACGGACGGGGCCAGTTGCCCCCCTTCGGCAGGCGCGACCGACCCCACGTGAATCGCAGGAACTGCGTGCGGTCCTTGCTGGAGAGCCCCTCCATCACGCGCCAGAAGCGCTGCACCACCTCGTGTTCCTCCGTCCAGCCCACGTACACCGTGTGCAGCCGCAGCAGCTCCAGATTCACCTACGTCTCACACAACTCTCCCTCACTTACGTCCGGCATGCCCTTCACCGCACGCTCCAACTGCTCCCACGTGAACAGCGAGAGCGCACGCTGCGGCACCAGCGCGTACACGCCCGCCGCCACCGCCTCCGCCGCCTGTTTGCCCTCATTGAGCCGGTAGTCCAGCGCCAGCTCGTAGTATTTCATGCGGTTCTCGAAGGTGACGGCGATCTGTCCGCCCGAGGGAATCAACTCCACATCGTTGCCCGCGCTGTCGGGCACGCTGAAGGTGAGTCCGAAGAGGTACTGGAAGTCCTCGCGGCCGTCGCTCTCGCGATATTCGCGCACTTGCTTCAGCGTGTTCACGAAGGAGGCGTCGACGGCCTCCAGGTCCTCGATCGTGATCTTGTCGCCCACGATCGTCTTCCAGAAGAAGGAGGAAAGCTCCACCGACATCAGCTGCTTCGTCCGTAGCGAGATCCCGATCAGGTTCCCCACGAATGTGTATCTGTTGGTGAGGAATCATCCACATACTCACATCGCCACCGCGTCCGAGGACTCGCGATACTTGGGATTCGCGACGAAACGCTCCTCGTTGTTACCCTGATCGCTCTGGGAGTTGCGACACGGCAGGAACAGGTCGATGCGGTCGCTGAAGAGGTCTTCCACGCTACGTTTAATTCAATATCCTTGTTCTCACCATCGTTCGATCGTGTCGCGGTACAAACCGCCCCAGTCCAGTCCCTGCTCGCCCTTGTATTTCACCGAGAGCAGTCGCTCGCGCGCGTCCAGCGGCGCCCGCATCACCTCCACCTTGTACTTCTTCATCTCGCGGAAGAGCTGCGCGAAGGTGCACTGGCTGGCGAGGGCGCTGATGCCCTCGGTATCTCCGCCGCGCAGCTGCAGGTCGCTGCGCTCCATGTCGGTGTAGACGCGACGGTTGTCCAGCTCCACGACGGGATACGCGTCCTTGCCGTGGTAAGTGGTCTGCGTGATGGAGAGCTCCAGGAAGTTTTCCTTCACCGACGGGAAGATGTAGCCGGTGAGCAGACCCAAATAGAGGCCCAGCGTGTCCGCGTGCACGTACTTGCTGGCGCCCAGCTCCACCAGATGCACCACGCGGTTCAGCTGCGCGTTGTAGAACTGGAACAGCGCCAGCCGCAGCCGCACCTCGCGGTCCGAAAAGGACGACAGCGCGTAGAAGCGCGCGCGATCGTCCTCATTCAGCGCCAGCTGGCTGATGTCCAGCTGCAGCATCGGCAGCTTGTCGCGCGCGGCGCGCTGCTCCAGCAGCCCCAGCAACTGCAGGTCCAGCTTCCGCGTGCAGCGACGGAAGGTCTCCACGACCTCGCGCTCGCTGGCGGGGTCCCAGGCGCGGCCGGCGATGAGGACGGCGCGTTTGAGGTACGGCAGCGGCGGCAGCGCCTGGAAGTGTAGCGCGTAGGTGAGCAGGTAGACGCTGTCGATGGAAGCCTGCAGGTCGTCGCCCACGTCGGGCACGGCGGCCACGAAGGCGGGGACGGCGGCGTCCTTCGCGTCGCCGCGCTTGAGGGCGTCCAGCTGCGCGTTGTTGTGGTAGGAGCAGAGGAACTCGAGGAGTAGCGGAAGCTGCGCGGGGACGATGGACTGCTGGTCCAACGAGGCGCAGAAGCTCAGCACGACGTCGTACATGTGTCTACGTGAGAGAGAGGAGAAAGAATGACTGCACGTCCGGCAGCGCGACGCCGACGAGCGCGCCGGAGCTGCGCAGCTCGATGAGCAACTCGACGACGCGCGACTTGAAGGGCATGCCGCTGGATCGCAGGTACTCGATGAGGTTGCTGAGCACGCTGGCGAAGAAGGCGCGGTCGGACTGCGCGCCGCGCTTGGAGAGCTCGAGGATGAGGTCCAGCGCGAAGCAGGACCAGTCGAAGCAGGAGGCCTCCAGCACGTCCACGTCGCCGTTCCAGCGCACGTGCTCGAAGGGCTCAATCACGAAGGCATAGCCCCAGGAGGGCGTGGCCTTGCTGCTGCTCTCGAAGAGGTAGCGCAGCTGGTTCCCACGCACGGTGAAGGCGCAGAAGGCGCTACTCTCCCCGGTGAAGCGCGCAATCACCTCCGCGTGGTCGTCGTCGCGGAAGAAGGTCAGCGAGGCGTGCTTGCTGTCCAGGTGGCAGCGGCGGTCGAAGACCACGCGCAGCCCCGCCACGCCCTGTACCGTCACCTTGTCGTAGTACTTGGCCTTCCCGAACACCGGGTGCACCGACATCACCGTGTAGCGCCCGCGGTCCTCCGCCGCCAGCTGGATCGACGACACCGCCGTCGAGTGCTTGTGCGTCGCGCCCAGGTCGGCGCGCCGGTAGGAGATCCCATGGCTCTCGGCGGCGTCGCGGCGGCCCCAGGCGTCGCCCTTGAGCGCATCCGCGAGCTGAGCGCCGCGACTGCTGGCGAGACAGAGCTCCTGCACGCAGCTCTTGAGGATCTTGAAGAGGCAGGAGACAATGGTCACGTGGTGCTGCGTCGAGGGGCTCAGCAGCCGGCTGTTCACGTGCGCCACGTAGGTGTACTGCGTGAGCAGCACCAACTCGTCGGGCCGGATCGCCCAGTCCGCCAGCGGGTCGCAGTGGCTCTTGCGCAGGTAGTAGAAGAGGCAGATGAAGAGCTCGCGCACGTACTTCATGCTGAGCACGGTGCAGATGCGCCCGGTGACGCCGCGCAGCAACTTCACGTTGCCGAGGTAGTAGAGCAGGCGGTACTTGTGCAGCGCCACCTTGCTGGCAGGGAAGGTCTTCTCCTCCAGGATGCCCGAGTTCGCGTTCAGCATCGAGAGCGTGACCTTACCGTTGGAGACGCCGGTGATGACGCCGGTCTCGGGGATGGGCGAGTAGACCACCGTCTTGTCGGAGACCGAGGCCACGACGCCGTAGATGCTGTTCATGTTCAGCATGTTCTCCTCCGTCAGCCGCTGCAGCCGCGTGAACGGCGGAATCAGCTGCGCCAGCACGCTGTCCGTGAGCTCCACCGAGGGAGCGGAGGTGGACACATTCAGCTGCCGGATGCCCAGCTCCATGTCCGAAAGCACCGAGTCGTCCGAGGTGCCCGCGCCCGGCGTCTCCAGCTGCAGCGGACCGTAGGCTGCGCGCAGCGTGTCCGGAGGCTGCTCCAGCAGGAAGGCGATGGCTTCGCTGTCGTTGTCGTTGAGAGACTACGTGGGAGAGAACGAACTCAACTACCTGCAGCACCGCGTAGGCCACCATCACGTCCACGTTACAGATGCCCGCCACCTCGCGCGCCTTCTTCATCCGCTTCTCGTTGCGCACCACCTTCGGACCGTCGGTCTCCTCGCCCTCGTCGAAACGCACCTCCTCCTCCTCCTCCTTCCCGAAGCCGAAGCGGGGATCCACCTTGTCGCGTCCGTAGACCACCTCACCGTCCACCTCGTTCTGCAGCTCCATCGGCAGCAGCCGCGCGGAGCCCGCGTAGGTGTCCACCAGGTACTCGATGAACCAGTTGAAGTACTGCCGCACGATCAGCGTGTTGAAGGACACGTTGCATGGCAGCGGCCGCAGCGCCGTGTGCCAGAGCTGCGTGACGGTCTCGCGGCGCAGGCGGAGCGCGAGCGTCTCGTCGCCGATGACGAGGTGGTTCACGCAGCGCACGCAGTAGAGGTAGAGAATGCTGTTCTGCAGCTGCGCCGGCGACAGACACACGTCGCTCGTGTTGAAGAAGGGCATCTCCGGCGCCGGCAGCGTGAACAGCTCCTCGTTCAGCGCCAGCGCGCGCAGCAGCCGCTCGATCGGCTCCAGCAGCCGTGCGAAGAGCCCGTCACGGTCGCTCGGCGGCGCCACGCGGTCGACGACGTCGAAGGTGTAGCTGTTGATGAGGCGCGGCGCGTTCACCTTGTCCATGAGCACGAGCGCGTGGCCCATCGCGCGGTGGTACTTGATGATGGTGCCGGTGCCGCGGCTCTGGTAGGCGGCGTGGATCAGCGTGGAGCCGTCGTTGCCGCCCTCCATGAGGAACTCGTGGATGCGGATGCGGCTGCCGGCGTACATGCGCGGCGTGATGGCGCCCAACACCTTCAGCACGGCGGTGGCCATGCAGAACCAGGGGGTGCGGCGGCGCAGCGCCACGTGGAAGCCCTCGCTAGCGGCGTGGCCGGTGAGGTCCCCGCGTTCGGCCTCCACGGCGGCGGCGGTGATCTCGAGGAGCTGCTGGAAGACGGGGAACATGAGCGCAGCCCAGCGCGGCGTCTCGAGCATGCGGCGCAGGAGGTAGACGACCTCCTCGGCGAAGACGAGCGAGCAGAAGGCGGCGGTGTGGCCGTCGGGGCGGATGCCCATGGCGCAGGAGGCGACGAAGACCTGCTCGCGCGTGATGGCGACCTCCTCGAGGTAGGCGTCACGGTTGGGCGTGGCGAAGCCGGGCGCGGAGCGGCAGAGCGTGTTGTAGATGAAGGGGAAGAAGGCGCAGCAGAGCGCGCAGGAGTTGCGCTCGCCGACGAGGGCACCGGGACAGCCGTCGCTGTGGGAGACGAGGTGGAGCAGCAGGAACACGAAGGCCTCGCGCTCGGCGTCGCTCACCGGGGCGTCGCGCGAGAAGTGCGGCGGGCGCAGCAGCGGGTTCTTGAGGATGGAGTCGGCGTCGGGCGTGCCGGGCTGCACGAGCGCGAACTGGCGCGGCGGGGCGTCGAAGACGCGCGGGAGACAGTCGGCGACGGGGATGAGGAACTGGAAGAGCATGACGGTGAGCTTCTGGTGGCGCGGGGAGAAGGCAAGCATGCGCCAGAGCATGTCGGTGTGGGCGCTCCAGTCGAGCACGGCGGCAAGGCGCGTGCGGGAGAGGAAGAGCGTGAGCGCGAGGTAGAAGGCGATGAGCGCCTCGCCGGAGGAGATGAGCATGTCGGTGGCGATCATTGCGCGCATGATGTTCTTCTCGTCCACCACGCGCACGCAGGAGTAGGGATTCCCCTCCGACTCGTTCGCGCGGTAGCTGATGGGCGCGAAGGGCTGCCAGGCGTCGCAGCGCTCCTTCAGCACGCGCTGCTGCCGCGCGAGGTACCGCAGCAGGTGGTCAAACTGTCTCCGCGCCACGCGCAAATACGCGGGACTCGAGCGCAGGAAAAGATTGGCGACGTCCGTCAGCGTCCAGTGGAAGAGCGAGTCGGGCATCTGTGCAGGGCTCTGGCGGCTGCGCACGGCGTAGTCCGAGAAGAGCTGGATGAGCACGATCGAGTAGGTGAGGCGCATGCCGTTGGCCAGCGCCGCCACCGACTGCGGGAAGATGCCGGGGATCTGCGCGCTCTGCGTGTGGAGGAACTCCCAGGTCTCCTGCATGCCGCGCAACATGCGATGAAAGTGCGCCTGAGCGAGTCCGATGCGTCGCTCGGCGAGCGAGTCCCAGAAGGGTCCCGGTGAGATGAGGATGTCCTTCGAGTAGTCGTTGCTCATCTCGTACCACTTGCTCAGCCGCTCGCTCGCCGCCTCCAGGAACGGCAGCAGGCCCAGCCGCGCCGATAGGAATGGCAGGCGCGGGGAGGAAACCGTCGCCAGGAACCAGAGGATCGCCGTGCCCAGACGCCACTGCTGCTGGTCCACGCAGCGGCCGAAGCGCCGCTTCAGCGCCTCGCAGAGCCCCAGCAACGCGCGCAGACACGCCAGGAGGGCGCTGCGGCCCGCGCCCTCGCAGTTCTTGAGGTAGTCGATGCCGTAGGCACCCTCGCGGCGGCGCTGGGCGTCGTGGAAGCCGCCGGAGCTGCGGAGGGCGAAGAGCGCCATGTTGCGCAGCAGGCCGAGCAGAAAAAGGCGGCTGGCCTGCGGGTACTCCTCCAGCTGCGCGAGGAAGTCCGTCGCCGCGTTGAACAGCGCAGCCTTGTTGGCTGCGTTGGCGGTACGCGAGCGGAGACAGGCGCGCAGCGTGGGGCCGCTCACGGAGGAGACGAAGAGGAACTTGCGCAGACACGCGATCACCAGCTCCTCCCAGGTGTCGGGAATCGAGCCCTTTTCCTCCACGATCATGCCGCCGGCGCGGCGTTGGGACGCCAGGCGACTTGCTTCGCGTGTCAGGAAGGAGTCTTCGGACTCTTCGGGTGGATTGTTGGTGTTGTTTTGATTGTTGCTATTCTCGTGATTGCCGTTATTTTCACGATTGGCATCATCCTGATCGGAACTCTGCGCATTCACCGCTAGCTTTCCAGCGTCCACTCCTCCTTCCGACACCGGGAGACCCAGCGGGTCGCTCGACGGGTCGGTCACGTCCGCCAGCTGGTCCCACGGCTGCTCCAGCTCCATCAGCACCTCCAGCTTCCCTGCGATCATCTCCACGTACTCGTCGAAACTCGAGATGAACGCGGGCTCCGACAGGTCTGCGTCGGCGGCTTCGTCTTCCTTGTTGTCATTGTTGTCATTGTCTTTATCACCCGTCTTCTCATCTTTCTCCTTCTCCTTCTTCTCATTATCCTTCTTCTCCTTCTCCTTCTTCTCATTATCATTATCCTCCTTCTCCTTCTTCTCATTATCATTATCCTCCTTCTCCTTCTTCTCATTATCATTATCCTCCTTCTCCTTCTCCCCCTGCTGCTTCACCGCCTCCACGTCACGCCACCGCAGGTCCATCTTCCGGTTCTTCGTCCCGATGGACGCCCGCACGCTGTTCGCGCGCCGCAGCGCCGTGCTGGGCAGTCGCGGCAGCGCCACCATGCTGCGCGAGGCCTCCGCCGGGAACCCCACGCTGCCGTGCGCGGCGAACTCCTGCTTCTTCTTGCGCAGATGCTCGCGCAGAAACAGCACCTGGCGCCACAGCGTCTCCAGCGGCGCGGGCACCGGCAGCCGCTCGTGTCCCTCGCCCGCCAGCTGTTCGTGACAGCGCAGCAGCAGCGTGTCCCGGCGACAGAGATGCGCCAACACGGCCAGATAGCGCAGCTCCAGCGATTCATCGACGGGCTGGCGCTTGCGGCGCCAGGCGGGCTCAGGGAAGCGTGTGTCGAGCCAGGCGTGGAGCGCGGCGTAGTCATCTGGCCGGTCGAAGAGAGAATGGACGAAGCATTGAGAAGGCACAGAAGAGACGACATCAGCGAGTCCGCCGGAGAAGAGGTAGCTCTCGAGGAGACAGCGGGTGTCCTCGCGGCTCTCGAAGACATTGACGGCGACGCAGGAGAAGCGGAACTTGGTGGTGGCGGCGACGAGGAGATAGAGCAGCGCGAGGTGCCAGGGCGCGGTGACGGGCACGGTACGATAGTCCTTGCAATAAACGCTATCAGTAAGCCGGTCCTCCTTGCTCTGTCCCAGCACGTGCTATCTCTGACCTCTCTCCAACACACACACGTCGATGCCGCAGCGGGTCAGCAGGGCGCGCCAGTGGCTCGTCAGCGGTGTCAATGGAGCCAGCGCCGCCACCACACGCGGGGCGAAACGGCCCATGACGAGCAGTGAAAGCGCGTACGGCAGCAGTCCCGCGAGGAAGGAGCCTGCTAACGAGGTGAGCAGAATGGACTGTTCCGCGGGATGCTGGGTGACGCGTGCGGAGATTCGTTCCAGCACGTGATCGCTCTGCGAGAGAAGGAGCGACAAATAACCCTCTAAAATGAGCGATTCCGTGCGATCGCCCGTTTCATCGCCCTCCGCCTGCGAGAACGCGTACACTTGAAACGGAAACAGAACCGAATCCACGATGAAACGCACACTCTTGGAGGGAGAATACGCATCCTCGTGTCCACTCAGGTCCAAAAATACCTCCAATTCCGCCACCGCCGCCTCCAGCAGCCGTTTCACCGTCGCCAGCGAGCGTCCTGCAAACTCCTCTACACTCAACCCCGGGCGTTTCACCGACCATCGCGAGGCGCACGGAGGTCGAGGTCGGGCAGCAGGTCGGCGAGGTCGCTGTAGGGCGCGAGGGAGGCGCAGAGCCGCGCATGGGGGTGGAGGTAGTGTGGCGCGTAGCGGCTCCAGAAGGTCTCTGCACAGGCCGTGTGGCCGCCGAGGGGAACAAAGGAGTCTTTCTGCGTCGGGTTCGCTCTGGGTGAAAGGGATATACTTCGATCACTCCACCACGTCGTAGCAGTTGTCTGCGCCGTAGCGGTAGACATTGTCACCGCCGTGGTCCCAGGCGATGCAGATGCCCTTGTCCTTCTCGCCTTTCCACTCCTTGCGACGGATGACGGTGCCCTCGCCCCCGCCGTCCTGATTGCCCCATTGCCAGTCCGGACCACGCACCACACGGTCCCCCTTGTTCAGCTTCGGGTAGTAGACTAGCTGTTACGAAATGCATGCATTCCCACAGGCCTTCTCCTCATCGTAGAGATCATGATGCGGACAGTACTCCAGGTGGGGAATGACACTGCGAGTAAAAGGGAAGGGGAGAACAAACCCGCAGGTACAACAAGTCAAACTGCCCGGATACGCCGGCTTCAGCGATGCGTGGTGCAATTGCGCAGACCGAAGGATCCTAGTCGTTAGCGTCCCAACCAACGCCTACCGCTGAAGAAACAAAAACACCGCATTCCTCTGGATAAACGCTTCCTCATAGGGTGACGACACATGGACCAGTAATGAAAGCTCCTACACTGCTCACACAGAGAAATACACTACCTGGAACGAGGACAACTCATACTTGCTGTCATTACGCTGACCGATCGCTCCAGAACTCTCTCGAAGAGTAAACGTTTCAACACTATCATAAACTAGCGAGTAACAGGAAGAAGAGGCACAATCTACACTCCGCTCTTTCGTTTTCGGGTAACCGCAACGATTTGTCATTTCCCAAACGAATGGGATAATTCTCTCGGAAGAAGGCGGACAATGGCGGAATGTCCGACAACAGACGCTGCGGCAAGGTCACCAGAAAGTTCGACGAGCATCGTTCCTATTCATTCGCAAAGATTTCCCGATCCTACCTGATACCATCCC
>ENA-UERG01002448-UERG01002448.1-human-gut-metagenome-genome-assembly--contig:-NODE-2448-length-13289-cov-5.400015_pt1 | contig 13289 bp, 8 predicted proteins | sample MGYA00242954_ERZ507954 | MGnify/ENA primary metagenome ERZ507954 (study PRJEB26167, sample SAMN06115478) | human gut metagenome | host: Homo sapiens | place: China:Sichuan | collected 2015-01-21... | reverse complement strand
CTGGACATACTCCACCGAACTTGACGAGGGACTGAAACTCGCCTACGAAGATTTCCTCAACAATCCCACACGCGCTGAACGATGAACACACAGATTCCCGTACTGCTCCTGACAGGATACCTCGGCAGCGGCAAGACCACATTGCTCAACAACATCCTGGCCAACCGTCAGGGCATTAAGTTTGCCGTAATAGTCAACGACATCGGCGAAGTCAACATAGACGCCGACCTCATTGCCAAAGGCGGTGTGGTCAATGCAGGCGACGATTCATTAGTGCCGCTGCAGAACGGTTGTATCTGCTGTACGCTGAAGACCGACCTGGCCAAGCAGCTCTGCGACCTCGCCGAATCGGGCAAGTTCGATTACATCGTGATCGAAGCCAGCGGCATCTGCGAACCCGAACCGATAGCCCAGACCATCTGCGCCCTGCCCCAGATGGGCAGCGAGTTCCAGGCCGGCAAGAACATCTATCTGGATTGCATCACGACTGTAGTCGATGCCCTCCGCCTCCGCGACGAGTTCGAGAGCGGCGACGCATTGACCCGCGACAATATCGACGAAGAGGACATCGAGAACCTCGTAATCCAGCAGATAGAGTTCTGCGACATCATCCTGCTCAACAAGATATCCGAAATCAGCCGCCGGGACGCCGACAAGGTTCATGCCGTGATCAAGGCAATCCAGCCCACGGCCAAGATCATAGAATGCGACTTCTGTAACGTTCCCCTCGATGATCTGATCCACACCCATCTGTTCGATTTCGAGAAGGTAGCCACCTCGGCAACCTGGGTCAAGGAACTTGAGAATCAGGACAACAACGAGCATGAACATGAGCATGAACATGAACACGAGCACGAGCACGAGCATGAACATGAACACGAGCATGGCCATCATCACCACCACCATCACCATGATGACGAAGGCGAGGCCGAGGAATACGGCATCGGCACATTCGTGTATTTTGCCCGCAAACCTTTCTCGCTGAACAAGTTCGACTATTTCTGCGCCAAATACTGGCCCGATTCGGTGATCCGCGCCAAGGGCGTGTGCTATTTCGTCGAGAATCCCGACATGTCGTATCTGTTCGAACAGGCCGGACGTCAGAAACGTCTCACTCCCGCCGGCAAATGGTATGCCACGGCACCGGAGGACGACCTGCGGATGCTTCTGGCCAACGAGCCGGGACTGATGCGCGACTGGGATCCTGTATACGGCGACCGCATGGACAAGATAGTGTTCATAGGGCGCCACATGGATCGCGGAGCAATCACCGGCGCCCTCGACGCCATCCTCGACCCCGACTGGAAACCGTCGAAATAATCCTCTAACCCGAAATCATGACGATAAAACATACCCGGAGGGTACGCGGCCTCGTACTGGCCGCGTTCCCCCTTTGCTTTGCATCGCCGGCGGCATTGGCCGACGATGTCAAGACCACTTCCGCTCCTACGGAACCGAAGTTCTCGTACATACCCACTTTCCACGGAGCCATACGCCCCCGTTGGGAGATTGACACCCGGACAGGCGACCAGCGGTTTCAGGTGCGCAACGCTCGTTTCTCCATCGAAGGCAAGGTCATGCCTCAGATCGGATACTTCGTGCAGCTCGACCTCTGCGACCAGGGAAAGATCAAGATTCTGGACGCTTACGGCAAGTTCGACCTCGTGAAAGGTCTGACGCTGCAGGCCGGTCAGTTCCGTATGCCGTTCGGCGTCGAGCCGTTCCGCGCACCGGCAAACTATTATTTCGCCAACCGCTCGTTCATGGCCAAGCAGGTGATGAACTACCGCGCCGTCGGCGCCAAACTGTCGTACACGCTGCCCAGGACTCCGCTCACCCTTGAGGCCGGAGCGTTCAACCCCGCCAACATGGCCGACCACAACGTATGGAGCAAGACGGTAGCATGGTCTGCCAAGGCGCTTTACAAGCTGCCCGCCGGGTTCAGCCTCAGTGCCGGATATGCCTCCATCAAGCCCGGCGAACGTCGCGCAAACCTGATTGACGGGTTCGCAGGATGGGAAAACAAGAACTGGCTGGTATGCGCCGAATACATGTACGAGAAATACTGCAACGCGAAGCATAAGGACGCGCACAGCTACCTCGCCTTCGTGGACTGGCACATACCCGTAAAGTGGTGGCTGTTCAATCGCTGGAGCGTTCAGGCGCGCTATGACGGCATGACCGACCATTACTCGCTGGCGCAGACAGGCGACGATACCTTTGACGCCGCGCGTCAGCGCGTCACCATCGGCTCTACCCTCACCTATACGTTCAAGGCCGTGCACGCCGACTTCCGCCTCAACTACGAGGCGTACACGCAATGGAAGGGCGAAGGCAAGTCTCCCGACCGGTTCGTTGCCGAAATAGTAGTCAGATTCTGACGATACCGATACCGCATTTAAAGCTCATAATCAGTACGATTATGGGCTTATTTTTATGATTAACATATTTTTGGTGAAAATTTTTTAACATTTAACACCGCCATATTCACAAAGGTATAAATATTTATCGTATATTTGCAGGTGTTTTTCGATTGAACGATATGCATATCTTACGGACGATTCTTATTTGTATCTTCGCGACGACCTTAATACCAGCATACGGAAAGACTCCGAATGATTCGCTGATGAATCAGTTGGATCAGATCATTGCAAACAGGGACATATACCTGAGTCTAAAGGAGAAACGGCTGAACCAGCTGCGCAATGAGCTGAGCCGGGCCGCCGACGACCGCCAGCGCTTCGACTTCCTGAACCACCTTTACGACGAGTACGTATCGTTCAATACGGATTCGGCATACAACATCAGTCTGCGCGAGGAGCAGGTGGCCCGGCGCACCGGTGACAAGACATTGATAGCGAACGCATTGATGAACCGCGCCAACATATATTCCGCCACAGGAATGTACTATGAGACGCTATCCATCATGGACTCCATCCATCGCAAGGACTTGCCCGAATATCTTCATCCGTATTATTTCCATATACTGCGTACCCTGTACGGACACCTCGCCGATTTCGCCAATTTCGATGGCGTAAAGCGGCATTACCTCGACCTGACCGACCAATACCGCGACTCCATCATATCGGTCAACGCGCCGGGAACGCTCGCCAACGTCATAACCCGTGCCGATATGCTGAACAAAAAGGGGAAGGCCGAGGAGGCCGTGCGGGTTCTGAACGAGTATATCGGCCACAACGACCTGTCGGAGCATGACCACGCCATCTGCGCCTGGAGCCTGGCCGAATCGTACGAACAACTCGGCGACCACGACAAACGCAAGGAGATGCTGCTGCGCTCGTCCATTTCCGACATGAAGTCGTCGGTGCGCGAATACATGTCGCTCCGCGCGCTGGCCATGATGCTATACGAGGAGGGAGACCTGAACCGGGCGTACCAGCTGATGACCATCGCCATGGACGACGCCACAAAATGCAACGCACGGTTGCGCATCATCGAGCTCAACAACGCCTACCCGAAAATCAACAGCATCTATATCAAGACCGTACAGCGGCAGAAACGCACCCTGGAATGGACCATAGCCATCATCACCATCCTGTCGCTGCTGCTTCTCGCAATGATTTTCTATCTACGCAAGCAGATGCGGCGCATAGCCAGGTCCAGAAAGGAAACGCAACTCGCCTACGACTCGCTCAACAAGATCACCGAGCAGCTTAAGGTCTCCAACGAACATCTCAGCGAGGCAAACGTATCGATCGCCGAAATTTCGGAGATGAAGGAAGTGTACATCGGCCGTTACATGGACCAGTGCCTTATTTATATCGAGAAACTCGACGCCTACCGTAAGTCGATTGGACGTCTTATCGGCGACAACCGAATGGACGAACTGAAAAAGATGATAAAATCATCTACCCTGGTGGACAACGAACTGAAAATGTTCTACGACCAGTTCGACAAGACGTTCCTCAGCCTGTTTCCAACCTTCGTGACCGATTTCAACACACTGCTGATGCCCGACGAAGCCATCGTGCAGAAGAAACCCGGCACCCTGACGCCCGAGCTGCGGATCTTCGCCCTGATACGTCTCGGCATCCATGACAGCGACCGTATCGCTACCTTCCTCCGCTATTCTGTCACAACGATATACAACTACCGGACAAAAATACGCAACAAGGCCTGCGGCGACCGCAACCGGCTTGAAGCCGAGGTGATGAAAATCGGTCGCGTCAACCGCAACAAATCGTAACCGGAGCGGATAGGAGCGGCATCCATACGCGCACGGCATATAACTTCCGGCACCCTTAAAACCCTCTTTTTTAAGTCATAAGTACTTAAAAAGTGCTACATATTTTAGACCTTATCCCAAATCCATTTACCTATTAATCGAACATTTAATGTTATAAAACATCTACATTTTTCCTTTACACGATTGACACTGTAAGAATCTGTGTATAATTTTGTAATGTCCTATTCGGACCTACAACAATATCCGACTATAGTTAACCAACCAAAAAAAACTTAACAATCCTAATATTTATGATTCGAAACCACAGCACATTTCAGAAACTGTCGCTGCTGTTTACGCTGGTTATCGGCGCGCCGTTGGCGAGCGCCCAGCAGACAACAGTGACCGGTACGGTGACTGAACCCGGTGGCGAACCCCTGATAGGAGTCACCGTGACAGTTCCGGGAACCAAGACAGGCACCGTCACCGACATCGACGGCAAGTACAGTCTCAATGCAGACGCCAAGGACAAGATCAAATTCACCTACATCGGCTACGAACCTGTAGAGGAGGCCATCAAGGGACGCACCGTCATCGACGTGGTGATGCAGGAAAACTCGGCCTCGCTCAACGAAGTGGTCGTGATCGGTTACGGCACCATGGACAAGAAGGAACTCACCTCGGCCATATCGCACGTAGGCGAGAAGGACTTCCTCTCGGTAAGTTCGCTCGACCCCTCCATGATGATTCAGGGCAAAGTGCCGGGCGTATCCATCACCAACACCGGCGCCGGCGACCCCAATAACCAGGCCAGCATCCAGATCCGCGGCGTCAGCTCGCGTTCCGCAGGTCTCGGCCCCCTCATCGTTATAGACGGTGTGCCCGGCGGCAACCTCACCAACATCAATGCCAACGACATCGCATCGTTCGACATCCTGAAGGACGGCGCGGCCTCCGCCATATATGGTACGCGCGGATCGAACGGCGTCATCCTCGTAACCACCAAGAAGGGCCAGCGCGACGGCGCGGTACACACCTCGTACACCGGCACGTTCGCCTGGGACAAGGCCAACCGCGATCTGAAGATGCTCAGCGCGCAGGAATACCGTGCTGTCAAACTGGGCTGGGGCGACCGCGGCGTGGACCTCGGCGGCAACCTCGACTGGTTCGACGCAGTGACGCGTACGGGCTTCACCCAGCAGCACACACTGACCGTGAGCGGCGGTAACTCCAACAGCAACTACCGTGTCAGCGCCGACTTCCGCGACGCAAACGGTATCGACCTCCGCTCCGGCCGTCGCGAATACGGCGCACGCGCATCGATCATGCACACCACCAAGGGCGGCCTGTTCACCATCAGCGCCAACATCGCCCCGCGTATCATCGACCGCAGCAACGCCGACTGGAGCGTGTTCAAGGACGCTCTGGAGGCAAACCCCACCACTCCCCTGATGGACCCGGAGAATCCCGCGCAGTACTATAACTTCTACGGACAGATCACCGGCTCCAACCCTGTGGAACGTCAGAAGCTGGAGAAAGACAAGGCTACCACCAAACTCCTGGACTGGGACGCCACCGTCAAGCTCAACCTCCTCCCCCTGTTCGCCAAGAACGGCATCAGCGACCATCACCTTTCCACCCAGATCATGTTCGCCGACCATGTCTATGACAACGACAACTCCTTCTTCCGTCCTTCCACCAGCACCGTCAGCATCAACAACGGTCAGGAAGGCTACGCCAGCCGCTCATACTCCAAGGAGAAGCAGTACGTGTTGGAATGGCTCGCCAATTACGACACCCGCATTGCCGACAGACACAACATCAAGGCCATGATCGGATATTCGTATCAGTACTCGCAGTATTCCGGCTTCAGCGCCGAAAACCAGGACTTCCCCAACGACGGTCTCGGCGCCGACAACCTCGGTTCCGGCGAATGGGCCAAGGAGGAAGGCGAGGTCATGATGTCAAGCTATAAGAACGACGCCAAACTCATCTCCTTCTTCGGCCGCGTCAGCTACGACTTCGAAGGCAAATACCTGCTCACAGCATCACTGCGCCACGAGGGCTCGTCCAAGTTCGGCAAGAACCACAAGTGGGGTAACTTCCCCGCCGTCTCCTTGGGATGGCGCATCAGCCAGGAAAACTTCATGAAGGACGCCGAATGGCTCAACGAACTCAAGATACGCGCCGACTACGGTGTGACCGGAAACCAGGACTTCGGCAGCTACCTGTCCATCAACACCATGTCCGGCTTCGGATATTACTACTACAACGGCAAGTACTTCCAGGTGTGGGGTCCGGGCAAGAACGTCAACCCCGACCTGAGATGGGAGAAAGGCAAGAACTGGAACATCGGTCTTGACTTCGCCGTGCTGAACAACCGCATCTCAGGTTCGCTGAACTACTTCAACCGCACGCAGCAGGATCTGCTCGGCTACTACAAAGTGCCAGTTCCGCCGAACATCCACGACGAGACGTTCGTAAACGTAGGAACCATGCGCAACACCGGATTCGAGTTCGACCTGAACTTCAACGCCGTGGAGACCAAGAATTTCTCGTACAGCTTCGACATCGTAGGCACGGCCATGAGCAATAAGTTCGTGAAGTTCAGCAACTCCGAATACGTGGGTCAGGACTACTACAACGTCTGCAGCACCGAAGACCCCTATCCCTACTACAACCTGCAGCGCATCGAGAAGGGCAAGTCGCTGGGTAACTTCTATATGTGGAAATACGCCGGAATCACCCAGGACGGCGAATGGCTCATCTACGACAAGGACGGCGACGTGATCCGCGCCACACAGGGCACCGACGACGACCGCCGCATCGTAGGCAACGGTATGCCTAAGTTCACGCTGTCAACCAGCCACAACTTCCGCTACCGCAACTTCGACCTGGCGCTGTTCTTCCGCGGTGCTTTCGGATTCGACATCTTCAACATCCACGACTTCTATTACGGCACCCGCAACTTCAACGGCAACGTGATGAAGAAGGCCTATGGCAAGAACTTCTACGTTTCGCCCGACGTGGCCAACGTGGTGACCGACTATTATCTGGAACGCGGCGACTACTTCAAGCTCGACATGGTGACGTTAGGCTACACCATTCCGCTGGCCAAATGCCGCTTCCTGGACCGCATACGTGTTTACTTCACGGCCAAGAACGTGTTCACCATCACCAAATTCAGCGGCGTGGATCCCTCCACCTATCAGGTCAACGGTCTGCAGCCCGGCGCACAGGGCGGACGTTCGTACTATCCCTCCACACGCCAGTTCATAGCAGGAATCCAGGTTGACCTTTAAGTCCAAATCTAAAAACCGACAAACAATGAATATATTTAAGCCAACAGTCGCAGCCATAGCCGCCGTAGCGGCCCTGTCGCTGGGTTCCTGCACCGATCTGGACGAGAATCTGTACGACCAGGTAGGCTCCGAAAATTACTATAATACCAAGAACGACGTGATCCGCGCCGTGTTCCGTCCCTTCGAGCACGCATTCTGGAGCATCGGCAGCCGTCACGTGCTGAACGAGCTGACAGCCGACCAGCTCATCACCCCCACGCGCGACGGATGGTGGAACGACGGCGGCAAGTGGGAGCGTCTGCATTACCACACATGGACCGTCGACGACCTGGGCGAGGCTCAGACCGAATGGAACGGTTGCTTCCAGGGCATCATGCAGTGCAACCTCGTAATCGAGGACCTGAACCGCTTCAAACCCGAATCGTTCGGCTTCACCGAGGCTGAGTTCAACAACCTCCGCGGCCAGTGCCGCGCACTCCGCGCTTGGTTCTATATCCGTCTGCTCGACGCGTTCCGCAACGTGCCCCTGGTCACTACTTACAGCGACCGCCCGAGCAATCCGCAGGCCGAGCCCAAGGAGGTATTCGACTTCATCGAGTCCGAGCTTAAGGACTGCACCTCGCTGCTGGTGCGCAAGGTGGGTCTGGGAAACAACGCTACCATCCAGGGACAGTGGACACAGGCCGCTGCCGCCGCCCTGCTGGTGCGCCTCTATCTCAACGCCGAGGTATATGTGGGCGAGGATCATTACAAGGACTGCGAGACATACGCACAGGCGATACTCGACGGCCAATACGGCGACTATGCCCTGGCCGACCGCTGGGATGCGGCATTCGACTGGGACAACGACACCTGCGACGAGGTGATATTCGGATTCCCCGGCTCGCGCGGTTACACCCACTGGCATTATGACGGCGACACATACGGCTGGACCGTTCCGGCCAAGGCCGCTGACTTCTTCAACGACACCAAGTCGGGCGTGGGCCACAACACCAAGTATGCCGCATCGCCCAGCTACGACCTGGACGGCAACCTCTACGATTACGAACTGGGTATGCCGATTCAGAATTTCCGCAAGTATGAAGGCGACGAGCGCATGAAGTTCTACACCAACCTCGGCAACAGCCGTCGCGAAGGTATGTTCCTGTTCGGTTATCTGGAATACAAGGATGCCGAGACGGGCGAGACCAAGCGTCTGCGCGCTCCCGAACAGCCCTACGACCTCTATCTGCGCGACGCAGTGGGCCGCTTCCAGTCGCTCGACCCCACAAGATGGCCCGCCGACAAGACCAGCAAGCTTTCCACCGGCGACCACAACTCGGGATGGCATTTCGTGAAATATCCCTTCTACGACGACAACGACCCGAATCAGTTGGCAAGCGACTACACCGAAATCCGTCTGCCGGAGGTAATATATTCTTTGGCCGAGGCCAAGATGCGTCAGGGCGACCGCACTTCCGCAGCCAAACTGCTGAACTCGGTGCGTAAACGCAACTATCCCGCCGACAAACTTGACGACGTGCTCTATTCGCCCGAAGGCAAGGTGCGTTTCGACGAGAAGGAGATGCTTGACGAGTGGGGCCGCGAGTTCTTCGCCGAGAGCCGCCGCCGCATCGACCTGATACGTTTCGGCAAATTCAACACCGGCCGCTGGTGGGACAAGACTCCCGACGCCGACGACCACACAGCTTTATTCCCGATTACACGAACCATTCTTAACTCCAATCCGAATCTGGTGCAGAATCCGGGTTACGGCCGATAAATAAAGAGACTATGAAACTGAGAAACATATTGTCCGTACTCGCAGCCGGAATGCTGACCCTCACAGCGTGCGAGGACGAGAAAGACCTGATTATATACGAAGGCGACCTCCCCATCAAGACCTCGACGCTCTACATGGTGGGCGACGCCACCCCCAACGGCTGGAGCATCGACGCCCCCACGCCGCTGACCGCAACTGAGGAAGATCCCTTAGTGTTCACTTGGGAAGGCAGCCTGAACGCCGGAGAAATGAAACTGTGCCTCACCAAAGGCAGCTGGGACGTGGCGTTCATCCGTCCTGAGATCAACGGCACCGCCATCGACAAGAACGGCACGACAGACCAGAAGTTCGCCATGCATGCCGGCGACCCCGACGACAAGTGGGTCGTAGCCGACGCCGGTGTATATTCGCTGACGTTCGACCTGCGTAACTGGAAATACAGCGCCACATACGTCAGTGGTCCCCAGGCTCCGGAAATCGAGCCTATCGAGACCGATAACCTGTATCTGGTCGGCGACGCATCGCCGCTGAATGCCTGGGACATCGACAACCCCACTCCCGTTGAGAAGAAGTCGCAGTATGAGTTCGTGTTCGAAGGCAAGCTTTATGCCGGGGAGCTTAAAGCCTGCATCGTCACCGGAGACTGGAACGCTCCCTTCATACGTCCCGCACGCGCCGACGTCAAGATCAACAAGGACGGAATCGAGGAAAACAACTTCGTGTTCACCGCCGCTCCCGACAACAAGTGGAAGGTCGAGACCCCGGGTATCTACCGCATGACCTTCGACCTCAAGAACTGGACCGTCAACGTGCAGTATGTCGGCGAATTCAAACCCGCCTCCAAACTGTATATGATCGGCGAGGCCACCGAGGGGGGATGGAGTCTGGACAATGCCACCGAAATCACAGCCGAAGCATCCAACGACAACATCTTCGTGTGGGAAGGCGAGCTTGGCCGCGGCACCTTCAAGGCAGCACGCGAGCGCAGCTTCGACGCTCCGTTCTACCGTCCCGCCACTTCGGGCATCACCGTATCGGATAAGGGCGTCAGCTCGCACGAAATGGTGTTCACCACCGGCCCCGACGACCAATGGGAAGTGACCGTGGCCGGCAAGTACCGTCTGACGTTCGACACCGAGGCCATGACATTCGACGCCGTGTTCCTGAGCGGCGACGTCAAGCCCGCTCCCCTCTACATGATAGGCAGCGCCACACCCGGCGACTGGAGCCTGGACAACGCCACCGAAATGACACCCGTCGACGGCAAAGAGGGCGTCTACACATGGGAAGGCAAATTGGTGAACGGCGAGATGAAAGCCTGCTTCACCAGGGACTTCGGAGCCGAGTTCTACCGCCCGTCAAAGGAAGGCGTCACCATCTCCAAGAACGGAGTGTCGGCTTCCGACATGATATTCCGGGCCGGCGATCCCGACTATAAGTGGAACGTCACCGACGAGGGCACTTACGTCGTAACGCTCGACACCAAGAACATGACCATTACCACCAACTTTAAAGAATAACCACAAGATAATATGAGAACCATGAACGTAATTGCGACCGCACTGGCTACGCTGGCGCTTGCGAGTTGTTCCAAAGACATAGAAATGCACTATCCTCCGAAGTTTGAATTGCCCGAACTTCCGGAGGTGGGCGAAATCCACACCTACAAGGCGCCGCTGTACTGGAGCGTGTACGAATATTGCTACGACAAGGAGCAGGCCGGCGTGTCCAACGAGGAGATGGACATCAGCGCCGACGAGTGGGACAAGATCATCGACTGGGTCGCCACCGACCTGAAGCCTTACGGCTACGACATGATATGCACCGACGGTTTCATCCCGATGCTGGCCAAAGACGCTTCGGGCTACATGACCCATTACGGCTCCATGCCGCTGAAGGATCTGTCCGACAAATGCAAGGCCAGGGGCCTGAAATTGGGAGTGTACGACAATCCCCTGTGGATACACGGCCCGCGCGATACGGCCATCGGGGGCACCAACTATTATTTCGGCTCGCTGTACTATAACGGCACCACCGAGGTGATGAACCCCAAGGCCGACGACCGCTGGTTCCACTGGGTAGTGGCCGACAATCCCGGCGCACGTGAGTACATCGACGGATTCTTCAAGCATTACCACGACCTGGGTGTGGAATACATCCGCATGGACTTCCTGTCGTGGTACGAGGACGGCAAGGACCGCAACATGGGCACCGTAGGCCGCGGTTACGGCCGCGAGTCGTACGCACGCGCCCTGACCTACATAGCAGAGTCTGCCAAGAAATACGGCATCTTCACCTCGCTGGTGATGCCCCATCTGTTCAATGACGCGGAGGTCGAGGCCAAATACGGCAACATGGTGCGTATCGTGGCCGATACCGCCGGCGGCGGCTGGTGGCACTGCTCGGCTCAGGACAAAGGCAAGTCGTACACCAACTGGCCCAACTGCATGAACATGTTCGACGGCTTCACCTACTGGTCGCACATTTCGGGCCGCGACAAGGTGATACTCGACGGCGACTTCATCCGACTCAACAAGTTCGACAGCGACGCCGAGCGCGAGACTGTGGTATCGCTGCAGCTCATGGCCGGCGGTCCCGTAACCGTGGCCGACCAGTACAACACCATCGGCGACAACCTGAAGTTCTACACCAACTCCGAAATGCTGGAGCTGAACACCGACAAGTTCGTGGGCAAACCGCTGTCCGACAAACTCAACGACAAGAACAACGAGGTATGGTACGGTCAGATGTCGAACGGCGATTACGTTGTCGGCCTGTTCAACCGCGACGACAGCGCCCGCTCCTACTCGCTTGCCCTCTCCGACCTGGGCATCGCCGGCGAATGGAACCAGCGCGACCTGTGGCGCCACGCCGACGAGGGTAAATCCGCATCAATCACGGCTACCGTACCCGCTCACGGCTGCAAGATTGTAAGACTCAGCAAATGATTCCATACGGGGCCGGGACGTCTCTCAATGGCGCCCCCGGCCCCGACAATCCTCTATAAGCCTATATTAAATCCCAATTATTAATCAAAACCATAAACCATTTAAAACTTAAACTATGTTACACATCAACCAACTGATGGCAGCAACGCTGCTCGTATCGTCGGCCGTCGTCGCACAGGCCGGTAACCTGTGGGTAGTCGGAGACGCGACGCCCTCTGAATGGAGCCTCGATGACGCCACGGCTATCGTATCTCGCCCCGAGAGCCAGGTGTACACCGGCACCCTATACCTGACCGCCAATAAGGACTTCAAGTTCCTGACCACGACCGATTTCGGAAACGAGGAAATCGGTGCTGCCGCAGGCGCAACCCTCACTGACGGCAAGATTCAGCTGGCAAAGGGCACCAATGACGAAGGGTACGGCAAGATTCAGGTTCCCGAGGACGGCAACTATTATATGTCGGTAGACCTTGGCACAATGGAGGGCGAGATCGTCAAGTCCGAATATCAGGACACTCACATCAATCTCTGCTCCCTCTTCATGGTGGGCAGCGCGACCCCGGGCGAATGGAGCGTGGACGCCGGCACTCCACTCTATCAGTCCATTAACACTCCATACGTATATTCCAGCACTGTGGCTCTGAAGGCCGGCACATTCAAAATCGCCACTGTAATCAAGGGTGGCGGTTCGTTCGATGCAAAGTATTTCTACTTTAAGGATGCCAACGACGCCAACAAGATGGTTCTGGGTCAGACCGACCCTAATGATTCTCAGTGGAGTATCGAAGAAGACGGCACATACACCGTTGCGGCCAACACTCTTACCAATTCCATTTCCATCAAAAAGGAAGTCAACTCGGGTGTAGCCGCCATCGCTACGGACAACGCTCCGGCCGTTTACTACACCCTGGACGGCGTGAAGGTGAACAATCCCGCCAAGGGCCTGTACATCGTAAAGCAAGGCTCCAAGGTGAGCAAAGTGATTCTCAAGTAACCCGATTACCCCCTGTCATTAATCGAGTAGGAGGTAAACACTAATCGCAGGTGTTTATCTCCTACTTTCGTGTTTACCGACCTCTCACACCACCGTA
>ENA-UERG01002446-UERG01002446.1-human-gut-metagenome-genome-assembly--contig:-NODE-2446-length-13299-cov-4.967781_pt1 | contig 13299 bp, 10 predicted proteins | sample MGYA00242954_ERZ507954 | MGnify/ENA primary metagenome ERZ507954 (study PRJEB26167, sample SAMN06115478) | human gut metagenome | host: Homo sapiens | place: China:Sichuan | collected 2015-01-21... | reverse complement strand
GCCTCATTACAGGTCCGGCAGCAAGATACAGGATATACGAACCAATAGAGGGCATCCCGCGCGGGATGCCCTCTGTGCTAATCTTTTAGTAGGTTAAAGCGTGAAGTATGATTGAGCAGTTATTCGAATACATGACCGGCACGTCATTATGATGCGGCCGCTTCGTAATTAGAGGCACGGCCATAGCGGCCCCTATCGTATTGTCAGTATAAGTCCGGACATAAAAAAAGAGTGAGCCATCTTCAGTAATCCCTGATACCGGCTCTGGACTGCCTGACATGAGGATTACGCAATAATCAGCTCACTCCCAGCCGGATATATTTATGGCTCTGCCATTCGAATATATGCAACCGAGAAAGAGCGTCTTCCTGCTTGTCATCATGTCCGCGAATTGTCCAGATTCGTATCAATGACGCGCTGAAACGCTTCTTAACTATGTCTGTAAGTGGTCTATGGCAACCACTACAGGCGCAAAGTTAAGAAAAGTTTTTGAAAGACACTCTATAAGTGAGCTGATTTTTGCAAAAATATAACAAAAAAGTATAACGAATCCTGACTGTTCCATCTCATTAAAAGTGCTCGGTCGCATGGAACGGAGGTTTTTAGCCTCCGCAAGGGGCAACGAGCATATTTATCGGGTGGAGGTTGAAAACCTCCATTCCAGTCAATGCCGATTGAAGGCGCTGCCGTTGAATCATAATCTATACAGGCGGTGTGTCGCGCGACACACCGCCTGTCTCTTATGTTGATATAGGGAATCCGCTTAGAAGGGGAAGTTGATGCCGAAGTTGAGGCTGGCGTTGGAATTGAGGGGTATGCCCCAGCCCTTGGCCAGCTTGCCGAGGGTGTGGTCCATGCCGACGAACAGGTTGAAGCCTTTCTGCGTGTGCAGGTTCAGCATCCAGCCGAAGTCGAAGCCGTAGGTGCCGTAGGCCACGTTGGCCGAGGCTGAGAACACCTTGACGGGAGCCACGTTGGCCGACAGGCGGAACTGCGTCCATGTGTAGGGACCGGCGATGCAGGTGGAGTTCAGCAGGCCGAACTTCAGCTTGCGGTAGTAAGGCAGCTCATACTCCACGCCGGCATTGATGGTGGTGCGCAGCGAACGGGTGTACGAGCTCTTTTCGCCCATATCCTTCAGGTTGTACAGCTTCGACAGGTTGTCGGTCAGGCGATCCAGCTCGTTGTCGAACGAGTTGTCGGCCTTGTCGTCGAAGTTGAAAGTGAATGCGTCGGTCTCTACCTCGCGCGTGCCGTCGGTGGATGCCCATTGCGTCTTGCCCCAATTCATGAAGCCGAGGTCCACCACCGCCAGCGAGAAGTTGAAGTCGCGCCACTTGTACTGCGCGCCGAGGTCGAAGCCCATGCCGAAGCCGCTGAGCCCGAAACCGTCCAGGTCTGCGCCCGACACATAGTCGTACGGCTCGTTGCCGGGACCGGGCTGCTTGGGCTCGTAGGTTTTCGTCTTATACGTCAGCCCTTTGACCGAGGCGTAGATGTCGGCGTTGGTGCGGGCAATCCAGTTGTCGGTGCCTAATTCCAGCTCGGCACGGTTGAACTGAGCGTCGATGGCGCCCACTCCGAGCATGAACTTGATGGCGGCGCCGATGCGCAGGCCGGGAACCTGCTTGATGTCGCGCGAGTGGTTCAGCGCAATCTGTCCGTAAGCCTCGGCGTGTGCGCGCAGGTCCCTGATGTCGTAGGTGCGGTTGGTGATGCCCTCCTTGGCCAGGCGGAACAGGGAGCCGGGCAGGCTGGCGTCAACATTGGCCACGGCCGAGATGTTGATGGTGTTGTAGCCGCCCCATGCCTTGAAGCCAGCGCTCATTATCTCTATCTTGTCGTATGTGGCCAGACGGTTGTTGTCTTTGATGCCCTTCAGCGCATCCTCAACGGATACATTAGGATTGGTAAAGAGCACGGTCTTGTTTACGCCGTCTATTTCCCTGTTGAATACCACGCTGCTGAGGTGCAGCGTACCGCGCATCGACAGGTTGAGATTGCCCAAGGCCGGCATCGACACGTAGTTCGAGTTGTTGCCGAAGGCGGGGTTCATCTCATAGCCGTAGGTATAGTTGTCCAGAAAATATCCCGAGTAGGTGTTCTGTGCCGAGACCATCGCCGGAACGGCGGCCGCGGCCGCTATTGTCATTATGCTTATGATGCGTTTCATCTTCGTAATTTTAGGGTCTGACATTATTCATCCGACGAATCATCGAAATCGGTTATATAACTTCCCGACACCTTGGCCTTGAGGTTGGTGAGGGTGATGGTCTGGTCGGGAGCTATCACATCCTCGTTGGCCGGGTTTACGACAGCCTCGATGGTGATTCCCTTGAAATTGCGGATTGTGCCGGTCACGCTCAGCGTAATGTGCTGCGTGTCGGGCGATGCCTTGAGGATTACGTCGCTTACCTTCAGGTCGCTGATCTCGTCGGCCAGGGGCGTGATGTGCAGCTCGGCGTCCAGAGGCAATGTGCTGAGGGCGTCGGCATCGACAGTTATGGCATTGAGGGTCAGCTTGTCCAGATCCTCGCTGCCCCAGTCGTCGAAGGTATCGCGGTATATGATCACGGTGCCTTCGGGCTTGAACGCCAGCGGGGCCAGGAACTCGTAGTGGCCCTTCAGCGCGCTGTATTCCTGCAGCTTGAAGTGGTCGACGCGATGTGTCGGGATTTCGGGCGTCAGCAGTTCGATCTCGATGCGGTCGGGCAGGCCGGCGCCGTCCAATACATCGCTCATGCCGGGGAAGGGTATGTGCTCTATGTTCTTGGCGAACTGATCGGAATATGACTTGGGATCGGTGGGCGACAGCACGAAATCGTAGGGGCCGGCGCCATATTTGTCGGTGCTGGTCTCGATGCGGCGCTCAGGCTCGTACGAGCCGGTGGCCGACTGGCCGTATATCTTGGTCAGACGCATACCGGTGCTGAAGTTCAGGCCGTACTCGGCCACGGGGTTGCTCTCCACGCCCACATACAGCTGCGGATTGGCCAGACGCAGCGTCGTGTTGCCCTGCGACAGGAAGTCGGGCAGGTCGCCGAGGCTGACGGAGGGGATGTCCAGGCCCTCGCCCGTCAGGTCGTAGTGCACGTCGCCCGAGAAGGAGGTGATGTGCAGGGCGGTCAGCGTCGAATTGATGTTGAAGCGCACCAGTTGGGGTACAAGACTGGTGCTCCCGCTCTTGACGCTCAGGGTGGCCTCCTGGAATGTTATGGACGATTCGTATATCAGTTTCTGGTTCTCGAATCGTGCCTCGTCAGTCAGTTCCATACCTGTTATCTCAAGGCTGATGGCTCCCTTGCCGTTCTTGACTCCCACCTTGTCGATAGTCAGCACGCCTGACCCGGGATTGTAGTCATAACCGGCCACAGGATTGACCTGAAGGCCCTTAGGCATGAGGATCCGCAGTTTCGACAGTTCGTATTCTATGTCGGTCGCGCCCTCCAGGTCCACTTCCATTGTCAGCACCGAGGGTTCCTTCTCCATATATATGCCTGTAAGGCCGGTGATGTAATCGTCCACGTTGTCGGCGCTATAGGTCAGCGGCTGCGGAGGCACGTCCCTGAGCTTGAAATCATGCTGACCCTCGACCGTAACCACATCGAACTCCACATACGTGGGGGCTATCTGTGGCGTCGAGGTCTGTATGTCCTGAATCTTGAGCGACTGAGACTCGAAGTCGCCGCTCTGCACCACGGCATACACTTCCTTGCCGTTCATTTCCACTACTTTCAGGCTGGAATTCTCCTCCAGCTTGATGATCTGGTCCAGCTTCACTTCCGACACATTGACAGGCAATGTCAGGTCCACCAGCTTGAACTCCGACGTCTTGTCCAGATTATCGAGATCATACTTGTCGTCAATACAGGAAGCCATCGAAACAGCCATCAGACCCGCCGCTGCCGACAGGTATAAGAATTGTTTCATATATTATTAGTTGTATGTTGTTTATTCATCTAATGATTCAGGCCCGCACCTTAATCTTCCCGGCAGTCTTAAGGAACCGCAAGTCCAAAAATCAGTGATATTTCATATTAAGTGCAAAATTACAAAAAAATGCTAAAAAATCCCAATACAGACCGTTATTAACACTTTATCAGTTAAAAATCCCGAAATTAAAGAATCCTGGCCCCCGATGAACGGCACACAAACAAATCAACCGCCTTCAATGTTCAATATATAATAGGTTAACGACTTAGGTTATGAAGAAGAAATTACTGTTGGCCGCATTAACGGCGGTCGTGGCGCTGTCGGCCAAAGCGGCGCAGCCCGTGTTCCAGGCTCCCGGACAGGATGCGTGCATCCCGCCAACGGCCATTAAATATAAAGTGAACTACCGCTGGGGTCTAATCAACACCACGGCGGCCTACGGCACGGTCAGACTCGATGCCACGGGCAACAGTCTGACGGCATCCCTGAACGGCCACAGCATCACGTGGGGAGGCAGGCAATACACCGTGTCCGACACGTTGAAAGTCATCACCATGCCGGGACGCGGAGCTCTGTATGCGCGCCAGAACGTGCTGTACCGCGCAGGCTGGTACTCCAAGCCCGTCGTATCACTGCTGGATAATCCCTCGTACCACCCCCTGGACCCCGCCAACTACCGCAACCTCAACGGCGCGGGCACGCTCAGCGCCTCACCCAAGACCATGGAGGCCGTGGGTATCAGCTGCGACATGCTCGGAATATTCTATCTGTTCAGATATATGGATTTCACGGCCCTGCAACCGGGCCAGACGCTGCTGATGTCCGTCAATATGCCCCGCACCGGTATGCAGCACGCCATGATCACATATCTTGGTCCGGACCAATATCAAGGCATCCCTTCATACAAGGTTCGCTTTGAGTACACCTACCGGGGCGTCCGTTCCGACTATCCCGTCACATGCCAGGTGGAACGCTCGTCGCGCATCCCGCTCCTGATTTCGGCCAGCCTGGACATAGGCAGGATGGAAATGATACGCGAATAGGATACCGGAGTGCTCCATAGAGCCAATGCACGGATTCCGACACTGACACCCATCTTGTTGCCAATATGCCGATTTTTCATTAATTTTGCGCATTGATTCATACCCGAATATTTGAAGCGATGATAGAAATTGGAACTCCCGGAACACCTTCCGGACGCAAGGCGTTGCTGTTAGGCAGCGGCGAACTTGGCAAAGAGGTGGTGATTGAACTCCAGCGTTACGGTCTGACCGTAGTGGCCTGTGACAAATATGCCGACGCTCCGGCAATGCATGTGGCCGACAAGGCGCACGTATTCTCCATGCTGGACGGCGAGACGCTCCGCAAGGTGGTGGAGGAAGAAAAACCCGACTATATCATTCCCGAAATCGAGGCGATAGCCACTCCGACGCTCATCCAGCTGGAGAAGGATGGCTGGAACGTGGTGCCCACCGCCCGCGCCACCTTCATCACCATGAACCGCCGCGAGATCCGCAAGCTCGCCGCCGAGGAGCTGAAGCTCCCCACCTCGCCTTACGAGTTCGCGGAGACAGAGGAGGAATTCAACGCCGCCGTGCAGCGCATCGGACTCCCCTGCGTGGTGAAGCCCGTGATGTCCAGCAGCGGCCACGGCCAGAGCCTGGTCAAGACTCCCGACCAGATACACACGGCCTGGGAGATGTCGCAGCAGGAAGGGCGCTCGGGCGCCGGCGCCGTCATTGTGGAAGGCTTCGTTGACTTCGATTACGAGATAACGCTTCTGACCGTACGCCACGTAGGCGGCACATCGTTCTGCGAGCCCATCGGCCACTATCAGGAGCAGGGCGACTATCGCCGCAGCTGGCAGCCCCAGCCCATGAGCGACACGGCAATAGTCAAGGCCCGTGAGATAGCCGGCAAGATCACCGAGGCTCTCGGCGGCTACGGCATCTTTGGCGTCGAGCTGTTCGTAAAGGGCGACGACGTCATCTTCTCCGAGGTTTCCCCCCGTCCGCACGACACGGGCATGGTCACCATGATATCGCAGCATCTCTCCGAGTTCGCGCTCCATGTACGCGCCCTGCTCGGACTCCCCATCCCCGAAATCAAGTTCTACGGTCCTTCGGCGTCGCGCGCGCTGCTGGCCTGGGGCGATTCCAATGAGGTGGTATTCTCCGGAATGGACGAGGCACTGTCGCTGCCCGGCACCGACATGCGCATCTTCGGCAAGCCCGAAGTGCACGGACACCGCCGCATGGGCGTCATGCTCGCCACCGGCGACACCGTCGGCAAAGCCGTCCGACTCGTGGACAAGGCCGCCGACATGATCCAGATAACCTGCAAGTAACTTCGGGACGCCGAAGTCAAGGTGTAAAAAAAGTTAAGATAATACCAAGCTCACATACAGCTTCGTTATTATCTTAACTTTTTTAATCCATAAATTTAGAAAAAACTATGCAAGAACAGAAAGCCGGCCGCTATCACGGCATATTGTTTATGGCGCTATTCGCCTGCGCATCCTGCTTCATCGGCGAATGGCAAGTGCTGAAAGCCCTCAGCATCTCACCCCTTATCATCGGTATCGTATTGGGTATGGCCTACGCCAACTCGTTGCGCAACCATCTGCCCGCCACATGGGGACCGGGTATTAAATTCTGTTCCAAAAGCATTCTGCGCTTAGGCATCATCCTTTACGGCTTCCGCCTCACATTCCAGGATGTGGTGGCCGTGGGGCTTCCCGGCATCGTTATAGACTGCATCATCGTGGCCGTCACCATCTTAGGCGGCGTCATGGTAGGCAAATGGCTGAAGATGGACAGCGACATCGCGCTGCTCACCTCCATCGGCTCCGGCATCTGCGGCGCGGCCGCCGTCTTGGGCGCCGAAGCCACCATCAAGACCCAGCCCTACAAGACCGCCGTAGCCGTGGCTACGGTAGTGATATTCGGCACCCTCTCCATGTTCCTCTATCCCATCGGCTACCGCGCCGGCATCATCGACCTTACGCCCGACCAGATGGGCATCTTCTCCGGAGCCACGCTCCATGAGGTGGCACACGCCGTGGGCGCAGGCAACGCCATGGGCGACGAGATAGCCAACGTGGCCATCATCACCAAGATGATACGCGTCATGCTGCTCGTGCCTGTGCTGCTGATACTCGGCTGGTGGGCCGCCGCGACCGCACGCAAGCGCCTCAAAGCCGCAAGCGCCGGAGAAAGCGACAATGCCGACGGCACAGCCAAGACCGGCAAAGGCAAGGTGCAGGTGCCCTGGTTCGCCTTCGGTTTCCTGCTGGTGATCGGCTTCAACTCGCTTGACCTGTTGCCCGCCCCGGTGGTAGGCTGGATCAACGACTTCGACACCTTCCTGCTTACCATGGCCATGGCCGCCCTCGGCGCCGAGACCAGCTTCGACAAGTTCAAGCAAGCCGGCGCCAAGCCCTTCGTCCTGGCCACCATCCTCTACGTCTGGCTCCTTTTCGGCGGCTACCTCCTCACCAAGCTCCTCACCCCGGTGCTGGCCTGAACTTTCGGCGCTAAAGCTTGAAACCTAAACAAAACCGCCTGCTGTGCGCTTGGCTTTGAACCCGCCTGACACGCGCTTCGCGCCCTCGAAGGGCCGGAAGGCCCTGTGCCTGCAGCGCGTATCCGCAGCGCCTCTTTTGTTCCAGCTTTGAGCTTCAGCGAAAATTAAATTTTTCCACTTTAACACAACTCCTATGGGAACAAACGGGCTGCTGCGGGCGCCATGGCATGACTACTCCGGGCGGTGCATCTATATGGTGACGCTCAACAAGGCGCCGCTGGTGCCGGACTTCGGCTCGCTCGTCGGCGATTACCGGATTCCGCACGGCCACAAGGGGAGCCCTTGCGTCGTAGCCTCGTCCGTCGGCGCGGCCATCAAGGAGGGGCTGCGCAAATTCCCGCAGATCGAGCCTAAGATCCGTGTGCTTCAGTACGCCATCATGCCCGACCACCTGCACATACTTCTGTTCGTGCAAGAGAAAACCGAGGAAATACTCGGCCGATACATAGCCGCCTTCAAGGTAGAGGTAAACAATGCCGCAGGCCTGAAAGTCATCTTCGCCAAAGGCTTCAACGACCAGATACTCAAGACCGGCCGTTCGCTCGACACACTGTATCATTACCTGCGCGACAACGCGCGGCGGCTTGCCGTGCGCCGTGCGCATCCCGAATTCTTCCGGCGCGTCAACGCGCTTAAAATCGGGAACAAATACTACCAGGCCTACGGCAACATCCAGTTGCTTGACTGTCCGTTCAAGCAGCAGGTGGTGGTGCACCGCGCCGACACGCCCGACGTGCGGCAACGCCACCGGGCGGAATGGCTATACACAGCCGCCAACGGCGGCGTGCTCGTCTCGCCGTTCATCTCGCCGGCCGAAAAGGAAGTCCGCAGGGAGGCGGAGGAGGCCGACGGCCGGTTTATTCTGATCACCAACGAGCCGATGGGCGAGCGTTACAAGCCGCCGGCCATGACTTCGAGCTTTGCGAGACGGGGCGCCTGCTCATCATTTCCGCAGGGCAGCCCGGCGCGCTCTCGCGCCGGACCTGCCTCGCCATGAACGCCCTGGCCGCCGAAATAGCTGCCGCCGCCGCTTTCCAGCCGCGCTGAAGCATAGACCCAAAGCCGCGCTGAAGCTCGCCGCTTTTACAAAACCGCCTGGCTTCGCCCGCCTGAACCCGCCGCCCGGCTCCGCCCGCCTGAAGGGCCTGAAGGCCGAGTGCCCGCTGCGCGTATCCGCAGCGCTCCTTTTGTTTCGGCTTTGAGCTTCAGCGAAATGCGAGTCTCACCCTTCAGAAGGGTCAGCCTCGCCCCTCAGAACAAAAGAAAAGTCCGCATGTCAATGACATGCGGACTTCTTCTCTCAGTCGGGGTGACAAGAGCTTTTAGACACGAATCCAAAAGCATAAACCGTTGTTAAAATGCCTGTTGAATGTGCCTTATTTGTCGTTGTTGTCCCGTATTTGTCCCGGTTCTGACATACCGGCTGCCTTCATTAATATTTGGATTGTTCTCTCTTTCTCCGCTATCAGACGGTCCTTCTCTGCGAGTAAATCCTGGAGTTTGTCATTCGCATTGATTTGCACCTGGGCGCTGCCTAAAATCGCATTCGCCCATATATCGTGATAATGATTCTTCATGTCGTCCGGAATGTCGAATACTACTGCCGGATGTAATCCTATCGCTAAACATATCTTCTCCAGTAAGTCGCACGATATTGACGGCTGTTTAAATATCGTGCTTAGGTAGTTATACGTAATACCCACCTTATCAGCAATTTCACGCTTCTTCAAGTGATTATCCTCGATGTGCTTCTTAATAATCTCGCCTACATGCTTCATTTCTGCAATTGTTAATTATTATTAATTATTTCAGAATTTATGTCTGATATTGTTAATATGTCAAATATTTTATGTTACTTTGCCGACATAAAATTACGACAATATTAACAAACTCGCAAATTTATGACAACTAATCAGAGTCTCAATCGCTACCTCTCCTCGCTCCCGAACAATGTACGAATTGCGAAGTCCAGAGATATCCGAACAGAGCTGAAAATATCACGTGCTATTCTGTCCGACTGGCGCACCGGTCGTACACAGTTGCACCCTCTGTTCTTGCGCGAAATTAGTAAAATCGTCGGCGTCGATCTAATGGTCGATGTCTCAAATTGATTATAATACCATGAGCAGGTTATTAACAAACACAGAATTTTTTACCTACGGCAACGAGGTGATAGTTCGTACAGCCGACGGTTCCATACGCACATTGACGCCCACCGACTACGATTTGATCAGCGCCATGTGCGACTATCTGACCACTTTTTATCCGAAAGCATACGCAGCCCTATGCGAGCAATACAAGCAGAGCGCCCTCAATCAGCCTTACTTCCGTTATCGCATTGTATCACGTTTCGTGCGCTGTAATTTCGGGGGTCTTGACGACATCCCTGATATCTCGCCGTCCATGCACTGCAATTTCGAATATGTACCGTGTCCGTTGCGCGGGGAATGTCCTCTCGACCAGATCGTTTGTCATCCTGAGTTCAACCATCAGTTGAGCCCTGCCGAGCTGCAAGTGCTCCGACTGGTCTATGAGGGACTCACGGAGGAGGTCATCGGCGACCGCCTATGCCTCTCACCTCATACTATCCACACCCACGTGCGCAATGCTTACGCCCGGCTTGACATTCACTCGAAGGCTGAGTTTATCAGATATGCCGCCGACAACAACCTATTCACATGAAGTACAGCGAATTCGAAGTCCAAAAAGTACGCAATGCGGATATCCGGCTTTTTGTGCGCGGAGCGAACGAAGGCAAAGCCAAGACAGAAATGGATTGCCCGTTCTGCAATGCCAAGAAGAAATTCACCGTCCTGCACAGGGGGCAATACAACTATGCGAAATGCTGGGTCTGCGGCCAGGGTTTCTCCGGCCCGCTGGAGGCATACGCATACCTGCAGGGCCTTGACATCAAGCGCGACTACGTGCAATGCATCGAGGGCGTTGCACAAATGGCCGGGATTCCCATCACTCCCGAGGAAACAGCCCGCAAGCAGAAGCTTAAGGAGGAAAAGAGTAAGGTTCAGAACACCTTTACCCATCAGCAGCTCGCCGATTCCGGAATCACGGTCGAGGATGTGACGGCCACGGTCCAGGAGAAAGGGCAGCCATTAACGATGTGCCCTTTCCAGCCCGGCACTATCAAGCAGGGTCAGCCCGTAGTAAGACAGGGCGACGACATGCTTATTTATTACTATGATCTCTACGGAAATCCTGTACAATATACCGCAAAAGGTACAAGAACTCTCCGCAACTATGTCCGTATTCGGTTCTCGAATCCGGATCTGCATACTGACAAGAACGGAGATCCCACAAAGTATATGTCCCCGGCAGGATCATCTTCACCGGTATACGTCCCGGAGGTCATGCGCAAGTTATTCAAAAATAAAACGCATGTAGAGACTCTCTTTCTCCAGGAAGGAGAAAAGAAAGCCGAGAAGGCCTGTAAGCACGGAATGTACTCATTAGGCCTGCAGGGCATTTCCAACATCGGCAACAAGGAAAACGGTCTGATCCAAGACATACAGAATTTTGTTATCCGTTGCCAGGTGCATAATATCGTTCTCGTCATGGATTCCGACTGGAACGACCTCTCGCGCAACATCCGTGTCGGCGAGCGTGCTGACATGCGTCCGCACACATTCGCATGTGCCGTTATAAAATTCAAGCAATACATCAGCACATTCCATAATCGCGGCATCAATGTCGACGTGTGGTGGGGACACGTCAACGAAAACGAGAACGGCGACAAAGGCGTCGATGACCTACTTGTCGGCTCCCTGAAGGGCCGAGAAGATGAACTCATGAAGGACATCGACTTTGCCATGCACTCGCATAACGGCAAAGGTAAATGGCTCGATATTCACAAGATCACTACTCTCTCCGACGCAAATATACGCGACTTCTGGAGTCTCAACGACTGGCAGAATTTCTTTGAAATCCACAAGGCCCGGCTTGTAGATGTACCCACATTCCGTCTCGGCTCCATCCGCTACAAGGTCGAGGATGACAAACTCGTCCGCAACGGCAGCTATTCCTCCGACGTCGACATATTTTCCATCGAGAAGGATTCCAAGGATAACGACAAGGTGCAGCTCAGCTACACGGAAACATTCCGGTTCCTCGCCGCTTCCGGATTCTTCCGCCTCGCTAATAACGATGAAGGTGCCTCTGGCTACGACTTCATCCGTATCGATGACGGCATCATAGACCGCTCGGCTCCTTACGAGGTGCGGGATTTTATACTTACATACATCATGACCAATAGCAAGAACCCATTGGTCCATGAATATTTTAACAGTAAGCTCGATGTCCTCCTGCCCGACAAGAAACTGGAACGTCTCGAACTTCGCCGCGACAATTTCAACAACTTTGAGCCGGACGTGCAACGTAGTTACTACAACAACGGCCAGGTGGAGATCACTGCAAACTCAATAAAGCCGGAACAACCCATCTCCAACGTGTGGCGCAGTCGTATTGTACCGCGAAATTTCAAGCGCATAAAGATTATCGATGTAATCGACACCATCGGCGGCTGGTTCGCCATCAGATTCACGGAAGAAGGTAAGAAATGCGAGTTTGTCCAGTACCTCATAAACACTTCTAACAACTACTTTTCTCCGGACGCACCCAGGGAAGTGACGCTGGATGAACAGTACGAGTGGGACCAAAACATCGTTAACAAAATCACTGCCATCGGATACCTGCTCACCGATTGGAAATACCCATCGGACCGCAAGGCCGTAGTGATCCAGGACCACCGTATATCCGAAGTCGGCCAGGCTTGGGGTGGAGCCGGCAAGTCCATCCTTGGCAACGCCCTCAGTCACGTAGTTGCTCAGGCCGGATTCGACGGCAAGACCTTTAATCCATCCGATGACTTCGCCCTTGATGGCGTCACCAAGGCTACACGTAACATCTTCATCGATGATATACGCACAAATTTCAACTTCAAAACAATATTCAACTGGGTAACAGGCGACCTGCCCGTGAATCCCAAGGGCAAGACTCGATTCACGATCAAGGCCGAGGATTCCCCGAAAATTTTGCTCACTACCAACCACGCCATCAAGGACGCTGACCAGGGATCCGTTAAACGACGCATCGCATACATGGAGTTTTCTTCCTGGTATAATCAGGATCACACAATTGTCGACGACTTCGGGCATCAGTTCTTTTTCGACTGGGACGAGTACCAGTGGCAGCTCTTTGACAACCTTATGGCGGAGTGCGTCATGTATTATCTACGCTCCTTTGAACTCGCGTGGAATAAAAAAGGCGAGGGCGTTGTACCGCCGCCCATGAAGAATATCGAGCTGCGCACCCTGCGCCAGTCGATGTCCGAAGTGCTGCTGCAATGGGCTGAGGAATATTTCGATCCTACCGGACCTAATATCAATACTCGGGTTTATCGCCTCGACATGTTCAAGAATTTCCTTGAATATGCCGGCGGCCCACAGGGACACGGCGTTACAAGCTCCAACTTCAAGGGTAAGATTAAGGATTTCTGCAAGTACAAGGGCTATGACTTCAACCGGGACAAACCTATCGACAAGCCCAACGGCGGCAAAATCTATTATTCCGACTGGAAGCCACAGCATGAAGACGAGTCGTACCTTGGCGGCGACGACAAATCCAACAGCCGCGAGTACTTCACAATCTCCATTTATCAATATGCGCTCCCTCTCTCCGACGACAAACAGAATGATCCATTCTAACCACAGATAACAATGGAAAACAACTCATTAATAATCAAGGGAGAGCTGTCTACCGATACGGTGC
>ENA-UERG01002441-UERG01002441.1-human-gut-metagenome-genome-assembly--contig:-NODE-2441-length-13317-cov-5.783535_pt1 | contig 13317 bp, 11 predicted proteins | sample MGYA00242954_ERZ507954 | MGnify/ENA primary metagenome ERZ507954 (study PRJEB26167, sample SAMN06115478) | human gut metagenome | host: Homo sapiens | place: China:Sichuan | collected 2015-01-21... | reverse complement strand
GTCCCAAACCCTGCTTAGGAAACTTCTTGAAAGAAGTTTCCTAAGAACCTTCAAGAACTTTAACGAAGGGGATTTTTACCCCTTTCTTTGGGCTTTTACAGATTCTGATGTAGCCGTTTGCCGTGCTGCGAATTCCGGCTGCTAAGGCTGTCGCCTTTCTCCGCTACCGGATAGAAATGGTAGGAAAGTTACAGGATGGTACAATGGGAATCATAAAAAGCAAGCGAAACGGACTTCGTCGTTTCGCTTGCTTTTTATTTGGATTTCCATTCGTCGGCTAAGATAGAGCAGATGCCGACGGTGACATAAGTGCCTTTTACCAGCATGGACTCGCGGAGGTAGCCTTCAAAGGTCATGCCGCAACGCTCCATTACGTGGAGGGACGCGTCGTTGCCTTTGATGAATTTTGCCTCGATGCGATGGAGGCGGAGATCCGAGAATCCGAAGCGCAGGACGCGTTCAAGGGCTTCTGCGGCGATTCCTTTGCCCCAATAGTCGGGATTGAGGACATAGCCGACCTCTGCGCTGTCCGATGGGCAATTAAAGGAAGTGAACCCGCAGGTTCCGACCATTTTACAGTCCGGCTCATAAACGATTGCCCAATCGTAAAACATACCTGCGGCGTACCGGCTTCCGAGGTATTGCAGATACTCCCTTGTATACGCTTTATCGGGATGCGGATGCCATGTCAGATACTTTGTCACGTCGCTCCGGCAGGCATATTCATACATATCCTGCGTATCCGTAACCAACATTTTCCGCAGGGTCAGCCGTTCGGTCAACAGCTCGGGCAGATGCGAAAACACGCGGTAAAGCTTTTCCTTTTTCATGCCGTCTCCCCTCTCTGTGTTTTGTCAGCCCTTCTATTATATACGAAAACGGCTCGGATTGCAAGCCTTTTTCCGAAATTTTGCCGTTTTGAATTTCCGGGAAAAAATTTTGTCTCCCCTATGGCTTTTCCGCGCGGTTTGTGGTATAATATGAGGTAGTACGGAGAAAAGGAGGTATGCGGTTTTGCAATTCATCGAATCGGAAATTCTCGCGGGCGAACTGGTTCCTGTCCTGCTCGGGCAATCGGTTGAAACCAACGAGACCGCAAAGCGCATTTTCCGCAGATACCGCCTGATTTCTCACGTTTTCTGCGAGAAAAAGCCCCGCGTATTCGGGCTGACCTTCTGCACCAAGTATCACATCATCCGCCACGCGGCGGGAGAAGGTCTGATGCTGACCGCGCTGTTGGATTTTGCCAAGCGGTTGGCGAATGCCGATGTGATTTACTATCTCATTCCCTGCACGGTCGATTACGCGAATTTCGTCTGGCGCTACCATAACGAGCTGGAGCCATACTATGTGATTGCGGACTGGCAGGAGATGCAACGGGTCTGGTACGGAGAGGAGGGGTCATGATGCAGACACGGCTTTTGGGTGTACTGGGCGGTCTGGGTCCCATGTCGACCTTCCGTTTTTGTGAGCTTCTGACCGCGCACACCGCCGCAGACTGTGACGCGGATCACATTGACATGATTGTCAGCAGTCGCGCGTCCACGCCCGACCGCACGGCGTTCATTCTCGGCAAATCCGACCGCTCCCCTCTGCCTGCCATGCGCGAGGAAGCAGCGCGGTTGGTTGCGGCGGGCGCGGGGCTGATCGTCATCCCCTGCAACACGGCGCATTACTTCTACGACGCGCTTGCCGCCGACTGTCCCGTTCCGATGCTGAACATCATCCGCGAAACCGTCGGGCTGCTGCACCGCGCGGGCATCAGGCGGTTCGGGCTTCTGGCAACCGAGGGGACTGTGCGCTCCCGCTCTTACCACCGCTACGCCGAAGGAACGGAAACCGAATGTCTGATCCCGACCGATGCGGAGCAGGCGATCATTTCCGACATCATTTACGGTGCGGTCAAGCGCGGCGAAGCGCCCGACATGGAAGCCTTCCGCAGGGTTGCGGACGCACTGCTTGCGCGCGGATGCGAAGCGTTGGTGTTGGGTTGCACCGAGCTTTCCCTGCTCCCGAAGGACAGGCTTGACCCGTCGGTTTTTATTGACTCTCTCGACGTTCTGGCATACCGCACGATCGTGGAATGCGGCAAGAAACCGATCGGCTTTCCCGCTTTCTTCTCCGCCGAAAAGGAGATCTGCCATGACATTTGACGCGCTTCTCGCGCAGGCAAGCCGCTACCGCATGACCGAACAGGCATTGAAAGCCGACGCGGAATCCGTATTCGTCTGCATCCGCGGCGCGCACGCGGACGGACACGATTTTGCGCCCGAAGCTTACGCGCGCGGCTGCCGTCTGTTTGTTGCGGAGCATCCGCTCCCCCTCCCCGCCGACGCGGAAACCGTGACGGTTTCCGACACGCACACGGCGCTTGCGGCGCTTGCCTGCGCGCACGCGGGAGAGCCTTCCCGCGAACTGGCGGTCATCGGCATTACGGGAACAAAAGGAAAGACAACAACGGCATTGCTTCTCTCTCACATTCTGAATTCCGCAGGGGTACGGTGCGGGTATATCGGAACGAACGGCATGGATACGGGCGATGGAAGGCAGTCTCTCACTGCCAACACCACGCCGGACGCGGTGACCCTGCAGAACGCTCTGCGGGAGATGGTGACGGCGGGCTGTCGCGCGGTTGCGTTGGAAGTTTCGTCGCAGGCGCTGAAACTGGGACGCGTCTCGGGAACGGTCTTTGACACCTGTATCTTCACAAACCTTTCCCCCGACCACATCGGACCTTCGGAGCATCCCGATTTTGCCGATTACGCCGCCTGCAAGCGGAAGCTGTTTACCGACTACCCGACCCGCGCGGTGCTTTGCAATGCGGACGACCCGTTTTCGGCGACTTTGCTTACCGATACGCACGCGCCGCTTTGCGTGCGGTGTTCTTCCCAAGCTCCCGCCGACTGGACGGTTCGGGGGATTGAGCCGTACCGCCGCGAAACCGAACTGGGCAGTCGGTTTTCGGTGCTCCATGCCGGCGAAAAGCCGATTTCCTGCCGCCTGCCGCTCATCGGAAGCGGAAATGTTTCCAACGCATTGCTTGCGATTGCCTGCGCGGCAGAGCGGTTCGGAGTCTCGCCCGAAGCTGCGGCGAGATCCCTTGCGGACGTGCGCATAGCAGGGCGCTCGGAGGTCATGGGGCTTCCGAACGGAGCGCTCGCGGTCATTGACTACGCGCACAACGGAGTCAGTCTGCGACGGTTGCTTTGCGACCTGCGCGAATACCGACCGAGCCGTCTGATCGTCCTGTTCGGCTCGGTCGGCGAGCGGACGCGCCTGCGGCGACGGGAACTTGGCGAGGTTGCCGAGGAATGCGCGGATCTTGCGATTCTGACCTCGGACAACCCCGGCGTTGAAGATCCGCAGGCGATCATCCGCGACATTGCGCTCGGGATGTCGCGCACGCCGCACATGGAAATTCCCGACCGCCGCGAGGCGATTCTGACCGCGCTCTCGCTTCTCCGCCCCGCCGACATTCTGGTTCTTGCGGGCAAGGGGCATGAGCGCTACCAGCTGATCGGCTCTCGGAAACTCCCCTTTTGCGAAAAAGAAATCATAAAGACCGCAGGACTTTGCCCTGCAACGCCGTCAGAACCTTCCTGAAAGAAGGTTCTGAGAAGGATGCAGGCAAAGCCCCGCGGCTTTCTCTTCAGCCGCGCCCTTGTGCGCGGACTTTTCTCATGCCCTGAACGGCTTTTTCGATGATGAGAACCAACATCATTCCGGTTGCGATTCCGAGAATCTCGGCAAGTGTGGAAACCGCTTTGGAAAAGCAGGCGTCCCACGCACCGTCCACGGCGTATCGCATGGTCTGATACAATCCTTTTCCGGGAACAAGAGAGATCATAACCGCCAGAAGAAAAACGGTTTTCGGAACTTTCAGAATGCGCGAAAGAAGCGTGGAGTAGCCGCTTCCCACAAAGGAAGCAATCAGAATGGCAAAGAAAGGCACCATGCCCGCCTTGCCGCAGAACAACCACAAAAGGCAAGCCAGCGCGCCGCCCGCTGTGGTTACGGGCAACTGCCGCCCGTGCAGGCAGAACAGAAGGGAGAAACCGAACGTTCCGACCGTCCCCGACAGCAATACAATCCAATCCTGTCCCGTCATAACAAACCTCCCAGAAGCATCAGCGAGAGCGCAACCCCCGCCGCAAGAGCCAAGGATTTGATGATCGCCTCCGCGATTCCCATCAGCCCGGAGAGCGTGTCCCCCACCATCAGATTTTCAATCGATCCCGTCAGCGAAGCGCCCGGAATCAGGAGCATGATCACGCCGAACATGATATGATCCACCGAGTTGCCGATTCCGAGCAGAACGGTCAGAATCGCCAGAAGCCCCGCCACAAAGGAGGCGTTGAAATTGTACAGCACACGGTTGACCGAAAGACGTGCGGAAAGCATCTCCATTCCGAACATCCCAATGCCAACCAGAAGCGCCGCCAGACAGTCCCCGATTCCGCCGCCGAAAAACGCGGTGAACGAAAAACATACAATCAATGTACCGAGCGCACGAATCCATGTTTTCGGAGCGCTCCGGTCCATTGCCGCATCAAACAGCCGCTTCGCCTCCGCAGGCGGAACGGGGTTGCCGCAAAGCCGACGGGAAAGCGAGTTCATCTCCTCCACGCGGCGCATATTTTTCCGATTCCCGTAAACGCGGCGGCTCAGCGTAAACGAGTTGCCGTCGCCGTCCGTCACACTGACCAGAATCAGAGAAGTAATCGCAAAAACATCCACCCGAGCCGCACCGTATGCCCGACTGATGCGCGTGACCGTGTCCTCAACACGGCTGATTTCCCCCTCGGAATAGAGAATCTGCTCGCCGATGTCAAGCGCCACACCAACCGCATCCCGCAACCGATCGGATTCCGTTTCCAATTCTTTCGCAGTCATTGCCGCTCCTTTCAAGCCAAAATCACAATGAAGATTATACCACAATCCCCCCTCTTTTGCAATAGAAACCGACAAAATATTCCCTCATATCTTCTTATATTTTTATTTTCCTTCCCATTGTAACATCCCTACCATTTCTATCCGGTAGCGAAAGCGAGGCGACAGCCTTAGCAGCCGGAATACGTAGCACGGAATATGGCTATACCAAAATCTGTACAACGTAAAAATAAAGGCCTAAATCCAATTGGGTTAAGGTCTTGAAGGTTCTTAGGGGTGGCGGTTGCAAAGCAACCGCCAGTAGCGAAGCGTTACTTCTTCCTAAAGAAGTCCCCTAAGCAGGGTTTGGGACAGCGTCCCAAGGTCTTTCCCCTTTACACCCAGTAAACCACCACAGCCGCCGCATACGCAAACAGAAGCGGGAGCAGGAGACGGCGCGGGCGGGGCTGTACAACCAGAGTCGCCACGCAGGGGAAATAGAAGAGGTAGAATACCATGAGGGAGAGCGCCGAACGGGCATTCAGAATACTGGATGCAGACAACGCAAGCCCGATACCGGACGGAGTCCCCTCCCCAAGCAGAACACCCAGAACCGAGAGCGTTGCCTCCTTTGCGCCGATTCCGCAGAGAAGCGCCGAAACAATCCGCCAATCTCCGCAACCGAACGGGCGGAACAGCGGCGCGAGAAACCCGCCGAGCACCGCAAGCATACTTTGGTCAACCGAAACCATACCCGCCTGCCCGAAGCGGAAATGCGACAGTCCCCAGACCCCCACCGAGGTCAGAAGAATCAGTCCCCCGGCGCGGGAGAAAAAATGAGCCAACTGCTCGCAAACCGCGCCGATGAGATCGGAGGCGGACGGAAGCCGCAGAAGCGGTAGCGCATCGGAATGTACCCCCGGAATCGCATTTACGCGCGACCGGCGAGCGTCCAACGCACAGAAAAGCAGAAACACACACCCGCTCAAAATCCAGAGGAGCGCACAGATCCACCAACCGTTTTTTCCGAAAAATGCCTCCGAAACCGTCAGGCAGAGCGGAATCCGCGCCGAACACGCAACCGCCGGAAGATAATTGGCGCAACGGCGGCGCGCGCAACCGTCCCGCATCCCGCGCGTGCAAAGAACGGCGGGAACGGAGCACCCAAAGCCGAGCAGAAGCGGCGTTACCGCATCCCCGCGCAGTCCGAAACGGCGGAAGAGCGGGTCAAACAACCGCGCCGCGCGCGAAAGATACCCCGATTGCTCCAGAAAAGTCTGCACCAGAAACAAAAGCAACAGGCGCGGAAAAAATCCGAGAATTGCTCCCACCCCGCCGAGCACCCCGTCCGTCAACAGCGAGCGAACCCACGCCGCCGCGGGAATCCGCCCGAACAGCGCGGACAGCGGCGCAAGACAGAGCACCGAAAAGCCGTCGGACAACAGCGTGCCGAACGATCCGAACACCAACCAAAGCACCGCCGTCATCAGAGCAAAAAAGAGCGGGAAGCCGACCGCCGGGTGCAGAAGTGCGCGATCCCATGCGGCAACCGCCCGACGCCTGCGGCTTCTGACCGATCCGACCGCCGCCGACAGCGGAGCGAGCAGAGCGCGGGACAACAGCCTGACCTTCGGCAGTTCTGCCCCGTCCGCAAACAGCGTGCGAACCCGCTCCACACCCATCCCCGACCGCGCGGACAGCGGCAGGAACGGAACGCGGGACAGCACCGTCAGCGCATTGGCAGAGGGAATCCGTTCCAACTCGTCGCAGAAATTCAGAATCAGAACGGTTGGGACTGACGGAAACAGCGCCCGGTTCATTTCACACAACAGCGGGTACTGTGTGGCAAAGCAGGTTGCGTCACAAACGGCAAGCACAAGGTCGGGGGGATTCGCGTGTAAAAAGCCGACCGTAACCCGCTCGTCCTCCGACTGCGGCGCGACTGCGCGAAGCCCCGGCAGATCGGTCAAAAGCCAATCGCTTCCTGCCACGCGCGCCGTGAGCGCCTCCACCGTAACCCCCGCGCGGTTTCCCACCCTGACGTGCTTTCCCGTCAAAAGCCGAAACAGCGAGCTTTTCCCGCAGTTCGGCGCGCCCACCAGAACAGCCTGTCTCATATCCGACCCTCCCCCAAAAACGCTTCCTTTGAGAATATGCCGAACAGACACGAAAAATTCCCCGAGGGCGCAAAACTGCAAAACCGCAAAACTGCCAAGCTGCCAAGCTGCAACGGCTTGTCAATCGGAATCCGCATTTTTTTGATTTCTTTATCAGCGAACGCTCCGACGTGCAAATATTTTTGCAAAGCAGAGATTTTTTTCAAAAAAGGTATTGACAAACGGGAGAAAATCTGGTATAATATGCGTTGTCAATGCGGCATCGCCAAGCGGTAAGGCAACGGACTCTGACTCCGTCATTACCTAGGTTCGAATCCTAGTGCCGCAGCCAAAACCTTCCCGAACCTGGTTCGGGAAGGTTTTACTTTTTCACTCTTCACTCTTCGCTTACTGCGGGAGGTTTTTATGTCGGTTCGTTTCTTCCATACGAAAAAAACACAGGGTGAAATCCGGATGACGGACGGCTCTCTGTGGAAAAATATGCTCCTGCTCAGCATTCCGCTGATGCTTTCCCAGTTGTTGCAGGTGCTCTTCAACATGGCGGACGTGGCGGTGGTGGGCAAATTCTCAAGCGCGGAAGCCTTGGGGGCGGTCGGCTCAACCACCATTCTGGTCTCCCTGTTTACGGGCTTCCTCATCGGAATGGGAAGTGCCGTCAACGTCCGCGTGGCGCAACACCTCGGCGCTCGCGAAAAGGCGCGTACATCGGCTACCATCCGCACCTCGTTTATCATCTGCCTTGCAACGGGCTGTATCATCACGGTGCTCTGCCTGCTTTCCGCGCGGTTCATGCTGGAGTTGCTCGGCACGAAGGAGGATCTCATCGAGGGGGCTGTCCTCTATTTCCGCATCTATGCGCTCGGAATGCCCGCGCTCGGAATCTTCAACTTCGGTAACGGCGTGCTCAGCGCGAACGGAGACACGAAGCGTCCGCTTGTCTATCTGATGATCGCGGGGCTTCTGAACGTCATGTTCAACCTGTTTTTTGTCATCGTCTGCGACATGGCGGAGGACGGCGTTGCACTCGCCAGTATCATCACGCAATATGTATCCGCAGTGCTCATTCTGATCCACATGGGACGGCAGACCGACGACTGCGCCTTCCGTCTCCGTGATCTGAAAGACGGAATTGACAGAACGGAAGGAAAACGCGTCCTCGGGCTTGGAATTCCGGCAGGACTTCAGAACGCTGTTTTTGCCGTTGCAAATCTCTTTATTCAAGGCGCGGTCAACTCCTTTGAATCGGTCATGGTGGAAGGAAACTCCGCCGCCGCAAACGCCGATGCCATCATTTACAACGTGATGGCGGCATTCTACACCGCCTGCTCGACCTTCATGGGTCAGAATCTCGGCGCGGGCAAACGGGATCGCGTGCTGAAGAGTTACTTCATCGGCATTATATATTCCTTTGCGGCGGGCGCGATCCTCGGCGGCGCGCTGTTCCTGTTCGGCAAAGAGTTTTTGTCCCTGTTCACCAACGAAGAAGCAGTTGTGGAAGCGGGGTTGTTGCGGACGCGGATCATGTGCTTCTCCTATGCGGTCAGCGCTTTCATGGATTGCACCATCGCCGCCAACCGCGGAATCGGCAAGAGCCTTGTGCCGACCATCATTGTAATTATGGGCTCTTGCGTGTTCCGTATCGTGTGGATTTATACCGTGTTCGCCCATTTTCACACCATCCCGTCCCTGTATCTGCTGTACATCTTCTCGTGGACGATTACCGCGATTGCGGAAATCATTTGCTTTACCGTCAACTACAGAAAACTGGAAACGAACAAAATCTGAAGTCTTTCAACCACCCATGCCCATGGGTGGTTTGCTTTTTTGGTTTCTCTTCACAGAGTTCTCTTTTTCGGGAACGCCTTCTTTTCTTCTCTCCCCCGCTTGCAATCCGCGTGAAAATATGCTATAATGATAGTACTTAACAGGAATGAAAAACGCGCTGAGCCGCATTTGCTATAAGGAGATCTTCATGAAACTGATTCACTGCGCCGACATCCATCTGGACGCTCCGTTGGAGTCGGTCTTTCCGCCCGAGGGCGCACGGGAATACCGTCGGGCGGTTCTTTCCGATTTTTCCGCACTGGTCGAAAGTGCCGACCGAAACGGCGCGGACGCACTTCTGATTGCGGGCGATCTCTTCGATTCCGACAACACCTCCGAGCGCACCGTGCGCCATGTGCTGGATCTTTTCCGCGCGCATCCCAATCTTTCGGTATTCTACCTTGCGGGAAATCACGACGGCGGCGGACTTACCGCGCGCTCCGATCTGCCCGGCAATCTGCACACCTTCGGGCAGGACTGGACCTATTTCGATTTCGGCGAGGTCATGATTGCAGGAGGAACTGCTCCCGACCCCGCCGCGCTCTCCCTGCCCCCCGAGCGCGTGAACGTTGTCCTGCTTCACGGGCAGGTACGCGGCGGCGGAAAAGGCGGCGAATATTCCATCTCTTTTTCCAAACTCAAGAACAAAAACATCGACTATCTCGCGCTGGGGCATCTGCACACCTATCGGGAAGCCACGCTCGACGCGCGCGGTATCGCCTGCTACTCCGGATGTCTGATGGGGCGCGGGTTTGACGAATGCGGCAGAAAAGGTTATGTGCTTCTGGAAACGGTCAACAGCCGCGTGAACCACACCTTTGTCCCCTTTGCCTCCCGTGTTTTTCACGAAATCCCCTTTGACGTCAGCGGCTACGCCTCCTGCCCCGAGTTGGAAAGCGCCCTGCGGAAGGAAACCGGGAATATTCCGAAAACGGACTTCTGCCGTCTGGTTCTGAAGGGGCAGGTCGACCCCGAGTGCCCGCCCGACATCAGACAACTGCAAACCGATCTTGCGGGCAGTTTTGCCCTGCTCCGCATCCGCGACGAAACAACCCTGCGCATTGATCCGCGGGACTATGAGAACGATATTTCCCTCAAGGGCGAATTCATCCGCCGGGTTCTTGCCTCCGAGCAGGATTCCGCCGAACAGGAGCGGATTATCGCCTGCGGATTGCGCGCCCTGCGCGGAGAGGAGCCTGAAATATGAAGCTGTTGCGATTGGAAATTCAGAATTTCGGAAAGTTCAGCGGCTACACCCAAGACCTCACGGGCGGGCTGAACACGCTCTGCGAGGAAAACGGTTGGGGCAAGAGCACACTGGCGGTCTTTATCAAGGCAATGCTCTACGGGCTTCCCGCCACGCGCAAAACCGATCTCGACCTCAACGAACGCCGCAAATACGCGCCGTGGAACGGCGGAACGTTTGGCGGCAGTCTCACGTTTGAAAGCGCCAAGGGGCGATTCCGCATCGAACGGGTGTTCGGAATCAAGGAAGCGCAGGACGAATTCCGTCTCTACGATCTGAAAACGAACAAGACCTCGGACGCTTACGGCTCGGATGTCGGCATCGAGCTGTTCGGCATTGACGCGGACGGCTTTGAGCGGAGCGCCTATCTCTCGGAGCGCTCGCTTGATACCAAGAGCGAGAACGCCTCGATTCTCTCCAAGCTAACGGGGTTGATCGAAGACCCCGACGACATCGGCTGTTACGATGACGCGCAGGCACTGATTGACAAGCGCCGCCGCTATTACGAGATAAAGGGCGGAAGAGGTTACATCAGCGAACTGGATACCGAATGCGCGGAAAAGAAGCAACAGCTTGCCGACCTGCGGGAAAAGGCAGTCACGGAAGCCGAAACCGCGGCGGCTCTTCGGGAAGCGGAGAAAAAGACCGCCGCGGCGGAAAAGGCGTTGAACAACTGCCGCGCGGTCAAAAGCGCCGCCGACCGCAATCGGATTCTGCGATCGCAATACAATTCCATGCAAACCGCCGTGCGTTCCAAAGAGCGGCGCGAAGCGGAAATTACCGGCGCGTTTGGCGGAACTGTTCCGACGGATGCGGAGGTCAGCGCCAATCGCGGGCGGCTTGCGGAATACCGCAGTACGCAACGGATGCTTGCAGATGCCGCGCTTCCCGCAGAGGAGCAGAAGCGGCTCTCCGAACTGTCCGCCCGTTTTCCGAAACGGATTCCGACATCCGCCGATTTTGACCGTGCTGACGCGTCGGAGCGCGCACTCCGCGATGCCGAATCCGCTCTGCGCGGCATGACCGAACCGAACGCCCCCCCTGCCGTTATGCGACTGTTACGCGTCGGAGTCCCCTCCGAGGAAGAACTGAACCGCGCGGTGCGGGCGCTTGATGAAGCGGAACGCCTTGCCGCCGAAGAGCGCGCGGCGCACAGTTCCGGGCAATCCGGGCGGCGGATCCCGCTGTTCCTCCCCCTGCTTGCCCTGATTTGCAGCATCGTGCTCTTCGCTCTGCTCGCTGTCCCTTCCCTGTCGCTTCAGCCGCTCCCGTTGGCACTGGGCGGCGGTGCGTTGGTGTTTGCGGCGGTGATCCTGTTTCTTGCGGGCGGCTCGCCGAAGAAAAGCGCGCGCCCCGAGCCGAAGAAGCAAACCTCTGCCGAAGTGGCAGCGCCGGTGATTTCCATGTTGGACAGCTACGGTTTGCACCGCGCGGACGGCAACTGCCGGGATGAGTTGGCGCAACTCTCAATGCTCTGCGCGCAGGCACGCACGCTTGAGGGGCTCAACCTCCAACTTGCGCCGAAGCGGCGGGAGCTGAACGGGAGGGTTGCCAAGCACACGGCGGATCTGAACGCCTTTTTCGCGGCGTTCGGGCTGTCCGTCCCCCCGCAAAAAGAAACCGCCCGCGCGCTTGCCCGTTTGCGGAGCGATGCGGATACGCTTGCAGACCTGCGACGCCGCGACGCCGCAGCGCGCGAAAAGCGGGTCGGATTGGAAGAGAAACTGAACGCAGAAAAAGCCGCGATGCAGACGTTTTTCAACCGTCTGACCGTTGCCCGTGCCGGAACTTTACTTGAGGACTGTCAGGCGCAGATTGAGAGCCTTTGTCTGGAATACCGCCAGTTGCAACGGGATTTAGCCGAGGCGCGGAAGTCCGCCACTGAATTTTACGGAGCAAACCGGGCGATTCTGGATGCGCCCGAGCAACCCGCCGCAAACACCGCCGAAAAGGAAGCCGCGCTCCGCACGGCGCTTGAAAACGCCCGCAAAGAGGAGAACGCACTGCGCCTGACCCTGAACCGTTTGAGCGAGGCAACCGCCGAAATACCCGGGTTGAACGACCGCATCGCCTACCTCTCCGAGCAAGCGGAAACGGCGCGTGCCAATCTCGCAACCCTGCGCAAAACCGCCAAGTATCTGGAAACCGCCAAGGAGGCGCTTTCCACGCGCTATCTGGGCGGAATGCAGACGGCGTTTGAGCGGCGGCTTGCTCTGCTCGGAAAGTCCACTGCTCCGCAGGCGGTCATCGACCCGCAGCTTTCCCTGACGGTTCGCGACGGCAGCATCAGCCGCAGTCTTGCAACCGCGAGCCGCGGAACACGTGACCTGTTACAGTTCTGCGCCCGTCTGGCGCTGACCGAGGTTCTCTCCGCCGAAGGAGAGAAGCCGTTCCTGCTTCTGGATGACCCGTTTGTCAACTTCGACGCGCCCCATCTGGAAGCGGCGCTCGCGTACCTGCGTGAACTCGGCAAAGAAATGCAGATCCTCTATCTGGTCTGCCACGGAAGCCGCGCCGCAAAGGAGGAACGCGCATGATCCGCAATCTGTTTTTCGATCTGGACGACACACTGCTTGACTTTCGCAGATCGGAGCACGACGCATTGAAAGAAACACTTCTCGCGGCGGGTATTCCCGTCACCGAGGCGCTTCTCGCCCGCTACGCCGAAATCAACGCGGGCTACTGGAAGCGTCTGGAGCGGCGGGAGGTCACACGCGACAAGCTGAAAATTCTCCGCTTCCGCGATCTGTTTGCGGAAATCGGCGCTGACAGCGCAGATCCCGCCGCAATCTGCGCCTCTTACGAAAAGCGGCTCGGGCAACAGCATCATCTGATCCCGGGCGCAGCGGAAGCGCTTCGGGACCTTCGCAAGGATTACCGCCTGTTCGCGGCATCCAACGGGACAGGCTCTGTTCAGCGCTCCCGTCTCGCGGGCGCGGGAATTGCAGATTTGTTTGACGGCTTATTCATCTCCGAGGAGCTTGGCGCGGAAAAGCCTTCTGCGGCATTCTTTGATGCTTGCTTTGCGCGCTTTCCCGAGTTGAAGCGCTCCGAGACCGCCATGATCGGCGACAGCCTGACCTCCGACATCGCGGGCGGTCATGCCGCCGGGCTTCTGACCGTCTGGTTCAACCCCTCCCACGCGCCCAACCCCACTTCTATCCGCCCTGACCGGGAAGTGGAGAGGTTGTGCGAGGTGGGAGGGTAAGACCTTGGGGCGTTGCCCCAAACCCCATTTAAGAGACTTTTTGAAAAAAGTCT
>ENA-UERG01002438-UERG01002438.1-human-gut-metagenome-genome-assembly--contig:-NODE-2438-length-13322-cov-31.183314_pt1 | contig 13322 bp, 10 predicted proteins | sample MGYA00242954_ERZ507954 | MGnify/ENA primary metagenome ERZ507954 (study PRJEB26167, sample SAMN06115478) | human gut metagenome | host: Homo sapiens | place: China:Sichuan | collected 2015-01-21... | reverse complement strand
GGCAAACGGCTGGGCATTGACGAGACCATGCTTCACAAGGACCTGATGACATTCTTGACCAACAAAGAAGGGCATGGCAAACGTCACACCTTAATAGCAGCTGTAAAAGGCACCAAGGCCTCAGACATTATCAATGTTCTTATGCAGATACCGCAGGAACAGCGAGAGCAGGTCGAGGAAGTTACCATGGACTTCTCTGACAGCATGTTTGCTGTCGTCACAGAAGCCTTTCCTAATGCAGCCATAGTCATTGACTGCTTCCATATCGTCAAGCGTTGTATCGAAGCAGTGGAGGAACTCCGCCTCAAAGCTAAACGAGAAGCACAGAAAGCACAAAACAAGGAGAAGGCCATGTTCAAAAAGAAACTTGAACAGCTGGTAAAGAGCCGTAAATACTACCGCAAGAAACATCCAAAGAAATACAAAGGCAAGAAGCGGGGACGCAAGCCACAGAGGTTGAACAAACGCTTCAGGCCAACCATGCTTGCCAATGGCGAAACTGTCATAGAACTACTGACAAGAAGCAAGTATCTGCTGAGTGTGAGTGGTGAAAAATGGACTGACAGGCAGAAAACACGTGCAAAGATACTTTTCAGGATGTTCCCAAAGATAAAGGAAGCATATACTTTGATTTGTAGCCTAAGAAGCGTGTTTAGCAACAAGTCTATCGACCGGGGTACTGCGAAGGTTAAACTGCATGAGTGGTATCAGAAGGTTTCAGCTTGTACGTTGCGTGAAGTAAAGGCTGCAAGGGATGCCATCAAGTACAAGGAAGAAGAAGTACTAAATTACTTCATAAACAGATCAACCAATGCTCATGCTGAATCTCTTAACTCTAAGTTGAAAGGCTTTAGAGCACAACTACGCGGTGTGCAGGATTTACCTTTCTTTATGTTCAGAGCGTCCATAATCTTTGGATAACATGATTATATTGCCACGGACTTATGCAACTGTGCCAAAATAAATCCTATTCCAAACAAACCAATGACTAATGTTATAGCCCCCAATATGAGACCACCTACAAACATGGCTAAAGTAACAGGCTGCTTTAACATCTCCATAAAAGTACTTCCAGCAAGTCTCGCCTGATACTTAGTATAATATGTTTGAAGGTTCAGATTATCAATCTTGACATTGAATACATTTTTCCATTCCACTCTTGTATCAGCAATAAGCTCTAAGGCTCGTTCTTGTAACTCTATTTTCTTCTGACGGTCTAGTGTCATACCATCTAGCATATTCTTAATACCAACTTTTAACTGCTCCTTGTATTCTTCAAACAAGCAGTTTAAGCGTTCTATGGTATCCCTGAACATACGGTTATTTGCATCACGTTCAAAAGAGTCGGTCCAGTCCATGACTTCTTTAGCACTGCTTCTGGAACGCAAACCATTAATATAATCCTTGTATTTGCTGAAACAGTCGTTAATTTGTGCCGTACTTTCCTTGATTAAATCACGATAACTCCGTTGCACTTTGGCAGAAGCAAATACTTCTTTCAACTGGTTCGTTTCTTTTTTCTTAGGCAAGATAGGCTTTAATAGCGCATCCAGTTCTTCACTAAGTACATTTATTTTATTTTTTAAGTTATTAAATTCGATGGATAGCTGTTGGACTTGACGTTTATACACAGGAGAAATTTCTTTCCGTGCTTTTCCAATAGCAATATTTCCCACTTCAACATGATTTAAAATCAACGAACGCAATTCATTTATATTCTGACCTGTATAAGAAGAAACAACAATCAGATTTGTGCTGTATTTTCCAAGAGATGGTATGTATTCCAGTATCAGGCTTTTGGCTTTTTGAAGCATTTCATCTTCATCGTTGCAATCTACATACAAATCAGAGTTCTTCCACTGGTCGCCAAAGGTCAGTACCGGAATAACTGGCAGACCGCCACTTGTCTGAATATAAGGTTCAATGTGAATGCCTGCCTCACGAATGCCGTCAACTTTCACAATGGCAAGAATCATATCTAAGTTCTTTATGTATTGTTTGGTTGTGGTCTGATCTTTAAAATAAGGCCCTCCTAATCCCGGCATATCAATCAGGCTGATGTTCTTGGTGGCAAATAATTGTGCAAAGTCACGGTTATCTGTAGGGAGTTTCATGTAGAAGTAATCTACGCTGCTAGTGTCTGCCTGAGTCTGTCCGACTCCGTTACGCAGGGTTTCCACATCAATCATGCTGCTTACTCCACCTTTTTTAACTTCATACGCTTCAGGAGTATACAACTCTTTATTAAAATCAACCCGCGTCACTTTAGAAGTAACCACTCCTTCTCCTTCCGGTAACTTTGCAGTTTCATCCAATGAAAACAAGGCATTAACCAATGCACTTTTTCCGTGAGAATATCGTCCTAAGAGTCCAACAAAAACAGGTGACTGAATCACTTCCATCGTATGTTCCAGCTCACAGGTTACATCTTTAATAAGTGTGGAGCGGAAACGATTTAATTCCCTTTTGATGCCCTCCGTCTGGATTTGCTCCATAGCGTCCGGAGTGAAATTGCTTTCTATTTCATTCTTGGTATTTTTCAGAATGTCATACATTGACTTTTCCATTGACATAATATTTTAAATCTATTTTCGTTCAAACAAAAAAGCACCTTGTTTTTTAATGTCTTTATTAAACCACCAAAAAGCTTCATCTTTATATATACCTAAAGTAAAACCTCGATAATATCCAAAGGTAGTTTTTAATGTGATGTCAAACATTATATCTCCATCATCGTTCCTATATAAAAAATGGTCTTCCTTTTCTGAATCTTCATAAAAAACCATACCTCCCCTGATTGGGAAATTGCTTATATTACACGATAAAATTTCTAATCCTTCATCTGTGTCTTTAAGCTTTATAACACATGATTGTAATTTTCTTATTTTTTCAATATCTTTAGCTGAGAGGTCAAAGATTTCGGGTTCATCCAACATGGTCTCAATAGTGGCTATTTGGTTGCCTTTAGGGGAGGTAATACTTTTTAAGACGAAAGTCTGTCCATAGGAAAAAGCAGCAGTAAAAAAAACTGCAATCATTAAAAAAAACTTCTTCATAATTACTTTTGTGATATCTTAACTATAAAAAGAGCGCAAACTCACTTTTAAACTTATCCGTTAGAGAAGGCTCTGGTAAAACCCGTAATCAAGAATAAGTAAAAGCAGTCCACGCCCTTATAGGGTGTGAACATCACTTTCAGCTTATATCCGTGATTACTAAAATAAATTTACCAGACTTATCTCTTAACCGAATAATACGCCGATGACGTTCTGTTAATATGTTTCCATTATTTTATGTCATATTCTCTGTTTTCTGTTTAGCTTCACAAAGCTAAAAAAAACAAGAGAAAACTCCAATAAAATCAGAGACATAAATAACCGGACTGCTTTTGTTTTGCAAAATTACATAGAGCTTGCCCAACTTTTTTAGGCAAGTTCTATGTATTTTTGCAACAAACAACAGTACATCAATATGAAAACCCAATTTTGCATTTGGCTAGTTCATTTTCTATTAAAAAGAAAAGCCACACGAAAGGAAATAAATGATGCTTGGAGAAAATCAACCTACTATGACGAAAAAGATATTTCCCGAAATACATTTTTAGAATATAAACGGAAAGCAGAAGAACTGTTTGATATTGATATTATCTGTGACCGCAGAACTAATCAATATTTTATAGAAGAGCCAGAGGCACTTGAATCTGACCAATTGAAAAAATGGCTATTATCTTCTCTCTCGGCGGTTACAACCATCGAACAAAGCAAGAATCTGTCTCAACGCATCATGCTGGAACAGACTTTTGGAGGAGAATCCTTCCTTCCAACCATCACAGAGGCTATGTCATCCAATCTGTGTATCAATATGATATATAAGCCGTTTTGGTATGATGATCCTTATTCTTTTAGGCTAAATCCTTATTTTATCAGGTTATTCAAGCAACGGTGGTATTTAATCGGATTCTCACATAAGCATAAGATGGTTAGAGTCTTTGCATTCGACAGAATACAAGAAGTGAATATTACCGAGCAAAAATTTACCATGCCCGAAGGACTAAACGTAGATAACTATTTCTTCAACAACTTTGGAATCATTCAGCAAGATGATATAAAGCCAGAAACCATACGCTTGAAATTCATTGCAGAACAAGGTGTATACATCGAAACAAAGCCACTACACCGTTCTCAAAGATTAGTAAACAAAAACAGCGAATCTATGATTTTTGAACTTTATTTAAAGCCTTCTTTCGACTTTTTCCAAGAAATATTATCATATGGTTCAGATGTAGAAGTACTGACTCCTGAATCTTTGCGTATACAAGTTACACAATGTGTACAATGTATGGCTGCAATATATGATATAAAGAGAAGAGACTTAAATAATAAATAAGCCTCTCAGAGACACTCATCTCAACTCATAAGAATATATATCAGCACAACGAAAAAAACGACGTGAAAAAAGCCTATCCCCACACATTTCCCAAGTAGAGGAAGAACATACCAATCAGCACTAATATCAAATCGACCACCTTGCTCTTCAGGTTCTTCTCGCGGAATATCATGGCACCAAACAGGAAGGAAACCACCACGCTTCCCCGTCGCACCATAGACACGATGGAAATCATGGCTCCGTCCATACCAAGCGCATAGAAATACACGAAATCAGCTGCCGACAAGAATACGGAAATCAAGATAATGCACCAGTCCCAGTGAAACGGTGTACTGCTTTTCCGCTTGGGCCACCACAAGAACATCAGTACTCCTCCCATCAGGAAAAGCTGGTACACATTGTACCACGCCTGTACCACCATATTGTTGAAGCGTCCCATCAGGTATTTATCGTACAAACCACTGACAGCACCTAACACAGCGGCCAGCACCACAAACCAAATCCATTTGTCGTGCTTGAAATCGATTCCTTCTTTCTTTCCCGAACGGCTCAGCATGAAGAACGATATGATGGCCATCAGCACACCAATCCACTGGTACACATTCAGGCGTTCACCAAATATCAGCAAGGCACCTACCAGCGTCATAACCGGACGGGTAGCATTGATGGGGCCGACAATGGTCAAGGGCAGGTGTTTCATACCAAAATAACCGAACGTCCACGAAGAAAGCACGATAAACGATTTCAGGATAATGAACTTATGCACCTCCCAACCTGCTGAAGGCACGTAGAAAAGCGTATCCTGCAACGCCGCCGGATGAAAGTACGAAACTAAAATAAACGGCAAAAAAATCAGACTCGAAAAAAGCGTATTCAGTCCCAGTACCGGAAGAACCGCATTGTTTGCCAGCGATTTTTTCTTGAAGACATCATAAAAGCCCAGCAACGCCGCTGAGCAAAAAGCCAGTAATAACCACATGTTTCTTTACGTTAAATCGAATTACAACCTGCAAAATTAGACAATAAAGCCGTGACTGACAAGTTTATTCCACAGAACCTTCTACCATTTTTCAGAAAGCGTTTACAATGTATATTTATCCGTGTCCTTCCCTTGCTCCGGACGTCGTTCTGAAAATGAAATACGAAAACGTGTCAGACCATCGGCATAAGTCCGCAAAGAGAATGTACACCCCAGTCTGGTCAATACTTCCCGAATGAAAATCAATCCGATACCTTGCCCGTTAGGTTTGGTCGAAAAGAACGGACTGAACAACTTCGTTTCCACCTCCTTACTGATACCTTTTCCGGAATCGGCAATTTCAAGCATGACCGGAGATACTGATGTACGAATAAAAATATCCCCTCCCTGCCCGATACTTTCTGCCGCATTCTTAATAATATTCACCAGAACCTGTTCAAACAGAACCGTATCAATCCACACTTTCGGGTTCTCCACACATAACTCATTATGCAGCGTAATCTGCCGCTCCCGACAGATTGTTTCCATAAACATTCCACAAGCTATCACCCGGTCATTCAACCTCACCTGTTCTATATTGGGGTCTGGAATCTTCACCACATCGGCAAATTTGGTAATAAACTGACTCATCCCCCAGCAACGCTCCACACAAACTTTCATCACTTCCTGCAAATCGTCAGTTTCTTCCTCCAATGTTTCCAATGCTTCTCCAACGGTTTCCAAAGTAGAAGTAATGCCGGCTGTGGTATTATTCACCTCATGGGCTATCATCCGAATCACCTTCTCATAGGCCTTTTTCTCTGCTTTCACCACCTCGGTGGTTAAACTTTCTACCAATATGAACGGATGAGCAAACCCTCTGTCCACAAATGAAAGCCGGGAGCAGCGGCAAATTTTGGCATCACTTAAACGGATGGTATCTGTGGTATCCTTAGGTAAACGTGCCACTTCTTCTGCCAAGGGAGAATCCAGTTCGTCCAGCCGTTTTCCCATTAATTCCTCGACTGAAGCATATCCCAAAAACCGCAATGCCGCCGCATTCAACATAGATATCTGCTCGTCGAAAGTCAAAATAATCACCCCCATGGGTGATACATTAATCAACAAGTCTAAGAAATGATTCTGCTCACGCAAACGCAGACGTTCGTTCTTCAACTGATTCATCATCCGGTTAAACATCTCCACGATGCGGTCTGCTTCAGCCTGACCTACCGAAGCCAAACGGCTGCTGAAATCTTGTTCACGCAACAAGTCCATTCCACTTGCAATGCTATTGAGCGGTTTTACAACTTTACGATAAAAATAGAACAAGACTATCAGGCTAAAAGAAATCACACCTTCGCCCACATATAAAAGCATGCTCTTTGTATTCAGGGTGAAAAATAACAAAATACTCCACGCCAATATGAGCAACAAGCCCAGCAGGAAAAACAGCGTTCTCAACCTCATAAAACCTTCTGATCAATCATTAAACGAAATTCCGTATTTTTCCAGGCGACGATACAAAGCCGCCCGGCTGATGCCCAGTGAAAGAGCTACCTGAGTCAAATTATTATCATGCGTATCCAACGCCTGAAGAATGGTACGTTTTTCCAGTTCCTCCAATGTAAGTCCTTTTGCATTCGCAACAGCGTCTGTAGCAACTGAAGCCGGATGATACTGTGACTGAAAATCCTCTGCCGTCAGACAATCTTTTCCACATACCAACAAGGTACGCTCTACCAGGTTCTTCAGTTCCCGGATATTCCCAGGATAAGGCAAACGGCTTAAAAACTCCAAGGCATCTTCGGAAAGTTTCACCAACGGCAACCCGTCCTCACGGCATCTGTTTTCCACGAAATGACGGGCCAGCAAAGGGATATCCTCACGCCGTTCACGCAAGGCCGGCAGATGAACCGCAATCAAATTGATGCGATACAGCAAATCCTCACGAAACGTGTGTTCATGCACCATCTGCTCCAGATTAGCATTAGTCGCACAGACCACCCGTACATCTACCTTTCGCGGACGACTCTCCCCCAGCGGTTCAAACGTCTGCTCCTGTAGCACCCGCAGCAACTTTACCTGACACGACAAATCCAGTTCACCAATTTCATCCAAGAAAATCGTCCCTTTATCGGCCAGTTCAAAACGTCCTTTCCGGTCGGTCACCGCATCGGTAAAGGCCCCTTTCTTATGCCCGAACATCTCACTTTCAAACAAAGTTTGAGAGATGCCTCCCAAGTTTACTTTCACAAAAGGTTTGTTTCTGCGCAAACTATTCAAATGAATCGCCTCAGCAATCAGCTCTTTTCCTGTACCGCTCTCACCTGTTACGAGCACCGAAGCACTTGTTCGGGAAACCTTCTTCACCGTTGCCAGCACAGCTTCCAGCGCCTTGCTCTTGCCAATAATGTGGCTGCGGTCGAAATCCTCGTCTTCCGTGGTCGAAGTATCAGCCACTTCCTCCCTGGACGTCAGTTCCAAAGCCGTTTCAATACGTTGCATCAACGCCGCATTGTTCCAGGGTTTGGTAATAAAATCAAAAGCACCAGCCCGCATTCCTTGTACAGCCAGCGGAATGCTTCCCCAAGCTGTCATCAGAATAACCGGCACATCCGGACAAAACAACTTAACCTGTTTCAATAAAACCAACCCTTCTGCCCCATCGGTCGAAAGGCTGAAATTCATATCCATCAGTATTAATTGCGGTGTCACAGAATGTATCGCTTCCATTGCCTCTTTAGGCCCAGACACAGCCTGTACCTCATACTTCGCTCTCTTAAGCATAAAACTCAGCGAAGAGCGAATGGCACTATCATCATCTATTATCAGTATCATAACACGACAAAAGTAAATATAATTTTACAATAGCAAGAGGTCAATGCTTCACAATCTTCTCAAAATCGGCCTCTATGCCCGTTCCTGCCACAAAATCCCAAAGTGTAAGACTGCGTAGCTGATAATAATAATACCAGTAGTAAAACAATTCATTGATGTGTTTACGGCGGGCCTCATCCTTCTGGCTTTGTGAATCGTTCAAATCCAGTGTAGAAATCTTACCTATCAGAAAAGTCTCCACATTGGTATGATAACGCTTACGGGCAATCTGGTCAGCCTCATCGGCCAAATGAAGCTGAGTCTGCTGGTTGTTAAACTGCTCTACCAATACAAACAGGTTCTGATTGAAATTCATGGTTTCCTGACGTAGCTTACTCTCAGTAACCTCCCGGTTACTCTGTGCCACTTTTACCTGTCCGCGACGTTTACCCCAGTCCAGAATCGGAATTTTAAAACCAATCTCAACCACCTGATTATCTTTCAGACGACGATAAGCCGTATCGAAACGACGGTCTGTTCCTGTAAATCCCACCTGAGCAAACAGCGTGATTTCACGCATGTTTCCCTTGGCCTTGGCTACTTCATAATCGGCTTCCAACTGCCTGCGACGAATATTTTGAGCAAATGAATTATTGGCCAAGGCCTTGGAAAGCACATCTGCATAGTCCAGGCGGATTTCGGGTATTGAATCCGAAATCTGAGGTATCAGCTCCTCATACTCTCCCAATGCTAAGAAAGAACGCAAGGTAAACATGTGACTCTTCAAGGCACTTTCATTGGAGGTCAGCGCAGAACGTGCATCCAGCACATTCAATTGTAACTGCAACAAATCATTTTCACTAATCTGCCCCATTCGCCGTTTAGCCTTGGCCACTTCATACAGTTTTTCCGCATTTTCCAGATTCTGCTTAGCAATAGCTACATTCTCACGGGCCAGTAACAGATTGAAAAAATAATTGATAGTGGTCATTGTGACCTCTTCCGTCGCACTCAAAAAAGCCGCCTTAGCCTCCGCATAACGCACCGGCTCAATCCTACGGTTCCATTTTGTCTGATTCACTCCAAAAACAGGCTGATTTAGGGTCAAAGCCAGTGGAACCGACATAAAACGATTGTCAGAACTACCATCCATCTGCCGCAGAAAATCGAGGGAAGTATTCAATGAAAGTGTACCTCCCGTAAACCAGATATTCTGGTCGATGGAAAACTGTCCGTTCATCTGCATGTAGTTGTTTCGTACATACGTATAGGAACCGTCATTCTGCTGGTACGAGGTGTAACCTTTTTGATAGGAAGGAAGAGTCGCCGTAAAGTTCACTTCCGGCAATAGCTCTGCACGGAAAGTACGATATTCCCAATAGGCCGTTTTCAGTTCGTTTAAAGCGACAGCCGCATCCACACTTTGTACCCGTGCCAGCATGATAGCTTCTTCCAGTGTCAATGTATGCGTTTCTCCCATCGGCACTGCGGTCACTCCCTTACTACAACAGATAAAAAAAGAAAATAAAATCAGCAGGTTCCGTTTCATAATCTTCGATTCATTTTGTCATACAATGTTCATCCTTCACACCACTCTTCCCCTATCAACCATTTCACCTTATCCTACCTGCCGGCCATCAAAGAACCGCACGATACGTGACGTTTGTTTAGCCTGTTCCTCATTGTGGGTAACCATGACGATGGTACGCCCATCTTCCTGATTAAGTTTGTGCAGAATTTCCATAATTTCCGCTCCCATCCTGGAATCCAGGTTACCGGTCGGTTCATCAGCCAATACAATTTCCGGATTTCCCACAATGGCCCTGGCTATAGCCACACGCTGGCACTGTCCACCCGAAAGTTGTGACGGCATGTGATGCATACGATGGCTCAACCCCACTTTGAGCAACACCTCTTCGGCCAGTCGCCGACGTTCCTTCGCTGAAACGTCACGATAGAGCAAAGGAAGTTCCACATTATCCAGCACATTCAATGAATTAATCAGGTGGAACGACTGAAAAACAAATCCCAAGTTCCGGTTGCGAAAAGCTGCCAGCTCCTTGTCTTTCATTCCCTCTACTTTCACCCCCGCAATCTGAATAATACCGTTGGTAGGGGCATCCAGCAGTCCCATGATGTTCAACAAAGTAGATTTTCCACATCCTGAAGGCCCCATAATACTGAGGAATTCTCCTTTTTCTACCATGAGGTTCACATTTTCTAATGCCTGAGTCTCTATTTCATTGGTCCGGTAAATCTTGTTGATTCCGGTTAATTCTATCATATTCATACTCATCTTATTTAAAAGTTTACTATTATATTCGCATTCAAACGAATCTTTCCATATTTTATTCATCTCTCAATGCTTCCGTAGGCGAAATGGAGCTTATCCGGTGGGCAGGAATATAAATGCCTATCCATACCACCAGCAGCAGAATCACGTACACCATCAGCGATACAAAGAAGAAATGAAGTCCAAAATTGTCTACCCAACTGGGTGTAACAGCTTCCATCAAAGAACTTCCCGTATTCAGTCCCTCACTAAATGCATATTGCAGATAAATGAAACAGCCTATAAAGGTAGCCAGCGTAGTCAGTGCCGTGCCCTCTCCTAAAAGCAACAGACGAATGCGATGCGGTGTCGCTCCATAAGAAAGCATCACGCCCACTTCTTCACGACGGGTACGAGTCTGCATCCAGAAAGTACCAATCACTCCCAAACAAAGATTAACCAGAAAGAACAAGGCAATGCTTAGGCTACGACGATAAAGCACAGTAGAATCACTGAATTCACGTGCCGCATTGATTTCGTCGTATGACTGCAATTCGCGGGCATAAAGATTCCCGATACGTAGCTGACGAAGCATCCAAGGACGAAAATCATGCAAGAAACGCTCCATACGCACTCCTTCTTTCAAACGAACAACAATCCTCATATTGTCCAGGCTGGAACGTATATCCGGATTCTGCAGGGGCATAAATACAATCGGTACAGGACGTTTGTCACTCAAATACTTACATGATTTCACGGTTCCCTTCACCGCCGTATAACAAGTATCTGTTCCATTCACTTTCCAGCAACGCTGATTGCGATATATGTGCGTGCGGAACATGCCTTCCAGCAAATCTTCCGTCATGATATAATAGTCCCCATTGTCCAAATCGGACAACTGAGCCGCACTCATACTCCCCTTGCCAGACTGGAAGCCATAGGTTTCAAAGAAATGGGTATGAGGCAAAAATTCGATAAATAAAGCCGTATGAGCCACAGAATCACCTTCCGCTATAAAGCTGGAAGTTCCATTTCCCATCGCACCAGGATACACAAAAGAAAGAACGGGAGTTGCCTGTTCCACATCGGGATGCTGCCGGGCACGGTCCACCAGATTCAAATAAGTCTGCATCAACGAAGCCGAATCAGCTGCTTGTGGCTCATACCCGGGAGCCTCCTGAGGAAGCATACCCACAGATACCATACAAAGACGATCTGCATCATAGCCTAACGGAAGATGTCGCTCATAGGTCACCACCATCACTGGATCGAAAATGTACCAGGAAAGAATTGCCACTAATATCAGTTCAGCCAGCAGCCATCCGTTACGACGACGACGGCTCCAAAGATTTTTCAAAATCAATTTCCACATATCCACCAACTATTTTTCAGATTATCTTTTTTCATACAATGAATACACAATCGGCTTGCGCAATGATGTCCATGCCGGCCACAAAGCAGACAACAGGTTAAGTATCAGACAAAGCACAAACGCCACAATAAACACTACCGGTGCAAACAGCATTTCACCTGATACATACAGATTAGCTCCTTCGGCAATATCCATAGGCCACGAATCGAACAACATAAAAATCCATTCACGACCCACATAAAGCATACTCCATGCCACCAACAACCCCAGTAAGCCTCCTACCAACGTAAGAAAAAAGTTTTCCCACATCACCTGCGATAACAATGTACTCCTACTCGCACCAAAAGCCTTACGTACTCCCATCTCCGACAGACGACTCTCCATACGGCTGGCTATCAGCCCACTCAGATTTAAAGATGGTACAATCAAAAGTACCAGTAGCATCAGAATCAGATGACTTGCCACCTTCCAGGAACTAAAACTTGTATCGGCCGGATAATCTTTAAACACACTGAGTGTATGCGAAGTGGGCTGTTCCCATAACTCCATCTGCCACTGCCCTTTATACTGTGCATTTACTCTTCTGACCAAATCCCTGATTTCAGTGCGTAAGGCTTCTGCCTGTGCATTATCTTTTACTAAAAAAGTAACATTAAACCGACCACAATAGGGAAAACTGGAGGTACTGGGTTCCTTATAATTCAAGCCGACTGAATAAGGCACATATATCTGTGCATACGATTGGCCGGTCAAGAAGCTGGCTCCACGTACCACTCCACATACGCGATAGTTCACATAATCCATTGAAAACGAACGTCCCACAACGCCTTCGGTAGTACCGAACAGACGACGGGCGATGTCATCGGATATCACGGCCGTATGAATACCACTTGCCAAATCGGCCTCCGTAAACGGATGTCCCTCCAGAAACTGCAACTCATAGATACGGAAAAAAGCCGGGTCTACCAATTTCTGTACCGGACGAAAATCGCCACTCCGATCGGCAGGCTGTACATAATAGTCCGTCGCATTGCCGAAACGTGCAGAAACCTCCACCACATTCTTAAGCGGATAAATCCATTCCTGCAAAGCCCGATACGACAAAGCGGACTGATAAGTCATTGCTTCCTGCTCGGACTTGAAACTGACATAAGTCAGATACAACGTGTTGTCCCGATTCCTTTCAGGATATATGGGAGCCAGTTTCACATAATAAACTACTGCTACTACAACCGTCATCGCAATGGCCAGCCCTGTACCAGCAATGTAGAGCATACTGAACAGACGGTTCTGCTTCAGTAACGTAAAAGCTTGTGTCAAATAGGTTCTTCGCATTCTCATAAAATTTTCACTCTCATTAAATTTTGTACCATATCAACGTATTTTTCATCTTTATCTTATCTCAAACTTGCCAATCCATAAAACTTAGTGTTTCAAGTTTATCTTATGCTTATTCTTATACTCTTTCATATCACTGACTACCACATGGTCGCCCGGTTGAAGTCCGGAAACTA
>ENA-UERG01002436-UERG01002436.1-human-gut-metagenome-genome-assembly--contig:-NODE-2436-length-13327-cov-6.065358_pt1 | contig 13327 bp, 10 predicted proteins | sample MGYA00242954_ERZ507954 | MGnify/ENA primary metagenome ERZ507954 (study PRJEB26167, sample SAMN06115478) | human gut metagenome | host: Homo sapiens | place: China:Sichuan | collected 2015-01-21... | reverse complement strand
GCGTGATGATGTTCGCCGCGCGCTCGATTGGTGATTTTGTCGAACGCCATCCTTCGGTAAAAATGCTGGCGCTCTCTTTCCTGATTCTGGTGGGCTTTACCCTGATTCTGGAAAGTTTCGACATCCACGTACCGAAAGGTTACATCTACTTCGCGATGTTCTTCTCTATTGCGGTTGAAAGCCTCAACCTGATTCGCAACAAAAAGAATCCGCTCTGATACTCCGTACGCTCTCCTGCGGGAGAGCGTACTCACTCCTGTTACCCTCACAGTTTAAGATTTTCCTGCTTTCAAGATATATAACGTCGGTTTATAAACAGACTATTATCATAGGTGGGCCAAATGAGGATAACCGGATGAAAAAATGGGCAGTAATAATTTCTGCAGTCGGACTGGCGTTTGCTGTTTCCGGGTGTTCCAGTGATTACGTCATGGCGACCAAAGATGGCCGTATGATTTTGACCGATGGAAAACCTGAAATTGATGATGATACCGGGTTGGTGAGTTATCACGATCAGCAAGGTAACGCGATGCAAATTAACCGTGATGATGTTTCGCAAATTATTGAACGTTAACAAATAAGGTCAGCATCCGGCTGGCCTTAAGATTTTTCTCTTTCCCTTTTCCCTTCCCTCTGCCATTTTTATATTCCTTATGTCGTGATTATAAAAAGGAAACGGCTATGCAATATCACCGTATACCCCACAGTTCGCTGGAAGTCAGCACGCTGGGGCTTGGCACGATGACGTTTGGTGAACAGAACAGCGAAGCCGACGCCCACGCACAACTCGACTATGCCGTCGCTCAGGGCATTAACCTTATCGACGTTGCCGAAATGTACCCAGTACCTCCGCGCCCCGAAACGCAAGGGTTAACCGAAACCTACGTCGGCAACTGGCTGGCGAAACATGGCAGCCGCGAAAAGTTAATTATCGCCTCCAAAGTGAGCGGACCGTCGCGCAATAATGACAAGGGCATCCGCCCGGATCAGGCGCTGGATCGGAAGAATATCCGCGAAGCGCTGCATGACAGCCTCAAGCGTCTGCAGACTGATTACCTCGATCTTTATCAGGTGCACTGGCCGCAGCGCCCAACCAACTGCTTCGGCAAACTCGGTTATAGCTGGACGGATTCTGCGCCTGCGGTTTCGCTGCTGGATACGCTGGACGCACTGGCAGAGTACCAACGCGCGGGAAAAATTCGTTATATCGGCGTGTCGAACGAAACTGCATTTGGCGTAATGCGCTACCTGCATCTGGCGGACAAACACGATCTGCCGCGTATTGTCACCATTCAGAACCCCTACAGTCTATTAAACCGCAGTTTTGAAGTAGGTCTGGCAGAAGTCAGCCAGTATGAAGGGGTCGAACTGCTGGCCTATTCGTGCCTGGGTTTCGGTACGCTGACCGGGAAATATCTCAATGGTGCAAAACCCGCTGGCGCACGTAATACGCTCTTTAGTCGGTTCACCCGCTATAGCGGTGAGCAAACGCAAAAAGCCGTCGCGGCGTATGTTGATATTGCCAGACGTCATGGGCTGGATCCTGCTCAGATGGCGCTCGCTTTTGTACGCCGTCAACCGTTTGTTGCCAGCACTCTGCTGGGCGCAACCACGATGGAGCAGCTGAAAACTAACGTCGAAAGTTTGCATCTGGAGTTAAGCGAAGACGTATTAGCTGAAATTGAAGCGGTACATCAGGTTTATACTTATCCGGCACCGTGATCCTTTCGCCTGGTGTTTTGCACCAGGCGTCTCTTTTCTCCACTTTTCAGAATATATTCACTACTTTTCGCCGCATCTTTCCTGACAAAGCGCAATAGACTCTTTTGGTCAACGCCAGCGCGCGTTTCAATGTCTGTGCCCATTGTTAAGGATAACTATGTTGATTTTCAAACCTCTTCCCCTCGCCATGTTGCTTACCGGGTGTCTGTCCTCCGCCTGGGGGGCGCAGTTAACTCAACCGCTAACACTTAAAGACGTCACTGTTTATCTGCATGGTGCCAGCCTGCAAGGTGAAGAGACACTCAACTTACCGGCTGGTGAAAGCGAAATTATTTTCACAAATATCGCCAATTCGGTAACCGACGACAGCATCGCCATTTCTATCGATAACGGAGTGACGGTGCTTTCCTCACGTATCGCGCTAATGGAAACACAGCCGAATGCGCTGCCGTCAGATATTCAGCAACAGTTAAAAGCAGCAAAAGTGGAACAGGCAAAACTGACCGCCGAGAAAAACAATATCGCGGCTCAAATTAAGGTATTAGAGGCAAATAGCACATTAACCAATAAAAGTGCCGCCGAAGTTGGCAAGTATTTGCAAATGGTGAAAGAGAAAAATGGTGAGTTATTACAAGTCGACAATGAGTTGACGCAGAAACTTGCTGATAAGCAGCTTGAAATTGAAAAGCTGGAGCAACGCGAGAGTATGAGTAACGGCGATTCAATGGCAGCCGATGATCCGCAGGTTATTATCGCTAAGGTCTATGCCCCAAAAACCGTCACTGCGAAAGCGGTGGTGCGTTATATGACCCCAGATGCTACATGGACGCCGATCTATGATATTCACGCCACGGCCATAAACCAGCCGCTGCGTCTGGTTTATAAGGCTAATATTCGCCAGTATACGGGGTTGCCCTGGAAAGGCGTTAATCTCGTGCTCTCGACCAGTGAACCTGATACTCATCTCACGTTGCCACACCTGGAAACCCTGTATGTGGATGTTCCGGAGTATGGTGGTGTAAGCGGCTCGCTTTCAGCATCACCCGTGATGGAACAGCGTTTGGAATATTCGTCTAACCTGGATGCCTCAGAATTGCAGAAAACCCTGGAGGCAGACATGCAAAAAACAAGGGAGCGACATGCCGGGCGCAAGTATGCCACACAGGCAGTGCCAGCTTCGGCGCGACCAGAAAGTTTCACGGCGCAAAATGTTCGCTATGCGCTTTCGCTGCCATGGCAAATCGACAGCGATAATACCGCGCGCACGGTGGTCATTAAGGAAGAGTCGGTCAGCGGTAAATATCGCTTCTTTGCTATTCCGAAGATCAGTAATGACGCATATCTTCAGGTGCAAATTAAAGAGTGGGAACAGTTAAATTTAATCCCCGGCGAAAGTCAGATCTTCTTTGGTAACAACCGTACCGGTGTGGGCTATTTGCAGCCGCCAGAAGATGGTAAGTCACTTGATATTCAGCTTAACCGCGATCCTAAGCTGATTATTCAGCGTAAAGCCGTACTCAAAAAAGAGAATGCGTTATCTATCTTTAACGACAGCGCGGTACGCAACTTCAGTTACACCCTCAATGTAAAGAACAGCTACGGCGAAGCGGTAGATATCACTCTGCTCGACCAGATCCCTGTCAGTGCTAATAGTGATATTACGGTGGAAAAAATGCAGTATGACCAGGCGCAGTTTGATGCGAAAACAGGTGAACTGTCCTGGACGCTGAAACTGTCAGGCAAAGAGAACGTGAGTCTGCCATTCTCATACAGCGTAAAGTATCCGAAAGGTATGCACCCTTCGGGAATGTGACCTTCACCAGATGGCGGAATATACCATCTGGTGAAAGCTTAATGACGGCGCTGCCAGATCCACAGCGCCGTTATTGCAAGCGCAAATAGCGCACCGAAGCCAATGCCAATGGGCACGACCGGGATGCCTACCATTACCGCCAGCGAGTAAATGCCCAGCATCAACAACATGGCGCTGTTTTCGCCAAGGTTTTGTACTGCAATCGCATTCCCCGCCCCGACGCTTTTTTTACCCCGCTCCTGTAGCAACGCATTGAGCGGAACGACAAAAAAGCCCCCCAACACGCCAATCAGCATCAACAAGGCATAGGCTGGCAGCAGCTCGTGTTGCAGGGAGAAAATCAGAACCACCACGCCAATCAAAATCCCGGCTGGCATACAGCGTGACACGGTTTCCAGCGTAACTAACTTCGCTGCCGCACCTGCGCCAACCACGATACCAATCGCTACCATCGCGTTGAGATAGGTGGGCGTAGCGTTATCGGTAATGCCCAGCGCCACCGGTACCCACAGCACCAACAGGAAACGCAGCGTGACACCCGCTCCCCAGAATAAACTGGTGCCCACCAGCGAAAAACGCGTTTCACCATTGCGCCATAGCGAGGTGCAGGCATTCAGGAAACTGCGGGTCATGTTGATGAGATTCCAGGACTGCCCCGGACGCGCCGCCGCCAGTTTGGGAATGTAGATATTGGCAACGACCGCACCACCGTAGGCCAGTGCGCATGCGGCCAGGGCGACGAGGACATGCCAGTCAGCCAGCACACCACCGGCTACGGAACCGAGCAAAATCGCCGCTATGGTAGAAGCTTCCATTAAACCGTTAGCTTTCACTAACTTACTACCCGTGGTTAATTCGCCGAGAATACCGTATTTCGCCGGTGAATAGGCTGCAGCACCAACACCCACCAGCGTATAGCCGAGAAACGGATTGATACCAAAGCAGATACTGGCTGCGCCCAGCAGCTTCAGGCCGTTGGCAAACATCATCACCCGGCCTTTGGCGAAGCTATCCGCCACCTGCCCGACAAACGGCGCAAAAAGAATGTAAGCACCTACAAACACCATTTGCAGGATGGGCTGGCTCCACTCCGGATAGAACTGCGCTTTCAGTAACGCCAGAGTGGCAAACAGTAGGGCGTTATCGCCAAACGCAGAGAGAAACTGCGCCACGATAACCGCTTTCATCCCCTTCGACCACAACGAAGTGTTAGTGTGCACTGACTCACTCATCGTGTTGTTCCGCTTCGTCTACCCAGCTTTTCAACGTGACAAAGTCAGGTTTGCCGCTGCCAAGTAATGGCATCTGTTTCAGATAGCGAATATCACGCGGTACAGCAAGCTCCGGCACGCCGTGCTCGCGGGCATACTGTTGCAACTTATCGCGCGTCAGTTCGTTATCTGTGGTGAAAAGCACCAGTGCCTCGCCTTTGCTGGCATCGCTCTTAATCGCAGTGGCATGGACTTTATCTGGCGAAACACCAAGTGCCAGTTGTTCCACCATTTCCAGCGACACCATTTCGCCTGCAATTTTGGCAAAGCGTTTTGCGCGGCCCTGAATCTGCACAAAGCCCTGCTCGTCAAAACGCACAATATCGCCAGTGTCATACCAGCCGCGCTCCATTTCGCCGCGAACATTCTCGGCGGTGGGCACTTCCAGTACACCTGGCTTCTCCACCCGCAGATAGCCGTTCATTATGTTCGGCCCTTTCAGTTGCAGGCGTCCGCCCTCTTCGATACCAGGAACCGACAACAGGCGCGCATCCATTCCTGGTAGAATACGCCCTACCGTACCGGGTTTCGCCGCCATCGGTACGTTGATAGAAACGACAGGCGCGCACTCGGTTACACCATAGCCTTCAAGGATGCGCAGGCCAAATTTATCCTGCCAAAGCTGTTTGGTACTTTCTTGTAGTTTTTCTGCGCCTGCCACCACATAGCGTAGACGATAGAAGTCATACGGGTTGGCGAAACGCGCGTAGTGACCGAGGAAAGTCGAGGTACCGAACAACACGGTGCAACTGCGGTCATACACCAACTCCGGCACAATGCGGTAATGCAGCGGGCTTGGATAAAGGAACACTTCTGCACCTGTAAGCAGTGGCGTAAACAGGCCTACCGTCAGCCCAAAGGAGTGAAACAGCGGTAATGCCGACATAAAGCGATCGTTGGTGGTGAAGTCGGCAATCGTTTTAATCTGCTCGACGTTCGCCAGAATGCTTTTATGGCTATGGACGACGCCTTTTGGATGGCCTTCAGAACCGGAGGTAAAGAGGATCAGCGCCTCTTCTTCCGGCTGCTGTTTTACCTGCGCCAGGCGCGGCATCAGCAAATGAGCGAAGATCCATACTTTGTCGGCAGTGGTGACATCTGCTTTTAAATCTTCCAGATAGACCCAGCGCACCTGAGTAAGTTGCTCCGGCAGATGCCAGAGTTTGCCTTTATCGAGAAACTGGCGGGAAGTGAAGATGGTTTTGATTTCAGCCGCCGTAATAGCACTGGTCAGCCCTTTTACCCCGGCAGTGTAGTTCATCATTGCGGGAATGCGGCGACGGGCGATGGCCCCAAAAATCACTGCCGCACTGATGCCTGCATTGGGCAGCATTAAGCCGATGCGTTCGCCTTCAACACTGTATTTTTCAAGGATGCGTCCAACAAACAGCGTTTTCGTAAGCAATTTGCGATAGGAGTCTGGGGTAAAGTTGACGTCTTCGACACATTTCTTCCCAGCTCCGAAGCGGTACATTGCACTCAGTAAAGATTCGTACAGCGTTTCACGCGGGCGCACCGCCATTCGCGCTTCCATCATTATTTGATGCAGCATTTCGCCAGCGATTTTGCGACGGTCACGGGCACGCGGCGCATCCGGCATCTCCACCTGCGTTGGTGGCAAAATATGCAGAGTAATTTGCGGGAACAAGCGACGTTTAACCAGACCTTTCAGGCGGCTGAAGTGCGTAAGTTCCGCCCCTTCAATACGCACAGGAATAACCGTTGCACCAGACTTCGCCGCGACAAAACCCGCGCCATCGTAGATTTTCATCAGCGAGCCTGTGGTGGTGATGCGTCCTTCAGGGAAAATCACCACTGGTCGGCCCTGTTCCACCAGACGTACCAGATGTTTAATCGCCATAGGTTGCGTCGGGTCGAGAGGAACAAAGTCGATAAATGATTTCAGCCAACGCATATACCACTGTTGGCTTATTGAGGTGTAAACGGCAAATACCGGACGTACGGGTAAAAACAATGCCAGCAGTATGCCATCAATAAAAGAGACGTGATTAGGCGTAATTAGAACGCGCTCGCCCTTCAGTGCCTGGGTGTCACCCGTAACGCGAACGCGATACAAAACACGGCACAAATTTCGAAAAAAGCTAAAAAGCATTCCAACTCCCTTTGCTCTGATTCAGTAAAAGCGAATGGAGGGAGATTACACGAGATAAAGAACGCGAGCGACAGTAAATTAGGTGCGAAAAAAAACCTGCGCATCCGCGCAGGTTGGTGCAAGAGACAGGGTACGAAGAGCGTACCGAATAATCTCACCAATCAATACCTCTGGGATCTTGATTGTGGTCTGCACGACGACTCTTCGCCAGCGAGAAAACGCAAAGGAATGAAGGGAAATGCAACGAGGTGTGTAAATTGTCGGTTACTGTTACAGATTGATGACCGGCAAAAAAAAACCTGCGCATCTGCGCAGGCTGGTGTAATTTATGTGCTCAACCCGAAGTTGACTTCACCTATCAATACCTCTGGGATCATCACTTTAGCAACCTGAAGCCAAATACCACCAGCGGTCAATCGCAACAGCGTTTCGCAAAGTGTAACCAAAGGTTTGCAATCTCTTTTTTTGTCTTACTTATTTGCGTTTGGCTCACATTCCCACGATGAAAACACACCGCCCCTTGAACCAACGGGCGTTTTCCGTAACACTGAAAGAATGTAAGCGTTTACCCACTAAGGTATTTTCATGGCGACCATAAAGGATGTAGCCCGACTGGCAGGCGTTTCAGTCGCCACCGTTTCCCGCGTCATTAATAATTCACCCAAAGCCAGCGAAGCTTCCCGGCTTGCTGTACATAGTGCAATGGAGTCTCTTAGCTATCACCCGAACGCCAACGCCCGTGCGCTGGCGCAGCAGACCACTGAAACGGTCGGTCTGGTCGTTGGTGATGTTTCCGATCCGTTTTTCGGTGCAATGGTGAAAGCGGTCGAACAGGTGGCTTATCACACCGGTAATTTTTTATTGATTGGCAACGGTTACCACAACGAACAAAAAGAGCGTCAGGCTATTGAGCAACTGATCCGCCATCGCTGTGCTGCGTTGGTCGTCCATGCCAAAATGATACCGGATGCCGATTTAGCCTCATTAATGAAACAAATGCCCGGTATGGTGCTGATCAACCGTATCCTGCCTGGCTTTGAAAACCGTTGTATTGCTCTGGACGATCGTTACGGTGCCTGGCTGGCTACGCGTCATTTAATTCAGCAAGGTCATACCCGCATTGGTTATCTGTGCTCTAACCACTCTATTTCTGACGCCGAAGATCGTCTGCAAGGGTATTACGATGCCCTTGCTGAAAGTGGTATTGCGGCCAATGACCGGCTGGTGACATTTGGCGAACCAGACGAAAGCGGCGGCGAACAGGCAATGGCCGAGCTTTTGGGACGAGGAAGAAATTTCACTGCGGTAGCCTGTTATAACGATTCAATGGCGGCGGGTGCGATGGGCGTGCTCAATGATAATGGTATTGATGTACCAGGTGAGATTTCGTTAATTGGCTTTGATGATGTGCTGGTGTCACGCTATGTGCGCCCGCGCCTGACCACCGTGCGTTACCCAATCGTGACGATGGCGACCCAGGCTGCCGAACTGGCTTTGGCGCTGGCGGATAATCGCCCTCTCCCGGAAATCACTAATGTCTTTAGTCCGACGCTGGTACGTCGCCATTCAGTGTCAACTCCGTCGCTGGAGGCAAGTCATCATGCAACCAGCGACTAACCGCAGTTAAAGCAATTCCAGCGCCAGTAATTCTTCGATGGTCTGGCGACGGCGAATCAACCGCGCCTGACCATTATCAAACAGAACTTCTGGTAACAGCGGACGGCTGTTGTAGTTGGATGACATTGATGCGCCATATGCCCCTGTATCATGCAGTACCAGATAATCACCCGCCTTCACTTCCGGCAAGGCGCGGGTTTCGACATTTCCCCCTTCCTGCTGGGTAAAGACATCGCCCGATTCACATAACGGCCCGGCGACGACGGTTTCCACCGTTGGCGCGTGTTCCAGAGAACGACCATCAGCTGCCAGGGCACTGATATGGTGGTAACTACCGTACATTGCCGGGCGCATCAGATCGTTGAACCCGGCATCAACCAGCACAAAGTGGCGGCTACCCATTTGTTTGACGCTCCGCACCTGAGTAATTAATACGCCAGACTGCGCTACCAGGAAGCGACCCGGTTCAATTTCCAGTTTCACAGGGTGGCCCAAATGGCGAGCGATTTGCTCACGCGCGGCATTCCACAGACCATAATAATGTTCGGTATCAACCGCCTCTTCACCCTGTTGATAAGGAATAGAAAGCCCACCGCCCGCAGAAATAGCCTGTAAATCCTGACCGAATTCGAGGACCTGACGCACCATAGCACCACACACTTGCTCCAGATGGGCATAATCAACGCCAGAACCAATGTGCATGTGAATGCCGACCAGCTGCAGATGATGACGTTGTATCACGTCCAGTGCGGCGGGCAGATCGGTGTACCAGATACCGTGCTTGCTGTTTTCGCCACCGGTATTGGTTTTTTGGCTATGTCCGTGACCAAACCCCGGATTAACGCGCAGCCATACCCGATGCCCTGGCGAAACCTGGCCCAGTTGGTCGAGCATATCAACAGAACCTGCATTCACCGGAATTTGCAATTCACTGACGCGTTCAAGCGTCGCCTGTTCGATAACATCTGCCGTAAAAACAATATCATCGGGGTGCGTTTGCGGATTGTAACCCGCCGCCAACGCACGCTCTATTTCGCCTAACGAGACGGAATCCACTTTCACGCCCTGCTCACGCATTAAGCGTAAAATATGAATATTGGAACAGGCTTTCTGTGCGAAGCGCACCACATCAAACTGTTTCAGCGCTGCAATCTGCCGACGAATAATTTGCGCATCGTAGACCCACACCGGGCAGCCAAATTCTGCGGGCAAACGCAGCAGATTTTCGGCGGTGAGATCGGTATCAGTGCTGAACAGTGAATGTGGCATAACAAACTCCAGATAAGTGCTTTTTTATGATTACGCCACATCATAAAAAGAATAAAAAATATCGATTTATGTCGAGTCTATGCAAAAATGATATGGATTACCGGATTGCGAGAGAGCGCTAATGGCCGCCGTTAACTTACGTCATATTGAAATTTTTCATGCGGTAATGACCGCCGGAAGCCTGACTGAGGCGGCACACCTGCTACACACCTCACAGCCAACTGTCAGCCGCGAACTGGCGCGCTTTGAGAAGGTGATCGGGCTGAAATTGTTTGAGCGCGTACGTGGACGATTACATCCTACCGTGCAAGGACTGCGTCTGTTTGAAGAAGTGCAACGATCCTGGTACGGACTGGATCGCATTGTCAGCGCCGCAGAAAGTCTGCGCGAGTTTCGCCAGGGAGAACTGTCTATTGCCTGCCTGCCGGTCTTTTCGCAATCTTTTTTACCGCAGCTCCTGCAACCCTTTCTGGCACGTTATCCCGATGTCAGCTTAAATATCGTGCCCCAGGAATCACCGCTACTTGAAGAGTGGCTCTCGGCCCAGCGTCATGATTTAGGGTTCACTGAGACGCTCCATACGCCTGCGGGAACAGAACGTACCGAATTACTCTCTTTAGATGAAGTGTGTGTGTTACCTCCGGGTCATCCGCTGGCGGTAAAAAAGATATTAACGCCGGATGATTTTCAGGGTGAGAACTACATCAGCCTTTCCCGTACTGACAGCTATCGCCAGTTGCTGGATCAGCTATTTACTGAACATCAGGTTAAACGACGCATGATCGTAGAAACCCACAGCGCCGCTTCAGTCTGCGCAATGGTACGGGCGGGGGTAGGTGTTTCGGTGGTTAACCCGCTCACCGCCCTGGATTATGCGGCAAGCGGTTTAATGGTGCGGCGGTTCAGTATTGCAGTTCCGTTCACCGTCAGCCTGATCCGCCCCCTGCATCGCCCGTCATCAGCGCTGGTGCAGGCGTTTAGTGAGCATTTACAAGCGGGGTTACCGAAACTGGTCACTTCTCTTGACGCGATTTTGTCGTCAGCTACGACAGCATAAAAGCGACAGCATCCTCGGCATGGATCGCCGCGGTATCAAACACAGGCAAAACACTGCGCTCTTCTGGCACCAGTAAACCAATTTCTGTGCAGCCAAAAATGACGCCCTGTGCGCCCTGTTCTGCCAGGCGAGCAATCACTTGCGCATAATAAGCGCGTGACGCTTCGGTAAATTGCCCCAGACACAGTTCTTCAAAAATAATCTGATTAATCTTCGCCCGTTCATCCGCTTCAGGAATAAGACAATTGATGGAAAATTGTTCCGTCAGCCGCCCGCGATAAAAATCCTGTTCCATGGTGTAACGCGTACCCAGCAGCGCCACACGAGTCATTCCGGCCCCGGTAATTGCACGTCCGGTGGCATCCGCAATGTGTAAGAAAGGCAGAGTGCAACGTGACTCAATGACATCCGCCACTTTATGCATCGTATTGGTACATAACACAATACCTTCTGCGCCCGCCCGCTGTAAGCCAAGCGCCGCCTCAGCCAGAATGTCCCCGGTTTTATCCCATTCCCCGCGACGCTGGCACTCTTCTATTTCATGAAAATCGACGCTATGTAGTAGCACTTGCGCAGAGTGAAGCCCACCAAGCCGCTGTTTAATGCCTTCATTTATCAGACGATAGTAAGGAATGGTGGATTCCCAGCTCATTCCTACCAGCAAACCAATTGTTTTCATTCCTCTCTCCTGATGTGTGTTACCGCAACAAGGCTGAATAAGGAACGAGACAAACGCCTCAACGGCCAGGTGCCCAATCTCTATTAACGAAAAAAGGGCCGGATGTACAGCACATCCGGCCCGTGAAATCAGACGCCGATATTTCTCAACTTCTCGCCTGCCATCAGTTTGCGTTCGATATGTTCCAGCGTGACATTCTTGGTTTCCGGAATGAGCCAGAAAGTGATGCCTACAAACGCGATGTTCAGCGCAGTGTAGAGCCAGAACGTACCGGCAGCGCCAATACTGTCGAGCAGCGTCAGGAAGGTCGCGCCGATAATCATATTCGACACCCAGTTCGTGGTGGTCGAACAGGTAATACCGAAATCGCGGCATTTCAGCGGCTGAATTTCAGAGCACAGGATCCACACCACTGGCGCGGCGCTCATCGCATAACCGGCAATACACATCATCGTCATGCCAACAGAGAGCCAGGACAAGCCACTGGAAGCCGTACCGTTATCAAACTGCATCATGCAATAGCCCAGCACCAGAGTGCCTAACGCCATCACGCTGAAACCAATTTTCAGAGCCGGTTTACGCCCTGCTTTATCTACCGTAAACACCGCAATAAAGGTGGCGAACATAAAGGTCAGCCCCACGACCAGAGTCGCAATCATCTGTTGTTCTGTCGTCGTAAAGCCCGCCATTTTGAAGATACGCGGTGCGTAGTACATGATGATGTTCATACCGGTAAACTGCTGCATCGCCTGCAACAACATACCGAGAAACACAGCACGACGGACGTTACGGTTGATCTTAAACAGTGCCCAACCGCCCTGTTTTAACTTCAGGCTTTCACGAATTTCGTTGAGTTCTTCTCGCGCTTTTTCCGACGTATCGCGCAGCATACGCAACACTTCTTCCGCCTCAATATGACGCCCCTTTTCCGCCAACCAGCGCGGGCTATTTGGCAGGAAGACCACCAGAATAATCAGCAGGACTGCTGGTAAAGCAAGAACCCCCAACATTGCGCGCCAGTTACCGCTATAACTGAACGCTGTATCGGATAAAAACGCCAGCACGATGCCGAGTGTGACCATCAACTGGTACATACTGATCATCTTACCGCGAACGTTTTCACTTGCCATTTCAGAAAGATACAAAGGAGCGGTGTAAGACGCGATCCCGACAGCAATGCCCAGCACCACACGAGCGGCGATTAACATCTCTACGCTGGTCGCAAAAGCGGACCCTATCGAGCCGAGCACAAACAGGATGGCCCCCGCCATCAGGCTGTATTTACGCCCCAGGCGGAACGACAGCCAACCATTAAACAGCGCACCAATTGCTGCGCCGAGCATCATGCTACTGACCACCCATTCCTGCAAACGGCTGGTCAGCACAAAGTGATCGGTAATGAACGGCAACGCTCCGGCGATTACGCCGATATCAAGACCAAATAACAATCCTGCGACCGCAGCAGCTACCGAAACAAACATATTCATACGCCGCGTATCACGCAAAGAACGTGGCGTTAAAGCAGATTCCGTATTGATAGTAACCATTTTTTCCTGCCAGCAGAGAGTAAGACATAGTGGAAAAATACGTGAACAATTCACACAGGTGTCAGGTCGGAAATAGCATAAATATGGATTAAATTGCTACGACATGCCGTTATGTGATGGATATTCCAATTTTAAAATTAAGTTGAATTATTGATATTATTATTAACTGCCTAATTTTAAAGCAGATAAAATTCATAAAGTTCATTAATTGATAATTGATATGGATTATTTCATAACCA
>ENA-UERG01002432-UERG01002432.1-human-gut-metagenome-genome-assembly--contig:-NODE-2432-length-13338-cov-22.460599_pt1 | contig 13338 bp, 11 predicted proteins | sample MGYA00242954_ERZ507954 | MGnify/ENA primary metagenome ERZ507954 (study PRJEB26167, sample SAMN06115478) | human gut metagenome | host: Homo sapiens | place: China:Sichuan | collected 2015-01-21... | reverse complement strand
CCCTCCTTGCCGATGGCCAGACTCAGCTGGTCGGCGGGCACCGTCACGCGGCAGGCCTTGCCCTCGTCGGCCAGCTGCACGCTGACCACATCCGCCGGCGCCAGCGCCGCGGCGATAAACTCCGCCGGGTCCTCGCTGTACTTCACGATGTCGATCTTCTCGCCCCGCAGCTCGTCCACGATGGCGTTCACGCGCTGCCCCCTGGGGCCCACGCACGCGCCGATGGCGTCCACGTTGGGGTCCTCGGACCACACGGCGATCTTCGTGCGGTTGCCGGCCTCCCGGGCGATGGACCGCACCTCCACGGTGCCGTCGTAGATTTCCGGCACCTCCAGCTCAAACAGCCGCTTCACCAGACCGGGGTGGGTGCGGGAGATCATCACCTGCGGCCCGCGCGTGCTGCGGCGCACCTCCACCAGATACACCTTCACCATCTGCCCCTCGTGCAGCTCCTCGCCGGGCACCTGCTCGTTCATGGTCAGCACAGCCTCCGTGGCCTCGCTGCCGCTGCCGATCCGCAGGATCACATTGCCGTTCCGGGGGTCGATGCGGCTGACGGTGCCGGTGAGGATCTCGTGCTGCTTGCTGCCCCACTCGTCATAGATCATGCCGTGCTCGGCTTCCCGCAGGCCCTGGATGATGACCTGCTTGCCGTTGCCGGCGGCGATGCGGCCGAATTCCACGGACTCCACCGGGAAGTTCACCATGCCGCCCAGCTCGTTCTTGGCGGAGATGCGCTTGGCCTCCTCCAGCGAGATCTGGCTGGCGGGGTTCTCCACCTCCTCCACGATCTCCTTCTGGACGTACATTTTCAGGTCCTTCTTCTCCTCATCCACGTCCACCACCACATACTCCACGCCCTCGTGGTCGCGCTTATAGGCGGTGGTCAGCGCCTGGATGATCTTGCCCATCATAAAGCTCTGGGGAATGCCCCGTTCCTTTTCCAGCATAGCCAGCGCCGCGAAGATCTCGTCACATTTCATGGTCGTTTCTCCTTCTATCTCAAGTCGTGTTGTCTCAGAATTCTACCCGCAGGCGCACCAGCGCCGTCTCGTTCTTCTCAAAGCGTACCGTCTCGCCGCCCATGTCCAGCAGCACCGCGCCGTCTTCATAGCCAGCCAGGGTCCCGGCGAACTCCTTGCGCCCGTCCTTGGGCTGGTACGTTTTCACCAGCACGGGGCTGCCCATGAACTGCGCAAAATCCCCCGGCCGCTTCAGCTGGCGCTCCAGCCCCGCCGAGCCTACCTCGAACACGTAGCTGCTCTCGATGGGGTCCGCCTCGTCCAGCAGATCGCTGACCGTGCGGCTGATGGCCTCGCAGTCCAGAATGTCCACGCCGCCGTCCTTGTCCAGATACAGCCGCAGGTACCACTGTCCCGCCTCCCGGACGTACTCTACATCCCAGATGCGGCAGCCCTGCGCCTGCACCGCCGGCTCCGCCAGCGCCCATACGACCTCGGTGATCTTTTTCACAGCAAGCCCTCCAACAGAACGTCCCGGTCATCATGGAACGATGACCATTAAAAAAAGCGGACGATCTCGTCCACTCCAGTCAATACCTTAACCTTACGTACACACATAGCATACCATATAAGCACACGAAACGCAAGGGTTTTTCCGCAAAAAGCACCCGCAAAATAGGTCGAAAAGCTGAAAAGAACGCCCTTAGGACGCTCTTTTCAGCTTCATAATGCCTCTCGACAGCAAAAACGCCGCCAAATTTACCAGCACCACCGTGGCGCCCACCGGCGTGCCCCACAGGTACGACCCGGTCAGCCCCACGCAGAAGCACACCACACTCAGCCCCGCGGCGCAGATGACCACGCCCCGGAAGCTCCGCAGCAGCGTCATGGCCGTCAGCGCCGGGAAGATGACCAGACTGGAGATCAGCATCGCGCCCATCATCCGCATGCCCAGCACGATGGTCAGGGCCGTCAGCACCGACAGGATGGTGTTGTACAGCCCCACCTTCACCCCGGTGGCCCGGGCGAAGCTCTCGTCGAAGGTGATGGCGAACAGCCGATGGTAAAACAGCACATACAGCACCAGCACCGCCGCGCACAGCCCCACGCTCAGCGCCACATCCGCCTGGTCCATGGCCAGGATGGAGCCGAACATAAAGCTGTCCACATCCGTGGTCATGCCGGTGGTCAGACTGGTGACCACCACGCCCACGGCCAGCGCCGACGCGCTGACCACCGCGATGGCCGCGTCCGCGCCCATCCGGCTCCGCTCCGTCATCCGCAGCAGCCCCAGCGCTGCCAGCACCACCACCGGGATAGACACCGGCAGCGGCGCCCAGCCGCAGGCCAGCGCGATGCTCAATGCGCCGAAGGACACATGGCTCAGCCCGTCGCCGATCATGGAGTAGCGCTTCAGTACCAGCGGTACGCCCAGCAGCGCCGCGCACAGCGCCACCAGGATACCCACCACAAAAGCCCGCAGGATGAACGGGTACGTGAACATTTCCAGCAGTAAGCTCATGCCTCGTCACCTCCGAACCGCTTGCCCCAGGGGGACGTTAGATAGTCCGCCGCCGTGCCGAAAAAGTACGTTCCGTGGCCGGCGTGCAGAATATGGTCGGCGTAGCGCAGGGCACTGCGTATATCGTGTGTCACCGCCACGATGGCGATGCCCTCCTGCTTGTTCAGGTATTCTAGCGTGCGGTACAGCTCCTGGGCCGCCGCCGGGTCCAGTCCCGTCACCGGCTCGTCCAGGATCAGCAGCTCACCGGCGGCGCACAGGGCACGCGCCAGCAGCACCCGCTGCTGCTGCCCGCCGGACAGCTCCCGGTAGCACCGGTCCTTCAGCTCCAGCACGCCCAGCTTCCCCATGTGCATCAGCGCGGTGGACTTCTCCTTCGGCGTGTAGAAAAACCGCATGCCCCGGCTGCTGAGAAAGCCGCTGCGTACCACCTCCGTCACCGTGGCGGGAAAGTCCTTCTGCGCCTTTGTCTGCTGGGGCAGATAGCCGATGGCGCCGGAGCGCAGGGAGGGCGAACGTACGATCTCGCCCGCCATGGGGTGCAGCAGCCCCAGCAGGCTCTTCACCAGTGTGGACTTGCCGCTGCCGTTTTCGCCCACGATGCACACATAGTCGCCGCTGTGCACCTGAAAGCTCAGGTGCTCCCACACCGGCTTGCCCTCATAGCCCAGCGCCGCGTTCCGGCAGTCCAGCAATATGCGTTTCTCCTGTTCCATCAGGACAGTCCCTCCTTCAGTGCCGCCGCGTTGGCGGTCATCAGACTGATATAGGTGGCTCCGCCGTCGAATTCCGCCCGGCTCACCGTCTGGCAGGAGTGGAATGTCCGCACCTGCGCCCCGGTGGTCTCGGCGATGGCCTGCGCAACCTTCCGGCTGCTCAGCTCGATGGTGTATACCACCGGTATCTCCTGCTCCTCCACCACGTCGATCAGATATTTCAGCGTGGCGAGGGACGGCTCCGTGTCTCCCGCACAGCCGTGGAACGCCGCCCGGTAGTCCAGATCATATTCCCTGCAGAAATACAGCAGCGGGAACCGATCGCCGAACACCAGCAGCCGCCGTGCCGCATGGTCCGTGATGTCTCGGAATGTCTCGTCCAGCGCCTGCAATTCGTCCAGATAGTCCGCCAGCCGAGCCCGATAGCCGCCGGCATTGTCCGGATCGGCCTCACACAGCGTATCGCAGATGGCCCGGCACAGGGCCATGGCATTCACCGGCGATGTCCAGATGTGCTCGTCGTACTCTATTTCCTCTTCGTGGCCATCGTGCAGATGCCCGTCATGTGCCTCATGGTCATTGTGCTCGCCATGTTCGTCATGTGCGTGGTCGTGACCGCCCTGCATCCCCTCGGCGTACTCCTCCCGGTATGTCTCCACGCAGTCCATCATAGCCAGCCGGTAGGGGATAGCCTCGCCTGCCGCGTCCAGAATGTCCTCCACCCACAGTTCGCTTTCCCCGCCGTTGTAGATGAACACCTCCGCCTCGCTGACGGCGATCACGTCCAGCGGCGTGGGCTCAAAGCTGTGTGTCTCCCGCCCGGCGGGCACCAGCAGCTGTACGTCCACCGCGTCCCCGCCGATCTGCCGCACAAAGTCATAGTAGGGGAACAGCGTGCACACCACGTTCAGTTTCCCGCTTTGCGGGCGGTCCTGCCGCCCGCAGCCCGCCAGCGTCAGCGCCAATACCGCCGCCAGCACCGCTGCGCCTGCTCGTCTCACGTGTCCCGCCTCCTTTGCGTGTCTTGTCTCATAAAATCATAGTATACCACACAATTCGCAAAAAGGGAAGTGCCCGCCTTTTGCGTCCGGACACCGTCTCCCTGCGTATAATTAACGCACTCTTAACACGACGATGAAAAAGTTTCCTAATATGAAAGTGAAGATATTTGCGCCGGAAAACATGGAAAACATCTGCGCTTTGTGTGTATTTGAACGCGGAGCAGTTGAAAAACACCACAAAAAAACAATATTGTTAACGCTAAGATAATGTTAAAATAGTAAAAATACGTGTTAAAATTTCATTAAAATTGCTAATTGAACCATTCGACGCTTTTCTGCATACTTTTCCATAGTCCGCAGCGTTTTTCTGCGGATGTGTTTTCGGTTGTTCCCGAGACCGCCATCCCGTCAACATCTCTCCTGACAGATTGAAAAGACCGCCGGACGGCGGTCTTTTTTGTCCCCTTCCCCCGCCTGTTAATAAACCTACAATCGGTTTCCTCAAAAGAAAATCATTCGCCGTCCGTTGCAAAAATCCCGGAACCCCGCCAAAAACTGAATGGTTCAATGTAAAAAAGAAGCAAAAACCATATAAAATATGTGGAAAAATCCGTTCATAGAATGTTAAAAATGTACAATATGGCGCTCAATTTTTATAAAAACTGCTAATTGCGGGCGGAAAGAGTTTCCTGTATACTTTTTTCAGGTAGCCTTGAAGGGGTTTTATCCCGTGAGGAAATACCTGCGGGGCATGGCGGTGCCCCGTGCCGTTTCCTGTCAATAGACGGGTGCGGTAAAGTTTATCAGCTTCTGCGGCGACGTAGGGGCAAAAATCTGTTAAGGAGAGAAAACAATGGAAGAAAGAAAAGGCTTTGGATCCAATTTCGGATTCCTGATGGCCGCGGTCGGCTCTGCAGTCGGCCTGGGCAACATCTGGGGCTTCCCCAATAAGATGGGTGCCTCCGGCGGCTTCACGTTCCTCATCATCTATCTGATCCTGGCGGTCCTGTGCGGCTTCATCGTTATGGTGGGCGAGCTGGCCATCGGCCGCAAGACCGGCCACGGCGCCGTGGGCGCGTACAAGGCTCTGTCCAAGAAGTTCAAGTGGATGGGCTGGCTGGGCATCCTGTCCGCCTTCTTCATCCTGTTCTTCTACTGCGCACTGGGCGGCTACTGCATCAAGTACACCGTTCTGAACATCGGCGATCTGTTCGGTGCCGGCTTCGGCTCCAATGGCCTGTCCGGCGGCGAAATTTTCGGCAACTTCCTGGGCAGTCCCGCTGAGGGTGTTATCTACGGCCTTATTTTCGTGGCGCTGACCATGCTCATCGTTATGGGCGGCGTCGGCGGCGGCATCGAGAAGGTCTGCTCTGTGGGTATGCCCGCCCTGTTCGTGGCGCTGCTGATCTGCATCATCCGCGCCTGCACCCTGGAGGGTACCGACGTGGCCGTGCAGATCCTGCAGGCGGACGGTTCTCTCGTGGAGGGCGTTGTTAACGGCAGTGCTCTGGACGGTCTGAAGTACATGTTCTCCCCCGGCTGGGCGGCCAATGTCGGCTATTATGTGCCCGCCAAGGCGGTTGTTGATGGCGCGGAGGTTTCCTCCATCATGGTCAATGGCGTGGCACAGGCCATCGTCTCCTACCAGTCCGGCGCTCCCAGCATCTTTAACGTTGTTTCCACCGCTGGCGGCCAGATGTTCTTCTCCCTGTCTCTGGGCATGGGCGCCATGATCACCTACGGCTCCTACCTGCAGAAGAAGGAGAACCTGCAGAAGAACGCCCTGCTGATCATCATCATGGATACCATGGTGGCGCTGATGGCCGGTCTGTGCGTCATGCCTGCCCGCTTCGCCCTGGATCCCGCCGGCAACATCGGCGGCCCCAAGCTGCTGTTTATCACCATGCAGAACGTGTTCCACTCCATGGGCACACTGGGCCCCATCTTCGGCATCCTGTTCTATCTGCTGGTGGTATTCGCCGCCATCTCCTCCTCCATCTCCCTGCTGGAGGTCATCGTGGCCCACTTCGTGGATAAGGCCCGTATCGAGGGCAAGGGCGACAAGCGCAAGAAGTACACCCTGATCGCCGCGGCTCTGGTGGGCCTGGGCTGCATCCTGGTCTGCGCCGACTGCCTGGGTTCCAGCGGTATCGCACCGGCCAATATACTGAATATAGCGGAACCCAAGAACTGGGCGGCTGACTGGCTGGACTTCTGGGATGCACTGTCCGAGGGAGTTATGATGCCCCTGGGCGCCCTGCTGATGTGCCTGATGATCGGCTGGGAGGTCGGCCCCGAGTTCGTCAAGGAAGAGGCGGAGCAGTCCGGCCATGCCATGGGCAGCTACGGCTTCTTCAAGGTCTGCGTCAAGTTCATCACCCCGCTGTGCATGGTCCTCATCCTGTACGGCCAGATCAAGGATTTCTTCTTCTAAGTAAATGCAGAACGCCGGAGCAATGCTCCGGCGTTCTTTCTGCCGCAAAAGGCCGGGTGCTGAAAGCACCCGGCCTTTTGTTTACTTAAGCGTAATGCTGTTTTGCAGTACGGCAACGCTGTACAGCAGCAGTACATCCGCCCCCTCCGGGAATTCCGTCACCCGTGCCAGCGCGTCTGTGGCCATATATCGGATATCGACCACATAGACGGTGCGGTAGCCGCCCGCCAGCAGGGGGATCAGGCTGCTGCCGAAGGAGTCACGCACCACCACCAGCGTCCGGTCGTTGTCCGCCGCCGGGTTTTCGATCCGCAGCAGCGCCTTCGGCCCGCCCAGAAACAGATCATAGGGCGATTTCTCCGCCGCGGTAAAGTCGTATACGCCGCCGGTGCTGTCCGTTTCATAGTCGTATACCGTGCAGCCATCCAGCAGGGGAGAGGTGATATAGGACAGGACGTCCGCCGTCAGCGGCTCCGCCGTCTTGCCCCAGTAGCTGCCGTGAAATTCGCCCGCCAGCGCGCACAGCGTCTCCTCCGTCGTGTCCGGCACAGGCGCGCCCATGGCCTCCGATATGGTCTGCGCCACGGCGGAAAGACGCTCCTGCCGCCAGTGGGGATCGGTGCGGTAATAGTCCTCCAGCGACAGCAGCCCGGAAATATCGATCGTCTGTACCGGCAGCCGCTGCGCCAGATAGTCCGCCGTCTCCTGGGCCCCGGCGGGCGTGTAGCCCTCCGGCGTCTCCATAAAAGCGGCCTTATCTGGGATCACGCTCATATATACGTGTTCCGACCCGGAGAAATATGCCTCCAACAGGTGGGAAAACCGCTTCACGGCGAAGTCCAGTGATTTCTCGCTCCACGGTGCGTCGGTGGCGGCGGCATAGCCCCGGTACACATATACCTCCGGCAGCGTATCCTCCTGCACCCGCCGGGTGGGAATGGCGGCAGCAGCTATGACCATAGCCGCTGCCGCCAGCAGAAATACGCCTCGCTCTATCCGGCGCTTCACAGGATGGCCTCGTCGTAGACGGGCTGCACGCCGAAGATGCCGTTCAGGTGGGACATAAAGGTGTCCACAAGATCCTCGGCACCGAACACGGACACCACATACTCGCCCACCACGGCCACGGCAACCTTATCGGGGAAGCCGCACATCCACTGCCGCTGCTGGATGTTGTCCCGCAGGGCGGTGGCCAGCGCATCGGCATCATCGGTGCAGTGGTACGCCGCGGCGGTAAAGGTGTTCTGGTTCATCATATGGACCAGCGACGCGGCCTGATCCACCTTGGCCGTCTCCGGCAGGCCGAGGGCGCTGTCCACAGCGGCGCGGTCGGTCAGGTCATAGACGCCGGGGGCGTCCTCCTTGCTGTTCGCCTCGGAGTAGTCGCCGCCGGAGGCGGGGAACTTCTCATCATCGGTGTAGGTGCTCCACACCTTCTCCAGCAGGTCAAGAGCGCTGGCAGGCGCGGCGGGCTGGTCGCCCTTGCTGTCGTTCTTCGTGCCGCAGGCGGCGAGACTCAGGGTCAGCACGGCGGCGAGCACAAGGGAAATGATTTTTTTCATCGTGTAGTTTCCTCCTGAAATAGGTTTCTGTCCATTGAGACGGAGTGCGGTGCGATTTGGTTCCATGAAAATTCTGCCGCTTTTACAGCCAGCTCTGGTCAAAGCCGTAGGGCAGCAGCTCCTTCAGTGCGAAGCGCTTGCTCTCGCCCTTCCCGTTCAGGCAGATCACCGTCAGGTCGGGCGCGAATTCCATCATCACCTGCCGGCAGGTGCCGCAGGGCACGCAGTGATCCTTGCTGCGCCCGGCGATCACGATGGTGTCGAAGTCCCTGTGCCCCTCGCTGACTGCCTTGACCATGGCCGTCCGTTCGGCGCATATCGTGGCGCCGTAGGCGGCGTTTTCCACGTTGCAGCCGGTGAATACTGTGCCGTCCTTACACAGCAGCGCCGCGCCCACCGGGAAGTGGGAATAGGGCACATAGGAACGCTCCAGCATGGCCACCGCCATATCACAAAGCTGTTTTTCCGTCATGGTGCATCCTCCTTATGGTTTCCGTTTTTTGGTAGTCCTATACGTCAGCTCAACTCCGCCTTGCCGGTGTAGAGCTGATAATACTTGCCCTGCTGCGCCAGCAGCTCCTGATGGTCGCCGCGTTCGATGATGCGCCCGTGCTCCAGCACCAGAATGGCCTGACTGTTCCGCACGGTGGACAGCCGGTGTGCGATAACGAACACCGTCCGGCCCTCCATCAGCGAGTCCATGCCCTGTTCGATCAGGTTTTCCGTCCGCGTGTCGATGGAGCTGGTGGCCTCGTCCAGGATCAGCACCGGCGGGTCGGATACCGCCGCCCGGGCGATGGCCAGCAGCTGGCGCTCGCCCTGGCTCAGGCTGCCGCCGTCCCCGGTGATGACCGTGTCGTACCCCTGGGGCAGGTGGCGGATAAAGCTGTCGGCGTTGGCCAGCTTCGCCGCAGCCCGGACCTCCTCGTCCGTGGCGTCCAGCCGTCCGTAGCGGATGTTGTCCGCGATGGTGCCGGTGAACAGATGGGTGTCCTGCAATACCATGCCCAGCGAACGGCGCAGAGAGTCCTTCTGGATGTCCCTCACGTCGATGCCGTCGTAGGTGATGGTGCCCTCCTGTACGTCGTAAAACCGGTTGATGAGGTTGATGATGGTGGTCTTGCCCGCGCCGGTGGAGCCCACAAAGGCGATCTTCTGCCCCGGCTTGGCGAACAGGGACACGTCGTTCAGCACCGTTTTCTCCCCGTCATAGGAGAAAGTCACATGGTCGAAGCGCACGTCGCCCTTCAGCTCCACCAGCGTGCCGTCAGGCTTTTTCCACGCCCAGCAGCCGGTGCGGCGGTCTGTCTCGGTCAGCGTATCGCCATGCTTTTCCACCCGGACGATGACGGTCTTGCCCTCGTCCACCTCCGGCTCGGCCTCCATCACGGCGAAGATGCGCTCCGCGCCGGCCACCGCCGCCAGCAGCACGTTCACCTGCTGGCTGATCTGGGAGATGGGCTGGCTCACCTGCTTCACATACAGCAGGTACGCGCCCAGGGAGCCCACGTCGAACATTCCGCCGATGGCCAGCAGTCCGCCCACGCAGCAGGTGACGGCGTAGTCGATGCGTGACAGGTTGGCCATGGCCGGCATCATGGCGCCGGAGTAGGTCTGGGCCGCCGTGGCGGCGTCCCGATAGCTGTCGTTCAGCCCGGAGAACTGCGCGATGGCCTTGCTCTCGTGGTTGAACACCTTGATGACCTTCTGGCCCTCCACCATCTCCTCGATATAGCCGTTCATGGCGCCCAGCGCCTGCTGCTGTGCCTGAAAGCTCACGCGGCTTCTGCCGCCAACGCCCTTGACCACCAGCAGCATCAGCACCAGAAAGGCAAAGGTGATCAGCGTCAGCACCCAGTTCATATACAGCATCATAACAACAATGCCGATAAACGTCAAGGCGCAGGACACCACACTGGCAAAGCTGGAGTTGATCATCTCCGACACGGTGTCCATGTCGTTGGTAAAGCGGCTCATCAGGTCGCCGGACTGGTGGGTGTCGAAGTACCGCAGGGGCAGGTCCTGCAATTTGTCGAACAGATCCTGCCGCATCTGGGCCACCGTCCGCTGGGAGATATGCACCATGATGCGGGCGTAGGCATAGGAGCACAGGCCCGACAGCAGGAACAGCCCCAGCAGCAGCGCCAGCATTTTCAGCAGGCCGGCGAAGTCGCCTACCAGAATATAGTCGTTGATAATAGGCTTGAGCAGATAGCTGCTCATCACCGAGCCCACGGAGCTGATCACCAGGCAGATGAACACCACCGCCAGCGCCGCCTTGTAGCGCCCGATATAGCGCAGCAGCTTGCTCACCGTGCCCCGGAAGTCCTTGGGCCGCTGGAAGCCGTGCCCCTGGGGCCCGTGGCCGCGCGGTCCGCCGCGTTTTTGTTCAGCCATCGATGCTCACCCCTTCCTGCTGGGAGCGATAGACCTCCCGATAAATGTCGCTCTGCGCCATCAGCTCCTCATGGGTGCCTATGGCGGAGATATGCCCATCGTCCATCACCAGTATCAGGTCGGCGTCCATAACGGATGTGATCCGCTGGGCGATGATGAGCTTTGTGCAGCCGGGCAGCGCCGTTTTCAGCGCGCCTCGGATCTTCGCGTCCGTGGCGGTGTCCACCGCGCTGGTGGAGTCGTCCAGGATCAGTATCTTCGGCTTCCGCAGCACCGCTCGGGCGATGCACAGCCGCTGCTTCTGCCCGCCGGAGACGTTTGTGCCGCCCTGTTCGATATAGGTGTCGTATCCGTCCGGCATTTTCTCGATAAACTCGTCGGCGCAGGCCAGACGGCAGGCCGCCTCGATCTCCTGATCGCTGGCGTTCTCGTCGCCCCAGCGCAGGTTCTCCTGGACGGTGCCGGAGAACAGCGTGTTCTTCTGCAGCACCATGGCGCAGCCATCCCGCAGCGCCTCCATGGTGTAGTTCTTCACATTGTGGCCGCCCACATACACCGCGCCGCCGTTCACGTCGTACAGCCGGGGGATCATGCTCACCAGCGTGGTCTTGGCGCTGCCGGTGCCGCCTAAAATGCCCACCGTGGCCCCGCTGGGAACGGTAAAGCTCACGTCCTCCAGATTCCAGGCCTCCGCCGTGTCGTGGTACTTGAAATACACATGGTCGAAGCGGATGGAGCCGTCCTCCACCTTCAGCGCCGGATCGGCCTGCTCGTCGGTGATGCGGGGTTTCTCCTCCAGCACCTCGGCGATGCGCTTGCCGCAGGCGATGGCCCGGGTCAGCATCATCAGTACCACGGATACCATCATCAGCGCCATCAGTATCTCACTCACATAGGTAAAGAACGCGATCAGATCGCCGGAGAGCAGCGTGCCCTCCCACACATAGTGGCCGCCGATCCACATGACCGCCGTGATGGTGCCGCCCATGAGGATCATCATCACCGGCATGAACAGCACCACAAAGCCGAAGGCGCGCTCGGCCATGCTTCGCAGCTTCTCGCTGCGCTGGGTGAACTTCTCCTTTTCCTGCGCCTCACGCACAAAGGATTTCACCACGCGGATGGCGTTCAGGTCCTCCTGCACCACCAGGTTCAGCTGGTCCGTGGCCCCCTGCAAAGAGGTGAAGAACGGACCTACCCGCTTGATGACGATGACCACCGCGATGATCAGCAGGGGAATGACCACCAGGAACACCTGGCTCAGCCGCTGGCTGATGATCAGGGCCATTACCAGCGCCGTCACCAGCATGGTGGGGGCGCGGACCAGCATACGCATTCCCATAAATGTGGTCATCTGCACCGAGGCCACGTCGTTGGTCAGCCGCGTCACCAGACTGGCGGTGGAGAAGCGCTCGATGTTGGCAAAGGAGAAGCGCTGTACCTGCTCGTACTCCGCCTTCCGCAGCGCCGCGCCGAAGCCCATGGACGCCTTGGCGGCCAAAGCCGCCGCGCCCACGCCGCAGCCCAGCGCCAGCAGCGCCATAATGACCATTTTCAGCCCCGCCATCAGGATATAGCCTCTGTCTCCGTTGGCGATGCCGATATCCACGATGTCGCTCATCACCTGGGGCAGCGTCAGCTCCAGCACCGCCTCTCCGGCGGAGCAGGCGATGGCAAACAGCATCAGCAGGCGGTAGCCCTTGGTATAGGGCGCCAATTTTTTTATCATGCTTCCTCCTCCTCGTCGGTCAGGTTCCGTCCCGCCCGCAGCAGGAACGCGGTGAACTGCGCCTTTTCCTCCTGCGTGAAGCCGCGCTCCAGCCGTTCGTTCACCTGGTGCAGCACGGTCTGAAAATCGTCATGGAACCGCTGGCCCTCCTCTGTCAGTGCCAGAATGCGGCACCGTCCGTCCGTGGCGCTGACGGTGCGGTATACCAGCCCCTTCTCCTCCAGTCGGTCCACGATGCCGTTCACCGTGCTGGGCTTGATCATCAGGTGGTGCTCCAGTGTTTTCTGGTTCACGCTGCCCTCCGCGTCGTGCAGGAACATCAGCGTCCGGCACTGCATGGGCGATACGTCATAGCGCCGCAGCATCCGCCCCATCAGCTTATGCACCTGGTGGTCGCAGTAGCCGAACAGTGCGCCGAAGTGCGCCGGGTGCTCGTCAAAGCAACATTTCATAGCGACCCTCCTTCTTCATCTTTAAATTGTTAGCATACGAACTATTAGCATGCTAAATGGTAGCACCAATATTTTTTGTTGTCAATAGGGGAGGAGTGTCCTGCCTGTAAACGATTTGTGAACGGCGCCCCTACTTTGTGAATGGTTTGTTAATTCTTTGCCAAACCTGTTGACTTCCCGCCCGGGTGCGTGTATGATATACTCATCCGAAAGGATACCCACCCATTGTATTTCTCTCTCCTTTTACTGAAAAAAAGGCGGCGCTGAAGCGCCGCCTTTTTTCACCTCTGTCGTTTGCGGCGCAGCTGGACTGCATCTGCGCTGTACCGACTGTCCTTCGGTCTCTCTTATATCCAATGTAAGCGCTACGAGGGTGTAATGAAAGCAAAAGCGAAACAGGCGGCAAAAAACAGTTGCCATCGCGGAAGAATTGTAGTAGAATATATCTCACGAACTTGTCCTCCGCCGTGAGCTGCGGGGCCGGTCTCGCGCAATGGATACCCACGAATCATGTCAGGCGGGGAACCGAGCAGCATTAAGAGGGATCATCCATGTGCCGCGAG
>ENA-UERG01002427-UERG01002427.1-human-gut-metagenome-genome-assembly--contig:-NODE-2427-length-13351-cov-4.839913_pt1 | contig 13351 bp, 10 predicted proteins | sample MGYA00242954_ERZ507954 | MGnify/ENA primary metagenome ERZ507954 (study PRJEB26167, sample SAMN06115478) | human gut metagenome | host: Homo sapiens | place: China:Sichuan | collected 2015-01-21... | reverse complement strand
ATTCTTCCACGGTGCGAATCAGGGCATCGGAGACTTCCGCATCATCGATGAAGTCCGTTGTTCTTCAAGGAATGAATAATGATGCGATGGATATTGGCAGTATAAAGGCGCAAGTGATGGAGGACTTTTATAAGAATAGTGAGAAACGTTTGCTGGAGCAGCAGGAAAAGATTAAGTCTTTGGAAAACGAACTTAATGTATATGCCGCATACAATACCGTAGATAAAAAGATAATTCCCGAACTTAAAGTACTTTATCCTGCAGCAGAAGCTATAGCCATGGCGAAGACTGTGGAATTGCAGGTAGACTCAACCCAAACGGACACATTGACAATAGTCTTGATGAAATTCAGTAAAAAACCTGTAGGAAAAGAACAGGAAAAGATTTCCGAATGGTTGAAGGCACGTGTCGGGGCGAAAAAACTTAAATTAATTGTAGAATAAAACCATGAAAAAACTACTATTGCTGCTGTCTTTCCTGCCTTTATGTATATGGGGTAATGAGGGAATGTGGCTTCCTTGTTGCCTTAGCAAACAAACTCAACAAGTGATGAAAGAAATGGGATTGGAACTTTCATCTGAACAATTGTATAATCCCGGAGGAAAAGCATTGGCTAATGCTGTTGTTAGTTTTGGAGGTTTTTGCTCGGGGGTTGTTGTATCTCCGGATGGCTTGGTTTTTACTAACCACCATTGTGGGTATGATGCCATTCAGCAGCATAGTTCTGTGGAGCATGATTATTTGCGAGATGGTTTTGTAGCCGACTCCTTAAGTAAGGAGCTTCCTAATCCGGATTTATTTGTCAGTTTCCTGATACGCACAGAGGATGTGACGGAGCGTGTGTTGCAAGCTATTCCAGTCGGGACAAAGGAAAATGACCGTGCGCTGATTGTGGATTCTATTTCCACATTGCTTGCTCAGGAAGCTGTGGCGAATGATACGTTGCTGCGTGCTGAGATAACTCCTTTTTATGGTGGTAATGAGTTTTATCTGTCTGTGTATAAAGATTATTATGATGTTCGTCTGGTGTTTGCTCCTCCCTCTTCTGTAGGCAAGTTTGGCGGGGATACAGATAATTGGGTATGGCCCCGCCATACCGGGGATTTCTCTGTTTTCCGTATTTATGCTGATCAGAATAATCAACCGGCAGCTTATTCTCCGGAGAATGTGCCTTATCATCCGGATTATTTTGCTCCTGTTTCTTTGGGCGGGTATGAACAAGGTTCATTTTGCATGACTATGGGATATCCCGGTTCTACCAGCAGGTATTTGTCTTCATTTGGGATAGACGAAAGGATTAATACGGATAATGCCGCTATGATTAATGTCCGTACCATCAAGCAGGCTATCTGGAAAAATGCAATGGAAAAAAGTGATGATATCCGCATTAAATATGCTTCCAAGTATGCACAAAGCTCTAACTATTGGAAGAATAGTATAGGCATGAATCAAGCGGTAAAAGAGTTGAAAGTGATAGAGAAAAAACAAGCTTTGGAGCGCCAGTTGCAAGAATGGATCCGTCGGGAACCTGATAAGCGAAGCAAATATGCAAGGGTTCTGACTGAACTGGAGCTGAATTATCGTAATCGTAGAAATGCGGCGCGGGCTATGGCATATTTTGGAGAAACATTTGCTAATGGACCGGAGTTGATTACGGCAGCCTTGGCTGTACTGAATTTTGATTTTGAGGCAGAGGAGAGTGATTTGGAGCGTAATATGCGGCAATTGTTGGAGATTTATGCCAATATGGATATAAGTGTGGATAAACAAGTCTTTGTGGCTATGTTGAAAGAATATGCGGCTGAGGTAGGCAAGGAGTTTTTACCTGATGTTTATCCATTGATAGAGAAAGATTTTAAAGGTGATTACCAAGCTTATGTAGATGATTTGTATGCTCGTTCCTCTTTAGAGACACCGCATGGGTTTGAACAGGTGGTGAAGGGAGATACCACTTATGTCTTGTTTGATGACCCTGCGGCTTCTTTTGCTATTGATATGTTGGTGAAATTTTATGAATTCAATCAGTCGGTGGAAGAAGCTAGTATGAATATTGAGAAAAATGAACGTTTGTTGAATGAAGCAATGCGTGAGATGGAGGCAGATAGGGTGTTTTATCCGGATGCTAATTCTACTATGCGTCTGAGTTTTGGCATGGTGGGTGGTTACTCACCGAAAGATGCTATTGAATATTCTTATTTTACGACGACAAAAGGTATTTTTGACAAGATAAGGCAGTATAAGGGAGATAGTGATTTCGATGTGCTTCCTTCTGTAGTCGAATGCTTGAGAAGGAAGGATTTCGGACGTTATGCTACCGGAGATGGTAATATGAATGTTTGCTTTATTTCGGATAATGATATTACGGGAGGGAATTCCGGTAGTGGAATGTTTAATGGAAAAGGGGAATTAATAGGTCTTGCTTTTGACGGGAATTGGGAAGCAATGAGTGGAGATATTGTTTTTGAACCTAATTTGCAGCGTTGTATCGGGGTGGATATCCGCTATGTTCTTTACATGATTGAAAAATATGGGAAAGCTTCCCGTTTGGTCGATGAACTGAAATTGACAGACTAAAAGAAAAGTATGAAATGACAGGAAGCTTGGGTATGTCAAAGTTCCGATAGTTTGTCATATAATCTTTCATCCGGAAAGATGGCAAAAAAACTGTTAATATTAATTCGATGTAAACAAGGATATTCGGTAAATCTTTTTTTGAATAACACGATAAATCCAACTGATTCATTATAAGTCAGTTGGATTTATCGTGTTATTTGCGGAATGTCCTTGAAATGACAGGTTGTTTCAATTCTGCCTGCTCCGCTATTATTCGAGAGAAGTGGATGTTATTTGCATATTTCTACTATGCTCAATTCTCTTTCATGAAGTTGGCTTCCTCATTTCTTGGATTTCTTTTTCTTATTGTTATCGCTGTTAAAGAATTGTTTCCAGTCGTCTTTCGTTTTGGGACCGCGTTCTTCAATGTAGCCACGTTCCGCACGGCTGGGTCTTCCTTCTTTTGAGGTCGTTTTTTTATTGGACCTGTCACTTTTTTTGCCGAATGAAGCATTCCTTGCTGCACTGCTTCTGCGTTCGCCATTGTCGTTTTTGCCATTATTGTCACCGGCAACTTCTACTACAATTTTCCGGCCGCCATTCAGATTAACCTTGTTCAATGCTTTAATCACGTCCTGTGCCTGATTTTCTGCTACTTCGAAGAAAGAGAAATTCTGCATCAGGTCTATTCGTCCGATGGTAGTACGTTGCTTCTTCATGTTGCGGTTAATCAGTTCTATGATTTGGTTGGCATAGAAACCGTCTGTCTTTCCTACATTCAGGAATAGACGGGTGTATCCTTTTTCTGCTTTACGCTCTGTCTTTTCACGAGCACTGCCATGATCCTTGCGTTCTTTGGAGCCACGTTCGCTGCGACGGTCATTTGTGCTGGGAATTTCTATTTCCGGAGCGTTACTATAGTATTCCAAGAAGCGGTTAAATTCCATTGACACCACGCGCTTTATCAGATCTTCCTTTGAAAGCCATTCCAGTTTACGATAGATTCCGGGTAGGAAGGATTCAATTTCTTCATCGTTTACTTTTACCTTTTCTATGTCATCTATCAATTTAATCAATTGCTGCTCGCAAATTTGTTTACCACTGGGCATCTCACCCATGATAAATTTTTTGTTGATGATTCGTTCTATCTCACGCATCTTTCCTTTTTCGCGAAGGTTGATGATGGCAATAGAAATACCTGTTTTTCCGGCACGTCCTGTACGACCACTACGATGAGTATAGCTTTCTATATCATCGGGCAAGCCATAATTAATGACATGAGTAAGGTCATTTACATCTAGGCCACGGGCTGCTACGTCGGTAGCAACTAAAAGCTGTAAATGGCGTTGGCGGAATTTTTGCATCACTAAGTCGCGCTGGGCTTGTGAGAGCTCACCGTGCAAAGAGTCTGCGTTATAACCGTCTTGTATTAATTTATCTGCAATTTCCTGAGTTTCTTTACGGGTACGACAGAAAATGATGCCATAAATCTGTGGATAATAATCCGCGATACGTTTCAATGCGGCATATTTGTCTTTAGCGTGTACTAAATAGGCTATGTGATTGACGTTTTTACTGCCCTCATTTTTGGTACCGATAGTGATTTCTTTTGCGTCATGCAGATATTTTTTGGCGATGCGTGAGATTTCCGGACTCATGGTAGCCGAGAACATCAAGGTATTCCGATCTTCAGGAACTTTTTCAAGGATAGCATTTATGCTATCAGTAAATCCCATATTCAGCATTTCATCGGCTTCGTCCATTACTACATCTGTAATTGTTTCTAGTTTGGCAACCTTTCTTTCTATTAGATCAATCAGTCGTCCGGGAGTAGCCACAATAATATGTACGCCTGTTTTCAACATGCGTATTTGGCTTTCGATGGATGAACCACCATATACGGGAAGGATTTTCAGCCCGTCAATGTACTTGGAGTAATCGTTCAGATCGCCTGCAATCTGCAAGCACAATTCGCGTGTGGGGCATAAAATTAGTGCTTGAGGTGCACGGTGCTTTACGTCAACTTTTTGGATAAGCGGCAGACCAAATGCGGCTGTTTTTCCAGTCCCTGTTTGTGCTAGGGCTACTACATCGTTGCCGTTTCCCAATAAATACGGTATTACTTCTTCTTGTACCGGCATGGGATTCTCATATCCCATTTCTTTAATCGCTTTTAGTATTTCCGGGGAAACGCCTAACTCTTCAAATGTCTTCATTTATTTTCAAATATCTAATTCGCTGCAAAGATACGGATAATCATGGGATTATATGGTGCTTATGCAATATTTGTTTTTATCAGTAGTGTATTTTTAGGGAATATTGGCTAAAGCGTGTCGGGAAGTGATAAGAAAATTTTAGGTATAAGGTGAAAATACTCTGCCGGTATGGCAATTGAAATGCTTTATCGGTCAGAGTATCCGGATTAAAGATATGAGAATTTTATGGTATCAGAGTGTTTGTATATGTGGCTGTTTATATTATTCACCTTCTTCTCTATATTCTAAAATATCTCCGGGCTGGCAATTTAGTTCCCTGCAAATAGCCTCAAGGGTAGAGAAACGGATGGCTTTCCCGGTTTTCAATATGGAAAGGTTAGCAGGCGTCAGGTCTATTTTCTCGGCTAAATCTCCCAGCGAAATTTTTCGTTTCGCCATCATTACGTCTAAATTTACTATAATTGGCATAGATCAATTCATTTTGGGTTTATTCGGGTTCTCATCTACTGCGCGCCACCAAAGGGTGTGGCGTTGCGTCAGTTTCTTAAAGGCATACAGACAGAAGCAAGTCCATCCAATGTTGATCGATATCCTCACTATTTTGTTGTCCAACAATGGATGTAACACAAGGAAATAGATGAATGAACTTACAAACAGAGTAGCTATCAGGCAAAGTATCAAATAAAAGATGCTTTTTCTTTTTGAGGGGAAAGTATTTTTTTCTTTCATGGCATTTTTCTTAAATGGTTAAATCCTGTTCTTCTTTCATTTTTGCCCCGATAGCAAATATCTCGGCAAAAAGAATGGGAATTATCACAGCTACCCAGTCGGGAGAATAACCGGCGTAGCTGATGATTTTGTAGCCCGGCAGACTGATTTGCTCAACTGCTGCGTTTCCTACAATCCATTCGTCAACAGCTATGAGGATTTCCAAGCTTGCACTGGTGTATGCAAACCAACGGAGGCGCCGTACATTGGCAGATGTAAATACTTCGCGGCGTGAGATGGAAATGAGCAACCGGATCAATGAGCAGAAACCGATGAGAAAAAGGAATATTCCGGGTATGGCAAGTCCCATGACAAGGATGTGCCAGGCCGATGGCTTGGCATACGTTTCTATTTCAGTCACTGTGTAGGGGAGTGTCCAGTCCACGCGGTTGTTGCTCAGTGAATCGACAGTAGTTTCAGGTAACGGCTCTACATTCAGTTTGACTGAGGTTGCATGATGGGGTATAATGTGGCGTCCAGGCTCATATATTTCCATTGCACTGTTATGTCCATCTTCAAATCCTTTCTTGAAATCTCTCCAATTTTCATCCAATCCTCCAAAGAAGTTTGCAATGATGGCTATAATGGCTATGACACCTAATATTCTGAACTTGTTCATAGTCTGCTCTGTTTTTTTAAATGGTTAAATCTTGTTCTTCTTTCATCTTCAGTCCGATGGCAAATACTTCGGCTACCAGCAATGAAATGAATCCCAGAATGAGAGTCGCATCGGAAAAAGCAAAGGTATAGGAGAACTCGCATCCGTTGAGTTGCAACACTTGCGAAGCTTCATAATTTCCAATCACGATGGTAGCCAGCGTGCAGATAAACAAAAGTATCAATGCCCATCCTAACTTGCGCAGAAACTTCACATTCTTCCAGCTGAAGATATCACCGCGATTGATATTTCTGATCAAATAAAAGAACTGCAAAAGGCAGAAAATTCCCGCTATCACCGAAATGAATGAGGCAATCCTGTTTAGTGCATGGAAGGTATCATTTTCTTTCGTTGGCGCCTCTACCATGCTTATAATCGGTATGATAGATGCCTGTTCTCCTGTCCTGACATTGGTTACACTTCCTGTCTTTTCAAGTAGATCGGTAGGAAGGGTGCAAATCATCTTATAATCGGAAATGTGGATATCCTTTCCTTTTTCTACACTTTCGTATCCGGCTTTAAAGGCACTTGTGAAAGAATGGAACATGATGCTCACTGTCGTTGAGGTGGAAAGGAGCAAGGCGATAAGTACGCAGACGCAAAAGAGGTTGAGTTTTGTTTTCATTGTTACATTTATGCTTGTGTGTTAGTAATTTCAGAGGGTGTTCCCGGCTGTGGCAAATGTTTGTTCAGATAGAAATACATGCCGACTAGGATGATTATGGCGGCTGCCAAAAGGATGTAAGTAGGTGTGGCGCCAATCATATCAACCGTTTTTTCATTCAACTCTTCTTGGGTTGATGTAGCCATGGCAATGGTAGCCAGGGAGTTATTTAGAAAATGCCCTATCATTCCCGGTATAATGCTTCCTGTGCGGTAATAAAGCCATCCGAATACCAATCCCAGACAGAAGGCGAAAGGTACTTGCGCCGGATTGACATGGATGAGACCGAAAATGAGTGCTGACAGGAGGATTGCCATACCGGGTCTTTTTCCGGTTTGCAGGAAATGCCCTTCAATGACTCCACGGAACAGCAACTCTTCTACCAGAGGTGCCATGACGGCAATGGCGATGATGCCGAATACATTGCGGCTCATTCCTATGAATGTGTCTTCCACTAGGTTGGGCAGTTCTATGAATTCGCTGGCTACATTGCAGATGAACATGGCTGCTATAATGAAGGGAATACTCAATAAAATGGTTTTTGCAGGTACTTCAGTCCAGCTTGTCTTGTTGAATTGAACGTATTTAAAGTAGATCAGGTGCCAGATCATGGCTATTCCTGCCAGTACCATAACGAGTCCTGTCATAGAGGCTGTATTCTTACCTACGGCATAAGCCAGATTATCATTTTCTGAAATTTCGTTCATCACTTTAATAATTCCCGCCGGAAGTCCTACCAGGAAGGTGAAAGCTAACTGATAAGCGAAGTAATAAAGTACTAATTTAATTGCGCGTCCCATAATAGAATGTTTATTGGTTTAAAATGGATTTGAATTAAGGGGTAGGACGGACTTCCGCATCCGTCCTGAGGGTATCTGTTTCTTTAAGTAAGCATCCTTGGGTTTCTCCTTGGTGCGATCAAAATCATGGTTGTTTTCATCTGGTTGTCTTTTAAATTTGGTTGATTTGTTTTTAGTTCATCAAGTGAGCAATGGCATGTTTGCATGGAACGTACCAATGGTTCATGAATAGGATAAGAAATGCTAAAATAAGGATAATTGCGCTTTTTTGTTGTGCTCTTTGGGCCAGTGGGGTGTTGACAGGAATCTTGGTCAGGACCAGTCTTCCCAAAGCTATTCCCAAAAGCATACCCAAGCCTAATCCTATTTGCGGATATAAAAATCCGACCATCATTCCTATGTACATTCCTATGGTTTGCCACAGGCTGGTCGCATTCTTATTTTGGGTTTGTGTTTCATTCAAAGTTTCCATTACTTTTTGTTTTGTGTGTCGGCCAACAAGTTTGCGTTGTTGCCTTCACGGTAAATACTTTCTTGTTTGTTATGGTTGAAAGTGCTCTCTTTGGCGTTCCATTCAGCGTAGTTGAGTTTGATTTCATAGACTCCGGGAGTTACGGTAAGCAGATAGGCCGGCTTCCACAGTTCCCGGTAAGCATCCCAGCGATAAGCTTTTTTCTCAATTACCTGACCATTTTCATCGTGTTTGTACTCATACTTCAGTTTGCGTGTCAATGTTTTGCCGTCTTCATTCAGTGTGTACACGGTTGTGTTTGTGTCATTCTGACCGTAGATGTACTTTGTGTTTCCTGTTTGTGCGTTTGCTGTTGTTGTACAACTCATCATTACTACTGCAATTGCTGCTAAAACTGATTTTAATACTGACTTTTTCATTTTTACTTCGTGTTTTAATGTTTGTGTTTATTCTTTCTTGTTTCTCGATATTCATTTATCGTTTATCGATATGCAAATGTATATCTTATTTTGATACTACAAAAGAAAAACGAAAAAAAATATCGAAAAACGATAAAAATATATCTTTTTTCGTGCTTTGTAGGATGGAAGTGTATGAAGAAACAGATTTTATGCAAGAAGTGACTGGTATCGGTGAATTAATTCTTCCGATAGCGTTTGCGTTCACTGGCAGGGGCGATTTTGTCTGCCCTAATACATGGAATGAACTGTTTTCGAGCAGGCAAAACTGACTGTAAACGAAGATGTGTAGAAAGAGTAGTTTGAAAGGGGGAAGGCTGTACAATGCTCCCTTGTATTTAGAGAAGAATTCTGGCCGTTTTTTCCCGGTCTTTATGCATTTGGGCAATGAGTGCATCTATAGTGTCATATTTTTCTTCAGGGCGAAGATACTTTACGAACTCAATGCGCATTTCTTTGTGGTAGATATTCTCCGAAAAATTGAGGATGTTCACTTCAATACTTAAATTGTTGCCGTTATTGATAGTAGGGCGGTGTCCTATGTTCAACATTCCTGCCCATTTTTTTCCTTCCACATATACATATACTGCATAAACTCCTTCCGAGGGAATTAACTTGTCGCTACAATCCACTTGCAGGTTAGCTGTAGGGAATCCTATTTTTCTGCCTACTTTGTAGCCATCTACCACTGTTCCATCCAGATAGTAGTTATACCCCAGGAATTTGGCAGCCTGACTTACTTCACCTTCTTTTAATAGTTGGCGGATGACTGAAGAGCTGATTTTGCCCTCTTTGTCTGTGTAAGCTCGCGCGCGTACTATATATATGTTCAGTTCCTCACCATAACGGCAATAATCTTCAAAATTTTCACTGCGGTTGTGACCGAAACGATGGTCGTAGCCTATAACTAATGTATGGATATTGAACTTGTTACGTAGCAACTGCATAAACTCTCGAGCCGAAAACAGTGAAAGTTCCTGTGTAAAAGGGAGAAGAAAGCAGTAATCTACTTGCATCGTTTCCAATAATTCGAGTTTCTCTGTTGGTGAAGAAAGTAATTGCGGACGATAAGCGGTTTGTATCACTTGTCTGGGATGTACAGGAAAAGTGATCAATGCAGAATATAACCCATCCTTGGCAGCGACCTCTTTTACTTGATTAATAAGAAAGCGGTGTCCGCGATGCACTCCATCGAAGAAGCCGATAGTGGCAACTGAAGGAGGCAATGTTTGATGGTTTATATCTGATATTATTTTCATTATTCAAAAAGTGAACTTAAATCTTCTCCAATATGGTAATGATAGGACTGTATGCCAAGCGATATTGCTGCCTGGCAATTGATTGCCGAGTCATCTATAAAAAACGTTTCTTCGGGCAAGATGTTTGCTTCTTTCATCATTTGCTCATAAATGTCTTTTTCCGGTTTGGCCTTGTGCATTTCAAAAGACAGAAAAATATCTTCAAAAAAGTCATTTACACGGAATCCCCGATAACAGAACATTTGCTCACAGGCATAATCCCAATGTATCCGGTTGGTATTACTAAGCAGGTAAACCATATAATGTTCGCGTAACTTTAGCAATAAGTCCAGCTTTTCACGAGGAATATCAAGTAGCATCAGGTTCCACATATCATCAATTTCATGGTCGGACAGGGCTTCGCTGACCTCCTTACGAATGGCTTTCCGGAATTCTTCCGGGCTGATTTCACCCAATTCAAATTGGGAAAAGAAACCTTTTCCCCTGAACTGGCATGCCTGTTTCTCTATATCTCGAAATCCTGCTTTACGAAAAGCATTCAGGCAATTGTCAAAATCCAGATTTATTAATACTCCTCCTAAATCAAAAACGACATTTTTAATCTTACTGTCCATAACTCTTTATGTGCTTTATTCTCTTTTTTAGTCTTTTTTCTGTATTCGTTTTATCCAACGGTAGATTTCACCAATCCACAATACGAATGACGTTCCTGCGATAATATAAACCCAAGTCATGAAATTCATAGGTTCGGTACGGAACACTTTACATCCGAACTCGACAATCAGAATTTGTCCGCCTAACATAATGATAGCCACACTTAGCATACCTAATGCATGACGGGAATCCTTGAATACAGAATGGTTGGTCCCGAAAACACTGGCATTAAATAGATTCCAGAATTGCAGCATCACGAAGATCGTGAAGAATTGCGTCAAAGCTTGTCCTACTAAATCTGCTGGCATCTGTTTGATAATGACAATTAATGTCATCAGTATGGCAAGGAAGCAGAAGCCTACACCTAGTATATTTTTACGCATGGCTTTAGTGATGATGAAATCATCGGTCTTGCGTGGCTTTTCATTCATGACGTCTGCACTGGGGGGAATAGATGCTAAGGCCATGGCGGCAAAAGTGTCCATAATAAGATTTACCCAAAGCATTTGTGTTACGGTCAGTGGTAGTTCTGTACCAAAGAAAGCCCCTAATAAAACACTGGCTAATGCGACTACGTTGATAGTCAGCTGGAATACGATGAAACGCTGAATGTTTTTGTAAAGAGAGCGTCCCCACATTACTGCGGTAGCGATACTGTGGAACGAGTCATCCAATAGGGTTATGTCACTTGCTTCCTTGGCTACTGACGTACCGGTTCCCATAGAAAGACCTACTTGAGCGTGATTCAGTGCAGGAGCATCGTTTGTTCCGTCTCCGGTTACTGCTACTACGGCTCCTTTTTGCTGTAACAGTTGGACCAGACGTTGCTTGTCCATAGGACGCGCACGACTCATTACTTTCAAGTCAAGTACGCGGTCCAGAGCTTCTTCATCGCTTAATGCAGCAAACTCTACCCCTGTTATGCGGTTCCGGTCTGTATCTTCAGGTTTCCATAGCCCTATTTGGCGGGCAATTTCGGTAGCTGTTCCCGGGGTGTCGCCTGTAACAATTTTCACACCGATACCTGCCGACTGACATTTCTGTACGGCTTCCGGTACATCCGGACGAATAGGGTCGCTGATAGCTACGATACCTAGGAAAATCATATTCCCTTCATTGACTAGTTCGGCACAATCGTTACCGGAGTCTTCGGGGATAAATTTATAAGCTAATCCTAAAGTACGCATTGCCTTGTTCTGATAGGCCAGCAGATCGGCATTGTAATGAGCCTGTTCCTCGGAAGAGAGGTTGCATTTTCTCATCACAATTTCGGGAGCTCCTTTTATATAGAGTACCTTTTTCTGCTGGATAGGTGAATCTACTAATGTAGCCATATACTTACGTTCTGTAGAGAAAGTAAGTTGATTGATAACTTTTGCATTTTCACGTAATTCCAAATAGTTCTTGCCCTGTTCATTTAGCCAAAGCAATAAGGCTATTTCAGTAGGATTACCTACTCCGGATGGTTTCTTGTTTTCTCCTGTTTCTTCAAGGAAAGCTGTGGAGTTGGCACTGATCCCTTCAGCTATTAAATCTGCTTTGGTGGCATCAAGTTTCGCTTCATGTACCTGCATCAGGTTTTGTGTCAATGTACCTGTTTTGTCGGTGCAGATCACAGTAATGGCCCCCATTGTTTCACAAGCATGCATTTTACGTACCAGATTATTGGTTTTCAGCATACGGCGCATATTTAGTGCAAGACTTAAGGTGACACTCATCGGTAAGCCTTCAGGAACGGCTACTACAATTAAAGTGACAGCCATCATGAAATATTTCAATACAATGCGGGCTATTGCCATCCACCCATGCCAGTCTGTTATTTCATTTACGCTGAGGTAGGAGTAAAGGTCTTTAGCTGTGAAAACGATAAAGGTAAGCGTGGCAATGGTAAAACCTATTTTTCCGATGAAACCCGCCAATTTTGTCAATTGGATATTCAATGGAGTCTCTTCTTCACTTTGTTCGGTGGCCTGACGTGCTACCTTACCTATTTCGGTGGAATCACCCACACGTTCTACCTTCATTATTCCATGTCCGTCAACTACTGTGGTACCACGCATCACTTCATTGCTGGGATAAGTGGCTTCTTCATCAAATAGTTCTTCATGGATGGTTTTATTGACCATTAATTCTCCTGTCAAGTTGGATTCATTCACTTGCAGGGAAATAGCTTCCAGCAAGATTCCGTCGGCAGGAATCTCCTCACCGGTATTCAGAACTACGATATCACCTACTACAATCTCCTTACGGGGAATTTCCCGTACTTTCCCATTTCTGATTACTGTAACTGGTGTTTCTTCGCCTACAGCGTTCAGTAAGTCAAACTTCTTATTCGCATCGTATTCAAAGTAGAATCCGATACCGGTTGCCAGAAAAATAGCAAAGAAAATGCCGATTGTTTCCGCATACTCATTTTCAATAATGGCAATCACTAAGGAAAAGAATGCTGCGACTAAAAGAATACGTATAACCGGGTCGCGGAACTTTTCCAGATAAAGTTTCCACATGGAAGGACGTTTGGGAGGTGTCAAGAGGTTATTCCCATACTTCTCTCTACTGATAAGGACTTCTTTGTCCGAAAGCCCTGTTAGGGCTGTTTCCTGTTTTTTTTGTGCCATACGGCTTAGCAAAATTAATTAATGGTGCACAAAAATACAATTTATATCCTTACGAATAAGGGAATTAAATCTTTTTATCAAAATTTGGGCGATAAATCTTGCAAGTTTCAAGGGAATATACTACTTTTGCACCTGCTAACAGGAAATTGTGGCACGGACTTGTAGCTCAGTTGGTTAGAGCAACAGACTCATAATCTGGAGGTCCCTGGTTCAAGCCCAGGCTGGTCCACA
>ENA-UERG01002418-UERG01002418.1-human-gut-metagenome-genome-assembly--contig:-NODE-2418-length-13385-cov-5.212278_pt1 | contig 13385 bp, 17 predicted proteins | sample MGYA00242954_ERZ507954 | MGnify/ENA primary metagenome ERZ507954 (study PRJEB26167, sample SAMN06115478) | human gut metagenome | host: Homo sapiens | place: China:Sichuan | collected 2015-01-21... | reverse complement strand
TCACTCTCCAACTCCACAACACGATCACTCGACTTCTTCAACTCCCCCTCTAACTCACCCACTCGACTTCCCATACTCTCCCTCTCCTCCTTCTACCAATCACACCTCCCCAATCTCCCCTACTCCCTTTTTGATCACGACCTTCATCTTCCCAATCATCACCTTCATGTCCTCTATCTGCTTCGCACTAACGATAACCCACCCCATTCACTCCTCACCTCTCTTCCGCCGATCTCTATGCATTATCACACTCCCCAAACCATACAACTTGCTCACGCAAATTAGCTGTCTCCTTCTATCCATCAACACACTCATTCACAATCACCATCGATGCGTCGCGAATATCCTATGCGTGACAACACAAACACATTCCCACCTCCATTTCCTTCACTCGCTTCCTCAATTCCTACACATCGACCTCACCTCCATCTACATACTTCATTCGCTTCCTGCTCACTCTTCTACAACGTTACAATCATCACCAACGACGTACCACAGTCCTCTCCAATTCGTTGATCTTGGTTTTTGATATCTTGTCATCCTCGTCCAGCTTTTGCTATGAATTATTAAAGTATCCACTTTCCTACAATGCGCTGCTTCATCAACGCAGCTACTTTCAGTAACTTTTCATAATTTGTTTTCTAGTCCTTACAAACCCATTTCTCACACTACCAAGTCGTTCTGTGCAGGTGGATGATCCATCTTCAACTCTACCTCTCTCCTTTATGCAACAGACAGAACCAGTCCACAAGAGCAAATCTACTCATTATCACGGAAATCACACATCCACCAAAAACTCCTCTATTCGAGTCACAACACTTTCCGTCTGTATTTTCAGAGTGCCCAAAGAAATCTCCGTTTTGTTAGCGAAACGCCTTTCTTCTTCCTGACTAAGCAAATAAAAGGTGTTCGTCCCATCGCATTAACTACGGCAGAGCGAGTCACATTGTCTGGTACTTGAACCAACCTAGCATTGCTGAAAAGACCGTTTTGAACAAATACCCATTTTTATATGAACACAGATCGGGAAGATGGAGAGCTTCTTGTCGGTGAGTTGATGCCGCAAGAAAATGCCTCCATGGCTAAACAGACTCCACACCAGGTCGTTAGTGACCCGAACGGAGAAGATGATGTTATTCAGGAGATTCTGAATGTTGCGAGCTCGGGACTCGTACGACTTGGAGCCTATCTTGAGTCATAGGCTTCCAGACCGATCCTTCCTATCGTACCCAATCTACTCCCCAACAACTACAACTGGAAGACGTGGAACAACTGGTACTCGAGTACGATTCGCCTCTCATTCTGACAACCAGCCCTATCGTCTGTAGAAAAGCAGCCCATTCGAGGGAGACGCATCAATCGACTCTTTTCCCTCGTCTTCACGCGTTCCTCCCAATCCCCTCTTATCAGTTTCGCTCTAATCCCTTCCAATGGTCCTGCGCTGCTCACTGCTCGCCTCCAGCTGACCGAGCAACAGATGCATCTGTCCTTTCCTTTCCTTCAAGGCGTTGCACTTCAGGAGTCGCCTGTATTCACGCTGGATCAGCTCGTCAGCCAGCTCCGCACCATTCTCAGTCCTCCGATAGGAAGCGGCATTCTCACCGTCCTGCTCTGCTATGCCCTCAACAAGGAAATTGTATCAGCGCTGCAACTGGATGCCATTCCCCAGCTAATCGTGCGTGACGTGGGACGGATTCCACTCTACACTCCCTCTCTCCACATCGCACAGAGCCTCCACTCCCTGTTCGTAACGCCCAGCACACCCCTCACCCTTCCCAACGCACTTACCTTGCTTACAGAGTATCTGAGACCACTGCACATCACAACCAAATGGATTGACATTCCCATTCCCTCGCAGCCAGCCATCCACTGGGTGCGCTACGAACTCCTGCAGGGAACAAGACCCTGTTTGGTCGGCTACGTACGACTCACCACCCTCTTCCATCCTAGTGCATCGTTCGCAACGTCGAGCGGATGCGCCAGCGAGAGGCCTTCGCCGTGCTGCGTCACCTCTGGGGAGAGGTTCCGCCGCTGCTCTACCGCGGTCCGCCGTCCCGTCAGGAAATGAACTATCTCGATTTCTTCCTGCGCTGTAGCGCTCGACGACTCCTTTCACCTAGGCGTCTGTGGCACCGCCTCCTTCTCCCTTCCCCAGACGGCTGCGCTGCTCCCACTGCTCTTCCGACACGTGGAGAAGGAGATCGACTACGTGCTCCGCAACTTCGCGTCTCAGGAGGAGCTGATGACCATTCCCAAGCCTGCGGCGCTGCCCGTTATCACCCAGCTCCCAGCCATTCTCCCCACACCGCAGGAGGAGCAGCGACCGCCTCCGACACCGCAGAAGCGCGAGCGCGAGATGATCTCGCTTCCCGACCTCTCCGTGGACAAGAACAAGCAGCTGATCCTCATCATCGACCTGGACCTGACGCTGGTCCACGCCATCCACGACGACGACGCCATCGCGAGCTTCCAGCAGTGGTTCGGCAAGGTTGCGGACGAGACGTGGGTGAAGGAAATCCAGGCGCAGCTCACCTCGCTGGAGCTCTTCTACGTGGATGATGCCGGAAGCAGTCGCATGAGCAACCTGCTGATGAAGGCGCGTCCGGGCGTGAGTTCGCTGCTGCACGAGCTGTCTGCGCGCTACGAGCTGATGATCTACACGCAGGGCGAGGCGCAGTATGCGGAGCAGGTGATTCATCTTCTGGACCCTGACGGGTCGCTGTTCAAGGGACGCTACATTGCTCGCGGCGAATCGTTCGAGGAGCCGCAGCGCAAGTTGCTGTCGAAGATTTTGGATTGCTGGAACAGTCATGTGAGGAATGGTAGTGAGAATGGTGAGAAGGAGAGAAGTGATGAGAAGGAGAGGAAGGAAAGAAGTGATGAGAAGGAAAGAAGTGATGAGAAGGAAAGGAAGGAAAGAAGTGATGAGAAGAAAAGAAGTGATGAGAAGGAAAGGAAGGAAAGAAGTGGTCAGAGTGAAAGGAAAGAGAATAGTGGTAACAATGCAACACAGGAACACATTCAATGGAACTCAAACAACACACCAAACACACAATCCTCCTCCGACCTCACACAACGCATCCTCACACAAAAGGAGCTGGAAGACCGTCTGCTCATCCTCGACGACAAAGACGACGTCTGGGAACTGAATCCCGGCGACGCCTCCTCCAATCCGCTCGGACACCTCGTCAAGTGCCTCCCCTACTTCTTCTTCGACACCAAGGGACGCTACGACCTCCAGCGCATGAAACGCTGCGAATCGCTGGAAACCGACTACATGCGACGCCTCACCGAAATCTTCTCCGAAGTCTACACTCGCTGGCAGCGACAAGGCGGCAGCGTGGTGAACGCATTGCGTGGCACGCGACGCGCCATTCTCCGCGGCCTCCGCGTCGCCTTCACCAGCATCATCGAGCAGTCGGAGCCCGTGGAGTCGAATCTCCTCTACCAACTGCTCGTGGAGTGCGGCGGCGCCTACGTCACCGACCTCGCCAACTGCGACCTCCTCGTCTGTCGCCAGTTCCGCACCGCCAAGGTCAGCAGCGCGCAGCTGCAGCATGTGCCCGTCGTTTCCGTGCGGTGGCTGGAGGAATGCGCCAAGTTCTGGAGACTCGCGCCGTTGAGTCCCTTCTTCGTGGACTTCAAGCAGGACGAGATGCAGACGATGGTGATGGGAAAAGATGCCGTCGATGCCTATCACGCCCAGGCGAAGGATTATGCGGATACGCGGCTCTTCACCTCCACAATCGCTCCACTGGCCTATCAGGCGCTGAAGGAAAAGGACCAGAGCGACGCCCCGCTCGTCGATTATGATCAGCTTGTGCTGAATGAACTCCAGCAGCCGCTGATGGACGAGAAACGGGCAAAATTCGATGCAAGCGGCGCTTCCAACTTCTCTCCCGAAAGCAGACTACAGTTTTCTCCTCCCTGTCAAGTATCCCCTCATCAATAATCCCTTTTCATTTCGCTTTCCTGTTTGTTGGAATGACGGCACACGATTTGGAAGAGATTGTTCAGCGGTATTATGCATGTTCTCTCTTTGAAAGGGCATTGGATTACAGCTGCGAATTGGCATGGAGTTTGGAGGATGTATGATGGGCAGATTGCGCAGTCAGAAAATGACAAGGATTGGAGGAGGCATCTCGAGCTATTGTATCTAACCGGGCGCTACAACCAACTTGCTGCTTTTTACAAGGAGTTTAACAGGATGGGAAGGATTATATGTAGAAAGGGAGTTGATGCGACGTGTGTTGACAATCTGAAAGAATCTGTTTACTATGTGAAAGCGCTGGTAAGCGTGCTTGGATAGTCCAACTTCCAGACGCATCTGGGAGAGTCCCTGTTGGTGAGAGATACGGCGCGCAGAGTTGTGGAATCGGTAAAAGAGAAGGAGCTCTCGCGCTCCCAGCAAGTCCTTGTGGCAGAGCTCTACTACATGGTGGGTCAACAAGTGGAATTGGACTCCATGGAGGATGCGATTCAAGCGTATGAGATATATATTGTGTATTTCCATTAGATACGAGTCATGTGTTCAATGGGATGTCTACCATTTGGATGCGCAGCAACGGTTAGCTGAACTGAAGGAATACAACCGAGTCCGAGAGCAACTTAACACGACTTGCTCCACCTGGTTCCAACAACACCCCGAAGAGGAGTCGGCGATCAAGCTCGTCAAGAAAATCACACTCACTCACTTGGCGTCTCTTCATCCCATGCTTCTAAGCGAACAACGAATCCAACTCATCGCCGCTGCCTCCCCTTCCAACGAGCGCATCCAACTCAGTGTTGCTCGCTGGATGCAGAAACGTGGCGATTGGCTCGGAAGCCAACATGTACTCGAAATGTACTTCTCTCCCCTTCTGTTCATCTCTAGTCTCTTTTCTCGTGGAGTATGATCGCCTCCCCTTCTCATGGAACTCGGAAACGTGTTGGTGACGCGATCACCAGAGAAACTCCCCGTGTTGCTCCAAGAGATCCAAAAGGTCACAAACCCTCCGCTGACGGCCGACGTGGCCTACTGGCAGGGTTTGCACGCATTGGGACGCAAGGACTTCTACGCGGCGCTGGAACACTTGGACTTTGCGTTGTCGTTGCGTCCGCATGCGTCCTCCATCTGGCGTTTCATCGGTCAGGTGCGATCGCAATTGGTAGGAGTGAGGAACTTGAATCATTGTGGAACGGCCATGAAATGGCAGTTACGGCGCTGGACTTTGCGGCAAAGCGGTCACCGCAGGAGCCGATGATGCGATTGCTGGAGGCGCGGGAGTTTCGCGCGATGGGGAAGCCGCGTGAGGCGCTGCGTGCGATCGAGGCGGCAATGGCATGGGATCCCACGAATCCGATGTTGGTGAACGAGAAGGGTGTGCTGGAGTACCAGCTGGGTCGGTTCGCGGAGGCGGAGAGAGAATTCGTGGGCGTGTTGCGCCTGGTGGAGGGAGCATCGGCGGTGAGGATGGCGATCGCGGTTAACGATAGGCGGAGAAGCGGCGGTGGAGCTGCGGCTACCTGAACCTGGCACAGGCGTATCGGCGCGAGGGACGGTTGGAGGCGGCGCAGCGCATGCTGAAGCAGGTGGAGATGCTGGGAGGCGCGGAGGCGGTTGGATTGGAGGGAGAGAGTGATGATAGAGATCGGCGACCTTCTTCACGTCCAGAGGCGTGCTTCTGCACATGCAGGGACGCTTCCAGGAGGCGTGTGCGGAGTACGAGTGCGCGCTGGCGGAGGATGGAGCGAATCGGGAGGCGAAGGTGCTGTTGGAGATGGCGGTGAAGGCTTTTCGTTTACAGTGTGGCTAGAGCGTTGTTTGTTCGTTACACTGTGTAGTCACTTTTAGTTGCGTTTCTTCTTTTCAAGATATTTCCTGGAAATTTCGAATCCCATCTGAACTCACAAAAGCTGTCTCAAATGGAGAGTTCTGAATCGAAAGTGAAGGTAGAACCTCGTATGGGTTGGGGGAGATGGATGATCGATAGTGAGTGTGAAGAAATCTTCATTTTTCTCCGGTGTTCGAGATTTCAAGGAATTCGCACCCAGGATGAATGTGAATGCGTCTGAGTTTTCTCCAGCTTGTAATGTGGTACACAATGGAGGAAGCGCTACTCAACGCGTGATTCCCCAAGCGCCCGATCACGCCAAGACAGAAGTAGCCACGACGCAACCATCTGGAGGTCGTCCCAAGAAGGAACGGTCTAGACGAGATGGAAAGACGGCGTCTGGAGCTGCCCCGAAGACGGGGGCTCCTCAAGCTAAGCAAAACGGAAAGGGGGTTTCCAACCAAGCAGCCAATTCTCAGTCCAAGGAGAGTAGCGTTGGAAAGGGCACCAACGACGGAACGAAGACAAAGCCTGCGACGTTTCGTCGCAAACCACAACATAAGGTGAAGAAGGACGAGCCGTCCGAGTCGGCTGCAGAGCCGGTGGCGCGTCCCGCTGCGAAGCGAGGCGGTCGGGGCGGCCGCCGCGGCCGTGGTGGTCGTCCACATGCTCCCTTGGGAAAGAGAGTGATTGAGGACGACGCGATGTCGGTGTCTTCGGTGGCGTCGTCGCAGTCGACGCTGTCGTCGATGTCATCCCTGTCAAGTGCATCGACCACCTCCAACTCGGACCTGCCGCTGCGCGAGCACCTGGAGCGCGACCTGAGCAAGGAGAAGTACCGCTGCGCGATCTGCATGGAGTTCATCCGCAAGGAGCAGAAGATCTGGTCGTGTCCGCACTGCTACGTGGTGCTGCACATGTTCTGCATGAAGGAGTGGATGTTCAGCAACCTTGACACGGCCACGCGCGACAGTCTCCCGAAGCAAGCTCGTTCAGTATCCCGTGCGTTTTTTTCTTTCCCTCTCACTCCCAGGCTTCCTCGGCTACCTGCACACGCACGACGTGCTCTCGGTGCTGACACGCTGTCCGCAGTGCCGCATGGAGCTGCATGTCCCGACCATCCTCTCCGGCTGCTACTGCGGCAACGGACTCATCAACGACCGCAGTCCCGACGACCTGCCTGCGTTGCCTCACTCCTGCGGCCGCATCTGCGGTCGGTCGCGCGGACCCTTCTGTTCGCACCCCTGCGGCGACGTGTGTCATCCGGGCCCCTGCCACCCCTGCAGCGCCATCATCCCCATGAAGTGTCGCTGCGGCCGCACCGAGTGAGTCTGTTCCCGTCGCCTCACCCCCAGACAGATGGTGCGCTGCGGCACCGACCCCGCCACCGTGCGCTGTGAGAACGTCTGCGGAAAGCTGCTGGATTGCAAGGAACACACCTGCAATCTCGTCTGCCACGCCGGCGCCTGTCCCTCCTGCGCGAAGCCCGTCGACTGCAGCTGCTACTGCGGCGCCGAGCGCAAGGTGATGCCCTGCGGCCAGACCAAGATCGCCATGTGCTCGCGCAACCCGCGCGTGGACGCCGTAAAGGACGCCAACGCCGCTGACCCCTCGCTGTACAACGACGACGTGATCGGCGACCTCAGCGGGCTCAGCGACCTCAGCGACGATGACGACGCGCTGCAGTCCGCGCCGAAGCCCTTCAAGATGATGAGCGCGCGCGAGGCGGGCGTCGGAGGCTACAGCTGCGGGCGCGTCTGCGGACGCCTCCTCTCCTGCGGCCGCCACCGCTGCGAGAAGATCTGTCACCCGCTGGACTGCGGGCCCTGTCCCTACCAGGTGACGGACGTGGAAGAATGAAAGAGATATGACGCGTAGTTAAGTCGCTGTCCCTGCGGAAAGCATCTGGCGAAGGAGCTGAATCCCAACTGGAAGTCCTGTGCGGACCCGTATCCCACCTGCGGCGAAGTGTGTGGGAAGCCACTGCCCTGCGGCCACACATGTCCGCTGCCGTGTCACACGGGTCCCTGTCCGCCCTGCACCGCTCCGGTGACGCAGAAGTGTCGCTGCACCTTCTCCGAGCGCCAGGTTCCCTGTTGGGTGACCACGACGGGGTTGCTCTTCCCTGCGAGAATGACGCGTAGACCGGGTCCCGCAGACCTCAGCGAGGAGGAGATCCGCAAGCGGCGCGAGCCGTTCATCTGCACGCGGCCCTGCAAGACGGACCTGAACTGCGGCCGGCACAAGTGCATGGAGCTCTGCTGTCCCCACAAGGGCCAGAAGTCCGACGGCACCTTCCACGTGTGTCACCAGATCTGCGGCAAGCTGCTCAACTGCGGCAAACACACCTGCTACCTGCCCTGCCACGCGGGTCCCTGCGTGCCCTGCCAGCGACTCGTGATGACGCCGCTCACCTGCGCCTGCGGTAAGGAGGTGATTCAGCCGCCTGTGGTCTGTGGCACCCCTCCTCCCGTGTGTCACCGCCCGTGTCTCAAGCGCTGTCCGCGCGGACACATCATTCCCAACCACGAGTGCCATTTCGGGCCCTGTCCGCCCTGCACCGCCCTCACCGAGCGCATGTGCGCCGGCGGACACACCATCGTGAAAGGAGTCCCCTGCTACCGCGACAAGGTCTTCTGCAACCGCGTCTGCGGCAAGCTGCTGCCGTGCGGCCACCGCTGCCAGCGCACCTGTCACGACGGCCCCTGCATCACCGAGGAGCAAGCGATTCACGGCTGCGGACAGCCCTGCGGCAAGAAGCGTGAGTTCTGCGAGCACACGTGCCAGGCGCCATGCCACCCCGGTCAGCCGTGTCCTCGCGTGCCCTGCATGTTCGACGTGGTGGTGCACTGTCCCTGCGGTCGTCGCAGCGAGGTGCAGAAGTGTCTCATTGGCGTGGACGGCGACCCCGCCGTGGTGCAGGACCTCTCCCAGCGCAAGCTGGAGTGCGACGAGGAGTGTCGCATCATCCAGCGCAACCGCAGACTCGCGGAGGCGCTCAACGTGGGTCCGGCGGCGATGAACCTCTCGGAGGCAGTGAGTGTGTTTGTCGACGCTGACGCGTAGGAGACCATGCGAGCGTACGAGGCGGAGCTGAAGAACTGTCCCTACGCCAAGTCCACGCTCTACTGCGCGAACCTTAACCCCGAGCTGGTCACCTGGCTGCAGACCGCCTGCGAGGCCATCTGCAGCTCCTCGAAGCCGCAGCCTATCCAGGTCCCGCAGCAGTACGCGCCCTACGTGGTTGCCGTGGGCGTTTGCTGCGTCGCTGACGCGTAGATCACCGACGTGGCCAAGGAGTACGGCATCTCCGTGGAGAAGAAGGGCTGCTACGTCCTCCAGCCCGGCGAGAACATGAAGCGGCCAGCGCTCTTCCTCAGCGAGGCCCTCACGCGCTTCCAGTCGCTCGTGGACGGCCAACGGCTGCACGCGGCGCGTAGAGACGCGTGAGAGAGATGATCGCTAGAGCCGCTGCCGAAGTACGCCACGGAGCGCGACTTCTGCTCGCTGTACATCCACAACCGCCGCGGACAATGCGCGAGCGACCGCGGGCTGCTGGAGTATTTGACGCCGTACCTGCCCGCGGACCAGTACAAGATCCGCGCGTGGCTGCGACCCGACGGACTGCTGATCATGCTCAAGACCGAGGAGATGGCACGCCGCGTGAAGGAGGACCTGGAGATGCGCGAACCCGAGTTCGACGTGGACTACTGGTCCGTGCGTCCGAAGGAGGAGAAGCCCAAGGACGCCGAAGAGCCGAAGGAGACCACGGAGACCAAGGAGCCGGTGATGAAGAAGGCGGAGAAGGAAACGCTGGAGAGCAGCAACCAGTACTCGGCGCTGGGCGAGGATATGTAGTTTGTACTATGACGACCTGTTTGTTGGCACCACTCCATCATTGTTTTGGAATCGCCTCGTGAATGGGAAATATTGTCGATGTGAACGAGGACGTGCGAAGCCGAAGCGCGGAATCATCTCGTAGGAGCCCATTCCGGTCCAACGGAATTCGCTGCGAAAAGTGAAGCCAGTGGACGGACTGTGCATCGAAAAGGACGTCCCCACACTCAAATCATCGCTATGGAAGATGCAGCATGAACTATACACATCCGCGTCCATAGCCGACTACGCGGTCCCGGATTCGTCGCCTTTCCAGGCGTCGGTTTCGTTTTTGGCTTATGTTGCAATGACAGTCTCCGTTTACTCCTAGTCCTATGCAAATTGGATACTGAGCTGTATCCTGGATATTCTGCGAAATGCAAATGCGCAGCAGGATGGTGTCGTCACGATTCTGGATATAGGCGCGGGGAGCGGCCGATTAGGCTATCTGATCATCCAGCGACTTATGGAGCTGCGTCGTCTGTGGCCGAACCCGAATCATGTTCCGTTCCAGTAGGATTCGGTGGATGTACGAATGTAGCTACATCATGACGGACTGTTCCCCCAAGATCGTTTCCTGGTGGGAGAAGAATCCCTATCTGGAGCCCTACTTCAAGGATGGACTTCTGGAAGTGTCCGTGTTCGACATAGAAACGGATCGAACGGTATGAGAGCAGACGCAGACGTCATCACTAGATCCACTCTCTCGAGGCGCTTCCCTTCCCGCCCATCGTTCTCCTCAACGACGTTCTCAGCTGTCTCCCGCAAGACGTAGTTCGTCTTTCATCGTCGGGAGTGTCACCATCGCAGGTGAGTCTCTACTCCTCCCAACAGGAGTATACCAGTTCGGATCCGAAGCTGCTGCCGCGTCTCTCGTACCCGTTACATCTCATTTCCACTTTAGTTGCAAGTGGTCCTTCCAGCCCGCCATCGCCGAGTCCTCGCTTGAAGGGTATTCCGACGTTGCGCCACTTCTGCGCCAATTGCGCCACAGCCACCCCGTGTTCCTTTCGCTTCCCTCTCACGCAGACCTTCGTCACCACGCTTCCTCTCGTTGCGTTGCGGTTTTTGCGCCATTGCGCCACCCTCGCCGACGGTGGCGCATTCGTCCTCGTGGCCGATAAAGGCCCTTTTTTCCCCGACGAGGTGGCGTTGGACCGCGAGCCGGTTCCGTGGTTTTCCCGCGGTTTTCGGCTGCCGGTGGCGTTCGACTTGTTGAGGCGTTTCGCCCAATCGACCGGGGGTTTCGCCGTGACGGAAGACACCCATGAGGACTATCGCGTCTGTTTTTTCGGCATTGGCGCAAAAGCGGCATTGGCGCAACGATCGCGTTTGTGTTTCCGCCAGACGGCGTTTCGGTCGCTGGAGTTGGGAGTTTCATTGCAGGAGGCGTTTCTGGAGTCGCCGCATCTTTCGGCAATGGCGCTTTTGGCGCTTTTGCGCCTGGCGCAAAACGACCAGGAAATGGTGCTGGCGTTACGGGAGGCGTTACCGCGGGTATTGGAGGCAAATATGTGTGTGGAGGACGTGCGTCACCAGCTGACGCAGGTGGGGAAACGTGGAAACTGACGAAATAGGCGGAACAACGGGCGTTTCCGCTATCGGGGTTTCGTGACCCGTTATTTGAGCTGGCGCAGCTGCGGATGCAACTGGGCGATTTTGCGCCAGCGGCGCAATTATTGCGCCAATCGACACGGGTGTTGCGAGAGCACCACGCAGTGTGGTTTAAACGCGGGATGTGCGAGATGCGTCTGCGTCACAAGGCGGAGGCGAAATACTGTTTCGACCGAGTAAGCGATCTGATTGGCTGGCAGGCAGACGTTGGAATTGGACAGCGGATTGGCGGAGGCGCGGGAGTGTCTGGAGGAGGTGAGGAAATCGGGGGAATAACAGGCAGTTGGACGCACGTGGCGATCCGGCGGCGGATGAAACGGTCGAGGACGATTTCGCGCTGACGCTGCACGGCTACGCGGCGTTACGACGACAGGGAAACGGTCTGTCGCCGCGACTGGGTCGGAATGGTCCGTCCCCGCGGAAGGGGAAGTCTCCGAGCGCGAGCGCGAGCGCGGCGGTTCGGTTTTGGAACGACGTGTTGGAGAGTCAGAAAGAGGAGGCGAGCGAGGGCGAGAGTTCGATGAAGAAGAGTGTGGCGGAGGAGTCGCCGACGGGGCGACCGTCGCTGCAGCCGCTGCTGGAGCTGCTGGATGACGTACATTTTTCGGAGAGCGAGGAGATGCTGGAGGATGAGTATTTGGTGGTGCAGCCGTACGAGCTGGACTCTGCGGAGGAGATGGAGATTGCGCCGGGGAAGGACGACGTGCAGATGGAGGTGGAGGACGAGTTTACGTATGGAGATGTGTCGGATGAGGGTGTGTTGCGTGTTTGTTTGAAAGATACGTGTTGGTGGGGATTATTTGTTATTGTTATAATGAATGTCCATGAATTCTGTTGATACTGTTGTTGAGAATCATGTTGGACAATATTTGTTGATTGATAATATCGACAATAGCTATTGAATGATAGCATTAACAACAGTTGTTGAAGGATACTATCAATGAGTATTGTCAATGGGATTCAGCAATCAAAGAAAGCACACATCACGATCAAACAACACACCTGTTTCCAACAAACACCTCAAAGCAACCGTTCTCCCCGTGTCTCCTTCTTGTCCCACATATCTCCCAGCGCCCGAATCCGCTCGCGATCGATCGGCTGCTGCGCATCTCGCAACGGATCCATCAACTCGCCAAACTCCGTCGCTCGCAGCCACACCGCCCCTGAAACTGCCTCGCATGCCTCTCCCCGCGCACTCGTCGTCACTCGCTTGAACCCGTGCTGCCACAGCCACCGCTCCGTATCCCCGCGGTCCACCGTCCGCCCCGTAACTGCCACCGCCAGCTCCATCGCGTCCTCTCTTCCCTCCAAGCCCCCAAATTCCCCCACAGCGTCACCGGCTGCGCCAGAAATCCCTCCGATTCCAGACGACCCATCACCGCGTCCACATCGCCGCGCAACCGCGGGAATGGAGACAAAATCGCGTCCACGTCCACCGACCGCAGCGGTCGCGGAAATTTCGCGGAATTTTCTTCCTCTGCAGACGAGCGAACCGTCTCTCCGACGCAGAATCTTCGAGAAAGAAACACATCTGCGACTACAGGTGACGCAGCGGGGCGTTTCGCGCGACGGAGGTGGCGTGGAGACGGCGGTTCGGATCGACGGTTACGAGGGAGCCGAGAATCGCCGCGTTTTCCGTCTCGGTCACGGGCGAGGGGGTTTCATGGGTGAGGAGAAGCGCGATGGCGTTGGTGCGGAGGAGGGAAAGCGCAGAGTCGTTGGGCGAGGGGAGATGGAGGGGACAGGAGTCACGCTGGACGGAGAAGAGGGAGCGGGCGAAGGCGGTGGCGAGGATTTGCGAGGCGGCGCCGTGTGTTGTTTGACAGGCGACGAGTGGGTGAAGGAGGGGCGAGGAGGGGTGGGAGGATATGGTAGGAACTGTCTTCGCCGGAGGATGTGTGGAGACAGCGGAGAGAGTGGAGTGTACCTTCGTAGCGCCAGCGCAGCTCGGGAACGTCGGGATTGCGGATGTCGATCACCTCGAGTGACCCGCTTCGAGAAACGAGGTAGTGATAGACGTCGTCGGGAACTCTGCAGAAACTGGACGGAGGAACCTGACGCTGGCCGATCGCCGTCGCCTTC